>Ga0209341_10003005_pt1 | contig 15852 bp, 17 predicted proteins | sample RifCSP13_2_FD_184020 | JGI IMG/M metagenome (GOLD analysis project Ga0209341, IMG submission 184020) | Soil microbial communities from Rifle, Colorado - Rifle CSP2_sed 13_2 (SPAdes) (version 2) | ecosystem: Environmental > Terrestrial > Deep subsurface > Rock core/Sediment | place: Rifle...
TGATCCCGCGAGGCAAGCCACCGCGGCACATCAGGCGGCACAGCCGTAGCCACGAGCAATGGTTTCCCTTTGACATCTGCCAGTACCACGCTGGCTGGTGAACTCCGTGGCCGCCCCCCGGTCGCGCCGGAACAGACGGCCACTGAGTGCCGCCCCTACAAAGTGCGTGGGCGCGAGCGCGCACAGAACACGCTTGAGGGAACGCGCAAATGAATGAATGGTTTCGGAAGTTTTCTGTAGCTGCATCGAACGCCCTAGGTTCGTCGTGGATGTTTGTCGCCAATGTTCTGTTGATCCTGATCTGGCTCATTGCTGGACCTTTCTTCAACTATTCTGACTCATGGCAGTTGGTAGTGAATACCGGAACGACGGTGCTTACTTTTCTGGCTGTCTTCCTGATTCAAAACACCCAGAACCGCGACGCCAAAGCGATTCACCTGAAGTTGGACGAACTCATCAAAGGCGTGGAGGGGGCGCGCACGCACCTCGTGGATCTAGAAAATCTGTCAGATGACGAACTGGACGACCTTCAGAAAGAATTTACACGCCTTAGAAAAATAGGGAAGTGAAGAATCCGGGAATATCGAAGTTTACGAAGACAGCGTCGCGGGGCCAGACGGAAAATCGGATAACTATACAACGGTAAAGTTGCGACCGGGCGTTGCGATCCTTGCTTTGGACGATGACGGCTTTGTTTATCTGGTGCGTGAATTTCGGTATGCCCTGGGACGCCAGAGCATTGAAGTTGTGAGCGGAACGATCGACAAAGGTGAAGCCTCGTTGAGCGCGGCGCGGCGTGAATTGCACGAGGAGTTGGGTATTAAGGCGCAGGAGTTTGTAGAGCTGGGCCGCCTGGATCCGATTACCTCCGTCCTGGATGCGCCGACGTATCTGTTCCTCGCGCGCGGGCTGGAGTTCGGCAAGAAGTCACCTGACGGAGCGGAACAGATTGAGACTCTAAAGTTTCGGTTGGCTGACGCACTGAGGATGGTCGACTCAAACGAGATCACACACGCGCAGAGTTGTGCACTAATCTGTATGGCAAGTCGGTGGCTTTCCGCGCCCGCTGAAAATTGTAGATAGTGAATCGGTCACCGGCACTCTCCAAAACGAATTCTCTTAAGATCAAATTGATTGCCCAAAAGGTGATAGGAATTCAGGTCCCGCCTCTGGAAATTCGGCTTTATTAGTACTGCTTAATAATTACCGTGAGAGAATTTGCTCAAAAGAGGTGGCTTCCGCTAGCTTTGATGACCCCCCAGCGTGCGCCGGCGGAAGATCCCTTCGATGTCAGCCCGCAACTCCTGAAAGAGTCGTTTGATGGTTGGGTGTCGGGCGCTGGGCCATCCGGCCACTGGCACGAACTGCAACCCTTGCGAACGGAAGAGTTTATGCAAGTTGAACTCGTGACTGTTCGCGAAGGATGTACTCATCGCCGATGGCCACCACAAGTAGTGATGAAGTTCTTTGTTGCTGAAGTAATCAGGCCTAGCCGAAACCGCAGACCAGCAGATCATTCGTATGACGATCTTCCTGAGCTACGACGTGTGAGTTCCTACTAGTTCGACCTTCATCACTGGCAGTCGGGCCGGCTGGACAACCTTCGCCTCTTCTTCGCTTCGCGCAAATTTTACCTTGAGACGGTTGAACGGCTGTTCGACTAAATAAAAAGAGAGCGCCGCTACTCCCAGCGCTACGACGAATCTGGCCCAGGGATCCCATTCTCCAACCAGCCAATAAAAACTGGTCGCTTTCAATAACAACCAGTGCCACAGATACAGTCCATAGGAAATCTTGCCCAGCCAGCGAAGCGGGTGTAGCTCGAGTGCTCTTGTAAGTAAGTGAGAAGGTGAGTTGGCCGCGCCCCAAACCAGAACTCCCGAGGTCATTGCCACTGCTGTATACCCTCCCAGATAAAGGAAGTGGTCCGTGAACGTGGTGGTCAGCAGCAGATACGACAGGCAGACCGCCGATAGAGGCATCACCGCATTCGCGCTGATCGTGAACACTAGCTGCTGCTTCCTGCTGGTCACCCGGAAGGGAAGTAGCCCGATTAAACAGCCGATCAGAAGCGCGTCGGCTCGCGTATCGGTGCCGTAGTAAAGTCGGTGAAGCTCAGCACCCTCCCGAAACAGCATAGAGCGATGGACCATGATTGCCATAATGACCAGCACGAGTCCTGCGAACATAACTGACTTCCTAACTTTGAGTCCCAGAACGGCTGAGAATACAATTGGCCACAGCAAGTAAAATTGCTCCTCAATCGAAAGTGACCAGATGATTGCTGTCGGATCGAGTGAAAGATCCCAGCCAAGAGCCATGCGCCAGTTGGTCGAGTAACAGAGGGCCATTGCTATCAATTTTATTTCTTGCAGCAGTTGGTCGAACTGCAAATGGTAGGTGACCAAAAGGCAAGCGAGGAGGAAGACTACCAGCGCTGGTCCCAGACGTAGCACCCGGCGCATATAAAAATTACGGAATGAGATAGTCCCGGTCGCATCAAATTCAGCCAGCAGAAGGCTGGTGATGAGAAATCCACTGAGAACAAAAAACAGGTCCACCCCCAGAAACCCCCCGGCAAATGAGACGGGAATTAGCTGATGATGAGCAATCACCAGGACTATTGCTATTCCCCGCAAGCCGTCCAAGGCCGGAACGTGTTTTGAACGCATTTCGTGCATTTGGGTTTGAAAGAGGACTTCTAACGCAAGTGTAACGCTGAGGCAACTGGGCGCAGGCCTGGGAGTCCCAGGGCGAAAATGGATAAGAGGAGAACAATAAGTATCAGCGCGGCGCTCATTGTATTGATCTGCTTCTTCCTACCCTGGGTGCAGGTGAGTTGCGGCGGCAGCAAAGACACGTTCGCAGGCGTTGACCTCGCACGTGATGGCCATAATGCCCTCTGGCTGATTCCGGTACTAATGCTGGTAGTGCTAGCGCTGACGACCAGACGCAGGGAAACACGAGCCCTCGCACCGAATTCTCTTACAAGTTTGGTGGCAGGACTTGTCAGTGCCTATCTCATGAATCGAGAGCGAGTGAGGGCAGAGGACACCGAGTTGCTTAACGTTCGCGTAACGGGATGGTTTTGGCTTGGGTTTGGCTGTTCGTTTTTGATTGCAGCAATCGCCGTGTTGCAACTGTTGCAGCGCTCTAAAAAGGAGACTTGATAGTTGCGTTGCGTGAGGCTCAGGCAGATCAATTAATGTGTTTAGAGGACGAGCGCGTAGCGTTGCTCAAACTACACCGGAAGCAGGGGTGATGGAAACCGAACGCTTTCACGTCAACTCTTCTTGTGTTGATTGGCCATTACGCCAGAATCTACAGTTGACCCGGTGCGGGAGATGACCTGGAAATACATGTTATCGTCGACAACTTCGAAGAGCATGAAATGCATATCGCTGTCAAAAGACTTGTCAGTCAAGGGGGACCCTGCCAGCATAATGTCGGCGAGTTGTTGCTGTTTCTGGGTGCCGGTGCCTGTGTCGCCAATCACGGCGAAACGGACCGAACCATCTTTTACAGGTAAGGCAAGTTTGACGGGAAGACTTGCCCTGGATTCTGGCTTAGCGTTGTTAGAAGAGAGACTCTGACAATAGTTATGGTTCAGGAGTCCGTTAATCAGTAGCAGAGCGATCGTGAAAACCAGAGCAACAATCTGTCGCATACAGCCTCCCGAGTTCTAGAAAATTTAGGGCAGGGTGTTGAGCATGTAGTCAACAATAATGCCGTAATCGGTATCTACGAGGAGCATGTGCCGTCCGACAAAACGATACTTCACCTCTTTTGGTAATTGCGGAAGTTCGAGTAAGAGCGTTGCGGGCACTTCAGCTATTTCCTTTGTTTCGGGATACGGATAATTCACCTTAAGCGGAACTCCCTGGTGTCGGCTTCCAGTATTGTCTCTTTCACATCTCGCCGATCCTTTCCTTTGAACTCACTCCGAACAATACTCCGGATGTAATTGACAACTTCCTCACTAAAGATGGCTCCGGATTTGGCGTTGGTGCGGGCGGCCCGCAGGGCTGCAACAAAGGCGCTCTCGTTTGCCTGTATCTGTTCAGGAGTGCTGTCCTTTGAGAGTTTGGGTAGCTTCTCCTTAACCTGGTTCCGCTGCTTCACATAATTCTTAATACTCTGATCGAATCGGGCCAAGAGCTGCTTGTCGAGCTGCTTGTCTTGGGCTTTGACCGCAGTCTGGGAATTTTGTCTTTGAGACGTTTGCGCGCCACATGTCCACTGTCCGGCAAACGAAATTAAGGCCATGCCAGCGACGAGAGGTGATAATATCAGTCGTTTCCTTTCCATCATGTCCGGCGAATTTGCAAACTTGATGCCATCTTGAGGCTAACCTTGGGTGCCGCCGATAGAGTTCGTCAACACGATCAATCGGCCGGAATGTCCTCATCGGCGACACTGCCTGTACGATTTCGCTTCTCTATTTGCGTTACCCGATGAGAGGGCTAAGACAAGCGGGTTTGATCCAGCTTTAGAACTGTATGAAGCAACACATTGGTGCCGTTCACGATATCTTTAGGTCGTGAGAACTCGCGGGGAGAGTGGCTGATGCCAGCAACACTTGGGATGAAGATCATTCCGACGGGTGCCAGGCGAGCGATATCTTGCGCATCATGGCCGGCGCCACTCGGCATTAACTTCGTACTTAATCCCAGCTCTTCTGCAGATGCCGCAATCAACTTCCTTATTCTCGCATCCGTAGGTGCCGGAATGTTGGTATTGATCTCCTCAAAGCGAAATGAGGTTTGATGTGTGCGCGCTATACGCTGTGCTTCTTCCGAGATTTGTCCGTAAAGCATGCTAATCTTCGAGCGGTCGAGATCCCGCAACTCTAAACTTACAACTACTGTTCCTGGAATCACATTAGGCGCACCCGGCAAAGCCTGAATCCTGCCGACCGTACCGACCTGTCTGCCCGGCACGTTCGTGACAATCTTGTTTACAGCCTGAATGAATGCCGCTGCGGCCAAAAGCGCGTCTTGCCTCTTGTTCATGGGAGTGGTTCCTGCATGATTGGCAAACCCTTCGATCGTGACGTCCCACCAATTAATGCCGACAATTCCTTCGACTATGCCGATATCGATCTTTTCCGAATCCAGTATGCCTCCCTGCTCGATGTGTAATTCCAGATAGGCTGCAATGTCGCCGCGCTTCCGTCTAACGTCAGCAAGGTTTTTCGAGTCCCCACCTAAATACTCAATGCCTTCGCGGATAGTCTTCCCACTGCGACTTACTAGAGCCAACTCCTTTTCTGTTAGTTCTCCATCTATAGCCCGGCTTCCTATTAGGCCACCTTCCTCGTTTTGAAAGATGATTACTTCGAGTCCATGACGAGTAGCAATTTTGTTCTCGGTGAGAGTTTGGGCCACCTCAATTGCCCCGAGGGAACCCACAACTCCATCATAGTTCCCACCTTCCGGAACTGTATCCGTGTGCGACCCGAACAGAATCGGCGGAAGACTGGGCTCGCTCCCGGCCCTACGGCCGATGATATTCGCTGCTGCGTCGATTGTTGGATTGAGTTGTGCGCCGCGCATCAGGCCAATGACATAATCACGGCCGCGGCGATCAGCGTCGCTATAGGCCAGCCGACTAACGCCGCCCTCCGAATTCTTGCCAAATTCGGAAAGGGCGTCTATATGATTGATTAGCCGCGTTCCGTTGATAGAGGGAGGAGCCGGATTAGCAGCTTGCCTGAGCGCAAGACTGCCAAGCATCGTTAAGCCTCGCAGGTTAAACTCTCGCCTGTTCATCCCTGACGGCTTATTCCTCAGGACGAATCATGAAGTTACTTTGACCAGAACCTCGAACGCGATTGCGGCCATCATCAACTGTTCTGGATTCGAGTCCAAGCAGAGCGCGGACGATTGCCAGCCGCACAATTATGCGTGGCTCGGAAAACTGGAACCTGTTAGCCAGCGCCTCAGCGCGCTCACCATCGCTCCTGGCAAGAGACCCTATCACTTGCCCATAACGAGCTACCATTCCATTCAGATTGCTGCCTCCCTGCAATGGCAACTCACCATCACGAAACACGTTGACTTCAAAGCCGCTGAGCGTAGCCGCTGCCGACAGCAATTCATTCAGTTGCGAGATGCCGGGTTCAAGAGTTTCAAAACTACGAGCTGGCTCCAGAAGGCGAAATGCTTCCGCTACCTTTAGTTGTCGTTCAAACTGCTGATAACTGGTTGCGCGCCGGGCTGTATATTGCCGCGCCTCATTCAGGAGTTTTAATGCCACCTCCGGATCTTTCGGTTGGGCATCTGCCGCGAGCCGTAGCAACAGATCGACGCGCTCATCGTCGGAGGCGAGACTTGCAAGCTTCTGCTGCAGTACCTCGAGCCTCTCGCTGGAAAACTGCTCCGAGATTTTGCGAAACTCAATCCGTTGCAAGACCCGATTGCGTGCCGCGGTGTCCAGATGATCGTTAGCAATCTGTCCAGCGCGCTCGGGGTTACCGTCGTCCAGCGCTTTGAGCGCTGCCTGCTCGTACACCCGAGCTTGAAATCGCGGCGGCATCTTCGGTGCTGCAGCCAACAGATTATCGACGTTTGCCTGTTGAGAGCCTGTGAGTAGTTGGCGAAAGGCACTGCGCTGATTGTCGCCGATTGAGAGTTCTGTCAGTTTCTGTCGCACTGCCTGTGCGCGGGAAGGGACATACTGATCGATCATTGGTAACAATGATTGCAATCCATTTAGAAGCCTGCGGGCATTGCTCTGTTCACTCTGTGCGTCAGTCGGCGAAGTATTTATCTGGCGGTTGGCACCGGCTCTGCGAGTATTGTTAGACCCGCGCTGATTGGTGCTGGCGGATTGTGGTGTAGCCTTGAGAGCAGCTTCGATTAGCGTGGCCATTAACTCCTGGTATGCCGACAGGGCCAACAGAGGTGTTCGCTGATTAGAGTCTGTGCCTGGCACAGGTTCACTTAACCGCGGCCCGGGAGCCAGGAGACTTAAAGCCAGACCACTGGCATCCCGATTTCCAAGCATGTTCGCGGACTTAAGGCTTCGAAGTATCTTTTCTTCCAGCTTAGTGGCAGCCTCCGGGTCCTTCGATTGAAGTTCCCCAAGTACGTTGGCGAGACTACGCGGAAGCTCGCCTTTGGCAAGCAACTGTTCAGCATTTTGCAATGCCACCTTCGGATCCAGTGCCGCGATCTGAGCGAGCAAGTCTTGCTCAAGGTTTTCGTCCGCATTCGCACCGCGAGAACCGCCTGTTGTAGGCGCAAAGGTGCGTGTAGCGGCCAAAAGCTGATAAGCCAAAGATGCATCGTGACGGGCGGCCGCAAACACAAGCTCGCGGCGGAGCTGATTCACTGATCGACCAGAGTTTCGACCACGGCCCTGTTCGGTTGAGGGATTGCGCAGAACCTCAGCTACTGAGTCAGCAGCGAGAGAAAGGAGTGAGCGCGCCCGTCCTTGATTGTGGTCCCAGAGGAGATCGGCCGCGGAGATCTGAATCCGAATGCGGTTCTCCGGCAGCTTGAGCATCTGGACGTCCGTCAGCAGCTGCTCCAGCAGGGCAAAAGCCTTCTGCTCCGCAACCTCTTTTTGCTTTTGCAGCTCTTCCTGAGTCGGCTGCGTCTCCTGGGTAAGCGCCGTCGCGGTGCTCACATTTTCCTGGGCGCGGACGTGCAATGCGGCCACGCAGATTATCAAAAAAGCTACTGAAACAATCTTCCGGGAGTTCCTGGACATCTTTTCAACCTCAAGGGCAAATTCAAGTCTTAGACGGTCTGACGGGTTTAATAGTCTGACCATTTCTTGACATTATACGGTTGTAGGTGGAATAAAGCCTAAAAATCCTCGAAAAAGGTCAGACGCAACATGAATCTTAAGGGAAGGGTGGCAATCGTCACGGGCGGCAGCCGCGGCATTGGTCGTGGTATCGCAGACGCTCTGTTAAAGAGTGGCACAACAGTCTGCATCAGCGCCCGCAACCAGGCAGAACTCGAGCAAGCCGCCGCCGACCTGACTTCGAAGAGTGGCGGCAGCGCCGTAGGCCTTGCTTGCGACGTGCGTGACTACGAGCAAGTCAAGGCCTTATTCCGGCAGGTCGCGTCACAATTTGGTGGCGTTGATATTCTCATCAACAATGCTGGCATCGGAATATTTGGCTCTGTAGAAACAATGACACCCGCAGATTTTCGGGCCGTGCTCGAAACTAACTTGAGCGGCGTTTTCCATTGCTGTCACGAGGCTATTCCGTTGTTGAAGCAGCGCGGTGGTGGTTACATAATCAACATCTCATCACTGGCGGGGACCAATGCGCACCCGCAAATGGCCGCCTACAACGCGTCCAAGTTTGGCCTCAACGGCTTCAGCGAAGCTCTGATGCAAGAGGTCCGGCACGATGGAATCAAAGTGAGTTACATCATGCCGGGATCTGTAAATACAGAGTTTGGAGGTGATGTCCCAGACGCAGGAAAGGCCTGGCAGTTGCAGCCGGCAGATATCGCGCGCGTCGTCCTTGATCTGCTGGCACAGGACGAGCGCAGCTTGGCAAGCCGCGTGGAGATCAGACCCAGTAAACCACCGCGACGGTAATGGGGCCAGAAGTTATGCGAGCCGTGGTTCAGCGTGTCACCCGGGCCAGCGTCAAGGTTGAGGATGAGGTAGTCGGTGAAATTGGAAGAGGCCTCGTCGTTTTCGTGGGTGTGGCCCGAAACGACGATCAGTCGGACGCAGCATATCTGGCGGCAAAGATTGCCGCCCTACGAATTTTTGATGATCCGGACGGACGAATGAACCTGTCGCTGAGAGACATCGGTGGCGGTGTCCTCGTGGTATCGCAGTTTACGCTCTATGGTGACGTGCGGCGAGGATTGCGTCCCTCCTGGACTGAGGCAGCGCCGCCTGGGGTCGCTGAGCCACTTTATGAGCTGGTGGTTACGGAGTTACAGAGGCTGGGTTGTCAGGTTGCAACGGGTGGCTTTCGCCGTACCATGTTGGTTGAGTTAAGCAACGATGGCCCTGTCACCATTCTGCTGGATAGCCATAAGGTGTTTTGAGTCAGATCATGTCGTCGCCAGTTTTTGAGCGTGGGTCTAATTCAAACCGTTCACGATCCCGACGCTCGATTTTGTCAAGGAAATCCAGTTCCTCGTTATCTTCAAAACTAATTCCCACGGCATTGGCGTTCTCTTCCACCAGCGACTGATCCGGCGTTGGATTATCACCTGCTACTGTCTCCGAGCCACTATCATTTACGTCTTCCCAAACGGCGTCAAGATCGCCTCCCGCATCTTTAGGAGAAGCTGCCGTGTTATTGCGCAGGCGATGGGCCAGCAGTTCGGGGTCTTTGGGAGCGCGAGAAATCTCCTCTTCCATAAACTCCTCAATCTCCGGATCAGGAATGTAGTCGGGATTGTTGCTCAGGTATGCAAAATCGTCCGCCTGTTTTTTGGTCATTGTGAAATCTCCTTAGAATCCGGTTTCATCGATCTGACATCGAAGGGTAGCTCTGTGCTCGCGCATTACGGGGCATAACGTTTTCGTAACTATAACAAACGGCTGGATGCACAGCAATAATCAGAGTGGAATCAAAGCCCTTTGGCGGCATTGGCGGCAAGGACAGCTTGACGATTGGTTACTGCCACCTTAAACTTAAATTTGCTACCAAAAACATTTCGTTAACATTCCACACTAGCGTGAAGCCCGATTGCTTCGCGCCTGCAAACGTTCGGTTTCTATGCCTGCACCACTCTTTAATTCACTTCAGACTTTTAGTCCTACCTCCGGAAAAACAGGCCAGTTCTTCTCGTTGCCGCAATTGGAGAAAGAAGCTGTCGGTCCAGTTTCTCGACTCCCAGTTTGCCTGCGCATCGTATTGGAGTCAGTGCTCCGCAATTACGATGGAAAAAAGATTACGGAAGAAGACGTGCGAATGCTGGCAAACTGGCAGCCAAACGGCGCCAGAACCGAAGAGATTCCCTTTTTGGTCGCCCGGGTGCTGCTCCAGGATTTCACCGGCGTGCCACTGCTGGTTGATCTTGCGGCAATGCGTTCGGCCGTTCGCCGGTTGGGAAAAAACACCGGAATAATCGAACCTTTGGTGACGGTCGACCTTGTTATCGATCACTCTGTGCAGGTCGACTTTGCCAGCACCAAAGACGCATTTGAGAAGAACATGATAATGGAGTTTAAGCGCAACAACTCCCGTTATCAGTTTCTGAAATGGGGCACCCAGGCCTTTGAGGGCTTCCGTGTTATACCTCCCGGCATCGGCATCTGCCACCAGGTAAACCTCGAGTACTTGGCCAAAAACGTTTGGGAAAGGAATGGAGTGTATTTCCCGGACACACTCGTCGGTACGGATTCACATACGACTATGATCAATGGCTTGGGGATTGTCGGTTGGGGAGTTGGTGGCATCGAGGCCGAAGCGGCAATGCTGGGCCAGCCGGTCTATTTTCTGATGCCGGATGTCGTTGGTGTGCACCTGTCGGGAAGTTTGCGTGAAGGAGTAACTGCGACCGATCTCGTCCTCCGAGTGACGGAAATGCTGCGTCAGGCGAAAGTGGTCGGCAAGTTTGTTGAGTTTCATGGTGATGGTGCTGCCAGTCTTTCAGTTCCGGACCGAGCGACAATCGCCAATATGGCTCCCGAGTATGGCGCCACCATGGGTTTCTTCCCGATTGATAGAGAGACTTGCGGTTACTTAAGCGTCACGGGCCGGTCTGAAGAGCACGTGCAATCGGTGGCCAACTATTACAAGGCACAAGGGCTTTTCGGAATGCCGAAAGAAGGTGAATGCGAGTACAGCAAGGTTCTGGAACTGGACCTTGGCTCAATCGAACCGAGTGTGGCAGGTCCAAAGCGGCCTCAGGACCGCATCGAATTGTCGCGCTTGAGAGAACAGTTCCGTGATCTGCTACAGAAGCCAACCACAGCAGGCGGCTACGGAAAAGGTAAAGAGGAGACTGTGGCCCGCTACTTTACGCGCGTAGGGACACCGGCAATCGCCCTAACTGCAATTGCGGGCGGCGGTGAACAGGCGCCCATTCCGGTATCTGCTGGCGGGGGCGTAAGTCCGGCAAACACCAGCGTGTGGACGGAGACGGAGATGGTAAATAACCGTCCCACCCCCGACCGCGTTGAGGAGATAAACCCGGAAGAATTTCCCCATGCCGAAGTTGATTTGGGCCATGGCGACATTCTAATCGCGGCGATTACATCATGCACAAATACTTCTAACCCGAGCGTCATGCTGGCAGCCGGCTTGTTGGCCCGAAAGGCGGTGGAACGGGGGCTTGGACCAAGGCCCGCCGTGAAGAGTTCGTTGGCGCCCGGTTCCAGAGTCGTTACTCACTATCTTGAGAAGACAGGTTTGCAGCCCTACTTGAATCAGCTTGGCTTTAATCTAGTGGGATACGGTTGCACCACCTGCATCGGTAATTCCGGGCCATTAGATCCGTCCATCGAAGACGTCGTGATTGAGCATGACCTGGTCGCCGCCAGTGTGCTTTCCGGAAACAGAAACTTTGAAGCGCGTGTGCACCAAAGCATCAAGGCCAACTTCTTGATGAGTCCCCCACTGGTTGTAGCATTCGCGCTAGCCGGCAGAATCGATATCGATCTGGCAAACGAACCGCTTGGCACCGCAAAGAATGGTGAGGACGTCTATCTTCGCGACATTTGGCCCACGCTCGAGGAGGTCAACAACCTGTTGCGCGCTGCCTTTGACCCGGAAACCTATCGCAGTTTATACAGCGACTTCGCTGAACAGAACCCACTTTGGAACGAGATTCCAGCCAGCACTGGAAGTGTGTACGACTGGGATCCGCAATCCACTTATATTCAAGAACCTCCGTATTTCGAAGGCTTCAGTAATGAGGTCGAAAAATGGTGTGATCTGCGAGGAGCTCGCCCACTAGCTATCTTTGGCGATTCTGTGACCACAGACCATATCAGTCCTGCAGGCGCCATTAAAGCCAGCAGTCCCGCTGGTCTGTATCTGCAGGCGCAGGGAGTTACTATCGAAGACTTTAACAGCTATGGATCGCGTCGCGGCAACCATCAGGTAATGCTGCGAGGCACTTTTGCGAATGTACGAATCAAGAACTTGATGGTGCCTGGCGTTGAGGGTGGAGTAACCACTCACCAACCGGACGGCGAACGTCTCAGCATATACGATGCTGCGATGAAGTATCAGGAGGAAGGTGTTCCACTGGTGGTCATAGCTGGCCAGGAGTATGGCACAGGTAGCTCACGCGACTGGGCGGCCAAAGGAACGCGGCTGCTGGGAGTAAAGGCAGTTATCGCTCAGAGTTTTGAACGCATTCACCGGAGCAATCTCGTGGGCATGGGGGTGTTGCCCTGCCAATTCGCAGAAGGGGTGAATGCGATGTCGCTCGGTCTGGAGGGAACGGAAGTCTTCGATTTAATAGGCCTGGAGAACGGAGTCAAGCCGGGACAAGAGTTAACGCTAATCATTCGGCGAGCGCACGGCGGAACGGAAGAAGTGCCCCTTACCCTGCGCATCGATACAGCTGTGGAGATTGACTACTATCAGCACGGGGGGATTCTACCCTTTGTGCTGAGACAGCTCTTGGCCGGCACCACAGGCTTTTAGACCAAAATCGCGTTAAGGTCACTGGAGAAAGTAGGATAGTTCGATGTCAAGCGCACAACCGGCAGAATCCAATACGCCGCGTAACTACCAACTGTTCATTAATGGACAATGGGTCGATGCGGAATCGGGCAAGACCTTTGCCACGCCCAATCCGGCCACGGGCCAGACGTTGGCCGAAGTCGCGGAAGCTGATAAAGCAGACGTCGATAAGGCGGTGCGCGCGGCGCGCGTAGCGTTTGAAGGAAAGTGGTCACGATTGAGCGCGCGGGACCGTGGGCGTTTACTCTACAAACTCGCGCAGCTCATCGAAGAACGATCCCAGGAGTTGGGTGAGTTGGAGACGGCCGATAATGGCAAGCCAATTCGTGAGTCACTTTATGTTGACTTGCCGCAGGTGGTAGAGAACTTCGAATACTTTGCCGGATGGGCCACCAAGATCGAAGGTGAGACGATTCCTGTACCCGGCCGCATGTTTAATTACACGCTCAGAGAACCGGTCGGGGTTTGTGGACAGATCATTCCCTGGAACTTTCCATTATTGATGGCGGCTTGGAAACTCGCACCCGCCCTGGCTGCTGGAAACACCATAGTCCTCAAGCCCGCTGAGCAGACACCCGTGACCGCAATGGAACTGGGAAAGCTAATACAGGAGGCAGGGTTCCCTGAAGGGGTCGTGAACATTGTTCCCGGGTTTGGTGAAACTGCGGGCGCTGCGCTCGCGGCTCATCCCGGTATCGACAAGGTCGCATTCACCGGCTCTACTGAGGTTGGTAAGTTAATTGCCAGGGCCGCTGCCGAAAACCTAACCAAGGTTTCACTCGAATTGGGCGGCAAGGCGCCAAATATCATCTTTGCCGACGCGGATCTGGAACAAGCGGTTAACGGCGCGATGATGGGAATTTTTTTCAATCAAGGACAGGTATGCTGCGCAGGCTCACGTCTGTTTGTCGAAGAGCGCGTCAAGGACGAGTTCCTGGATCGGTTCAAAACGGGCGCCCAGAAAATCAAGGTTGGCGATCCGATGGAAAAGAGCACTTCAATGGGACCACAGGTGTCCGCGGAACAGCTCAACCGGATTAAGAGCTACGTGGATATTGCTCGGGAGGAAGGGGCCACAGTTCTTACGGGCGGACAGCCTCCGGCACTCGAGGGACCGCTCGACCAGGGGTTCTTTTTTCAACCAACGATCTTTTCTGAGGTTCGCAATGAGATGCGCGTTGCTCAGGAAGAGATCTTCGGTCCGGTCGTTTCGGTTATCACTTTCAAAGACGAAGACGATCTACTCAGACAGGCAAATCAGACCATCTACGGCCTTTCCGCAGGCATCTGGACGCGCGACCTTACGCGGGCCCATCGGTTCGCAAAGGAGATCAAAGCCGGCGTGGTGTGGATTAATACCTTCAATATGTTTAACGCAGCGTCTCCCTTTGGTGGTTATAAACAATCAGGCTATGGTCGCGAGATGGGCAAACATGCGCTAGAACTCTATACCCAGGTAAAGAGCGTTTGGGTTGACCTTTCAGGCAAACCGATAGGCTGGTTTGGAAAGTAGGTAAACGGCGGAAAACGATTTTCCTCTGTCTTGCATCTCTAGATGGCCGCACATTCTCTCCGGGTTGCGTTTTAATGCGGCCCTCTCCCGAACTGAAATTCGAGCTTAGAAGGAGCGAAAAAATGCAGCTAGCGAGGAAAGTCGGTTTGGGGTCACTTATTCTCAGCGGAACATTACTTCTTACAGCGTGTCCCAAAGAAGTAACCATTTCTCGAATTAATGCCGACCCGGGCCGTTACCGAAACAAAGAGGTAGCAATTAAGGGCAACGTCACCGACAGCTACGGAGTCCTCGGCAACGGCGCTTATGAACTGGATGACGGCACCGGCCGCATCTGGGTTGTAACCAGACGCGGTGTGCCGTCGCGTGGCGCGCGTGTGGGAGCAAAGGGGCACGTTTATACGGGCTTCAGTTTCGGTGGCCGTAGCTTCGGCACGGTGCTGGAGGAAACTGACCGGAAGGCCAAAGACAGGTAAGCGAGGGCTGTCCAACCTGCATCCACAGCTTTCGGCGTAACTCCGGTCGCGAAGGGCCGGCGGGATGGGTGAAGTCGTAAACGCTCGCGCTGGCGGCGAACGCATCATCATAGAGACCTTCGACAGGGAGTTTGCTCACCTGGACTCCCGCTCGCGCCGGATTTTGGAGGCCACGCCTGCCGCCCTTCTCTATATCAATCAGCAGACAACGGCGACACCGGCGGGATCGTCGGTTGGCGAGAGTCTGATTCGAGCGGCGGGCGTCGTCGAACAGACCTTTGGTGGCTTGACCGCGAGCTTGTGGGACAATCCCTTTGAGTGGACGTTACCGGAAACTCTCTCCAATGTTAATCGCATCCTGGAATATCTCAGCGAAGTCGAGGAAACTCGCAAACGCGCATTCTCAACATTTCTCACAGATGCTGACCTTCGAAAGGAGATCTCGTTTCCCGCAGGGAATTTAGAGCCACTCATCCATCTGCTTTTGACCACACTTGTCAGGGCTGCTGATTACCAGGGTCAAGCACTAGCGACGCTCAAATCACATTCCACTCCTAGCGCCCCTGGGTTTATTATCTAACCGTTCGAGCTAATTGCCGGGTTTGGGAGAGAAACCTCCATGTTTTGTCCGCATTGCGGCCAGCAGCAGGTCTCAGATGTAGTGAGATTCTGTTCGCGCTGTGGTTTCTTGCTCGAGGGAATTAATCAGGTCCTGGCTCTGGGCGGGAACCTTCCGACCCGCGTTATCCAGCCTGACGCTGGCCAAATGTCCCCCCGACGAAAGGGCGTGAGACAGGGAGCGATGTTGATGCTCAGCACGCTTCTTGCAGTGCCTATTATCGCGATTCTCGGCGTCACTTTTCTTCCGCATCCCGAAGTTGTGGTTCCGATTGCCGCTTTACTCTGTTTCGTCGGCGGTCTACTTCGTATTCTTTACGCTTTGTTGTTGGAAGAAAATACCCCTCAAATCGTACCGGTTCAGGAAACTTCAGACTCTGCTTCGCAAATGGCCCAGATTGGTCCAGGGTTGCGCGGAACGGCACTCCCTCCACCGCCGGCGAACGCGGCGTTGGGGTGGAGGCCGCGGGCCGACACAGCAGAATTTGCTCAACCACCGAGCGTCACGGAAAACACAACACGGCTATTGGGAAGAGATGAGCCAAAAGACGTCGAGCCACAGTAATCAGTGACCGCCCTAATTTCATCGAGCTGCGGGGAGAGACTCATAACCG
>Ga0209341_10003008_pt1 | contig 15843 bp, 14 predicted proteins | sample RifCSP13_2_FD_184020 | JGI IMG/M metagenome (GOLD analysis project Ga0209341, IMG submission 184020) | Soil microbial communities from Rifle, Colorado - Rifle CSP2_sed 13_2 (SPAdes) (version 2) | ecosystem: Environmental > Terrestrial > Deep subsurface > Rock core/Sediment | place: Rifle...
TTCAAGAGGCGGGCCTAACAATGATACAACCTACAGGTATCGCGTTCGTGCCTATAACGCGGCAGGCAACTCTGCGTACTCTAACACCGCGAGTGCGCGGACAATGAACTAGTCAGAAGAAGGGTTCCCGTATCCTATTACTCGGTTTGGCTTACAAAAAGGACATCATTGAGGTGCGCGAGAGCTTGTTTGCAAGCTCGTTCGCTCGTCGTCGATATGCGCAATGCTCTTAACGAGGAAATCAGGCGCGATAGTCGCGCGCGGATAATCTGGTAATAAATCCAACCATGCAATCGACTATTGTTTTCCGCCCCCGTCTCTCGCCGCGTCCGGTCACCCATCGGCGCAGCCAGACCAAGGCGGTTGAAGCGGTTCGCGAGGTTCACGCCATAAAGCCGCTTGTCCGCTGGGCCTTCTACGCGTTCGTTTTTTCCATTCTCTTTGAGGAGTTTCCCATTGGCGTGCCCCTGGAAATGACCCAGATATCCGGTGGCCTGCTGGTAGCGGCCGCGTTGCTGGTCCAACCCCGCGTCTGTTTCCGACGACCGCCGGCAGCCTTCTGGTGCTTTGCCGCCTACTTTTGCGTCGGAATCGGGACACTCTTTTCGCATGGGTCTATGTCCCAAGATGCGCTCCTACGGCAAATCGTGCTTATTCAACTGATCTTTATGTTCTGGCTCGTCTACAACGTGATGCGGGACGAGGGCGCGGCAAGAGGGGCCTTATTGGCTCTGGCCGCATCCTGCCTGGTCCTGTCACTGCTGCAAATATTGGGGCTGACCAGCAGAACTGAGGCGACCAGGTTAGGGCGGTTCTCAGCCTATGGGCTGGACTCGAACCACATGGCCGGAGTGCTTTCGTTAGGAGTGATTGCATTGGTTGGTCTTGTTTATGGCTCTATGAGAAGCACGGTCCGTTCGCGCCTAGTCATTTGGCCCATATTCGCAGTGATCGGGTTAACTATCATACGGACTGGTTCACGCGGCGCCCTGCTAGCTCTGGCCGCCGGGCTATTCGTTTTCACGTTAAACCGAGGGACCATCCTTACAAAACTACGAAGTCTAATCGTAATCCTAGCGGGCATCGGGGTTTTTTCCGCTATTGCCTACCAGTCGAAGATGATCAAACACCGATTTCAAGTAACCCTGGAAAGCGGAGAGATGTCGAGGCGAGAAGATATCTATCCCCTGGGCTTCCAGATGTTTCTTGAACAGCCTGTGCTGGGCTGGGGGCCGTGGGAGAACACCGTTGAACTGGGAAATCGCATGCAAGTACCCAGCTACGAACGGCTTGATACCCATAATCAGATCCTCTATGTCTTGACGGCCACGGGAATCTTGGGGGGAATACCCTTCCTTATCGGCATCTGGCTGTGCGCGAGAGCGGCATGGAGGGCGCGTGGCGGCGCTCACGGAATCTTACCCCTGGCCATGACGGTGTTCGTTTTGGTGGCCGGCATGAGCTCGAGCGGCCTTCACTGGAAACAATATTGGGTAGTACTGGCATATGCCATGGCGAGTGGCGGCATGTCTGTCATTAGATCCCAGCCCGTTCGTTCCAAAATCGAACCAGTCCTGACTTAGCCCAATTTCAGAGGAATCCAACTCCTCACGCAGAAAGAATCGAACCACCTCGTTGCGGGGAGGACATGCACGCCACCATGACAACGCCAATACAGCCGGCAATAGAGACTATTGACGCGTCTGGCGATCGGCGGGGAAAGAGTGAAAACCATATCGAGTTGCGGGTGCAACTACCTCTTAGTAACGTCCAGCCGGAGCAGACTCGAAAGCATATACGAGGGTCCAGCCTGCTGCTTCTTGGCCGCTTTCTCGCTTTGGCAACACATCTTTGTACCCAGGTTCTACTCGTGCGGGCTCTGTCAAAGAGCGACTACGGCGCGTTCGCCTATGCGCTCTCGCTCATCTCGTTGGGCAAGAGCTTTGCGGCTTTCGGTCTGGATAAGGCGATCACGCGCTTTGTGCCGATTTACCAGGAGCAGCAGGACTACGGCAGGATGTTTGGCACGATTGTGCTCATGGTCAGCACGGTCCTGTCGCTCGGAGTGGCGGTTGTCCTCGTTGTTTATGGCCTGAGGGAGTGGATAGACCAGGATGTGGTTAACGACCAGAACGCGATGGCGCTGCTTTTGATTCTGATCATCCTCTCGCCAGTTCAGGCGCTTGAGAGTCTGATCACGGGTATGTTTGCCATCTTAGCCAGTCCGCGCGAGATCTTCTTCCGCAAGCATCTCCTGGGCCCGCAGCTACAGTTGATCGTGGTGGTGCTGGTGTTCTTCCTTGGTCAGCGTAACGCGTACTTTCTCGCAGGCGGCTATGTAGCTTCAGGGACCCTGGGCATTGTCATCTACGCGGCAATTCTGCTTCGAGTGTTGCGGAAACAGGGATTGCTCCGCCACTTCCGTCGCGCAGCCCTTAAGATACCGAGTCGGGAGATCTTCTTCTTCGCGATTCCGTTGCTTATCTCCGACGTAGTCTTCGTGCTGCGGAATTCGCTTATTGTTGTGTTCCTCGAACACTTCAAGAATACCGCTGATGTGGCAAACTTTCGCGCCGTCTTGCCGGTGGCCCGACTGAACGGGGTGGTTTACCAGACCTTTATGGTTCTTTTTATGCCGGTGGCGTCGCGCATGCTCGCCCGGAACGAGCGAGACGGCATCAACAACTTGTATTGGCAAACGGCGATCTGGATTGCGGTCATATCTTTTCCCATCTTTGCCCTGTCTTTCGGTCTCGCCAAGCCGCTGACTGTTCTGCTGTTTGGAGAACGCTACGCGCAGTCAGCCGTAATCCTAATGCTGCTTTCCATGGGCTACTATTTCAACGCCATCCTCGGCTTCAACGGCTTGTCGCTCCGCGTCTTTGGAAAAGTTCGGTACATGTTCACGGCCGACTTCCTGCTGGCAATTATCACCGTGGGCGCCAGCTGGCTGTTCATCCCCCGCTACGGCGCGCTGGGTGCCGCGATTGTTGCCGGCGGAACGCTCATCCTTCAAAACGTTCTCTATCAAATCGGTCTCGTTTACGGCACGGACATCAAGTGGGTCTCGCGCAGCCATGTCAAAGTTTACGTGATCATTGCACTGAGCACCGCGAGTCTGCTGCTTCTACCCCAGGTGTATGGGAGCCTTGCCGGCGTGCTGCTAATAAGCGTGCTGGTATTTTGGCTTAACCGTGAGTCGCTGAAAATCGGGCAGACGTTCCCCGAACTGCTGCGGCTACCGCTAGCGCGACGAATCCTCGGCGGGCAGAGAGAGCGCGCTTCGTTAACCGGCAAGCAGCAAACGGCAAACAAGAAAGATAGGAGCTTCAGAGGCAGCACGGTAATTCTGGAACACTTGCGTGAGAACGCGGCGCGGGAGTCCTGAGCACTTTGGTCCAAGCCATTAGCGTGGACTACTAAGTTGATTTGTAGCGCATGCTGTCCCGCTTGCGTCGGAGAGTTTGAATGGCAATGCACAGAACGCAACCTAGACACGATGCGCCCCTTCAGCAGGTTGACTATGATCTGCACGGATTGGTGGGCATCCGAGTGATCGACGCATCGATCGCAGACGCGGCCACTGTGGCTCGACAATTGGGACCGCTTCAGAAACCTCTCTCTGGTGAGCCCGACATCATCATCAGGTTTGTTGACCGGCTGCCCGGTTCTTCGTCCTTGTGCTACCTGGGCGCGGACGATGCCGGATTCACTGAGGAGGCCTTCGTCTTGCTTCAGGGACGCGTGCGCGCGCAAATACCTTTCAGGCAGATCGGCAAACAGTGTGAAATTGTCTGCGAGAGAGGTCTGCACAAGGTGCCGCTGCTGATCCCCATTGTCAATCTGACAGTGCTCAGTAAGGGAGCCCTTCCATTGCATGCATCGGCGTTCTGCTACCACGGAACGGGAGTGCTGATCGCCGGCTGGGCGAAGGGTGGCAAAACTGAAACTCTGCTTGCATTCATGGCCCAGGGCGCGGTTTACATCGGCGACGAATGGATCTACCTCAGTGCTGATGGCCAGCAAATGTATGGTCTTCCAGAGCGGATTCGTGTGTGGGATTCGCACCTGCGCGAACTCCCACGTTATCGACGCCGAATCGACCGAGGCGACCGGACGCGCCTGCGCATGCTTAAGCTATTCATTCAATTGTTCGAACGAAGAATAAGCAGCGGATCGCGGCAGGCATCGGTAATGGGCCGGCTGATTCGTCTTCTAAAGCGGCAGCAGTTTGTGCTGTTGCAGCCCCAGAAGCTCTTCGGTAACCGGGTTGCAACTCTGGCCGGCACCCCGAGTAAGGTCTTCTTTGTAGTCAGCCAGCACACTGACGAAGTGAACGTGCAACCCATGGACCCTCAGGAGGTCGCTCGGCGCATGGCGGCGTCGCTCCAGTATGAACGACTAGACTTCATGTCCTATTACCTTAAGTATCGCTTTGCCTTTCCCGAAGCACGGAACGAATTCATCGAGCGAGCCTGCGAACTCGAGCGTGACATGCTGGTGAAGGCGCTGGCTGGCAAGCCCGCCTATGTGGTCTATCACCCTTACCCGGCGCCGATTCCGGCTTTGTTTGACGCGATCAGTCCACTAATTGGCCGGGCGATGGCCCAGGGCGACCAGTATGGGTCTGGGAGGAGCACGGCGGTATCGCAATGGTCATGCCTGGGAGCGAAGGCATCCTTGCTTGCTGGGGTTGCGGAAAGGGAATGAGGCGGGCCCGGGATGCCTGCGCTCCCAGGATCGGACCTTGAAAGGATAGCAATCAGGTATCATGTTTTCTGTAGCACTAATTGGCCCAGACGGAGCGGGCAAAACCACCATAGGCCGGCATCTGGAACAGTCTCTTCCTTTGCCGGCCAAGTACCTCTACACGGGAATTAACCTGGCATCCAGCAACGCATTGTTGCCTACATCGCGGCTAATTCTCAAGATCAAACGCGCTTATGGATGGATGCCGGATAGCGATCCGCAAACGCCCAAAAGGGATGTGACGCTCAACCCGCAAAAGAGTGCAGCGAAACGCGCCGTGGCCTGGCTATGGTCCTATCTGAGTTTGGCGAACCTGTTGGCTGAGGAGTGTTTCCGCTACACCCTGGTCTGGTATTACAAGGCTTGTGGCAACGTCGTTCTGCTCGACCGTTGGTTTTTCGCCGACTACTACACGTCCGATGCAAACCAACTTAGAAGACAACCGCTCACCCGCCGAATCCACAGCTTCATGTTGCGTCGGGTCTATCCGAAGCCCGATTTGGTGATCTATCTCGAAGCGCCGGCCGAGGTGTTGTTGGCCAGGAAGCGGGAAGGAACCCTTGAGGGGCTCGAACGCCGGCGACAGAGGTATTTGCAACTCCGCGAGCAGGTCAAGCACTTTGTCGTTGTGGATGCAAGTCAGCCCGAACACAGCGTGGCCAAGGATATTACGTCGCTAATCTGTGCGTTCTACAAGTTCAATTACCGCAACAAAAGAGTCAGTGACAAACGCCGCATGGACATCGACATCAGTCGCCACACAGTTCAGAACAGCGAGCCGTGGGGACCGGGTTCCTTGCATTGGGAGCGAAGTCGCCCGGTCGCAACCGCTCGCGGTTCTGAATAGCAGGGAGATAGTAACAACCATGAAAATCTTAATTGCCAGCTCAATTTGCCAGCACGCAATTGAAAGGCTGCGTGAAGAACACGACGTCGTCTGCGCCTTCGGTGCGAAGGAGGTCGAGCTGAGGGCGTTGCTCGAAGACCGTGAGGTTTTGGTCTTCCGAAGCGGCGTCCGTATCACCGCCGAAGTCATGGAGTATGCGCCCGAATTGAAATTGCTTGTGCGCGCCGGCTCTGGAACTGACAACGTTGATCTTGAATATGCCTCCAGACGCGGAATCGCCTTTTCCCGGGTTGCCGAGCCCGGGGCGCAGGCCGTGGCCGAAATGAGTTTCGCCTTGATGCTCGCCTTAGCCCGCAACCTGCTGCGGGCCGATAACCTGACCCGGCAAGGCCGATGGGCCAAGGACGCGCTCCTCGGGTGTTCATTAACAGGCAAAGTACTGGGCATTGTTGGGGTCGGGAACATCGGCACGCGAGTCGGCGAACTGGGCGCCGCCTGGGGCCTGAAGCCAATCGGCTGCGTGGAGCAGCCCTCCGCGACTGTGGCAGCGGCGCTGCGCGACAAAGGAATCCACCTCGCAACGTTCGACGAGACCGTGGCGCGTGCGGATTTCTTGAGTATTCATGTGCCTCTGTCCGATTCTACCCGCAATTTAATAAACGAAGACGTCCTTTCGCGGATGAAAATGGGAGCGTTCCTCATCAACCTCGCTCGCGGCGGTGTAGTCAACGAAAAGGCGTTGTACCAGGCACTGACCGCGGGAACAAGACTGCAAGGCGCGGCTTTGGATGTTCACGAGGCTGAAGGCGAGGGAAAGATATCGCCTCTGGCAGGACTGCCAAATGTCATATTGACGCCACACATCGGCGCGATGACCATCGACGCACAGCGTGAGATCGGTAGACGCGTCAGGGCCATCATTGATTCTTTCATAGGTTCCTGTCCGCTACGCGAGGAAAGAGACTCCTCATTGACTTACAGCTTGCCCTCTAGGGGAGGCTTCCAGCTTTCACGATAAAAAGAAGCCAATTCTACTCACCCGGGAGATGTTACTCCTGGACTATTTCACATCTCCCTCGCGAAGTTAATCACCATGAGAAAAACGACACAGTTCAAGCGACTATTGCACTCCGCTCAAGTCGAGTTCTTGATGGAAGCGCACAATGGCCTGAGCGCCAAGATCGCTGAAGAAGCCGGCTTTAAAGCAATCTGGGGCAGCGGTCTCTCCATCTCCGCCGCCCTGGGAGTCCGCGACAACAACGAGGCCAGTTGGACCCAGGTGCTGGAAGTTGTGGAATTCATGAGCGATGCCACCAACATACCCATTTTGCTTGATGGCGACACCGGATATGGCAATTTCAACAATGTGCGCAGGCTGGTGCGTAAGCTCGAGCAGCGTAACGTAGCGGCCGTTTGTATAGAGGACAAGCTTTTCCCCAAGAGCAACTCCTTCAGTGAGGGTGAACCTCAGCCGCTGGCGGATATCAAGGAGTTTTCGAACAAAATTAAGGCAGCCAAAGACACACAGCGGGATCCGGATTTTTGTGTGGTGGCACGAGTCGAGGCGTTCATCGCCGGCCGGGACTTAACTGAAGCGCTCACGCGGGCCATGGCCTACTACGAGGCTGGAGCAGATGCCATTCTGATCCATAGCAAGCTTTCCACTCCCAACCAGATCCTTGAGTTCATGGAGCAGTGGAAGAACAATTGTCCGGTGGTGATAGTGCCTACCATGTATTACGGAACTCCCACTCGAGTATTCGAGAAGGCCGGTGTGAGCGTTGTCATATGGGCCAATCATTTGCTGCGGTCGAGCCTTGCAGCCATGCAGCGGACGGCTGGGAGGATCTATCAAGAGCAGTCTCTCTTAGCAATTGAAGCAGAGATCGCTCCGGTTAAGGAGGTCTTCCGACTGCAAGGAGAGAGCGAGTTAAGAGCGGCGGAGCGGACGTACCTTCCCGTGAAAACCGGGTCTCACAAAGTCACTGTGCTAGCGTCAGCCGAGAAAGCAGAGGCTGATACCGCCTTGGATACGCAACCAGAAGCGACGCCGCAGATTATCCACCAGGCCCGTTTAAAGGATGCTCAATTCTCGATTGGCCGTACCCGTAGTCTTCCTTTCAAGAAGCTCTTAGGCCGGGCGCGACGATAAGTTCAGTAACACCGTAAAGAACCGAAGTGAGGGCAAGTAACGTGCGAAACCTGAGTAGCCAACAACCCCATGCCATCGTAATCGGACTGGAGAGCATTACCGGGCTCCAGACGGCGCGCATCCTGGCCAGGCACAAGGTTCCCGTGATCGCAATTGCTAAAGATCCGTCACACTATTTTTGTCGCACTAAAGTCTGTGAAAAGATCTTGATTGCGAATACAGCTGATGAGGAATTCATAAATGTGCTCGCAAACCTGGGCCCTCAGTTAGACGAGAAAGCAGTCCTTTTCCCCTGTTCTGATCTCAGCGTGCTCATAACTTCCCGCAGACGAGCCGAATTAGAACGTTGGTACCATGTGGTACTGCCTGCCCCTCAGATTGTCGAGATGTTGATGGACAAAGTCAGCTTCTACCAGTACGCAAACGCCGCGGGTTTGCCAGTACCTCGAACATTCATTATTAGAACGAAAGAGGAGGCGGAGCAGGCCGCCGGGGAATTAACCTTTCCCTGCATTCTGAAGCCATCGATAAGAAGCGCAGCCTGGCAAGCCAACAATAAGGCGAAGGTGCACAAGATAGCGGATGCTCAGAGTCTCATCTCGACCTATGAGAGGTGTTCCATGTGGGCAGACGCGTTGATGGTGCAAGAGTGGATCGAAGGATCAGATGCAGAGCTCTATTCCTGCAACTGCTATTTCACCGCTGATTCACGACCTCTCGTAACCTTTATTTCACGGAAGCTTCGGCAATGGCCACCCCAAACAGGCGTGAGTTGTCTCGGTGAGGAATGTCGAAACGATGTGGTGCTACAAGAGTCGATCCGCCTCTTTCAAAACGTGGGTTACCGAGGACTTGGGTACGTTGAAATGAAACGTGATGTGCGTACCGGAAAGCACTTCATTATCGAACCGAACATAGGTAGGCCAACTGGAAGATCAGCCATAGCTGAGGCAGGAGGCGTGGATTTGCTCTACGCTACGTATTGCGACACCGTCCAGCTTCCTCTGCCGGCGAATATCCACCAGGAATACGGAAATGCGAAATGGATCTATTTGCGACGCGATATTCAATCTGCTCTCCATTATTGGCGGCGAGGGGATCTTACATTGGTGGGTTGGTGGCGCTCCTTGCGAGGCAAGAAGAGAGATGCGGTCTTCTCCTGGACTGATCTGGGACCGTTTTGGGGTGATCTGCGGCGATCGCTGAACCTGTTGATGAGAGATGGAAGCAGTTCAATGATGACAGTTGCCGACAGGGATGTTGTGCCGTCCGTGAAACCCGCAATGACTTAGGGTGCTCCCGAATACAGATGATTTTCGTTTACCACAACATCCTTTCGGATTGTCCAACTCAGCGTGATGTGTCGGGAAAGACAGGCCTACCCCGCCACCGCTTTGAGCAGCAATTACGCTGGTTGTTAACCCACCGCCAGATCGTGCCACTGAGTAAGTATTTGGAGCTTCGGGAGCATGAACGAGGGTTGAGGAGCAAGATGGTCGCGCTCACTTTCGATGATGGTTTGCGTAGCACATTCGAACGTGTGTACCCGCTTCTGCGAAGGTGGAAAGTGCCGGCGACCTTTTTCATCTCGACCGCGCATCTGCAGCCCGGAAGGTTACTGTGGTTCAGTTATCTAAATGCCCTATGCTTTGAGCGAATCTATGCCCGGATATGTCTCCGAGGAATCTCATTTAGTTTTAGATCTGATATTGAGAGAAAGATGGCGCGCCGGTCTCTGGGAGTTATGGCCCGAAGTAGCCGGAATCCCAAAGCGTTTATCGAAGAACTGGCGGCAGCTTATCCCCTGCCGGCGGCAATTGCGACCGAATATGAGGGGATGTCTGCTAGGCAGTTAACGCTTTTGGGCCGAAGTGACTTCTTAGAAGGAGGCGCACACACCGTCAATCATCCTTATTTGGACCAGCTTTCCAACGAGGAACAAGAGAAAGAGATCGTTGTTAGCAAGGAGCAACTGGCTGAGCTAACCGGAAAGCGGGTTCGCTATTTTGCTTACCCCGGTGGAGGATATAACAAAGACACTCTACAGCTCCTTAAAGCCGCCGGCTTTGAAGCGGCTTTCGCCACGCATGAACAGCGAATTGGTGCCGATAATCAGTTTGAGATTGTGCGTGTAGGTGTGTATTCCGTGTCGTTCATCAAGTTCTGGCTAAAGGCTCAAGGCGTAGCAAAGCTGGCACATCGTTATGGCCTTGGCAAACCGTAGTCAGCGTCTAAACCCCTCATTACCTAAGGACAAATAAAACGGACCAGGAAGCGCTGGCGGGCGCTCCTGGCCCTGGTACATCAACCCCCAACCCACAAGGAGGAAAGTCAATGCAGGCGAATTCTACCATAAACCAGTCTGCGCCAGATGCCTACATTGAGAAAGCTGGCAGTACATGGGCTCAATCAGATCAACATGACATTCGACAGATCGCTGGTGCTGACGCCCGGGCAATCACAACGGAGTCTGAACTTCGAGATCTGCTCGCTTCGCTTGATTCGCAATTTTATCGGCCGCGGCTTCCCTACTCGTTGCGCTCAGCAAGAAGCAAGGCCAATTACCAACTGTGTAAGGAAGTGATGGATGTTGTTGGCTCCCTGGTCCTTTTAGCACTCGTATCGCCACTCTTTGTGATAATTGCATTCGCCATAAAGATAACTTCGAATGGCCCTGTTTTCTATAAACATAAAAGGCTGGGACAACTCGGACGGGAATTCTGGTGTTTGAAATTTCGAACGATGGCTGTCGATGCAGAAGAACAACTGAGACGTAATCCAGAGCTGCGCCAGCAGTTTGAGGTCAGCTATAAGATAAAGTATGACCCACGTGTTACCCGCCTGGGTGGATTCATGCGCAAGACGAGTCTGGATGAAATACCACAGCTCATCAATGTCCTGTTGGGTGACATGAGCCTCATTGGGCCAAGGCCGATCGTTTCACCAGAACTTTCCAAGTATTCCATCTATGGGAAAAAGCTGCTTTCCGTAAAGCCTGGCTTAAGTGGTCTGTGGCAGGTGTGCGGTCGCAGCGACGTAGACTATCCCGAACGGGTGTTTATGGACATGCACTATATCAATCATCGCTGCTTGTGGCTTGATCTTCAACTGATGTTACGTACTCCGCTGGCTGTATTTCGAGGGCATGGAGCCTGTTAAAAAGAGTGCGCATTCTCATTGTAACGCAGATATTCCGTCCTGAGATGGGGGCCCAGTCGAACCGCCTTTACCCCATTGTGCGTCAACTTGTACTTGCCGGACATGAAGTATTTGTGGCGACTGGAATGCCTAACTATCCTGAGGGGATCGTTTTTCCTGAGTACCAGGGCAAGAGAACCCTAAAGGAACAGACTGATGGCTATACCATCTTTCGCACTGCTTGTTATACAGCGCCGCGCAACAAGTCAAAGTGGTCGCAGTTGCGGAGCTACTTGAGTTTCATGCCAGCGGCCTTTCGTAGCGGGCTGCGAGCAGGAAAGATTGACTTGGTATTCGTCACTTCGCCGCCGCTTTTCAGCGCTATTCCAGCAATTCTGCTCGCGAGCTTGCGTCGTGCCAGGCTGGTGTTGGACATTCGGGATCTTTGGCCCGATGAGATCGTCGCTTGTGGCGGGGCTACTGCGGGCTCAACACCCGTCCGCGTTATAACAACGCTGGAGCGCCTGAGCTATCGAGCGGCAACTGCCATAACGTGTACGACCCAATCTTTTATCGATACGCTGCTCGAACGTGGTGTTCCCCGGGACAAAACCATCCTGATTCCCAATGGTGCAGATTTACAGATCTTCCAGCCTTTGACACCTCACAATCCTATTGTCGCTGAATACCCCTTTGGCGATCGTTTTGTCGTGATGTATTCAGGGGTGCTTGGTATCAAACATGGGTTAGAAGTCGTTTTTGAGGCAGCACGTCTGCTACGAGACGAGAAGAACATTGTGTTCTTCTTTTTGGGAAGTGGCGCTCGCCGGGAGGCGCTTCAAGAGATCGCCAATCGGCTGGGACTCAGTAATGTCATTTTCGGTGGTGAACGCAAAGTTGAGGATATTCCGTCATTGTTGGCCCGTGCCGATATCTGCCTTACCGCCTTATTACCTGACCCGTACCTTGAGAAGATCATTACCGTCAAGGTCTTTGAATACCTGGCGTGCGCGAAGCCGGTCGTGGGGGCGGTGACGGGTGAAACAGCCAACCTCCTGGCGAGTTCTGGCGCTGGAATAGTCGTGTCTCCGAATGATGCGGTGGGGCTGGCCAAAGGTATCCGGGAACTCTATGACGACTCGGCGCGCCGCTTCGTGATGGGCCGGCTCGGCCGCCGTTACGTAGCGGAGAATTTTTCGAGGGTTGTTTGGGCTACCAGACTGGAACAGAAACTTTGCGAAGTTGGCACAAAAGCTATTGAAGCTTCCCGTCCAGCAAGCACGGCGCGATTCAGGTCACCGTTGCCTTTTTGGCTTAAGCGAAGTGGCCAAACTCAATGACAGTGTGAGGAGGTGACATCATGGAAAGCAATCTATCTCTGCCAAATTTTACGCAGCGAGCGTTGCGCGAAAAGACGCAATATGACGAAGTAGGCTTACAGCGTGACGCATTTAACAAAGTATTCAGCCACACAAAATATTATTACCACCTCCACCGCAACAAGATTCTTCGTGACGAGCTTCAATACGCCACTGGCCGCCGAGTTCTGGAAATTGGTTCTCAATGTTGGGTCCGTTGGATAGAGCCTTATGAGATTGAGCCCAAAGTCCTGGAGTGCATAAACATTTCATCGAAGGCGCTTGAGAAAGGAGGGGAGAAGGCCCAAACATCACGGGTCAAACCCAGGTTCTCTTTGATGGACGCTAATCACTTGGAATTTGAGGACGAAAGTTTCGACATGGTGTTCGGAGATGCCATTCTTCATCATCTTAACTTTGTCGAGGCTTTGGACGAGATCAGGCGGGTCCTGAAGCCGGGAGGAAGAATCCTATTCTGTGAACCGTTAGGAAGTAACCCTGTAGGGAAGATTGTTCGTCTGATAACGCCCAAAGCTCGTACCGCCGATGAGCAGCCGCTCAGAAGAAGGGAGGTCGCCGAAATCCGGAAACGTTTTGAAACGACATTCTATTATGAGCAGTTTCTCTCAGTACCAGTTGGCATAATTTCTAAGGTGCTGTTCTCCAACCCGGCAAATATCTTGATGAAGACTACTTACGAACTGGATCGATTTCTTGATTCGAACTTCCCTCCGATCCGGCATCTCTATCGAAGCGTACTCATCGCAGGCGTGCGAAAATAATTTATATCGGCTCTTCTCAACCGCCGCAGTTCCTATCACAACCAGTAGAAGTATTTTCCGGTGACAAGTTCATCATACCCACCCGTCTCTGACCTTCGCGTCTTAATGATCACCAGCGAGTGGCCTTCGGCCGATCGGCCGGAGCGCGTGCCCTTTCTTGTCCAGCAGGTCAGTCGTTTGAAAGAAATGGGAGTGTACATAGATCTGTTCACGTTTAAAGGGAATAAGAACCCTTTCAATTACCTGCGCGCATGGGCATGCTTGAGATTGCAATATCCTTTAAGCCAGTATGATTTGATCCACGCTCAGTTTGGGCAGAGCGGGGCCTTGGCCCTTCCTACCAACCGGCCATTGCTAGTAACGTTCCGCGGAACCGACTTGCAGGGCAACGTTGGCGCAAACGGACATTACACGTGGAGGGGACGAATTTTGCAGCATTTGAGCCGTTTTGTGGCGCGCCGTGCCTCGCTCAATATCGTCGTGTCTGAGCACTTGAAATCACTCTTGCCGGCGGGATGTGCGGTTGAGGTAATCCCCTCAGGCGTGGATATCGAGCTGTTCACGCCAAGTAATCAGCGGGAAGCACGAAGACAACTGGGCTTGCCACTTGATAAGAAGCTCGTGTTATTTGCGGCAAGTTGCAGTCGGCCAGTCAAGCGTTTTGGATTGGCGCGGGCAGCAGTGGACAAACTAACTGAAGACTTCGATGTGGAGCTCGTTACCACCGGAGCGGTGCCACACTCATTAATGCCTGCCTACATGAATGCCTGCGATGCGTTGCTGCTCACCTCTAGTCACGAAGGGTCGCCAAACGTTGTCAAAGAGGCGCTGGCCTGTCAGCTGCCGGTTGTATCAGTCCCGGTGGGGGACGTGCCTGAGAGATTACGCAATATTGAAGGATGTGTGGTTTGTTCGGACGATTCTGTTGAAACGATTGCCGCAGGTCTGTCCCAGGTATTGCGGTGGGGGGGGCGAGTTAACGGCCGCCCCGCAGTGCTTGATCTTGATGACAGAAAAATTGGTCAACAGATCATCAGGCTTTACGAGAAGATCGTGGCGGCGCACAAAGGAATCGATGCTGGTCAAACTGTGCCGTTGCGCGAAAGACTTGCAGAGTGATCTCTTGGAAGAACCGGCATAGGAAATATATGACCTATAGGACCTATGGGACTTATCTCTTGTGGGCGGCTAACCATCTCCTTACAGCTGCATACCAAACCCTGGTATCGGTTGTGAGAGTAAAGCATCCAGTCTCTAGTTCTTTGGGCCGTGGGTACGGACCCCGCCCGCCCCACACAATAATGTTATCTGGAGAACCGTCCGGTCGTTTACAAGTCACTACCTTTTCAGGCAACAACTGATGGCCGCTGTGGAGCGAAGCGCTTTCAGCAAAGAAGATATTTCCGTGTAATGATAGCCTTATGCCATCATTATCCCACTTCCAAAACCAGCCGTGGCCCGGTCCTCGATTGTTATAGGTCTGTGTGTATGTTCGGAGCCGAAGAATGGTGTTTCTTATGTTCAGCACTGCATCGTTTTTCGCAGCAGTGAATCCCCTGTCAGAAAAGCCGACGTAGGTTCCATCTATGAGAGTGTCCTCGATGGTCCCTGACCATCCGTAATCATCCGATATGGCGTCATCACGTATTTGTGTTAAGTATGCTCCGCTGACGACAAATCCTTCACTATCTTCTTTCCCGATGAAAACTCCGTCACCGTAATTATGGATACGCATATTTGATAGCAAGTAATTCGAGCCACCTCTTATTTCCACAGCATACGTATCGTGCATTATGGCCCATGAGGTTGATAGCGGATATTGGCCTGAAATCTCCCCGCCCTCGACACAGACATTTGGACCGCCGCTAATCCGAAACGGTACGTTGCCTAAGTTCGCCCATCTCGCCGAACGAGCGTCAATCCGCGTACCGGGTTTTAGGTTTCTTATCAATTCCGGGGTGGTGCGAGCGCCTGTAAGGACCAGAAGAGGGCCATTACGCTCCAAACATGATGTAGTGGCGGCGGCCTTCGGTTTTAGTGCTTTGGCCGAGGCCGGAATGAACATCCCTGGGCTGTTAACAGGAGGCGGGTCCGATGGCTTGGCAATCGCTTGAGGAGTTCGGGAATCTGCCTTAATCAGGTGACTTAATCCGGTATGCCTATTGCCCCAAAAGGCTTGGCAAAAAACAACACCAGCGCAAACGATGGCCACCACCACGAGAGAGTGGTGCCACGAGCAATAGAAGTATGTATTTGGGCAATCTCTCTTCTGCCGCACTTTACACTCACCTATTATTGCGCAGTTTCCATTCGGCAACTGCGAATATATTGCCATGCAAAGCCAGATTTGCAGCCGCTGTCCCACTTCCAAAGCCAGCGTGACCTGGCCCACTGTTATTGTAACTCTGCTCGTAGACTTGCAAGCGAACCAGACTATTTTTTATCGTCAAAAGTGATTGCTCGGTTGCTCTTGAGAAGCCTTTATCGGAAAAGGCGACATATGTTCCATCTATCAGGGTATCCTCAATTGTGCCTGATCGTCGGGTGAGGTCATTGCATTCCATTTGGTCCTGATTAAATGTGTCCGGTAGGGGGGATGAATAGCTGAACGATAACTCCGTCGGGGATCGCAGTTCAACCGTTAATTGCAGCAAAAATAGTCATACTTAGCGGAAAAACAGGTAGGCAACTGTCCATGAAAGCACCTGAACGGATGCATAACATTATTGCGCTCGATTGTTGCGAACACATACTGACTGTACTTGAAACACTGAAGCCTCACACCATGACTTGCCTGAACTCACAAACTTCCGTCGG
>Ga0209341_10003009_pt1 | contig 15838 bp, 8 predicted proteins | sample RifCSP13_2_FD_184020 | JGI IMG/M metagenome (GOLD analysis project Ga0209341, IMG submission 184020) | Soil microbial communities from Rifle, Colorado - Rifle CSP2_sed 13_2 (SPAdes) (version 2) | ecosystem: Environmental > Terrestrial > Deep subsurface > Rock core/Sediment | place: Rifle...
CTCGCCTCGCGCCTCTCCCAGCCCGACGCCCTGCAGATCGCCTCGTGCCGCGACGTTGGCGGTGTCCTCGTCTCTTCGGACGCGAAGCTGGTCCAGGAGGCCCGCCAAGAGGGGATCGCCGTCCTGAATCCCTCGGCGGAAGCGGATGCGAAGGCCCTGCGGGCGCTGTGACCCGCCCGGACCCTCTCCTCCTTGAGGCCCTAGGCGCGTGCCATCGCCAGGAGGCGCTCGATCCGCTGCAGGAGGAGGGCGGGGCGGGCACCCCGAGGAGCCCGCTCGCCGCGGGGGTCCCCCGGGAGCTCGCGAGGAGGCGGAAGAGGGCCCGCGCCAGGACCAGGGGTTTCCCCGTCTGCCTCGCCGCCTCGGCGTCGGCCCGGAACTCGCTCCGGCGCGTGAACCGGCCCAGGAAGCCCCGCATCAGGGGGTCGAAGAACAGGACGGAGGAGAACACCCGGAAGAAGGGAGCGTACCGGTTGTCGCCGTTGCGGATGTGGGCGACCTCGTGGGCGAGGGCGGCCTCCATCTCGTCGGGGGGGAGCAGTCCCTCGAGCCCTTTCGTCACGACGATGATGTCCTGGGGGTGGAGGCGGAGCCCGGACCGGCGAAGCACGGCGAGGGCGTAGGCGTCCGGTTCGCGGTCGCGGGTGACGAGGAGCCGGAGGTTCGACAGGGCAGGGTGGGATCGGGCCAGGCGCGCCGACGCCACGACATCCTTTCTTGGGCAGTCGGGACTGGGGGAGGACCCGGCGCCACCGCCGCTGCGACAATCGCGCGCGCAGGGTTTAGATGATAAAGGTGAGTAAAATACGTACAATTACGTCTGCCCCTTACTCAGCCTTCATCCCGGATGCCGGTTAGGTCGCCGTACAACATGCCCGACGACTTGGGTGTCGGAGGGGACTCCGGCGTGCTGCGACCCGAGCTCCTGCCGCCACCGGAGGCCCCTGCTGCCCCGCACAGCTTCGCCGCTTTCGCGAGCAGCGCCCGCCTCCAGATCCTGGAGGCCGTGACCACGCGGGGGATGACCATCCAGGAGCTCACCCAACACCTCCGCCGCCACCGGGCCACGGTGCGCTACCACCTCGCCCGCCTCCTCCAGGAGGGCCTTGTCGAGGAGACGCGGGCCCCGGAGGCACGGCGGGTGGGGCGCCCTGCCCTCCTCTACCGCGCGGCCCGGCACGGGGTCATCCAGGGCTTCCCGAAGCGGCACTACGAGGTCCTCGCCGAGGTCGCCCTGCGCGCCCTGGTCAGCGAGGCCGGCCCCGAGCGGGCCACCGTCCTGCTCCGGGAGATGGGCGTCGGCGTCGGCCGCTCTATGGTCGAGGGCATCGCCGCGCGCGCCGGGGTGAAGGAGTGGACCCCGGAGGCGTTCCAGCGGTACTTCATCGAGGGGGCGATGCGGGACTTCGGCGTCTCCTCCACCATCCTGTCGCGGACGTCCCGGAGCATCGAGTACCGCTGCTTCACCTGCCCCTTCCTCGAGGCCGCCGAGAAGATGTCGGACCTTGTGTGCGACTCTTTGGACGTCGGCTTCCACCAGGGCGTGAACCAGGCCATGGGCCGCGTGACCACCGAGCGCATCGCCTGCATGGGCCACGGCAGCCCGTTCTGCCAGTACCGCGTCGTCTGGCGTGCCGCCCCGGCGCGCCGGCGACGATCCCGCACAACCGGAGGTGTCTGAAGTGCCTCCGAAAGAAGACGCGGTCGAAGCGAAGAGCGAGATCTCCCGGAGGAGGTTCCTGAAGACCGCCGTGGTCGGGGTCGCCGGCGCGGGCGTCGGCATCCTGTTCTCCGACGGCATCCTGCGCGCCGTCGGGGCCGCGAAGCCGGATCCGCGGGTGGATGTCGCAACGCCCCGGGACTGGGTCATGCTCATCGACCTGCAGAAGTGCGACGGCTGCAAGAAGTGCACGGAGGCCTGCTCCGCGGAGCACTTCGTCCCCCCGGGCCAGGAGTGGATCAAGGTCTACGACGTGGAGGACGAGTTCGGGCACCACACCTACCTCCCGCGGCCCTGCATGCACTGCACCTACGCCCCGTGCCAGAAGGTCTGCCCCGTCGGGGCCACCTTCCGCAAGGACGATGGCGTGATCCTCGTCGACCACGACCGCTGCATCGGCTGCCGCTACTGCATGGCCGCCTGCCCCTACGACGTCCGCGCGTTCAACTGGACGGAGCCCCCGCACACCCCGGAGGAGCTCGCGCACACGTACCGGCCGGAGGCGCCGTGGCCCCACCGCCGCGGCGTCGTCGAGAAGTGCATGTTCTGCGCCCACGAGTCCGAGGTGGGCAAGCTCCCCGTCTGCGTCCAGGCCTGCACGAAGGAGATGGGCAACGGGGCCATCTACTTCGGGGACCGGCGCGAGGACGCCGTCTCCAACGGCGTGGAGACCATCAGCCTCTCCAAGACCCTGAGGGAGAAGCAGGGGTTCCGGCTGAAAGAGGAGCTGGGGACGGAGCCGCGCGTGTGGTACCTCCCGGCGAGGCGGTGAGGCCACGGAGAAGGAAACCCCGGCGGTGGACCCGGTCCTCCTGGCCCCCCTGCGCAAGACGACGTGGCGGTTCTACGCCCTCATCGGCGTCCTCGCGGTCATCGTCGCCGTGGGCGCCTACGCTTACATGCTCCAGATGCAGCGGGGCCTGTCCGTGACCGGTCTCAACGACCGCGTGAGCTGGGGCATCTACATCTCCAACTTCGTGTTCTTCATCGGGATCAGCCACGCGGGGACCCTGATCTCCGCGATCCTCCGCGTCGGCAACGCGGAGTGGCGCCGCCCCATCACCCGGATGGCCGAGTCGATCACGGTGATGGCGATTCTGGTCGGCGCCTTGTTCCCGCTGATTGACCTCGGCCGACCCGAACGCATGTTCAACGTGTTCGCCTACGGCCGCATGCAGTCCGCAATCCTTTGGGACTTCCTCAGCATCGCCACCTACCTCGCGGGGAGCTTCCTCTACCTGTACCTCCCCATGATCCCCGACCTGGCCCTGATCAAGGGGAAGGTGGGGCCGGGCCGGATCCGGTCGCTCGTCTACCGCCTCCTGGGGAGGCCTTGGACGGGCTCGGGGTGGCAGAAGCGGCGCCTGGAGCGCGCCATCGGGATCATGGCGATCGTCATCATCCCCGTGGCCATCTCCGTGCACACCGTCGTCTCCTGGATCTTCTCCATGACCTTGCGCGTCGGGTGGCGCACCGCCCTCTTCGGGCCCTACTTCGTGGCCGGCGCCATCTTCTCCGGGATCGCGACGATCATCATCGCCATGGCGATCTTCCGGCGGTTCTACCACCTCGAGAAGTACATCACGGTGAAGCACTTCCGAAACCTCGCCGCCCTCCTCATCGTGCTGAACCTCGTCATGGTGTACTTCACGATCAGCGAGTACCTCACGGCGGCCTACGGCGCCGAGAGCCAGGAGGTCGTGTGGCTCCAGGTCCTCTCGACCGGGCCGTACTCCCTCCTGTTCTGGTTCCTCGTCATGGGCGGCCTCGTGACGCCCCTGATCCTCCTCGCCCTCCGGCGCAGCATCGCGACGATCGTCGCGGCCGCGGTGATTATTGACATCGCCATGTGGGTGGAGCGGTTCCTCATCGTCGTCCCCACGATGATGACCCCCCAGACCGAGTTCCAGTGGCACCTCTACACCCCGACCTGGGTGGAGTGGGCGATCACCGCCGGCGCCGTCGCGGGCTTCGCGCTCATGTACGCCCTCTTCTCCAAGGTGTTTCCTATCATCTCCATCTGGGAGGTCTCGGAGGCCCCCCCGGAGAAGCCCCCGGTGCCCGCGCCCGAGGGGGTGACCGCGTGAGGCCGCGGATCCTGCACCCGCGCGCCCGCGCCGTCCTCATCGTGGGCGCGCTCCTCCTAGGCTCCGTCCTCCTCCTCGCGGAGAAGACCGCCGCGGCGGTCCTGACCGTGCCGTACGTCACGAACCCCGTCGCGGACGCGGACTTGGACGGGAACCCCGCCACCGGGGACTGGAGCGGCGCCGCCTCCACCGCCATCCCCCTGGAGAACGGGGAGCCCCTGAGCTATGGCACGGCGACGCTGTACACGAAGCACAACGGGACGGTCGCCTTCTTCCGCATCGACGGGTACGTCGACGTGCCGTGGGCGAGCGCCACGGGCAACCATTTCTGGCTGGGGTGGCAGATGTCTCCCAGCGGGACCGCCCACCACGGCACCGGGACCTGGGACGGGGCCTTGTTCGGGCTCTGGAACGGGGTGGACTACGCGCCGGCCGCGACCTCTCCCCCGAGGCCCGTGGACACGAACGGATTCTCGAAGCCGCCGGTTGCGGACGGGAGCCAGGACCTCGTCGGCGCGATGGCCACGGCGGGTGCGGCGGTCCCGTACGCGTTCACCGCCGAGTGGCGGCGCACTATGGACACGGGCGATCCCAGCGACATCGTCTTCGTCCCTGACGGGGCCACCGCCCTGAACTTCTTCGTGACGACGGACTCGGACGGAGACGGGAGCGAGGGCGGCGCCGTCGCCCACAACGTGGTGACAAACGCGAACACGCTGATCTTCGGGCGGCCGGCCGGGGCGCCCCCCGTGATCCCCGCGGGGGCCCTCGTCTGCGGTCCCGAGGGGGATCCTCTCGCAGACGGTCACGCCCGCCCCCTCGAGTACCACGCGACCTACTTCGACCCGAACACGAAGATCACGCTGTACATGACGTGCTCGGAAGACCCGTCCACGATGCATGTGGCCATCGCCACTCCCTGGAGCGGGTGGGCCAGCCTCCTCGTCCAGGCCACGGATTCCGACGCCTCCTCGTTCAACGAGGTGCAGGTGATGCACGGCGACGAGGGCGGCGCGTTGGCCCTGGACGCCTACGCGAACGAGTCCACCGCACTCACGAGGGATGTGGATGCCGGTGGAACCCAGGATGTCGCCGGCGTCGCCCACGGACACGACAACCCCGTCCACGTGTACGAGTTCTCGGTCCCGCTGCGGTCCAACGATTCCCTGGACAGCCGTCTGGACTCGGTTGGCCCGTACACGCTCGCCATCGCCTACAATGCCACGACGGACAGCTTCGGAGGGACCACCGAGGGCTCCTCCGGCCTCCAGGTCTTCTATGTCGACCCCGCGGCCGGACGGCGGAAGGAGCCCACGACCGTCGATTTCCTCCCCGCGCCAGCCGGCAACAGCACTGACGGGTCCGTGTACCTCGTCACGCTGCGCAACAGCACCGGGTACCCCGTCCCGGGATCCACGATCTACCCGTTCGTCAGGACAGCGTTCGGCTTCCTCGACATCGGTCCCGTTGAGACGGACGAGGATGGTGTGGCCACGTTCTCGTACACCCCTCTCGGCGAAGGGAAGTTCCTGGTCGGGGTCGGATACGCGGGAGGGACCAACCTCAGCGCCAGCGTCGCCTGGTACCAGATCGAGTCCGTCGGTCCCGCGGAGGCGGCAGGGGCCGTCGTGCGGCCCGTGGAGGCCATCGTGGCGATGGCCCTGGCTGGGGTCTGGTCCACCTACGCCTACGCCTACTTCCTGGTGCGGCAGACGTTCCGGAACGGATCACCGGGTCTCTTGTCACGCCTGAGGCACAAGGCGCGGGGCCCGCACGTGTCGGGATCCAGTGAAGGCGGTGACCCGCCCCCGCGTACAGGTAAGTGAGAGCGTGGGCGGGAGGCACGCGCTTCGAGACCGCCCCCTGCCCCGTCTCCGAGCGCTCCTGACCGTGACGCTCCTTCTCCTGGGCTCCGTCCTCCTCCTCGCGGAGAAGACGGCCGCCGCAGCGGTGACCGTCCCCTATGCGAGCAACCCCGTTGCGGACGGGGACCTCGACGGGGACCCCGCCACGGGGGACTGGAGCGGTGCCGCGTCCACGGCAATCCCCCTGGAGAACGGGGAGCCCGGCGGCTACGGCACGGCGACGCTGTACGCGAAGCACGACGGGACGTTCGCCTACTTCCGCATCGACAGCCAGATCGACGTCCCGTGGACGAGCGCGACGGGCAACCGCTTCTGGCTGGCGATGGTCATCTCGACCAACGGGAACACCCACCACGGAGCGGGGACCTGGGACGGGACCATCTTCGGCCTCTGGGACGGGACGGACTACACGCCGATGCCCACATACCCGCCGACGGTGGTGGACGTGACCGGCTTCGGCCAGCCCCCGAACAAGGACGCGACGCAGAGCGCTCTCGGCACGATGGGGTACTCCGGCGCCGCCGCCCCCTATGCCTTCACCGCGGAGTGGAAGAAGCCGCTGAACTCGGGCGACACGGAGGACCTCACGTACGTCGCTGACGGCACCACGCTCTACAACTTCTTCGTCACCTCGGACTCCGACGGCGGGGGGAGCGCGGGCGGGGGCATCCGCCACCGTCGGGTGACGAACGCGAACACGCTGGTGTTCGCCTCCGCCTCGCCGCCCAACACGCCGCCCATCGTCGACCTCACCTCGCCGGACGGCGGGGAGGACTGGACGGGGGGCAGCGCGCACCCAATCTTCTGGAACATGAGCGACGCGGAGACCGCGACGCCGTCCCTGAACGTCTGGCTGAACTCCTCCACGGACGGCGGCCTCTCCTGGTCCCCCATCGCGGGGGCGCAGGGGATCTCGGGGCTCTCGAGCCCCGCCTCCTTCTCCTGGACCGTGCCCGCGCTGGACACGGGCCAGGCGCGCGTGCGCGCGACCGTCGTGGACGGCGCGGGGGCGGCGGTCTCGGACACCAGCCTGGCGAACTTCCAGATCGACTCGACGGCGCCCACGGCCACGGGGAGCCCGACGGGCGCCGGCGTGAGCGTGAACACCTGGGTCAACGTGAGCTTCAGCGAGGCGATGGACCAGGCCTCCGCGGCAGGCGCGTTCGAGCTGCGGCGGACCTCGGACTGGGCCCTCGTGACGACGACGCTCCAGGGCTGGACGGGGAACACGATGATGCAGCGGCCGGTCTCTCCGCTGGCGTTCGCGACGGCGTACCAGGGGAACGTCTCCACCGCGGCGAAGGACGCGAGCAGTCCCGGGAACGCCCTCGCGGCCGTGTACACCTTCACGTTCACCACGCAACCGCCGGCGGACACCCAGCCGCCGATGGTGACCGGCGCCACCGCCACCCCGAACCCCCAGGAGACCGGTCAGGCGGTGAACCTCACCGCGGACGTGACGGACAACGTCGCCGTGGCGGGGGTGTGGGTCGAGGTCCTCGACCCGGCGGCGACCCTGCTCGGCAACTTCTCCATGGGGTTGAACCCCCCCTCGACGTACTACCACGCGGCGGCGTACTTCGCGCTGGGCACGTACACCTACACCGTGTCGGCGCAGGACACTTCGGGCAACTGGGCCTCGGCGAGCGGGAGCTTTGTCCTCCAGGACACGGTCCCGCCGAGCATCAGCGGCGTCACCGCGGTCCCGAGCCCGCAGCAGGCGGGACTCGCCGTGAACGTCTCCGCCGCGGTGACGGACGCCGGGACGATCACCGCGGTGACCCTGGACCTGATCGACCCCAACAGCGTGCCCTCCGGGCCCTTCGCCATGGCCTTCGACGGGGGGAGCGGCCGGTACTCCCGCAGCGCGCCCTACGGGGTCGTCGGCACCTGGCAGTTCACGATCACCGCCACGGACTGGGCGGCGAACAGCAACGTTGCGGCTGGCAGTTTCACCATCGTCGACGGGACTCCTCCGGAGATCTTCCACACGCCGATCGTGGGCGGCCTCGTCTCCGTCCCCATCCCCGTCGCGGCCCAGGTGCTCGACGGGGGCGGCGTCGCCGCGGTGCAGCTGAACTACACGGACGTCACCGCGGTGAACCAGAACGTGCCGATGACGCTCGTCGGCGGCCTCTACCGGTACACGATCCCCGGGCAGCCCGCGACCGGCACCGTGTGCTACTTCATCTGGGCGGTGGACAACGCCGCGAACACGAACCGCACGCCGACCTACTGCTTCTCCATCCTCGGGAGCGACGCGATCCCGCCGAACATCGTCGGCGCCACCGCCACGCCGAACCCCCAGGAGGGCGGGCTCGCGGTGAACCTCACCGCCGCGGTGACGGACAACATCGCCGTGGCGGAGGTCTGGGTCGAGGTCTTCGATCCGAGCGCGACGCTACTCGGGAACTTCTCCATGGGCTACGACATCCCCGCGGCCCTGTACTTCTACACCGCGGCGCACGCGCCGCTAGGCACCTACACCTTCCAGGTCCGCGCGGGCGATCCCTCGGGCAACTGGGCGAGCGCCGGGGGCTCGTTCCTCATCCAGGACTCGCTGGCCCCGGTGATCAGCGGGCTCGCCGCGACGCCGAACCCGCAGGAGACCGGTCTCGCGGTGAACCTCACCGCCGCGGTGACGGACACGGTCGCCGTCCAGGGCGTTTCCGCGGTGATGACTGACCCGGTAGGCGCTCCCCTCGGGAACTCCACGATGACGAGGTTCGGGGCGACGGACACGTACTACCTCGAGGGAACCTACGTGGCCTTGGGTGCCTACGGCGTTGTGCTGTGGGCGAGCGACCCCTCTGGGAACTTCGCCACCTCGGCCACCACGTTCACCATCGTCGACACGCAGCCGCCCGTGGTCCAATCGGTCGTCGCCACCCCGCCGGTCCAGCAGCCGGGGCTCGCGGTGAACCTCACCGCCAACGTGACGGACAACGTCGGCGTCCAATCCGTCGCCGCGAACGTCACCGACCCGGGCGGAAGCCCCGTCGGCAACTTCGCCATGGCGCGCGTCGCCGCCACGGACACCTACTTCGTCGAGCAGCCCTACGTGGCGCTCGGCCTCTACGGCGTCGTGGTCTGGGCCCTCGACCCCTCCGGCAACGTGGCGTCGGCCCCCGGATCGTTCGAGGTGCGGGACCTGCAGCCACCGTCCATCACCCACACCCCGCCGGCCCCCGTCCCCGTAGGAGTGCCGATCCGCGTGACCGCCCAGGTCACGGACGATGTCGCGGTGGCCGACGCGCGCGTGGACTTCACGGACGTCTCCGCGGCGCGGTTCAACGTGTCGATGAACCTCAACGGGACCGTCTACGAGCTTGATGTCCCCGGCCAGCCCTCCGTCGGGTCCGTGACGTACTTCCTCTGGGCGGTCGACGGGTCGGGCAACGCCGCGCGGACCTCGGTCTTCACGGTGGCGGTGGTCTCCCCCGACACGACGGGACCATCCCTCTCGAGCGTCACCGCCACGCCATCCCCGCAGTCCATCGGAGGCCCGGTGAACATCACCGCCGTGGTGACGGACAACGTCGCGGTGACGGGCGTGTGGGTGGAGGTCTACGCCCCCGGGGGCGCGCTGCTCGGCAACGCGACCGCGGGCTACGACGCCGGCACCGGGACGTACTACCTCGCGGCGAGCTACGGCCCGGCCGGCACTTACACGTTCCGCATCGTCGCCGTCGACTCGAGCGGGAACTGGAACGTGGCTCCCGGGACGTTCGTCATCGCGGACCTCCAGCCCCCAGTCGCGAACGCGGGACCGGACAAAACCGTGTGGATCGGGTCCCTCGTGACTCTGGACGGCTCCGGTTCGACGGACAACGTCGGGGTGACGAACTACACCTGGTCGTTCGACTACGCCGGGGTGCCGGTCGTCCTCCACTCCGCCTCGGCCTCGTTCCGATTCGAGTCCGCGGGGGCGTTCGTGATCACGCTGACCGTGGCGGACGCGGCCGGGCTGACGGACAGCGACGCGGCAACGGTCGTCGTGCTCCGCGACACGGTGCCCCCGCCAGTGCCCTCCGACATCGTGATCGTCCCCGGGGCCGCGGACTGTCTCGGGCTCACGTGGCGACCCTCCGAGGCCGACGACCTCGCGGGCTACACCGTCTACCGCTACAACACGACGCGGCAGGGCTTCGACCCCCTCGCCAACCTCACCGCCACGGACGCGGCGTTCCATGACTGCGGGCTCGTGCCGGGCAGGCAGTATCTCTACTGGGTCGTGGCCTTCGACGTCAACGGGACGGTGTCGGCCCCTTCGGTGATCGTGGGCGGGCAGATCCCGACGTCGGGAGCTGGGGGCCCGTCCGGCGGCGACATCGCGCTCTACCTCGCCCTCCTGGGGATGGCGGTGGCGGTAGCGGTGGTGCTCGTCGCATTCTGGATGCGGCGGCGTAAGCCTGCGCCTAAGGAGGCACCGGCCGCGACCGCGGAGGTGACGATGGCGCCCCCCTCCCCGGAGGCGACGCCGGAGGGTCTCCCAGAGGACTGGCCCCCGCCGCCTCAGGACTGACGCCGTTCACGTCCCGACCTCCGGATCAGGGCCCAGGGCCAAGCTCACCGTCAGGAGGGCCAGGGCGAGTCCCGCCACGCTGGCCATGGACATGTAGTACCCGCCGAGGACCGCCAGGGCGGCCCCGAGGGCGAGGAGGCGCCGCCGAGGTCCGCGGGGGAGGAGGAGCAGGGAGGACACGTAGCACGCGACCGCCGTCACCGCGAGACCGAGCGCGAAGAGCACGGGGACGAATAGGGGGAGGTTCGCCCCCCAGGTGATCACCGCGGAGAGGATGAACCCCGCGAGGGGCCGGCCCTCGAAGAGGAAGAGGAGGGGCGGGACGAGGAGGAAGGGGAGGAAGGGCAGCCACCACCGTGGCCCGGGGGTTCGCCATGCACCCATGGCCAGGTTCATCCACACGCCGATGGAGAAGAGCTCTAGGAGGAGCGTCGGGGCGTTCACGAAGAGCCATCCCCCGGTCCCGACGCCGGACACAAGGCCCAGGCCGGCCGCGGACCGCATCGAGAAGGCAAGGGGGAGGAGGGAAAGGAAGGCGAGGAAGGCCAGGGACGACCAGCGGTCCACGTCGACCCGGCCCGGATATCGGAGGCGGAGGCCGACGGCCGCGACCGCGATCAAGGCGAGCACCCCGGCGACGGCGAAGACGGGACGAGGGGTCCAGAGCCACACGGACAGGGCCGCGACGAGGAGCAAGATGGCGATCCACGCCCACGGGCGGCGACGGACAGCGTCCGGGACGGTCTCCCGGGGGTGGACGCGCCTGACGTGGTCCGGCAGGTGGTCGTGCCTCACTGGGGCGCTGCAGTTGGGGCACGCCTGGACCTCCGGCGGAGGTGTGACCCGGAGAGCGAAGAAGGCGACGAGGAGGACGAGGAAGATCGCGAGGCCCACTTCGTAGACCTCCAGCGCCGCGCTCGCCACCCGCCCCGCCTCGTTGGTCAGGTCCATCGCGACGAGGGCGACACCCGAGAGGAACCGAACGGCGAGGAGAACCGACGCGACGGCGGTGAGGAGGATCGGGAGGCGGAGGGACCCCACGGTCGCCCTGAAGCCCACGAGGACGTTGAAGGTTTGGCCCTCCCGAGGACAGGCGCCTCTCCGGGCCGCCTCCCGGCGAGCCCGGACGAAGTCCCCGCCCGCCTCACCCTCGTTCGCCAGGCTCGGCAGGCTTTCTGATGATAAAGATGAGAAGAATACGTACTATTAGGGCCGCCCCTTACGGAGTGTTCATCCCGCGCGCGAGACCGTACCCCCGCAACACAGGAGTCGGGTTATCATGGCAACCAGGTACGGCGGCCTCGACGTGAGCGCGCGGAAGGGTGGACGATGGGCGGCCGTGCTTCTCGCCCTCGCTCTCGCGGGGATGTGGGGCGGACGGCCCGCCTCGGCGGAAGTCGTCGATTCGCATGTCCTGAGCTTCGGCGCCGACCCCGCGTACGTCAACATCAACTTCACCACCTCCATCTCCGTGACGATCGGCACCAGCTACGGAGCGAGCAGCGACAACTACACCGCCACGGTGACGAAACCCAGCGGCAGCGCCTCCACCGCCTGGTACAACTTCTCCACCCTCGGCACGCTCTCGGTCGAGTACGGCAACGCCTCCGGGGGATTCATGACCACCGTGGACGAGGTGGGGAGCTACAGCCTGCGCCTCGAGTACTTCAACGGGACGGCGTTCACGCCCGCAGCCTATGCGACGCTCCTCGTCACGGACGAACTCATCGTCGTCACCGAGGCGGCGACTGCCTCCAATGAGTATACGGACGTTCACAACTGTCCCATTGCGCAGGAGTTCCAACGTGGCGGAGAGGTCATCGCCCGGGCCTACGTGACGTACGCATCCAACGGGCAGTTCGTCAACGGGACCGCGAACCCGGCCGCCAAGGGAAACATCACGGGCACGATCTGGGGGCTGACGAAGAACCTGACCTGGCAGAACGTCTACCACTTCTGGCGCGCGGCCTTCTTCCCCGCTTGGAATACGTCCGCGGGAGTCTTCCAGTTCTATGTCGATGCGAGCGATGGCAAGGGGAACTTCGGCTCCGGAGTCTCCTTCGCGTTCGGCCTCACCGCGTGGAAGATCGTGCCGGCGATTCTCAAGGTCGTCCCCGCCGTCCTGAACGCGAGCGGCGGCGAGACCGTCTTGTTCCGACCCGGGGAGACCGTGACCATCAAAGTGGCGGTCACCTATGAGGGCCACAAGGCCCACAACTTTGCGTTCCCCGGCCCACTTAACCAGACGCGGGGCGGGCAGGTCAACGCGACCCTGGGCGCCGGGACGTTCAACACCGCGACGAACATGTATGCGACCTTCCTGGCGAACATGACGCTCGCGCTGGACGTGCCGACGCAGACGTGGATCGGGAACTACCAGGTTCCGGCCAACCAGGCGAACTTGACCGACGTGCAGGCCCGGATCAGCGCCACGGACGGGACGAACCCGCCGAACGCGGGAGGCGCCTTCACGACACGCTTCGCCATCAAGGCAACGCCGGCCCCGCAGATCATCGAGGTCCCCAACGACATCTACCACAACGCGACCGTGACCCAGTCCACGGGGTTCGAGGTCCCGATTGTCGGGGGCATCGCGATCCTCCTCCTCGCTGTGGGCGTTGGCGTGGGATACGTCATGTCCAAGATGAGGAAGAAGGAGCCTCCGGAGAGCCGGGAGGTCGAGCCGGAGGAGCATACCGAGCCACACGAAGAGAACACGAAGGAGAAGGAGGGAGAAACATGAACGAGCGCGCAAGTGTGCTTGCCCTGCTGATGGCTCTGGCGGTCTTGACTCAGGTGCCGGTGGGGGTCAGGGCTGAGCCGGCGATGACGTTGAGCCCGACCTCGGGACCCCCGGGGACATCTGTGACCGTGACGGGCAGCGGCTTCTTCGCGGGGGCCGCGGTCGATGTCTTCTGGTACACCATGGAAGGGAACCGCGTCAGCGGTTCCGGCTTCCTCGAGGTCGGTTACCGGATTACGGGCGCTCTCGCGGACGGGAGCGGTCAGTGGACTGCCTCCTTCGTCGTGCCCTATGACCTTGGCGGCCCCCCGCACCGCCTCGTGGCCAACGTGAGCGGTGACGACGTGGCGGAGGCCTCCTTCACCCTGACGCGCCAGAGCTCCATCACGCCCACGAGCGGCCCGGAGGGGACCATCATCGAGTTCCAGATGGTCGGTGGCGGCTGGACTCAGTACGACAACAACATCGCCATCACCTACGACAACGCGTTCCTGGGTTTCGCCTGCAGCTTCAATTCCGGCGGGAACATTAGCGTGTACATCCAAGCGTCGGGGGGCGTGGGACCGCACCTAATCACGGTGTACCCCGCGATCTACTACGGTCCGAGCAACGGCCCGACACCGTGGAAGCACCCCGTGCTCAACGTCAATGACCTTCCCGTGCGCTACGAGATCCAGCAGTTCACGTTCGAGATCACGGAGAGCACGAGTTCGGTGCGGACCTACCTCCGCGGGACCGATCTGAAGCCCATCACGGCCCCGGACACCTTGGTCATCCCCACGGCGCCGGCCGTGCCCATCCTCGATGGGACGCCGCAGCTCACCGTGGGGAACGGCGGGAACGGGATCGTGGGCACGCCGCTCCCCTATGCGCTCGCGGGCTTCCCGCCGAACACGCGCGTGGACCTGAAGTGGAACAGCGTGGTCGGAGTGACAAAGATCGATGAGGATGACAACAAGGGCTGGGTCATGACGCCGACGAACTCCACCCTGACTTCGGTCACGACCGATGGCCAAGGCCGTGCCCTAGCCTCCGTGCCAGTGCCGTCCGACTTCGGGGGGGACCACCTGATCGAGGCGCTCGTCGCCGGGGAGGTGAAGGCCACCGCGACCTGGAGGCTCGTGCCCTCGTTCACCGCCGACCTCAGTGCGGACGGTAGCCAAGTGATCATACACGCGAGGGGCCTGGGCTATGAGAAGTACACCGCGGCCTGGGAGATCCTCTATGACAACCGGCTCATGGGGTGGATGAGCGCGTTCACCAGCCGGGGCAGCGTCGACGTCACGGTCCCCATCGTCGGCACCCCCGGCACGCATTCGATTGATATCTACGAGGGAACGGGCGGATGGCCCTACCTCAACATGCAACAGTCCCCGTAGATATCAATCGAATGGGTCCGGTTCGCCTTCACCATCCAGGCCCCGGCGCCCGCGACGCAGGCGACCGCCGTCAATGTCCCCCTCTGGCTCACCGGGGCGGCCATCGTGGCCGCGGTCGCGGTCGGGTTCCTCGCCGGGCGCGTGCGCCGGCGCACCGCTGCCCCGTCCGTGGAGCCGGTGCAGGAGTCGGACGCCTGAACCGACACGATGACACGGGGAGGGGGCGACGGGGGTTGCTCCTCCCCGCCAACCCGGTCTGAACGCGCGCGTCACCGCCGCGGCGACCCACTGCGGAGAGCGGTCCCGACGGACTCGCGAAGTGGTGGGGGAATTCCGGGTCCTCTTCTCAATTCCGATAGCTGCATTCACCGCGCCATCCTGATATACCTCCCCCCTCCACGGTGACCCACGGCTCCTTCCTCACTCTCCCCCCTCGCGGGGACGCTGGTCGCGCTCGTCGCCCTTGCGTCCGCCGTCGGCGCCGGGGTGCCCGGGTTCACCGCGGACCGCCGTCCCGACCCGCTCGCCGTGAACATGCCGAACATCGTCATCACGAGCGGCCTCATCACCGTCCAGCCGGACGTCGGGAGCACGTGGTCCGGTTCGACGATCTACCTGAGCGCCACGATCGTGAACAACGGGTCGAACCCGGTGAACCGCGACTTCCCGCTGAACTTCTACCGCGGGGATCCGGACGTGGACAACGACGGGCTGATCGACCCGGGCGCGGTCCTCATCGACTCGGTCATGATCGTCGCCGGCCCCGCGATCCCCAAGGGGCAACAGCGCACCGTGAGCTCTGCCTGGACGACGACGGCGGCGGACGTCGGCACCTTCACGATCTACGCGGTCGCCGATCCGGACACCGTCCCGCCCTTCGACGACGGCCTCATCGACGAGGTGGACGCGGTTTGGGCGGAGGTCACTGACAACAAGGCCTTCTACGACACGAGCGGGTACCCCGCAGGCGCGGCTCCGCCGTTCGTCACCGCGACACCGCCGGACTACGAGGTCCACGGGCCCGCGGTCCCGAAGGCGAACCTCGCCGTGACCGGAGGCGGTCTCTCCGTCAGCCCGGACTTCGGGAGCGCGTACGTCGGCAGCGCGGTCTTCCTGAACGCCACGATCTGGAACCTCGGCGCCGCCGCGGTCGCGAACGACTTTGACGTGGGCTTCTACCGTGGCCATCCGGACGCGAACGCGGATGGCGTGGTCGACGCCGCGTCCGTCCTCCTGGGTTCGATGGCGATCCCCGCGAGCCTCAGCCCGATCGGGGTCGGCGCGAGCGCCACCGCGAGCGTCGGCTGGACCCCCGGGGCGGGCGACCTCGGCGCCTTCACGCTCTACGCCGCGGCGGACCTCCAAGCCAGCGGCCCCTTCTCCGACGCTGCCGTGGACGAGCAGGACAACCCCGGCGCGGAGATCGCGGACAACCTGGCCTTCTACGACACGGGCGGGTACCCCGCGGGCGCCGCCCCGCCGTTCGTCACCGCGGTCCCGCCGGACTACGAGGTCAGAT
>Ga0209341_10003010_pt1 | contig 15838 bp, 19 predicted proteins | sample RifCSP13_2_FD_184020 | JGI IMG/M metagenome (GOLD analysis project Ga0209341, IMG submission 184020) | Soil microbial communities from Rifle, Colorado - Rifle CSP2_sed 13_2 (SPAdes) (version 2) | ecosystem: Environmental > Terrestrial > Deep subsurface > Rock core/Sediment | place: Rifle...
GCGTCTCGTCCGCGGTTTCGTGCTCCGTCCGGAGCCGGCCGATGTCAACCACGAACTCCTCCTTCGCGTCCATCCCGAGGCGGGCCATCGTCCGAAGCAGGGAGTCCCGTCCCTCCTCGAGGGACACGAACACGCCCCGTACACCTCGGGACCGATTCACGTGGAGCAGGTTCAGTGCGAGGGAGGTCTTCATCGTCCCGCTCGGGCCGCCAACGATCACGACGTGCCCCTTCGGGATCCCGCCCTCGAGCGCCTCGTCAAACCCTTCAATCGCTGTGCGGATCCGATCCTCGCCGGGCTTCCCGCGGCTCGTGAGGGAGTCGACGCGGGACTCGAGCTGTCGAATATGGGACTTCAGGCCCTCGATTTCCTCGAGGAGATGCTCGTCGTATCGGGTCATCGATCTCGTTCCCCGAGTGTCCTCCGCCCCACCCGGTCGCCCCACGACTGCGGTCAAGCAGAAGATATTGCGGCGTGCTCGGCTTAGTCTTTCCGCTTCTCACTCCATGGTTTTTGGACCTGAGAATCATGCCGGACGAGTCCCACGGAACCTATAAATAGAGCGGGCCGCCAATGAAGGAGTCAAGCCCTCAACTGTTGGCGAACCCCCATGGCGATGCGGACGAAGACCGACCAGGGCGCGATGGCGACCCTGACGGTAGAGGATTTGACGCGGGCGATCCGGAATTCGATTGACCGCACAGGGATGAAGGACGAGGAGGCGCGGGCGATGGCCCAGCACGTCCTGAACTTCTTCGGTTACTCTGAGCGGATCATTGACAACGTCCTCGAGCCCGAGGACCGGGATGCGTTCTATATGCTCGAGGACTCCGGGATTCTCACGACGGAGCGCGAGGAGACGACCCTGTACGACGGCCGGGAGTGGCGGATTCACTACTGGATGTTTCGGAAGGATCGGATCGCGGAGCTCGTCGCGGCCCAGAGAGCGAAGGAGGAGGCCGCGCGAGCGGTGAGCGTGTACGACGACGTCCCCGATGACCTCTGGGCGTCCGCGAGCCGAGAGAAGAAGCCGGAGTCGCCCGAGCGCTGAGGCCCTACAGGAACACCTGCTGAAGCGCGCCCTTGTACCGCGAGATCAAGTCGATTCCGAGGCTCAAGGGCAAGTACATCTTGCCCTCCCTAAACGGGAAGGCAGGCCCGAAGCCCTCTACGCGCCGTAGGACCGCCGCTCCGAGCGAGTCCGAGATGTAACAGGAATCCATGAGGTCCGTGGAGAAGTGGACGGCGACCGGGAGGAGGAGGTCGCGGGCTTCCGCCGCGCTGCAATGGGTCGCGACCCGGTCGAGGACGTCCCGGTCGAACGCCCACGGGGTCCCGTCGCGAGCCTTGCACGCGGGCGCGGGTTCATCGCGGAGGGCGTCGAGGCTCTTCTTCTTCGTCACGAGGCCCGCGTTGATCGACGCGTACTCCCGCTCGACCCACTTCTCCATCGGCTCGGGGCGGTCCCTCATCGGGGTTTCCATCCGCCGCGGGGGCATGAGGGTTTCGACCGCAGGCCAGGCGTGGCGGGGCTCACTTCTTGCGGCCGAGGATGGGCGTGGCAAGGAACCGCTCGCCGTCGTGCGTGAGCGCGAGGGACGTGTGGACGTGCCGCATCATCCGCATCTTTACGATTCGGATCCGAAGCTGGACGTCGGTCTCGCTGACCTCTACGTGCCGAAGGTGGAGGATCCCGTCCGCGAGGAAGTCCTCGCCGAATTCCGTGAAGGCGTTCGATCCGATCGGCGTCTCCGCGATGAGGAACGTCGTGAGGCCGAGCTCTTTGAGCGCGGAGAAGAGCTGGAACAGCTCCCGCCGCGGCCTCTCCATGTTCGCGAGGCCGTACATCACCTCGAGGCTGTCGATCGCGAGGATCTCATAGCCGCTCGAGGCGACGGCCTCCTTGACGACCCGCATCAGGATGTCAATCCAGTCCTTCGTGTTTTCCGCGCGCTTCAAGGAGGTCCGGAGGATCCCAAGGTCGAGGACGTACAGCTTCGAGTCCTCGATGAAGTGGAGGCCCATCCGGCGCATCGCGAGGCGGAGGGAATCCGCGCTCTCCTCGAACGTCACGTACAGCCCTTTGTGGCCGAGGTTCGAGTTGTGGTACATGATGTGGAACACGAGGGACGATTTCATCGTCCCCGGCGTGCCCGCGACGAGGACGACGCTCCCCTGCGGGATGCCGCCACCGAGTGCGCTGTCGAGACCCTCCACGTGCGTCTTGAGAAGAGGGAGGTCCGTCTTCATTCTTGATACCTGCGACGAGGGGCTCTCTATAAATGCCCTCCCGCGCGGTTATTTTCAATGATAGCCACGGTAGGACAATTGTTTTTGTAGACCCGCTTCCATGCAGACGCGGTGGCGAGCACGTGACTTCGAAACGGACCGACGCCGCACTCCGGGTCCTCCAGTGGGAGCTCGACGGCCATGGGAACGAGGTCCTGGAGGCGATGCTCGCCCACCCGGACATGAACCTCGCGGAGGCCGTAGTGCTCATCGAGCGGGAAAACCCCGAGTGGACGGAGGACGCGCCCCGGCGGGGGCAACCGGAGGAGGCCCCGGAGGCCCCGACGCGCCGGACCCGCGCGAGCCCCGAGCTCACTGCGCTCCAGCAGGAGTTCGCGACGTTCAAGCACCTCCTGAAGCCTGTGGAGGCCCGCGAAGTCGAGGCCGCTTTCCGCGAGGTCGCGGAGAACGCGGACCCCGAATCCCTCGCGGCCCTCCGACGGCGTGTCCGGATTCTCGCGCTCCAGGCCGCGTTCTGGCGGGAGCTCGCAGGACCCGCGAAGCCGATGAACGCGCTCGGCCTCATCGTCCTCCAGATGGACGGGTCCATCCTCGCGAAAAGCGGGGCGACGGAGTACCTCGGCGAGGAAGATGTGTTCCGGACGGTCCGGGCCCAGCTTACCCGCGGTGACCGGGGCGTGTACGTGATGCATCTCCCCGTTGGCCGGCTCATCATCGCCCGTGGCAAGTCCGTCGCGATCGCGACCCTGTTCCGCCACGCGCCGGGGAAGGAGGTCGTGAGCGTGCTCGAGCGGACCGTGACCGCGATCGAGGAGAACTCCGCCGCCGCGGACCGGACGTTTCGAAACGTCGCGCTCGCGGGCCGCTACGCGGAGGCGCTCCTCAAGCTCGTGCAGCGCGTCGCGGGCTGATCGTTACTCCGAGATCGGCCGCGTGATCGTGAACGAGCCGTTGTTTTGCATGAGCGCGAAGTACCCCTGCTCGTGCTTCGCCCGCCGCATCTTCACGCACCGGACCCGGAGCTGGACGTCCGTCTCCCCCATCTCGAAGTGCCGCATGACCAGCACCCCGTCCGCGAGGAACTCCTCGTCGTACCGGGAGAGGCGCCCGTTCTCCCCGCTCGGCACCTCGGAGATCAGGAACGTCGTCGCGTCGAGGGAGCGCAGGAACCCGAAGAAGTGGAACAACTCCCGCCGCGGGTTCTCCATCCGGTAGAGCGAGTACAGCGCCGCGAGGCTGTCGACCGCGACGAGGTCGAACTTGTTCACCTTCACGCGCTGCTCGATGTACCTCGTGAGAACTTCGAGCCAGTTCTTGCTCGTCTCCTCCTCCTTGTGCTCGAGCCGGATTTTCGAGACGTCGAGGAGGTACAGCTCCATGTCATCGAGGTTCTGCATCCCGAGGTCCGCCATCGCACCCTTGACATCCTCGTAGTTCTCCTCGAGGGAGATGTACAGCCCTTTCGCCCCGTGCTTCACATTGTTGTAGAGAATCGAGAACGTGAGAGTCGTCTTCATCGTGCCGGGCGTGCCCGTGATGAGGATGACGTGTCCCTTCGGGATCCCGCCTCCGAGGGCTTCGTCGAAGCCTTGGATGAACGTCTTCACGCGGTCCATGGAGTGCTCCATCGGACCCATCAAGACGGTATATCTCGGTAGCGCGGAGGTTATCAGGGCCGGTAATCGCGCTCCCGTGATCCGCGCCGTTTTTCGTAAGATGTTTCGGGCCGCAGGTGCGGCCACGAACCTTTATCGAGTCGCGCCGATGCGGTCGGCGCCATGGCTCTCGAGGAGATTGCGCTCGCGTTCTGGTTTCTCCTCCCCGCTTACGCGGCGAACCCGGTGGCCGTCGTCTTCGGTGGCGGCACGCCGATCGACTTCGGGCGCTCTCTCCGGGACGGCCACCGCGTCCTCGGCGATGGCAAGACATGGCGCGGTCTCGCGGGCGGCGTCGCATCGGGCCTCTTGCTGGGAATCCTGCTGACGCTCCTCGGATCGTTTCTCTCGCCCCGCCTCGCGTTTGGCGATTGGCCCGGCGTGCTCCCTGTGCTCGTGATCCTCCCCGTCGGCGCGCTCCTCGGGGACCTCGCGGGCGCGTTCGTGAAGCGCCGCCTCGGAAAGGCGCGCGGTGAAAGGGCTCCCGGCCTCGACCAGTACGACTTCCTTCTCGGGACGTTCCTCTTCCTGCTGTTGCTCGAGCGGGACTGGTGGCTCCTGCGCTACTGGACCGGCGATGCGATCTTCGGCCTCGCGTTCATTATCTTGATTACGCCCGCGCTCCATCGGGTCGTGAACGTGATCGGGTATCGCTGGGGGCACAAGCGTGAGCCGTGGTGAGCTCCTCGAGATGTTGAAGGCGAGCGGCGCCCTCACGTTCGGCGACTTCACCCTCGCAAGCGGGAAGCAATCGCCGTACTACGTCGACATCAAGAGGGCGATCACGCGGCCCGACGTGCTCCGGTCGATTGCTCGGGCGATGGCCCCCCTCGTCCGCACCGCAGACCGCATCGCGGGCGTCGAGCTCGGTGCGGTCCCGATCGCGGCCGCGGTCGCGATGGAGACGGGGAAGCCGTACGTGATCGTCCGGAAGAAGCGGAAGGAGCATGGCACATCGAAGGATTTCGAGGGCGACCTGCACCGGGGCGAGCGCGTCGCGTTCGTGGAGGATGTCGTGACGACGGGCGGGACTCTCGCGAAGGCGGTCGTGCGGCTCCGGTCCCATGGTGTGACGATCACGGACGCGATCGCGGTCGTCGACCGCGAGGAGGGCGGGCGGGAATCCCTCGCCGTAATCGGCGTCGCGCTCCATGCGCTCCTCTCGGCGAAGGAGTTGTTAGCCGCCGCGAGACCGTAGTCGCTACCTTGAAATAACGTGCGCCGCATCGTTCGCGTCCATGCGGTCCGCCTCCGTGGGCGCGGCCTTCCTCATCGTCAGCGTCGCGGTCCTCGTCCCTCTGATCGCGGACCCGGCACAAGCCGCCGTCGCGGACTGGACGTTCCTCATCTACCTCGACGCGGACAACAATCTCGAATCTGTCGGGATCCTCGACTTCCTCGAGATGGCGAGCGTCGGCTCCTCGGCTCAAGTGAACATCATCGTCCAGTTCGACCGCGCGGTTGGGTTCGATGCCTTGTTCGGGGATTGGACGACCGTGAATCGGTTCCGCGTGACGCAGGGAATGACGCCGACGCCCGCGAACGCGCTCGTGGACCTCGGCGAGCTCGACATGGCGGACCCCGCCACACTTGTCGACTTCGTCTCCTGGGGCGTTGCGACGTACCCCGCGCGGCACTACTTCCTTGACCTGTGGGACCACGGCTTCGGATGGGCCGGCGTCCTCCAAGACGGTACCGGGTACATGACGACGACCGAGCTCGGGACCGCGCTCGCGCAGGTCCGGTCGACCCTCGGCCGAAACCTCGACGTCGTCGGGAACGACGCGTGCCGCATGACGCTCGAGATCATGTACGAGCTCCAGCCGTACGTCGACTACTTCGTCGGCTCTCAGAAGGACGAACCCGCGGACGGGTGGCCGTACGACGCGTTCCTCGGCGCCGTCGTCGCGAGCCCGTCGATGACACCGATTGTCGTCGGCACCGCGCTCGTCGCCGCGTACGTCGCGAGCTACGAGGGCGCGAGCCCGTACTCCGTGACCCTGAGCCTCGTGTCGAGCGCGGCATTGCCCGGGCTCGTCCGCCGCCTCGCGGAGTTCACGACGGAACTCAATGCATCGGTCCCCTTCCTGAGTGGTGAGGTCGCCGGTGCACACACCGCGACGGAGCGTTACGAGGGGAACGAGGAGGTGGACCTCTACCACTTCACGGAGAACGTCGTCGCCTCCGTCTTTCAAACCCGCGTTCATCGCCTCGCGGAGAGACTCCAAGACGCAATCCGGTCTGCCGTGGTCGCGAACGAGGCTTGGGACAACCCAATCCCGGAGAACGGGGTCCACGCCCAACATGCGCACGGGCTGTCGATCTGGTTCCCAACGACCCTGTCGGATCCCGCGTACTCGGCCCTCGCGTTGAGCCGCGACACGGATTGGGACGGGTTCCTTGCGACATGGCGGAGCGGCCCTCCGGTCGTCGTTCCGACGGAGGCGGATGCCGTATCGGTCGATCGGGACGATCCCCCGAACGGGTTCCTCGACACGATCGAGGTCACGGTCACCGCCCCGCAGAACGGCACGCTGGGGATCGATCTACACCTTAGCGGACCGTTCTCCGGCAGCCTCCCTGGAGGATACGTCGAGAGCCGCGACGTGCAGCTCGTCGCGGGGGAGGCGACCCAGGTTTCCTTCGCGCCGACGCGCCCCGCCTTCTACACCGTGGTCCTACTGTTCTACCTGGACGGGAAGCTCGCGGACATTGCAGCAGTCACGGACCTCCGGATCCAAGGCATCTTCCAGTTCCGGGGGGCCGTGGCAGACCCGGGCGGCGCTCCCCTCGTCGGGGCCCTCGTGACCGTCACAAACCTGCGGACGGGATTCTCCCGAAACGCGACGACGACGGCCTCGGGATATGCGATCGACGTTGTCCTCCCTGACTTCGCGATCGACGGGGACCTCCTCGTTCTCTCCGCGGCCTACGCGGGACACCGCGTCTCTGTCACGTTCGTTGCGAGCCTTGCGGGCGCGTCCCACATCGCCAGCCTCGTCTTGGACGCGTCTCCGGCGTCCGCGGATGCGACGATTTGGATCGCGCTCGCGGCAGTCCTCGCGATCGTCGTCGCTCTTTTGGCGGCCATCGCTCTATGGCAGCGGCGGACAATCGGGGACCTCCGTCGTCGCCCGGGCGGGCCATAGGTCCGCGCTGCAGGAGCACTTTCACCTATCCCTGTGGCGGGGATTGAAATACGGAAGTCGAGCGTCGTTGCGCGTCATGGCGATGGAGACCCGTACGGTTCCTGCGGACCCGCACCTCGCGCTCTCCGTGAGCGAACTCCTCTCCGCGCTGCGGTCCACGGTGACGGGGCACCCCGCGTTCTCGAACATCCTTGTGCGCGGGGAGGTCGCGAACATCGCGCACCCGCCGTCGGGCGTCGTGTACTTCACTCTCGCAGACGCCTCCGCGCAGATTTCGTGCGTGCTATTCCGTTCCGCGAATGCGAACCTCCGGTTCGAGCTCCGCGACGGGCTCGAGGTCGTCATCGGGGGAGACGTCGACGTCTTTCCCGCCCGAGGCCAGGTCGAACTCATCGTTCGGTCGATCGCGCCGATCGGCCGCGGTGCGTACTGGCTGTCTTTCGAGCAGGTCCGCGATCGGCTGGCGGCGGAAGGGCTGTTCGACGCCTCGCGGAAGCGCCCGCTGCCCAGGTTCCCGCGCGTGATCGGGCTCGTGACTTCGGAGTCCGGCGCGGCGTTGCACGATGTCCTCGCGGTCCTCGGCCGCCGGTATCCAGTGGCGGAGATTCTCGTGAGCCCGTGCCTCGTCCAGGGCGATGAGGCACCCGCCTCGATTGAGGCGGCACTCGACCGGATTGCGGGGCGGGTGGACATCGCGATTATCGCGCGCGGTGGGGGGCCCATGGAGGACCTCTGGTCCTTCAACGAGGAGCGCGTCGCCCGCGCCATCGCAAAGTTCCCTGCGCCTGTCGTCTCCGCCGTGGGACACGAGACGGATGTGACGATCGCGGACTTCGTTGCGGACGTGCGGGCGCCGACGCCAAGCGCGGCCGCGGAACTCGTGTCCCCGGATCGGGAGGAGCTGATGGCCCATCTCGCTGTCGTCGCAAAGCGTCTCGAGTTGCACGTCCGCGATCACCTCGCGTCCTTGCGGCAGCGTCTGGATTCCTTCTCCCTCGCGATTCGTCCCGAGACCGTGGCCCGCGCCGCACGGGAGCGGCGCGACCGGCTCGTAATCGTGGCGGAATCACTCCGTCGCGAGGCGAAGAGAGTCTTGGCGGGTGCGAAGGATCGGCTCCGGGCCATCGCAGCCCGGCTCGAGGCCGTAAGCCCCATGGCGACGATCGCGCGCGGATTCGCAATCGTCTCCCGCCGTGACGGCGTCCTCGTGGACCACGTCGAGGCCGTGCGACCCCGGGACGCGATCACGATTCTCGTTTCCGACGGAACTGTGGAGGGCGTCGTAAGCGGGACGCGGAGGACGACAGGATGACGGAGAAAACATTCGAGGAAGCGCTCGGAGAGCTCGAGACCAAACTGGAGACCCTGAGCACGGGCCGGCTTTCCCTCGCAGAATCCCTGCGGACCTACGAGGAGGGCGTCGCCCTCATCCGGGCCTGCAGCGAGACACTCGCGAACGCGGAGCTGCGCGTGTCGCGGCTTTCAGGGGCCGCGACGGCCGGGCCGGACTGAGCGGTCGCCGTCGTACGCGAACACGGGCGACGCGTCCGGTGCACGATCCGCGATTGCGGGCGTCATCGGGGTCACGATGTACCCGCCCTCGAGGGTCCCCATGATCGCGCAGCGACGCGTGCCCCACGTCCAGTAGTACGCGGCCACGTACGCGCACACGATCGCATCGAGCCGGTCCTCGTAGTCCTTAAGTTTTCCGCCGCGAAGCCGGGAGTCCGGTTCGAAAATCTCGTCGACTCCGACGAGGGCGGGCTCGAAGTGCTCGAGGCTCCGAAGGTGCGCCTCCAGGGCGCGGAGTGCCCGCCATCGGGTTGCGTACGTGCGTCCCTGACGGGTCTTGTACTTCAGTGTGCGCCGGAGTCCGAAAAGCGCGACCATCGCGGCGTGCGGGTACGTCTCGAACACCTGGCGGGTCTTCCGTCGCGGGACGATGCGGCAGTCGTGGCGGTATCCGTGGGCTTCGAGCGCGTGGACGAGGCTCCAGATCCGATCCCCGCCATATCGGCGTAGACCGCGGCGCGTCGCCGGATACACGCCCGCCTCCATGGGACCGAACAGGCGGGTGACGAGCCGGTCGCCCTCCCGCCCGCGACGCTCATATGGCACGACGAGCGGAGCGTCAATCGCCGCGATCGCGGGGCGCGCGCCGATGCCCCGCTCCATCCATCCCACGATTTCCTCGTTCGAGCGGAGTCCCGCGAGAACATCGGACAGGATCCATCGGCCCCGAGAGCGCTCTGCGATCGCAAGGCCCGACGGGTTCCGCGGGGACCACGCGAGGTCGATTCCGACCGCGTACACGGCGGGCGCAATCCCGCGGGGGATGAAAGCTTCACGCCCCCGCGCTCGACGTCTCCGGCGGGTCCTCGACCCGCCACGGCTTCTGGTACCCGACGCCGCCCCGCGCGCGGCTCTTCCCGTGCGTCTTGTAGTCCTCCTGCACCGCAATCGGCGCGTCCAGCACGTGCGCGATCGAAACGTCGCTGAGGTCCTTGCACGTCCCGAATAGCCGCTCCTCCGTGTACCCGAACGGCGCGAGGAGCGTCTGCCCCGCGCGGCACAGGAGGCGGATGTACTCCCACTTGTCCACCCGCTCGCTCCCCTCCAGAAACTCCGCGACCTTCACCTTCGCCGCGTAGTCCTTGCTCGTCATGTCCGTCACGACGTACCGCACGCTCTCCCCTGGTTCGACCGTGAAGCCGCGGTCCTTCAGCTGCCGCAGCGCGGCCGCCGTGGCGGTGAGGACGACGTACTCGTCGACCGCCTTCGTGACGCTCTTCGTGAGGACGAACTCCCGCAGGGGGATCGCGTTGTCGAGGATCCGCTTCGCGGTGGACCGGAGCACGTCGATCGCTTTCGGGATCCGCTCATGGAACTCTGCCGCCGTGCCCGCCTCGCTGAGAACCGCGAGCATCGCCTCCTGCGCGGCGTTGATGAACCCCGGCGTGTCGTGCTTCCGAAGCTCGATCCCGCGGAGCTTGAACTCGCCGCTTTCGAAGAGGCCATAGTATCGGTTCAGTGCGCCGACGCCCGTCGTCTTGCACGGAAGGAACGCGATCCACTTGTACCGCCCCTCGAGCTCGATTGTGAGTCCCGTCGCGCCCGCGATGTGGTCGACGACGGTGCGGATCGGGTCTGCATCCTGGCGGGCGTGGAGCCACACGGAGTCCACGATGCCGTGGACGACGTCGTAGCTGTGGCTCTCCGCGATCTCCATCGTGCGGACGAGGAGGTCCCGCGCGATTGCGTTGATTGCCTCGTGACACTCGATGCGTCCGAAGCGCGCGTTCTTGTACCCGGTGTAACCGAAATGTTGTCACCAGGAGCCACTTGAGAATGGCATCCCGGTCACGATACACCTCCTCCAAGGGTCCCGGTTCTCTCTTCATTTTCTTGTAGTACCGCCGGCGCTCGAGGATGGGCTTGAGGACCCTTGGGATCAGCCCAACCCGGCTTGTGCACAGACGGTACTTCAGACCCGGCACGGGAAACGCACTCCCGCCACAGCAGGAACAGTCCAGGCATTCAGGTGAAATGTTGTACTTCGCCATGATCGACGGGTATAGCGCGGAGAAGTCGAGCTCGTAGAGCCCCTCGTGGAGGCCGACCTCGGGCTCGAAGATGAACCCGCCGCGGTCCCCGAGGATCAGGTCCTCGGCGGTCTTGAAGTCCTCCGGGCGGTTCTTCTTCCAGATCACGAGGCACCCGTCGCGGACCGCGAGGTTCACCTGCATCGCGCTGATCGCCGTGCCCGGAGTGAGCCGCGCCTGCTCCTGCGGCATCAGGAGCGAGAGGCGGGACAGTTCCGCGAGCCCCGCCATCGCGCTCTCCCGATACGCGAAGTGGCCGCGGTCGAGGTGGAGCCGGCCCTTCAGGAGGTACTGCCCCGGCTTGTACACGATCTTTCCATACGTGAAGTACGACTTCCCCCGCCGCTCGACAAACCGATCCGGGTCGCGGCCAAGCTGCAAGTTCACGCCATGCTCTGCGGCCTTCCGCGCGAGGTACGGCATCGTGAACGCGTCCCCGCCATCCGTGAGGACGACGTCTGGGTCGACGTCCCGCACGGCCGCGTTCAGCGTCTCGAGGATCTCCGGTTCGCTGCCCTCGACCTCGACCTCGCCAATGCGGGCGCCGAGGAGCTTGTCCTGGAACCGCGGGATCCCGAGAGGGTTGTCGACGTGGATGTCGAGGACCTCCGCGCGGAGCTTCGGGATCGGATAGTCGAGCGCGAACTGCTCCTCCTCCGCCCGCCATCGGCCGTTGTTGTACCACAGGAGGCCGCACGGGAAGATCCTGTGTGCGAGGCAGTACCGCTGGCCGAACCGGAGGTCGACGTTGTACAGCGCGTAGTCGTGGTACCCGCCGTTCGACGCGACAATCTTCGCGATGTCCTGGAGTTCCTTGTAGTGGCGGGGGACGATTTCGAGGACGGGCACGGCCTCCTCGCTCCCGATGTCGACGCGCCGCTCGACTTCCCGGACCTCCTTCACCTGGTCGAGGATCCCGAGGCGCTTTCGGACCTCGCTCCGCTCGGACGGCGGGGTCCGGACGAAGAACGAGACCTCGAACTTCGCGTCCTCGATCCGGTGGGCCCCGCGCTCAGTCCACAGCCACAGGACGATCGTGTCCTTGTCGTAGTCCGGATACGCGTCGATGAGCCAACCCTGCGTGGGTGAACTCCCCCTGGGATTGCGATGTCGGGTCGGCAGATAAGGCGGGGCGCAGAGGGGATGGCCGAAAGTGTCCCCAAGGGACGATCGCGAGACGTCTAAATCCCGAAGGGAGATGCATGTGCGTGGACGCGGAGGTCGCCGCTCAGATTCTGGTCGAGGAATACAGCCGGATGGCCAAACCGTACGAGGCGCGTGTTGTACCACAGAACCGCACACTGGTGAGGCGCTTGCTCGAACTCGCCCACCTCAGGCGTGGCTGGCGCCGCCGGTCCTCATTCCACAACCACGTCCACACGCTGGACCATGTTATTGCCCATGCCATGGAAGTTCCACGACTGGTCGACCGGCTGGGTGGTTCCCTTGCCGTCGGTCGCGCGGACGCACAGAACACGTCGACCAGGCCTCGCCTGCCACTCGTAGGACCACCCCCGCCACGCGAAGGGCGACGTCGTCTCCCCCAGCCGTGCCTCTGACCAGGTGGAGCCGCCATCCGTGGACACCTCCACTTTGGAGACTTCCAACCGCCCGGCCCAGGCCCGCCCCATCAGCACAACGGGTCCCGCCTGAACGACGCGCGTGCGAGTCAGGAAATCGGGGATGCCGGGCGGGATCATCAAAGCCCGGACCTTAATCAGGGACACCGGCTCCCCCGGATCATCGGCTTCCGCGGAGTATCGATAGGAGCGATCCATCTGGTAGCCGTGGAACGGCTCTGCGATCGCCGTGATGGTGTCCAGCCACTTCACGCTCGCCATCCCGTACCATCCGGGAACGATGAGCCGCAAGGGATAGCCGTGCTGGGGTTGGAGCGGCTGGCCGTTCATCTCATAGGCGAGCAGCACTTCATCCCGCATCGCCTCTTCGATGGTCAGGCTGCGCTCGTACTGTTGAACCTCGTCGCCCTGCACTCCCCGGTCGAGCCCCGTGAAGAGGATCTCGACGGCCTCGTCACGGACCGACGCCTCTTCCAGGATCCCGCGAAGCGGCGTGCCCGTCCATTCGGCGGTACTGACCGCCTCGACGAGCCATGGCTGGCTGACGGGCCTCGGGTTCAGGAGGGCCCGGCCGTTGCCCGCACACTCCATCGTCACAGCGAGCGTTTCGACCGGGCGTCGTTTGATCTCGTCGAGGGTCATCCGTAAGGGCCTAGAAACGAGGCCCCCCACCGCCAAGCGCCACCGGTTGGCATCGACGTCCGGGACGTCGAAGTGGACGAGCAGGTAATGCATCCCCGTGGGAGTGATCGGATACCGCAGCCCCTCCAAGAAGATCCCCCGGTTCCGAAACGCAAGCTGAATCTCCTCCCTGTAGAACCTCCCGTCGTGGTCAATCCCGCTCCCGTCGCCCACCGTCCGGAACCGGCTCCCGCCATCGTGCACGTCAGCCGCTTTCGGGACCCTCTTCGCCATCGACCTGTGTATGCGTCGGTTTCTCGATAAGCATGTCCCTCGTCCTTTGGATCTCCTTCTGCATCTCGAGCAGGATCGATAGGAACATCGTGTCGACGGGGTCCAGGTGGGCACAGTAGCTCCCCGCGCTCGCGTGCTGGCGGGCCTTGAACATCACCTCGTCGAACACCTCGCGATCCCTCTCGCGGAGGGCGCGGCGGTAGTCCATCCAGTCGTTGATGATCGACTCCGTGTGGAGGCGGTACGTCGGCACGGTGCGGCCCAAGCGGTCTCCCCTGCGGAAGGAGGCTTCGGAGGCCTATGAAGCCGGGCTGGGGAGGGGTGGCCGAAACTACCGGTACGTCTCGACGTGAAGGCCGGGGATGCGACGGAAGTCGTCAGTGTCCTCCGTGACGATTGTGTCAATTCCATGGGACATCGCGATGGCGGCAATGAGCACGTCGAGGCCGCCGACATCCTGCCCACGGGAGCGAAGGAGAGACGCAATCTCCGCGCCGCGGATGGAAGCCCGGCGGTTCAGCGGTAGCACGTCAACCCGTCGGAGAATCTTCTCTACCGCAGAAAAGTCCAGCGGGACCTGCCGGCCACGTTCGTGAGCCCCCGAGTACAGTTCGAACGCGTTGACCTCGGTCGTGACGGCGCCTCCAGCGAGGGCCTGTCCCACGGCCTGCACCGCACTGGGAAGATCGCGCGTCAGGTCAATCAGGACGGCTGTGTCGAGGCACTTCACGCCCTCTTCCTCCTCTTCCACCCCAGTTCTACCGAGAGCGGCCGGTCGACGCTCAGGGCTGCGGTCCGGAACCGCTGGAACTTCGCCTCCGGAACGTCCTTGAGGATCCCCGCACACTCGAGGAGGTTCCCGCCACGGGAACCGAGCCGACGGATCACGTCGCTGAAGCTTTCCCCCGGTCTCTTTTCCTTCGAGAGCGTCTCGTAGACGTCGTCCGCGATTGCAATCGTCTTGGCCATGGGCTTTCCCACATTTGTACTCATATGCATATAGCTTTCTACCAAGGCAGCGGATCGAGAAGACGCTTTCTCCCAGGGATGGGCGAAACTACCCGCCCAGCCAGGCGCGGGCCTTCGCGAGGCTGTCCGCCTTCTCGTCCCTCGTGCCCGTGAACAGCTCGAGCGTGGCATGGCCGTCGAAGCCGCTCGCGCGGACGGCGCGGAGAATCGATTCGAGCTGAATCGTCCCCTGGCCGAACGGCAGATGGAGGTCTCCGGGTTCTCCATGACCCTGCCGGTTGTCGTGCGCGTGCACGAGGCCGAGACGATCTCCCAGGAGTGAGAGGAGTTCGTACGGACGCTTCGTCTCGTTGTCGAGCGACGCATGGCCGGCGTCGAGGCAGAACGTCATCCGCGGGATTCGTGTGAAGACCTCCGCGAGGACCGACAGCGGCTCGAGGATGTTCTCGAGCGTGACTGTAAGGCCGCGCGCGTGTGCGGCGTCCGTGAACTCGACGAGCCATTGCGTGCGGACATCGAGGGAGATGTTCGGCGTCGACCGACTCGGCGCGAGGTGGATGTTGTAGATCCTCGGCCCCGCCATGGCAGTGTAGTCGAGGAAGCGCTGGAACCGCTCCTGGTCCTCCCGCGTGAACCGCGAGGGCGGGAGGTGCGCGGTCTCGATCGGCAGGACTTCCGCGAGTTCCAGCGCCGCGGTCTCGAGCTTCGCTCCGGGCTCGAGCCACGCGAGGTCGATCTCGAAATAGTCGAACCCCGCGTCCCGGAGGAGCTCGACTTGCGGGCGGAACGGCCGCTTGCTGAACGTCGACCCGCCGATCCGGACCATCGGCGACGGAGCGTTTCACCGCCACTTATCCTTTCGTCACGGCCGCGAAGAAGTGCGGGGTTCATGCTCCCGCCGGACCCGACGAAGGCCGCGGGAGGGTCGAAGCTGTAGAGGGGCCCTCGACAGCTTTTGGTCCCGTGTGACAACGCTCGCTTCCGAGGGCCACGCCAACTCGGCCAAGGATTCTCCTGCCCACGAACGGCTCCGGCGGAGCAGAGGAAGCCGCGTGAAGTTACGTGAACTCCCTTCGGGAGATGGCAATGAGGATGAGGGCGATCAGGGACAGAACCGTGGCCTCACCCACGAAGCCGATCGTGAACAGCCCGAGGATGCTCCCGACGAGGGCCAAGCCCCAACTCTTCCGCCGAACCGCCATGGCGCCCCCGATGATCGCGAAGAGGCCGAAGATTACGCCAACCGCCCCGATCAGGATGAGGAGTTCCCCTCCAACGGCCGCGAGCAGGCCGCCGAGCGCCAAGACGATCCCCCAATTGATGAGCGCGATGATGCCGGCGAGGATCAACAGGATGCCGGCCGCGATGGGTGCCGCGGTCCGTTGCGCCGGTGGATACGCTTGCGGAGGTGCGGTTCCGTACGCGGGAGGGTACGGGTACGCGGCTGCCTGTTGCGCTGGGGGCGGATACTGAGCGGACGGTGGATATTGGACGGGAGGCCCGTATTGGGCGGGAGGCGGGTACTGGGAAGGCGGCGCGTACATTGGTGGAGGCTGTGCCTGCGCGGGCGGAGGCTGTGCATGGGGGGCCGGTTGCGGAATCATGGGGACGGGCATCGGGGTCCCGCAACTCTGGCAGAACTTTGCCCCTTCCACGACCTCCTTGCCGCACGACGTACAAAACTGCACGGTCCCCCTCGCGGGGGGAACGCCGAGTTC
>Ga0209341_10003012_pt1 | contig 15829 bp, 8 predicted proteins | sample RifCSP13_2_FD_184020 | JGI IMG/M metagenome (GOLD analysis project Ga0209341, IMG submission 184020) | Soil microbial communities from Rifle, Colorado - Rifle CSP2_sed 13_2 (SPAdes) (version 2) | ecosystem: Environmental > Terrestrial > Deep subsurface > Rock core/Sediment | place: Rifle...
AACACGTGAGTGTTTCACGTGGCATCGGGCCCGGAAGCACATCGCCCCCGACCACGACATGGTCTACTTCTGCTTGACGAATATCTTGGAGTACAGCCTCCAGTGCGGGGAGGTTCCCGTGAACATCATAGATTGCAGCGACCCGCATGACAGGCCTTCCTCTCTAGCGAGGGAAATGATTAGCCGCCGTTCCGTATACTCACCCGCCAATCCCCGCTGTGCCTACGGGTTGGTCTTGGTTATGTGTTTGACGGATTGTTGAATCAGTTTCTTCAGCGTCGGTAGATGGATGTCATCCAGACGGTTGATATACAAACACGCCTTCCCCGTCTTGTACTTGCCCAGTTTCTTCAACAGTTCAGCGTGCTGCTCCAAATCGGCCATGACATGGAGCGTCAAGTTCCGCTTGCGGGGCGAGAAACCAACGAGGCACGTGTCGCCTTCGTGTCCACTGGCGTAGGTGTAGTGATAGCTCCCGAAGCCAATGATACTGCTACCCCACATCTTGGGTTCAGCCCGAGTGACCTGTTGCATAAGTTTGACGAGGGCGAGGCAATCTTGGCGCTTCTGCTTGTCGGGAATGCTTTTCAAGAAACGGTCAACGCTGCGGTTATTCTGTTTAGTCTTGAGTTCAGCCATGTTGACCTCCTTCCGGAATGAGTCTATCCCTGCATAGGGCAGGGGTTCATGGTTTGGTTGCCGGTCACGGTAGGGACGGCCCTTACGGGCCGCCCCCCGCACAGATCCGAACAGGTGGTATTATCGCAATAAAGTTCCGCGCGCGCTCCTGGCTGGAACTTTATTTAGAAGCCTCAGGCGCGGAACGAAACCGAGCCGCCCGCGTAGACGCGAACGGCCCGGAGTATGCTGCCATGCCCCTGCCATGCCCCTCCCAGGCAGGCGTTTTGCTTAGGGTGTCGTGGTTCGGATTATAGCCCCAACTGCGCTGGGCGCAAGGGGCAAAGGGAAAAAGCGTTCCTGTGGGGCGGGTGGGAGTCGAACCCACACGAGGGGTTACCTCAGAGGATTTTCTTGCCACTATAGCTTTCGCTACCTACGGTATCCGTAGTTTGTGGTCTGGACTATGCCTTTACCTTTTAGCGCTGCGATTCGCCCAGGCTCGTCGAGCACCAGTCAGGTAGGAGCCGTCTAGTCTCTACACGTTCAAAGTAGCTTCGCTCGGCGTTGCCACGCCTATTGGCAAGGTTTCGCCGACTTTGACTCCATTCACCTGGAGATTTCGCTCCAGGTGCTCACTGTGTAAGTCCCCGGCGTCTGCCATTCCGCCACCGCCCCAGTGATAGCTCTAATTTTACTGTAGCCTTCTGATTTTGTCAGCCATTAAGAGACAGTTATCTCCAGGTCAGCACATACCGCCCGCGCGTCACGGCTGAGGTCGCCGTGTACAGATAGGTCACGCCGTCCAGCACGATGAGGTCGGCGTGGCCGACGCCCACGTTGCCCGGCGCGTCCATCAGGGCCGGGTTGCCGGGATACTTTTCCCACGGCCCGTCAATCCACGCCCCGAGGCTGCGGGCGAAGCCCAGGTTGAATTGCGTGTCGCCTGCGCCGGGCGCGCTCGGCCCGCGCACACCCTCGTAGGCCATGTAGTAGCGGTCATTCACCCGCAGCACGTCGGCGGAGGAGATGATGCGGAAGTCAAAATACGGGTTGGCCTCCGCGCCGGTCACGTCGAGCGGGCCGTAAACGTCGCTCCCCTGAAAAAGCACGTCCGTGTTGCAGCGGCGCAGGCCCGCCGCGCCCCGCCTCATCAGGCCGACGAAACACGCCATGCGGCCGGGGTTCTTGCCCAGCCCGACGAAAACGTACAATTGGTCGCCCTCCACATACAGGCCGGGCGGCCCGCCGATCAGGCAGTTGTACTCCTGCGCTGAGTCGACAAAAGGGTGCGCGCCGACGGCCTCAAACGGGCGGCAGTCGAGCGGGTCGCTGCGCCATTGTCCCGTCCCCTGAACCATGGCCGGCGCTGACCAGTTCAGTCCATCGGCGGATGTGCGGAGGACCGTCCGCGCGCCCCACTCGTAAACCATCACCCACCGGCCGGAGTCCGCGCGGGCCACGCGGGGATACTGCTGCTGTTCTACCTGGTCAGCCTCGGAGGCGCAGGGTTTATCACGACATTGGATCAGGCATTGCGGCGCGAAGGGGTGAAAACTCCAGCCTCCGTCCGCGCTCACCCACAGCGTGACACAGCCGGGGAAAGGGGCTGCCTCGCCCCACTGATCCACGATCCTGGCAGAGGGATAGCTCGCGTGGAGGTACGACCACAGTCGTCCATCCGGGCCGATGAGCGTATCGGACTCGCCCACCGGCAGGCCCACGTCGAAAATGTCGAGCTGCCAGGCGGCGCGGCCCTCCCAGAAGTCTGCCAGCGTCGGGTGAGGTGCGCCCGCCGGGGGTTCGCCAACCCACGCCCCCGGGACCGCCGTCGCCCAGAGAGGCGTGGGGGTGGGGGTTGGCTTCGGCGTGTTGGTCGCCGAAGGCGTCTGCGTGGGTATAGGTGTCCAGGTGTGCGTGGCCGAGGGGACAGCCGTATCGGTCGGGGTCTCAGTGGGCGGTGAAGTTGCGGTCGGAGTCCAGGTGGGCGGGAAAGTCGGGGCGGGAGGCGGCGAGGTCAATGGCACAACCGCTGGGGACGCGGTCCCGGTCGCAGGCAGGTGACGCTGCGAGAGCAGCCAACCCCCTGAGCCGAGCGTGAGCAGCGCGATCAGGCCCAGTCCGCCGCCGAGGCCGACGATGGCCAGGCGTGAAGTTTCCCGCCGTTCTCCTCCGCGTTGAGCCACCCCCTGCCCTCAATGGCGATTGAACTCGGCAAATGTCCGCGCCAAAGCCCCCCACTCCTCCAGCGTCAGCGTCTCGGCGCGGCGTTCGGGCGCGATGCCCGCGCGCGCCAGCAGCGCGCCAGTCTGGGCCGGGTCGAGGCGCAGCCCGCCGCCGAGCGCGTTCCGCAGTTGTTTGCGCTTCTGGCTGAACCCGGCCTTGACGACGGCAAAGAAGTCGTCGGCGTCGTCCACCGCCGCAGCCGGCCGGGGCAGCACTTCCAGCCGGACGACGGCGGAGTCCACCGTGGGCCGGGGATAGAACGCCCCGCCAGGGATGCGCGCGACGATGCGCGGGACGCTGTAGAACTGCACGCTCACCGCCAGCAGGCTCATCTCGCCTGGCCCCGCGCACAGGCGCTCGGCGACTTCGCGCTGCATGGTGAGGACGATCAGCGCGGGCCGGGTCTGGGCTTCGAGCAGACGGCGGATGACGGCGGAGGTGATGTAGTAGGGGATGTTGGCGACAACCTTGTACCGGGTTGGAAGTCGGAAGTCGGAAGTCGGAAGTCGGAGGATGTCGCCGTGGACGATTTCGACGTTAGGGTAAGGCTGGAGAACGTGCTGCAGCGCAAGCAGGAGGGAGTCATCCAGTTCGACGGCGACGACGCGGTGCGCGGCGCGGGCCAGGTGGCGGGTGAGGCTCCCGAGGCCGGGGCCGATCTCAAGCACCGTGTCCTCGGGGGTGAGGTCGGCTGCCGAGGCGACTTTCGCCAGGGCTCGCTCGTCCACGAGGAAGTTCTGCCCCAGGCTCTTCTTCGGGCGCAGGTTGAAGCGGCGCAAGAGGTTGGGGACGTCGAGGCGAAGCATGGGGGTTGGTCAACGCATGAAATGGATCGGGGAATTTTGTAGGGGCGAGCAGCTGCTCGCCCGTGCCATTTCATGGAACCGTCGCCGGGATGATCCACGTGATCGTGTCAGCCGGAGGGACGGGCGTCAGGAAGTAAACCGTGACGACCTGATGCCATGAGACGTAGTTCCAGTCGTCGTAGCCCAGGTCAATCCAGCGCCCCTTCACGCCGCCGCCAGTGTCCGCCGCCTCGGCGAAGCCATAGCCCGTCACGTACATGCGCGTGCCGAAGGGGATCAGCCGCCGGTCAATTGCGACCAGACCTTTCGTCAGCAGCCTGCCGGAGGCCGTGCGCCCGTAGTTCCTGGCGGTGGGCGGCGTCCCGGCGCGGGCGGGCGAGTACGACGTCGCGTACATCGTGAACGAGCGCCAGTATTCGAGCGTCCCGTCGGGCGTGTCTATCGTGCGGAGGGTGATGTGCGTGCCGTAGCCGACGAGGCGCGCGACCGGGGATTGCACGACCGTCTCCCCCTCGTCCACGCGGCTGACTTCCACGCCGTCTTCGTAGCGCACGCGGACGCGGCGCTGCCTGAGGCCGGCCACGCCCGCCTGAAGGGTCGTGACCGTGTCAATCTCCTGGTCCGGCATCGCCTGAAACAGCGTTTCGTACGGGACGGTCTCCTGCGCCGTCAAAACCTCCTCGCGCACACGCACGACGCGGACGACTCCATCTTCAGGCAGAGGCTGGTCAGGCGCGGGGATGGAATAGTCTTCTCCGACCAAAGCCAGGCCAATCTCGCTCAGACTTTCGCCGACAGTGGCCCGGCGCGTGCGCGTGGAAAGAGCCTGGCCATCGGCCTGAATGGTGATCGGGCGGGAGCGGTGGAGGGTGATTGGAACAGCCGAATTGGGCAGGGCCTCCCAACCGGGTTCCACCTCGTCCGCGCGATAGAGGTGATACCCCGCGCGCCAGAGGGCCTCGCCCACTGTGCGGGCTGCAACGCGAATCCGGGATGTGGTTCCATTATCATAGACGGTCAACGTGAGGGCGCGGACGACGACGATTGCGTGCGGGGCGGTCGGACGCGGTGAAGCAGCCGGGTCGAGGAGCGCACCATCCACCCATACGGCATCGCCTGAGGTAAGACTCAATTTCAGCGAAGCAATGATAGCCAGAGGCGAAATCAGGTGCGTGCGGATGGTCTGCGTTTCCCCGTCGGCCTCGACGCGCACGAGGGCGCTGCGGGCAGCCGGGGTCTCAGTTGCAGATTGGGGAGAGGCGCACGCCGGGAGGAAGAAGATTCCGAGGAGGAGCAGGCTGAGGAGCGCGAGGCGACGGCGATGCATTTGCCCAACGCGCACCCGGGCAGGCGCCCCGGCGGCACCCAGTGAGCACTCCTTACCGCTGCTGCCTTCCGGCCCTGACGGGGTTCGAAGGTCACCGCCGCGCCGGACCCGCCCGGATACGCGTGGGCATTATACCAAACTACTTTAGGGATTCCCCGGCGCGCGCAGTTCGAGGTTGTCAAACTCGAATACGGCTTCATCGCCAAACACAACCGACCATTTTGCCAGGGCCGTGGCCGTAGCCGCCTGAGCCTGTTGTTCGGCTAGAGTCGCTGCAACATTCGGCGTCGGCGTCGTGATCGGCATAGGTGTCACAGTCAATGTGGATGTTGCGATCGGCTCAGGCGCGGGGATGAGAGTGAGCGTAGGAGTGGGCGTGGGTGGTCCTGAGATCACGACCGCAACAACCTGAGGCCACGCCCCGCCGAGGGCCGCCCCAATAGGGATGATCACTAACGCGCCGGCGAAGGCCCACCCCGCCAGCGCACGGCGGGAGACAAGCGCGGGTTCAAGATCAGGCGCATTCCCCTGCGCCAGTGTGACCACGATGCGGCGCAGCAGCCACCACAAGGCGAGCGAAAGCGCAGTGAGGAAGACTACCAGCAGGACTTCCACCGCCGTGCCATAGAGAGTAAACGAAGGGCCTGCGCCGCCGTAATAGTCCAGGCCGGTGAGGTAGACAAACACGGCGAAGCCGCCGTTCCACAGCGTGTGCAGGCCGACTGCCAACAGATAGGCCTTGAGCAGCCTGCTCCGGCCGTGCGCGCGTGCGCGGAACCAGCCCAGCGCGACCAACCCGGTCCCAAGCGGGTGAAGCACCGCCCCCAGGCCGCGCAGCAGCGTCACGCCGCCCCAGCTCCAGCCGTTGTACTGCGCGTACAGCCCCTCGTACAGCATGTTTTCAAGGATCGCAAAGCCTGCGCCGCAGGCCAGCCCGATCACGAGCGCCTGCTGTTCGGTCGTGATGCGCTTCCGGCCAAAGAACGTCACGCCCAGCGCCTTGGCAAACTCTTCGGGGATGGGCGCTTCTAACGCGGTGGCGACGAGGAACACGAGGATCAGCGGCGAGAAGAAGAGGCGCTCCAAGAGGCCGGAGCCGCCCGAGGCGAACACCTCCCCGAAAGAATAGAATAGAAACTCAAGCGGCGCGACCAGCAGGTAAACGAGATAAGGCAGCGTTGTCTCAAGGAGGATAGCCAGGAAAATGGAGAGCGTGCTCCCAGCCACGAGGGCCAGCGCGCCTTGCCGCCACGTGACGGGCCAGCCAAGCCGCCGGGAGGCCCACGCCACGACCCCGAGGGGCGGGAGCGCAGCCCCGAGGAGGAACAGCGGCGGGAACAAGTATTCTTCCGAGACGTGGAAATTGAGCGCCACGTTGCCCAGGCCCAGCACCACCGCGAAGGCGATCCAGAATAGATAGACCGGCATGAGTTTGAGCGGGCGCGAGGGGCGGTTGAGAATCGAGCCGAGGCCGTGATAAATCGCCAGCGTGCCGCAGACGAGGCCGAGGAACATCCCGGCCATCTGCCCCAATTGCGGCCCCAGCAGGTCTTCCCCAAACGCGCGGAGCGGCAGGCCCAGGTAGCCCACGACTGCCGCGAGACCGCTCAGGAGCAGCAAGCCCCCGACCAGCACGGCGGCATAAGCCAGGAATCTACTGGGCGGCGAGTCTGAAGGGAAAACAGGAGGCGTGGCCATCGTCAATTTCTGAAAGTGCTAAAAGCCGCGGCTGAAGAAGTACAACACCGGGATGGCCAGCAAGGTCAGCAGGAACAGGACGCCGACCATAATGCCGATAATTGCGCCTGCGCTCAGTGGACGGATGGGTCTTACAGCCTCCCCCTGCACAATCTGTTTCACGGCGCGCAGGGTCTGCTGAACAATTGCTTCCGCATTCCACCGGTCTACCCCCGCCCATTCCCATCCCTCCACCCACACCGGGACCAGCAACTTGCGCGCCGGGCTGGCGGCAACGGCCTCCGCGATTGCGGAGGCGACCATACCGCCGGGAAAGGCAATGTTCCACGGCCCAACGATCAGCCCGGCCTCGGCCAATCGGGCCGGGATATTATCTTGGTGCGCGCCCATGATTTCGACCGCCTGCGGCGTCAGGCCGATCGCATCCGGGCTGAGGCCGGGCAGTTCGCGCCGCAGCCCGTCGAGCAGCGCACGCCCGAACTGCCCGTCGCCCGCGTCCACCACCGCCACGCGCATCTCCGCCAGACGCCCAACCTGTTCACGCTGATTAAGCTGCCCATCGCCGCGCACGGCCGCGCCGTGATACAGCCACACGCCGACCGCGATCAGGCTGTAGGCGATGGCCTGACCCAGGTCGCTGATCAGATTGGCTGAACTGTCCTCGCCCAGAACAAGGTTCAATATCCGATACACGATATACACCAGGCCGGAGAGCACCGTCATCGTCGCGACAAAGAGATAGAAGTAAAGATAGATTTTGCGGACAATCGAGCGGCGTTCGTCCGCCCCGGCCGGCCCGGGCGCGACCGCTCCGCCCTGCGCCCGCCGCCACGGCAGCAGCCACACCGGCAGGCCGGCGATAAGCGCGGCGCTGAACCAGGCCAGTTGTTCTTTGAGATCGTTGCCCATCAATGCCCGTGGCAGCGAGCGGATCAGCACGCTGATGTCGCCGCCCAGGCCCACCAGGAACGCCGCCAGCCCCACCGCGGCGACCAGGTAGAGATACAACCGCCGGATGCCCGCCTGGCGCGGCGCTTCTTTGGTGAGGGCTTCGTCGCCGCGCAGGCTGTAAGCGTGGTAAGCCCACAAAATGATCATACCGATGACGATGGGCAGCGGCTGGCGAATATCGCCCTGCGGAGGCAGATCCAGCGCGCGGCGGAAGAAACCTGCCAGGATGAAGGTCGCGTTGGTCACGGCAGTGAGTACAGTAATCAAAACCGTGACATACAGGTACAACTTGCGTAAAGCCGACTCGCGCTCCTCCTCGCTCGGCCCGGCGAACAGGCGCTGCGCCCAGCGCCAGAAGACCAGCCAGAGTGGCAAACCCACGGCCAGCCGCGCCGCCTCGGCGACCAGCCCCCCCAGATTCGCCCCCCGGATCGCCGGGCCATCCCCGAACTGGAACATGATCCAGCGCAGGAGGTGGATGATGCCCATCGTCGTCAGCGTCACGCCTGCCGCGCTGAAGCCGAGGACGTACAGCCGGCGCACGGTCGCAGAGTTCTCTGTCTCCGGCGCGGCCCTGGCGTCTTCGGCCACGACGCGCTGATGATAGAACCACAGCAGCCCGAGGACGGCGATCGCAACGACGTGGCGAATGATGGCCTCGGTCACGGAAGACTCCGGGAATTCAAAATCGCGGCGTTCTACGCCGAGCGCCAGGGCCAACAACCTGGCGACCAGGTCGAAGGCGTTGGCCGCCAAGGGGCCGAGGAAAGCCGCCAATGTCGCGTAAAGGTAGAAGCGGCGTAGGGCTGACTCGCGCTCGTCGCTTTCGCGCCCGGCGAGGCGCTGCGCCCACAGCCAGTGAGCCAGAAAGATCGGCAGCCCGATGACGATCACGGCAATCTGAAAGGCGATAGACGCCGTCGGAGCTTCACGGCCCAGCGTGAGCAGGTTGCGCAGCAGCGCGATCACAGCCCAGCTCATGGATTGCAGGCTGACCGCGCAGACGAGAAGGATGTACCAACGACGGACGGTGACCATAGCAACCTCCTGTGCGTGTGATTGGGGAGATTACCGACACCCGGAGTCGGTACGGCGGCTGTATTCCCAGCACTCGGCCCAATAGGAATCAGAGGTGATGACCTTCCACACACCGTCATATCGCCGAAGTGACACCTCAAAAGTGTTGGCGCTTTCGTAACTGTCAAATAACCCGGTGCTATAAAAAACCGTCTCGCGCACTGTGACGATGGCGAGATTACCCGTGATGCGCGTTGACCCAACTGTTAGAGTGGCCGGATTGCTATCCAGGCGGAAATTCCAGCGGTTGTTGTACATATCTTCAATGAATTGTTCATCAGAAGCCGGGTAGCCCCGGAGGTCCGGCGAGAGGTAGCCATAGGCGCGAGCGTAATCTTCCCGCTGAATCGCAAGCAGGTAATTGTGCGCCACGCCCTCCGGTGTATCGTCGGACTGATAGGCTGGCTTGGGCCCCAGGAATGCCACGCCGAATGCCGCAATCACCAACACTACAACTCCGATGACGATGCCGATGAGAAACCGATCCGTGCTTTTCATACTTCCTCCCGGGACGCGTGGCGTCTGATTTTGCAACGGCTTATGCCCTGTAACCCCGCCGTCTCTCAAAAAGTCTCGACTTCGCCCAGTTTTTCGAGTTCCTCCACCGCGCGGCGGCGGAGGTCAGGCGAGCCAGCGCGAAACGCGACGAGGAAGTCCGCTGCCGCCTCCACTCGCCGGCCGGATTGCGCCAACCCTTGCGCCCGGCTGAACGCAGCGCGGGCGTCAACGGCCCCCGTCGCCGCCCAGGGCCGGGGCGGTTCAACCTCCAGAAACCGTCGGCGCCGGGTTGCGGCTTTATGCGCCCCCGTCGCCGCCCAGGACCGAGGCAATTCGGCATCATCAAGCCTCCAATGCATCAACCAGCACTCACCGCGCTTGACCTGGCCCTGCCCCCACCGGCTGCCCCACAGCCACAGCAGGCCATTCACAATGACCCAGAGGCAAATACCGCCTTCCCCTCCCTCGGATAAACCCAGAAAGAGCGCCGTCGAGCCAGCGCGCAGGACGACGAGCAGCAACGCCTGCTGGGCGTGCCGCCGCGCATAGAGATAGCGAGAGCGCAGGCCAAATAACAAAACTCCGTGAGCGAGCGCGGGCCACAGGGCGGCCCAGACATAGTCCGAGGCGGGGACTGAATACCGGAGACTAGCGAGATTGAACGCCATCCACGGCACAGTAATCAGGGGCGACACGAACAGCCACCAGTAAACCCAGCCTGCGCCGCGCTCGGATTCCACCTGCCCCGCAGTCATGTTCAGCGAGGATATCTCTTTCATTCCCACATCTCCAACACCTCCAGCCATTCCTGCGCTTTGGCGATGATGCGCGCCCGCTGCCGCTCCACGAATACGGCCAGGGTCAGGATCAGCAGCCCCGCGCCGCCAAAGATCAGCCAGCGCAGGAGGGTGGAGCCGCCGAGGAACAAGACGATCATCTGCCCCACGACGTTGAGCGCGCTGGCCCCCAGCCCGATGAAGAACGGGACCTTGACCCGGCGGGCCGCGCCCCACCAGACGACCAGCAGCGCCTCGACCAGCAGCAGCAGAAAATACGGAAAGCCGGTTTCTGTATCGAGCGATTGGATGAACGAGGTGAGGAGCAGCACAGCCAGCCCGAAACTTTCGACGATGAGCGAGAACATCCTGCGCCCGCGGCGTCGTTCCAGGAAACCCACCCCGGTGAAGTACAACCCGGCGGGGATGGCGTACCACTGCGGCTGCCGGACATCCCGGACAATGAGCGCCAGCGCCCACGCCGTCTGTAACATCGCCATGCCCACATACCCCAGCCGATAGAGGCGGCCCCGATAGGCGATGGCGAGGGACAGCGCGCCCGCAAACGCCATTGCGGTGGCGCTCGCCGTCGTGGTTGTCGCCATGGTGGGCAGGGTGAGGAGGACGGCCAGCGCGGTGAGGCAGACAGCCGCGTTCCGCAGCGGCCTCAGCCACACGGCGAGGGCAGCCCGTCCCGTCGCTTCGGCGAGGCGCGCGATCAGATACAACCCAAGCCCCACGCCGCCCACCGCCGCCATCGCGGAGGCGAAAGGCAGGGTCTCCCAGGCCAGCCGGTAAGCAATGGCGAGGAAGAAATAGATCAACGCGCCGTAGGCCAGCGCACTATCGCGCCAGAGCATGGCAAACAATCCCACCAGAACGGCGAAGCCGACGGCGAGGATGATTGCCGTCTCGAAACCGTAGAGCGCGAGCAATTGCCATCCAACCACGTCGAAGGTCGTGAAGATAAAGAAGGGCTGAGACCACGAGGGCGTGATGAGGTAGCCCAGGACGGGCCAACTGCCGAAATCCAACTCCCACCGCCAGAACTTGAAAACGAGTTTCCCCGTTTCCGCCTGCCGCGTGACGGGGAACCAGCGGCTGAATCCGTAGCCAGCCACAGCGACGACCCACGTCAGGCCGAGGAACGGCAGGGTGGCGTAGTAGGCAGGTCTGCCGCTGGGGCGAATGGCAAGCGAGGCCATCAGCGCCAAGTGCGCCGCGAACAGCGCCGGGTACAGCCAGACAGGGCGGCGGAAGAGCGCGGCGGAGGCAAAGTACACAACCGCGCCAGCCGCCAGGGCCAGCGTAAATATCAGCGAGTCGCGCTGCGAGAGCGCCATCATGCTCACGCTCAGGCCATAGGCCAGGAGGTAAAACGGCATGGCTGGGCGCGTGAGCGCGGCGAAGAAAGTGCGGATACTTTTAACGCCGAGCGGTGGCTGGTGAAAAATGAACCGCCCGACGGCGATGTAAATGACGATCAGGGGCAGCCAGCCCAGGCCGTACCATTGCGGCGGCAAGATGGTAAGCGTCATCCCCAGATAATAGGGCACGGCCGCCAGCCACGCCGCGGGATAGACGAAGAGCGACTCTTTCAACGCCCAGGCGGAGAGCGCATACAACATCGCGCCCGCCGAGTAAACCTCGATCGCGAGGATTTTTTCACCGCTGGCAATGGCCAAGGCGACCGCGCTCAGGAAATACCCCGGAACGTAGAATGGCAAGGCGAAGGGCGTGACTCCCTTCCCCTCTACCGGAGAACGGGAACGCCGGTCGAGCCATTGCCCGGCGAAGAAGTACAGGAAAGCCAGCCCCATGAAAATCCCGGCGACCCAGGGTGCGAGGAGCAGGTTGTTGTAGTGGAGCGTGACCAGGACGATGACGGGCACGAGACTATTGGACAGGTAGAGCCAGAACGCCTGCCGGAAGATGTAGGCCGAGGCCGCATAGACGACCGCGTCGAGCGCGAGCACGTAAATCGCCAGCAGTTCGTTGTCAAAGGCCGCCATCGCGCCGAGAGCCGTGAGGGCATAGCCGGCGCTATAGAGGGGCCAGGTGTATTCGGCCCGCACGCGCCGCACCGCCAGGCCAAAGGCCACGTAGACCGGCGCGGCAAGGGCGAGGCCTAATCCCCGCCATGCCAGCGGCACATCGTGATAGGTCATGAACTGCGCCAGCCAGACCGGGAAGCCGTAGGCCGTGAAGAACAGGAAAGCGGTGCGCGCCGCGCGGTGAGCGGCCGTCCCCCGACGACGCCAAAAGAAGTTAACGAAGTCGTCAAATGAACGATGCAGGTTGTAATGCGCGAGCGCGTGCGAAGCCAGGGCCAGCATCAGCGCGGCGGCCAACGCATACAAGTTGACGAGGCGGTCTGGCGCGGACCAGAGCAGCGCGAACACGGCGAGGACATAACCTGCGAGATACGGCCCGTGCGCATACCGCATCCCGGACGGCCTGGCGGGTGCGGCCTGTTTCTCCCACTGATCCAGTCCAAACCCCGCTCCCAACAGCGCCCCGGCCCATGCCATCCACGGCCACGCGAACCGCGCCGACTCCAGCGGGGTATAGATCAGCCACGCGAAGGTATACGGAAAGAAAGTCAAGAGCGCTGCGACATACGCGAACAGTCTCCAGCGGAAGACGCGCGCCGAGGCGGCATAAAAGACGACCGCCAGCGTTTGCAGGACGACGAAGCCCGAGGCTTCGAGCAAGACAAGAAGATTTTCGGGCGGGCGCTTGAATTGCCCGGCAAAGAAACCTGCGGCGAGAGGCGCGCTGATGAGCAGACCGGCGAGCGTGTAGAACTGCGCGGCGCTGTACAGGGGCCAGGCATAAGTTCTCTCGAAGCGGCGGAGCCAGTGGGCCAGGGCAAGCAACAGCAGCGCCGGGACGCCGAAGCCCAGCCAGTAAAAGCCATCGGCGACGTTGAGCTGGCGCAGCAGCAACACGCACCAGGCTGGAAACAGCCACGCCGCGAACCACAGGAACGCGCCGCGCATCAGCACACGCAACGTATTGTGCGTTTGCCCAAAGAACAGGCTGATCAACTCGTCCCACGTCCGGTGGCGGTTGACATGCACGAGCCATGCCGAACCAGTAACAGCCATGAGGCCGAGGCCCAGCGTCCACAGCAAGGTCGTCCGGTCGAGGAGCGTCCACACAATGGCGAAGGCGGTGAGGCCGTAGCCGCCGAGGTACAGGCCGTGCGAATACCGCGCCGCTGTGCGGTCGAGCCAGATCGCCGCCAACAGGTGCGTCAGCGCCAGCGCCGACCAGACGAGGCCATACTGCGGCAGCGTCAGAGGCCGCCCGAAAACCGGATAGCCAATAAAGAACAACGTCACCGGCAAGAAGGCCAGCCCCGGTTCAAGATAGAGCGGCCAGCGGCTGCGATAAAGCCGCGCCCCCAGGATGGTCAGCCCGACGGCGAGCGCCTGCGCGAGGATGGGCGGGAAGAAGTTGGCCACTCTTCCCCCGGTGAAGGCGGTCAATGTGTCATAGGCCGTGAGCGAAAGTCCGATGACGCATACAACCACGGCCCCGATCCCCAGCGGCCAGCGCAAAGGCTGAAGCCACGACTGAGCCAGACGCTGCCCGCGCCTGCCGGTTCCAGCCAGCAGGCGTTCCAGTGACAGATGCGCAAACGCCAGTCCAACCCATGCGCTGCCGTCATACCCGGCCGGGACGCGCAGCAGCGTGAGCGTTTGGCCGAAGGCGATGGAAAACACCAGCACGGCCGCCCATGCAAACGGGAAGCGCTGAAAGCGATACAGGCTGAACACCTGCAAACCGGCGACGACGAGTGGCACAACCACGCCCACCCACGGCACATCCACCCTATATGCGCCGAAGCGCCCAAGCAGGGAGGCGATGACCGCATACGTCGCGAGCGCGTACCCGGCGATATATTCGGGGAGCGCGTACTTGCGCCCGGCCCGGTCCAGCGCGATGCCCAGCGGGATGTAACCCAGACTCGCGAGCAGGGCGTACGCCAGTGAATAAGCGTGCGGGGTCAGGGGGGACAGCTCGAGCGAAAGATGGAAGGGCCAGATAAAGACCAGCGCGGCGAGGGCCGTCTCTACCGTCCGGCGGTAGATCAACGCGAGTGCGGCAAACACGGCGACCGCGGTGTACAGCGCCATCGTCAGCGCCCATTGTTCGGAGTACGCAACAATGATCCCGGCGAGGGCCAGGGCGTAGGCGTAAACGTGCAGCGGAAAACGGTACTCGGCTGTGCGCCGCCCCAATCGTTGACCGAGGCCCACGTAGACCAGGGCAAGTCCGGCCAGCGCCGCGCCGAGCCATTGCCGGTCGAGCACACTCCCCCACCAGGCTACAGCCATCCACACAGGCAAAAGGAATCCCATCGGCCAGAGGAAAATCGCGCGCGCCAGCCGGGCCGGCAGCCAATTCACAAAACCGGAGAGCGCGGGATGGCGGCCGGTGTCGTGAAGGATGGCCGAGGCGAGGTAGACCAGGATGATGCCCGCCAACCCGACGAGCGTGGGGCCGTTGCGCCAATCAATGGATGTGAAACCGTAATTGGCGAGCAGCCCCAGTGCGCCCAGCGGGGCGAGGACGTGCGCCCACAGGTTGAGCCATGCCCCATACTTCTCGGCCCGCCGGAGGATCACGGCCAGTCCCAGGTACACGAGCGCCAGCCCGGCCCATGCGGCCATCAGCCACGCGAACCACTGAAACTCGCGGGCGTCGAGCAGACGGCGCGCAATCGCCAGCGAGAACGGCGCGATGAACAGTCCAGAAGCAAAAAACGCCAGCGCCGGGCGGCGGAAGAGGTAGGCGCACCAGGCAAGGACCAGCGCAGCCAGTGCCAGGGCCAATATTCCCGCCCATAGATCAACGAGCAGCGAAATAAGCCCGGCGACGATGGCAATCGCCGTCAACCCAAAACCGGCGGCATAAATCGCCGTCAGATAACTGCGCCGCCGTACGAAATCTTCAGGCAGACGCCGCGCGAGGCCGCGCCCGGCTGAAATATAGAGCGGCGCAAGCGCGGCGCTGACCGAGGCATACCATTCGGCTCGGAGGCCGGCGGCGAGGAGCGCGAACCCCGCCGCGCCGATGGAACTCCACACCGAGGCATGGGCAAAGACCGCCGCGGGGAATCCCCACGCCAGCAACCCGTAGGCGAGTGACACGAACAGGAAAGCGCCCATTTGCCCCCATGCAGGTTTGCCTGGAACAAACAACACAACGGCCAGAGTCGCGGGGATGAGAATCTGCGGGAGACGCCGGGCCGCGAGGGCGAGGTGATCCCAGCCTCGGGTCGCCCGCCTGAGCAGGATCGCGCCCCCGGCCATGCCTGCGCTGGACGCTGCCACCGAGGCGATTTCCCATTCGAGCGGCAGGCGTAGAATCCGCGTGAGCGCCAGCACCGTGCTGGCTGCGCCGACGAGCGTGATGTAGCCAAAAAATTCGCGGGGGATGCGCCACGCGGTGAAAATATAAATGGCTGTGGATACCAGCGAGGCTGCGAGCCAGTAGGCGTTCACGTTCACGCGCCCGGCCAGGCCGCCGAGTTGATACACCGCGGCAAAATCCACCGCCACCAGCAGCGCGCCTGTGCCGGTGAACACGCCGCCCGCCACCGGAATTTTCAGCCGCGTCCTCAGCCAGAAACCGCCGGCGTAAAACGCAAGCGGCATGGAGGCCACGAAGCCAATTTGCAGCAGGGGATGGAAGTAACGCCAGTACACCACGACTAGCACCACCACCGAGACGACGAACATGAACGCGCCCAGATACAGCAGGCCGCGCAGCAACGCGCCGGAGACGACCAGCCCCCAGGCGCGCTCCCAGGCTTTGGCCCAGTCTATCGGCGGCGCGGG
>Ga0209341_10003014_pt1 | contig 15823 bp, 15 predicted proteins | sample RifCSP13_2_FD_184020 | JGI IMG/M metagenome (GOLD analysis project Ga0209341, IMG submission 184020) | Soil microbial communities from Rifle, Colorado - Rifle CSP2_sed 13_2 (SPAdes) (version 2) | ecosystem: Environmental > Terrestrial > Deep subsurface > Rock core/Sediment | place: Rifle...
AACTCGAACCAGCCTTGATCGAGGATAGAGCGGTTCAGTCCGGACTTGGGGCGGACGTTCTTGCCCGGCTTCTCGCTGCTACCCGCCGCCGACTTCGACATGTTGCGTACCTGCAAGTCCTCGATGCACACGATCGCGTGGTTTTGGCTGATCGTGGTCGTGGCTTTGTGCAGGTAGTCGCGCCGGGCGTTGGCGATAAGGGTGTGAATCTTTTGGACTTTGGCTTTCGCTTTCTTCCGGTTGTTGCTGAACTTCTGCTTGCGGCTCATCGCCCGCTGATACCGGGCCAGGCGCTGCTGGTGTTTCTTGAAGCTATTGAGCGGCTCGAACACTGTGCCGTCGGAGAGGGTGGCGAAACGGACAATGCCCATGTCGATGCCGGCCATGGAGCCGGACGGGTGTACCGGTTGTTCCACCTCCCGCTCTGTCTGGATACTGAAATACCATTTGCCGCTCGACTGGCTGACGGTGACGTTTCTCACCGTCCCCCTTCCCTCGCGGCTGTTGCGATAGCGCAGCCAGCCGAGCTTCGGCAGGAAGATGCGGCTGTTGGCTTGATCGAGCTTGATCTGTTTCGGGTCGGGGTAGCGGAAACCGTCGCCCCGCCCCTTTTTCCTGAAGCGGGGAAAATCCGCCCGCTTGGCGAAGAAATTGGTGTAGGCGCGTTCCAAATCCTTGAGCGTCTGTTGCAACGGATGGACGGGCGCATCTGCCAGCCATGCCGTCTCCACGCTGTTGCGCCATTCGGTGAGCAGCTTGCACAACCCGGCATAACCAAGCTTCTTCTCACCCTGCTTGTACCGCAGCTCCTGTAGTGACAATGCCTTATTGAACACGAACCGACACGACCCGGCGAAGCGGCGCATCTGGCGCTGCTGGTCGCCGTTGGGCTGTAGCTCGTATTTATAGGCTTGCTGACGTTTCATCTCTAAAGTATAGTTTGGTCTATGAACGATGACAAGGATATTCGACACGGCCGGCACTGCGTATTCAAGATGCACGTCCATTTGGTCTTTGTGACAAAATATCGGCGTGGCGTGTTCACCAAAGCCATTCTCGACGACCTGCGCGGCATCTTCGCCAAGGTTTGCCGCGACTTCGAGGCGGAGCTGGTGGAGTTCGACGGCGAGGAGGATCATGTGCACCTGCTGGTGAACTATCCGCCAAAGGTGGCGGTGTCGACGTTGGTGAATAGCCTGAAAGGCGTATCCAGTCGCCTCGTGCGGAAGAAGAACTATCCGAACATCCGCAAGAAGCTATGGGGCGGTGCGCTCTGGTCGCCAAGCTACTTTGCCGGTAGCTGTGGCGGCGCACCTATCGGAATCATCCGCCAGTACATCGAACAGCAACAGACGTCGCACTGACCACCCAAAGGACGGATACGCCGTCCGCGCTATCCTTCCCCGGCCTGCCAACAGGTCGGTGACCCTGAAAGGCCGAGGCTTGTCGCGCATTGAGGTCAAACTCATGGCCGGCGACGTGGCGCGGGCTCGCCCGGAAGGCGAGCGGTTCCAGGGTGTGGGAGGTCTGGAAAGCTCTTCGCAACGGCAACCGGCAGCAGTCACGGAGCGTGCGTTCGAGGAATATCACCTCTACACGCTGCCACGGCCCATGACGGTGCTGGACCGCGAGATCAAGCAGGTGGAGTTCGTCCGCGCATCCCGTGTCCCCGCCAAACGCATCTACGTCTACGACGGGTTCCAACTGAACCAGAGGTATCGGGGCTGGGATACCCACAGTATCCGGACCCAGCCCGAATACGGCACGCAATCGAACCCGAAGGTCTGGGTCATGCTCGAGTTTCGGAACACCGAGAAGTCGCGCCTCGGCATGCCTTTGCCGAAAGGCAACGTGAAGATCTACCGGCGCGACGTGGACGGCCGGAACGAATTCATCGGGGAAGACGGGATCGACCACACGCCGAAGGACGAAACGGTGCGGCTCTACACGGGCAACGCCTTCGACCTTGTCGGCGAACGGCGCCAGACGAATTTCCGGGTGGATACGGGCCACCACTGGGCGGACGAATCGTTCGAGATCAAGGTGCGCAACCACAAGAAGGAAGAGGTCGAATTCCGCGTGGTCGAGCACATGTACCGCTGGATCCAGTGGCAGGTGAAGGCGAACTCGGTGCCCTACAAGAAAACCGACTCGCGCACGGTCGAATTCCGCCCGAGGGTTCCCGCCGGCGGCGAGGCGGTCATCACCTACACGGTCCACTATTCCTGGTGACCAGGATTCCCCGGGCCGGTCCGTGCCGGGAACCCTTTTCCTCCCTTCCCCGCCCGGCTCACGTTTTTCCCGGGCCGTCGTTGCCACCCTTCCCCGAATCGGGTTTTCCTGGACTCTCCGGAGGATAAGGCATTCGCGCACGAAACGATTCAGGCAATCGACGGAAGATGGTAAACTCAACCCACAATTCCCATGAGCGGAACCCTCACCCTACCCGTCTGGTTCGCCGCGGTTCTCTTTCTCCTCGCGGCATGGGCGGCCGTGGACCGCCTGCTGATCCCGAGCGTCCGCTGGTTCATACGCCGGCGCGTCAACCTGGTGCTCGAGGAGATCGGGAAGCGCCTCCACCTGGAGGTCCGCCCTTTCTCCCTGACCAAGCGCCAGGTGCTGATCGACAGACTTTTGTACGACCCGAAAATCCTGGAGGCGGCGGAAGCCCGCGCGAAGGAAAATGTCATCCCGCGCAATGTCGTGACGGCGGAGGTCGAGCGGTTTGCGAAGGAGATCGTCCCCTCCTTCAACGCATACGCCTACTTCCGGATCGGGTACTGGCTGGCAAAAAAGACCGCGGGGATTCTTTACCGGGTGCGGGTTGGCTTCACGGACGAAGCCGGGCTTGCCGCGGTAGACCCCAAATCCAGCGTGGTCTTCGTGATGAACCACCGGAGCAACATGGACTACATCCTCGTGGCCTACCTGGCGGCGACCCGCACGGCGTTAAGCTACGCCGTGGGGGAATGGGCGCGGATCTGGCCGCTGCAGACGCTCATTCGGTCCCTGGGGGCCTACTTCATACGGCGCAGCTCCGGGAACCCTCTGTATCGACTCGTTCTGGAGCGATACGTCGCGATGGCGACCGAGGGAGGGGTCGTGCAGGCGATCTTTCCGGAAGGCGGCCTTTCCCGGGACGGGGCGCTTCGGCCCCCGAAACTCGGCCTGCTCGACTATATGACCCGCTCCTTTCCTCCCGAAGGAGCCAGAGATATCGTCTTCATCCCGGTCGGAATCAACTACGACCGGACGTTCGAGGACCGCAGCCAGCTGATCTCGCTGGACAGCGAAGCCCCCCTCAAAACCCTTCTGTTCGTGATCGGGACCACCCTGAAATTTTTCCTGCGCAACCTGTTCCTCATGCTTCGCGGCCGATGGTACCGGTTCGGCTACGCCTGCGTCAACTTCGGCACTCCGATTTCCATGAAGGAGTATTGCCGCAGACTCGGGGTGGACTTCCGGGCTCTGGAGAGGGAAGAACGGTTCCGTCAGGTAGAAGCCCTGGCCGGGGAACTCATGACGTCCGTGGGGAGGGTGATCCCGGTGCTGCCGGTATCCCTCGTGGCGACCGTGTTCCTGAAACACCGGGGGGCCGGATTGAGCGAACTCGACCTGAAAGCCGAGGCCCACCGGCTGCTCGCCGAGCTGTCGTCAGCGGGCGCCCATATCTACATTCCCCGCAAGGACGACGATTACGCCGTCAACGTCGGTTTGCGAATGCTTACCCTTCGGCACATCGTGAAGGAAGAGGAAGGTCTCTTCACCGCCAACCCCGAAAACATTCCCCTCTTGCAATACTACGCCAACTCCATCCGCCACCTGTTCGCCACCCCGTCCTCCTCCCTCCCGCACTGATCCCGCGTCTTGTTGCCTATCGGATAATCCCCTTCCGTCTCAGCTCGTCGATCAGGTTGTCACAAAGCCCCTCTGCGATCGGGGAAGGCCCGATCTCCAGGGCCTTCTCCGCGCATTCGAGAGCCTCCTGGAGCCTCCCCAGCAAACGCAAAACACTCGCCTTGTTCGTCCACGCCTCCGTGCATTCCGGATACACCCCGATTGCCCTGTCGTAGACCGCGTTCGCCTCTTCGTATCGTTTGGCCCCGGCGAGAACGTCGGCTTCCCGGACGTAGGCATCCGCGATTTCTTCCGGATCCATGGGAACCCTCCTACAAGCCAGGATGGGAAGCGTCGGATGGCGTCCCTTACCGGTTCCCGATCAGCGGGACGATGAATTTCGGGTTCGCTCCCGGCGCAATGGTCACCGTTTCCACCCTGTTCACACCGAGAGGCTCGTTCACGAAACGAAGCCGGTGGTCCCCCACGGGAAGTTCCAAAGAGGATATCGGGGTTATCCCGAGGAACCGGTCCCCCTCGTATACCTTTGCCCAGGGAATCGCCTGGATCACGTCCAGGGTCCCCATCCGGCGCTCCAGCGCCATCCGGAAACTCGGGAGTTGCGCCAGCGCATCGGCGGAAACGCTTCGGGTGACATACCCTTTCTTGCGGAATACGATTTTCCCTCCGGACAGCGACGGGACGTCCAGGGAAAAGGGCGTGGAGCCGAGAATGGTTCCATCCTCGTGCCCAACCGAGACGCCTGCCGGGTCCGTCTCGATCCACATCCGCTTCCCCGCCTCCGAAGGCCGCGAAGTCCTCCCCCGCTCCCGCCCCTCCGGGGAAGGCGAACCGGAAACGCCTTTCGGAGGGATAACCGCTCCCGGATCCGGGGAATCCACCCCCACGGGAGGGGACGCCGCAGGGACTGCCTGGAAAGTCTCATTCGTCACGACGGGGGAATGACCCCTCTCCATCGTACCGGTTCCCTTCCACAAAAGCACTCCCCCCACGGAAACCCCCACCAGCACCGATGCAACCCCGATCCGTAACCCCCGTCTTCCCATCATCCCGTACGTTGCCCGCTTCTCGCGGATCATGCCCGAGTTGTCGCGGAGCGCAGGAGGACCGTCGACGATGACCGTGTCCTCCTCCCCACGCCCGGCACCGGGGAAAAGGAGATCCCAGTATGCGACAAGTTCGGTACGCGAAACCGGTTCGGGGACTGCCCTGCCGATCGCCCTCGCGAAACTCCCGGCATCCGGATATCTGTCTCCCCGGTCCCGGGACAAACTTTTCCGCAGTATTCCCGATATCCCGGACGGGAACAGGCTCATCGGGAGCCTTTCCGCATCGTGGTCTCTCAACCGGGTGAGAATTTCGTCCCGGCCCTCGCCGTCGAAGAGTCTGCCGGGGAGAAAAAACTCCGCCCCGATCACCGCGGCGGAGAAAAGATCCGAGGACAAATTCGCCTCCTCGCCTCTCGCCTGCTCCGGAGACATGTACGAAAATTTCCCCTCCCAACCCTCCGGTCTGTCCTCCCCGAGGCGAATCCCCCGCGCAATGCCGAAATCGGTGATTTTCACCGCTCCCCCCCGGGACAACAAGACGTTGGAGGGGCTGATGTCCCGGTGGACGACTTTCCGGGAATGCAAATAGGAAATCCCGTCCAGCATCCCCTCCATCCAGTATCTCCAGACAGGGAGCGGGACCGGGATCGACCGCACGCGCATTTGCGCAACCGTCTGGGCAAGGTTCCAGCCTTCGACGAATTCCATGACGAGATAAAAGGAATTCCCCTGCTTTCCGAAGTCGAACACCTGGACGAGATTCTGATGGGAGAGGGAGGCCGCGATGCGCGCCTCCCGGACGAACAGATCCCGGAAGCGCAGGTTTTCCGTCAGGCGGGGGTGGACAACCTTGACGGCCACCTTCTTTTCGAACCCCTCCTCGCCCCGCAAGCGGCAAAGGTACACCTCGGACATCCCGCCGGAGGCGATTTTCCGGAGAACGGAATATTTCCCGGGAAGGCCCTGGACCATCCGCCTACCTCTTCCCGCCTTCCTGCGTGATTCCCAACTGCTTCATCTTCCGGTGAATGCTGGTGCGGTCCAGGCCCAGTTTCTCGGCCGTGCGGCTCACGTTGAAGTCGTTTCCCTTGAGTTTCCGCGTGAGGAACTCCTTCTCGAACGCAAGCACTGCCTCCCGGAAATCCTCCTGGTCGAACACCTCCACCCCCGCCGCGGGCGCCTTCGCGGGCATCGGCTCGGTGGCGAGAACGCGCTGCACGGTCTCCTCCCCGATCGAGGGACCCATCGAAAAGATCACAAGGCGCTCCACGACGTTGCGCAGTTCGCGGACGTTCCCCGGCCATGGGTGCGCGAGGAGCCGCTCCACCGCTGCCCGGGAGAACTCCTTCCTCTCTTTCCCGTGCTCCTCGCAGATCTCCCCTACGAAGTGCTCCGCAATCCGATGGATGTCCTCTTTCCGGTCGCGCAGGGGGGGCAGGAGGATCGGGAAGACGTTCAGCCGGAAGTAGAGGTCGTCGCGGAACCGTCCCGCCTCGACCTCCTTCGGCAGGTTCCGGTTCGTCGCCGAGATGATCCTTACGTCCGCACGGATTTTCTCCCCTCCCCCGATCCTTTCGAACTGCCTCTCCTCGAGCACCCGGAGAATCTTCGCCTGCGTGCGCGGGCTCATGTCTCCGACCTCGTCGAGGAAGAGGGTGCCCCCGTCGGCCAGTTCGAAGCGGCCCCTCCTGCGCCCGGTCGCCCCCGTGAACGCCCCCTTCTCGTGCCCGAACAGTTCCGACTCGATCAGTTCCTCGGGGATCGCAGCGCAGTTCACCGCGACGAACGGCCGGGTCGCCCTCCTGCTGTGTTGGTGGATTTCCCGGGCGACGATCTCCTTCCCGGATCCATTCTCCCCGGCGATCAGCACCGAGGCATTGGTGGGGCCGGCCGCAGCGATCTCGGCCCGGACCCGCTGCATGGCCGCCGACTCCCCGATCAATCGGTATTTTTTTTCCACCCTCTCCTTCAGCTCCACGTTCTCCAGGCGGAGTTCCCCCTGCTCGATGGCCCGGGAGAGGGTGATGAGCAGCTTGGTGAGGGAGATCGGCTTCTCGATGAAGTCGAAGGCCCCCATTTTGACCGCCTTCACCGCCGTGTCGATCGTCCCGTGCCCCGAGATCATGATGACGGGAAGGATCGGGTACACCTCCCGGATTCTCTTCAGCGTCTCCAGCCCGTCCATGTCGGGCATCCACACGTCGAGCAGAACGGCGTCCACGAACGACCGGGAAAGGACCTCGAGACCCCGGGCGCCATCCTCCGCCTGCAGCACCCGGTAGCCGTCGTCGGAAAGCACGCCTTCGAGCGTTTTCCGGATGTTCATCTCGTCGTCGATGACAAGAACCGAGTATCCCATGGAAACCCTACTCCCTTCCCTTTGGCCTGACCGGGAACTCGATCTCGAATACTGCGCCTCTCGGTGGGTTGTCCCGGACCTTCACCGTCCCCTGGTGGTCGCTGGCGATGGCACTGACGATGGCCAGCCCGAGGCCCGTCCCCCCTTCCTTGCGGGAAAAATACGGCTCGAAAAGACGGTCGCGGTCCCCCGGAGGGATTCCGGGCCCGTCGTCGCACACGGATACCCGGACGGTTCCCAGCGCCGTCTCGTGTCCCACCCGGACCACGACCCGTCCCTCGTTCCCCAGCGCAGCCGTTGCGTTTTCCAGGAGGTTGGTCAACGCCCTGCGGATCTGGAAGGGGTCGAACCATACCGGCGGGGTCTCCTCCTCCTCGAATTCCCACGCGATCCCGGGGTGGGCCGAGCGGAACGTCTCCACGACCGGCTTCAACTCCTCCGCAAGGTTCCCCTCCTGAAAAGCCGGCGCAGGCATGCGGGCGAAGCGGGTGAATTCCTCGACGAGATGTTTGAGCGACCCCACCTCGGAAAGAATCGTCTGGGTGCAGTCGGAGAAGGCCGGGTCGTCCTCGTGCGACGGTGCGAACTTCTTCGCCAGACGCTCCGTTGCGAGCTGGATCGGTGTGAGGGGATTTCGGATTTCGTGGGCGATCCGTCGCGCGACTTCCCGCCACGCCATGATCCTCTGGAGCCGCATCGCCTGCGAAAGATCGTCGAACGCCACCACCAGCCCCATGTATTCCCCCTCGTCCGCCCGGAGGGCCGTCATGCTGACGCGCAGGGAGATCTCCCTCCCCCCGACGACGAGGTCCACCTGCCTCTCTACCTGCCTGCCGGGCGTCTCCCCCACCTCCCGCGAAAGGGTCCGCACCGTCTCGTAGTGCTCCTCGCGGACTACCTCCTTGTACGGTTTCCCCAGCACCTTGTCCGTCTTGATCGCGAGGAGCCGTTCCGCCACCTTGTTGATCATCGCGATGCGGCCCGCCCGGTCGATGACAATGACCCCGGTGGAGATGTTCGTGAGGATCGTCTCGATGAACCGGCTCCTCCTTCGAAGCTCCTCGAACGCGGCCGAAAGAGAAACGTTGGCGTCCTCAAGACTCTTCTTCATCTCTTTCAGGTCCGCCGTCATCCGGTTAAAGGAACCCACGAGGTTTCCGAATTCGTCGTTGGACCGGTAATCGAGCCGGACGTCGAGGTCTCCGGAGGCTACCTTCTCGGTCCCCTCGGCCAGCATCTGGACGGGGACGGTGATCTGCCGCGCAAGATAGATCCCCATCCAGGAGGCGGCAAACACCACGAGGAGGGTGATGAGGACGAGGGTTGCGATGTAGCTGGCCCGGATCGGGTCGTCGAGGAGGCGCACCTGGTGGTACTCATCGTAGGCCTTCGCGATCTCCCGGATCCGGTTCGCCTCGGCGGGCGGCAGGGTCTTGACCGCCACAACGGTTCTCCCGTCGGCCAGACGGCGAACGGCGGAAGCGTACGAATCACCGACGAACGTCACCCGGTCCTTGGGCCTGACGTTTCCCTCCTCCCCTTTCAGGCGTGACCGGATCTGAGAGGAAATTTCCTTCGGCACGTTCCCGCTCGCCGCCACAATCCCGCCGGGCCCGACCACAAGAAGGGACACCCCCGGAGAGACCCCCTGCCTCGCGGTTTCCAGGACGGATTCGACGGAGGATTTCCTGCCTGTCCGGAGAATGGCGGTCGCTGTCCTGTCCGCCACCACCGCCAGTGTTCCGGCCTCCCTCTCGAGGTTCCCCCGGGCGATGTCGAGAGCGCCGGTAAGAGCCACTCCGACCCTGCCTCCGATCCATGACTTGATGCTCGTCGTGGTGATGTTGGCGGCGGCGACGAAGAGGAGGATCGTGGGAATGAGCGAAAAGGAGATGAAGATGAGCACGAGGCGTGACCGGATTTTCGCCCCCAGGATGTTCCTCTTCCGGTCCAAAATCAATTTGAAGACGTTCCGGGTGACGAGGAAGATCAGCAGGACGATCAGGATGACGTTGAGGTTGATGAGGGCGAAGATGACGATGTTGCTCGTGAACGCAACCGTCCCGCCGATCGCCGCCAGGTTCGCCTCCAGGAGGGTGAGCCCGATCACCAGGGCGGCCACGATCCCGATGGCAATCCTCTCCCGCCTTTTCTTTGCGAGGTCCTTTTCCGGCGAAAGATCCGGTTTCCGGCCCAGGGAATCGCTCATGGCGCGGAAATGTCCCCTTTCTCCCAATCGGTCTCCACGTCCCACAACGAGGAGAAGAAGAAGATCGAACGGAGCGGTTCCGACAAACCCACCCTGTCCAGGTGCGTCCGGATGCGCGCCCGGTACCTTTTGCCCCGCTCCACCTCGAAGTCCAGCGGCACGACTACCTCGTAGTGGGTCATCCCGGAAAGCGCGCCGAAGATGTCCGGCAGCAGTTCTTCTTCCTTGCCACGGTTCAGGCGGTATAGGCGGGAGAGGGCGTCGTAACGGACGGAGCGCGATAAGGTGATCTCGCCGACTGTCGTATCAAACCAGTTCCGGTGGACCCTCTGGACGCGCACGACGGTCTTGAAGGATATCTCGATGCCGCTTTTTAACGCCTCCACCATCTCGGGGGAGAAGGCATTGCGAAGGGTGAAGGAAACGCGGGCCTCCCGCCCCTTGGCTTTTCCGTGGATGTCCTTGATGCGCGGTTCGGGAGAAGCGGCGGCGGAAAGGCCAGGCGCCACGAGAACCCCAAAGAAAATCAAAGTAATAGCGATGTAGCGCAACCCGGCCTCCTTGGACATTATATCCAGATGAGGCAAACCTGCAACAGCGGGAATTGCGGGGAAGCAGGGGGGGTGAGTGGCCCGTCAAGGGCCACTCAAAGGGGGATTAGGCAGTGACCTGTATATGCACCGGGACCTTTCCCGGGCTGACAGGCAATTCGGGAAATGAGGAATACCCGGTCGACGCCAGGTATTCGGTGATTGCGCGGTTCACCGTGTGCCCCGGGCGCACAGCGAGGATCGACCCGCGTACGGGGCGTCCCAGCAGCGCGATGTCGCCCAGGAAGTCGAGCAGCTTGTGCCGCGCGAACTCGTTGGGGAAACGGAGACCCTCGGTATTGTGCACCTTGTCGCCCTCGACGACGATCGCGTTATCGAGCGACCCGCCCTTGGCCAGACCTGCCTCGCGAAGCTCATCGATCTGCTCCCGCAGGATGAAGGTCCGGGCGGGGGCGATCTCCTTGAGGAAGTTCTCGGGGGTGAGAGTGAACTTCGCCCACTGACGCCCGATGGCGCTGGCGGGGAAGTCGACCGTCACCAGGATTTCCAGATCCACGGCCGGGGAGATGGCCACCATCGACCCGTTCCGGCGGATCTTGCCGTTCTCCCATACCCGCAGGAATTGCCTGCGGACATTCTGCTGTGCAAGCCCTCCCGACGCGATCGCCCGGGAAACCTCGAGAGCGCTTCCGTCCAGGATCGGAAGTTCCGGGCCGTCTACCTCGACCACCGCGTTGTCGATCTCCATCCCGTAAAGCGCGGCGAGGAAATGCTCGACCGTGGAGATCTTCGCGCCTCCTGCGGAAAGCACGGTCGCGTAGGCGGTCCCCGCCACGCACTCCACCGTGGCAGGGATAACCGAGCCCGTGTCGGTACGACGGAAGACGATCCCGCTGTCGGGATCCGCCGGCAAGATGGTGGCGGAGGTCACGGCTCCGGTGTGGAGTCCCACGCCGGAAAAGTGCAGAGGACCCGAAATCGTATGTTGGAAAACCCGCATACCGTTCTCCCGTATTGACACACAGGAATACCAAGCAAGCTACATGCCAGAAAATAAAAACAGAAAGGTATGAATTTTCAAATGGTTATTTTGATGCGGGAAGGAGAACTCCCACGAGTGTTGCATTTTTACAACGCCTCCTGTGGCCGTGGGACAACAGGGGCTACCTCCGGAACAGCCAGAACAGGAGGGACAGGACGATACTGATGAGGATGCACGTCGCCAGCGGGAAGTAGAAGGTGACGTTCTCCCGCTTGATGATGATGTCTCCGGGCAGCTTGCCGATCCAGCCGATCCTGTCGGCGAGCAGGAACAGAATTCCTGCGCCGGCCAGCAGCAGCCCGGAGACCAGAAGGATTTTCCCGATCGGGGCCATAGGGAAATTCTATCTTATTTCCCGCCGAACACCGTTTTCAGGAGGTCGGTGACCCGCGCGGCCGGGTCCGTCCGGATCTTCTTCTCCTCCTGCCCCACCATGTAGAAGAGGCCGTCCAGCGACTTGTTCGTCACGTGATGGTCGAGGTCGACCGATTCGGCTTTCATAAACGGCAGCGCGGTGTACCGTCCCATCATCTCCTTGTAGTTCCGGGTCGCGCCGACCTCGTCCATGCTGGAAGACACGATGGGCTTGAACGTCTCGTACAATCTGGCGCTGGTCTTCCCTTTGAAGAATTCGGTCGCCGCGGTGTCGCCTCCGTTGAGGATTTTTTTCGCGTCCTCGATGGACATCTCCTTGATCGCAGAGACAAAAATCGATTTCGCTTCCGGGGCGGCCTTTTCCGCCGCGCGGTTCATGCTGACGACGAACTCGTCCACCTGCTTCTGGTACCCCGCCTTGCCCAGCACGTCTGCGACCTTCTGCACCTTGTCGGGCATGAGGATCTTGATGGCCTGGTTGGAGAAATACCCGTCCGTCACGGAAACGAGGCTCACGGCGTTGCCTGTCCCGACCGTGAGGGCCTCCTTCAGCCCCGCAACGACCTGGCTGTCGTCGGAGCCCGCTTTCGGCGCGACGCTTCCGACCCCTTTCATGATGTCGTCATAGAGTCCCGCGTGGGAAAGAACGGCGATCAGCGCGAAACAGAAAACCGTCAGAAAAACGGCACGTCTCATCTTGTCACCCCCGAAAGATTTCGGCTGTGGTTTGGTTCCCTTAAATACCGTTTCGACGGGACTCGTCTCCGTTTATTCATCACTCTCCGAAAAGACCTTCCTGCCGGTGAGCGCGCTTGGGGGGTGTCAACCCGAGATGACGGTACGCGGCAGCCGTGGCCACCCTTCCCCTCGGGGTGCGTTTCAGAAAGCCCTGCTGGATGAGGAACGGCTCGTATACGTCCTCGATCGTATCCCGCTCCTCGCTGACCGACGCCGAGATCGTCTCCACGCCTACGGGTCCGCCGTGGAACTTCTCGAGAATGACCCGGAGAATCTTGCGGTCCATCACGTCGAGCCCCTCCCGGTCTACCTCCATCCTGAGGAGGGCGTGATCGGCGATTTTCTGGTGGATCTTCCCGTCTCCGCTGACCTGGGCGAAGTCGCGCACACGCTTGAGGAGCCGGATGGAAACGCGGGGGGTCCCCCGGGAGCGGCTTGCGATCTCCCGCGCACCGTCGTTGTCGATAGGGATGGAAAAGGACCTGGCGGACCTGCGGATTACTTCCTCCAGTTCCTTGGGGGAGTAGTATTCCATCCGGAAGGAGACGCCGAACCGGTCCCGCAGGGGGGAGGTAAGAAGACCGGTCCGGGTCGTGGCGCCCACGAGCGTGAACCGTGGCAGGGAGAGACGGATCGACTTGGCCGAGGGGCCTTGCCCCAAGATGATGTCGAGGGCGAAATCCTCCATGGCGGAGTACAGCAACTCCTCCACGACGCGGCTCAAGCGGTGGATCTCGTCGATGAAAAGGACGTCCCCCGGCTCGAGGGCCGTCAGGATCGCGGCGATGTCGCCCTTGCGCTCCACGGCGGGGCCGGAAGTGGTGCGGATCCCCACCCCCATCTCGTTGGCGATGATGTAGGCCAGGGTCGTCTTCCCCAGGCCGGGAGGTCCGGAAAGGAGGACGTGGTCGAGCGGTTCGCCCCGGTTCTTCGCCGCCTCGATGAACGTCTTCAGGTTGGCGACGATAGGGCCCTGCCCGATGAAATCGGCGAGGAATTTCGGCCGCAGGGAGAGATCGAACGCCCCTTCCTCCCCGCCGACCTTCGGATCCACGATACGACTTTCCACTCACCCTCCTTGGCAAAACAGCGGTTCGATCACCGGCGCGGTCCCGAGAGTCGCTTCAGCGCCCCCCGGATCAGGACTTCCGCGGGTGCGTCCGCGCCGGCCTCCTTGCGCAAGGATGCAACGACCACCTGCGCCTCCCCCCGGTTGAACCCAAGAGCGATGAGCGCCTCGGCGGCCTCGACCTCGGGAGCGGAAGACGCCGCGATTCCGTCGCCCGCCGGGACGGGGGTATATTCGACCGTCACCTTCTTCAGCCGATCCGGGAGCTCCAGGGCGACCCGCTGCGCCAGCTTCTTCCCGATGCCGGGGACTCGCGTAAAGGGTGCCGCGTCCTCCCGCGCGCACGCGGAAAGCACACCGGCAATTCCCATGACCGACAGGATGGCCACGGCGGACTTCGGCCCCACGCCGCTCACGCCGATGATCGCCAGGAAGATCTCCCGCTCCGTCTCGGACGAAAACCCGAAGAGGTCGGAGCCCCCCTCGCGCATGTGGAGGAAGGTTCGCAACCAGCAGGATTCCCCCTCGGGGGGAAGGTCTGCCCTCGTCAAGGAGGAGACATGTACGCGGAACCCTACCCCCGCGCACTCCACCACGACGAAATCTTTCCCCCCGCCCGAAAGGCGACCGCGCAGATGGTCGATCATCGCCGATCATCATACCATTTCTTCCGAAACCGGGAGATGCGCTCTTGCGGGGTGCACCCTGCAATACGACTACGGGGAATGGTCTCTCGTCACGGCCCGGCAGAAGGCCATTGCGAGGGCGTCGGAAGCATCGGGGGGAACCGGCTCCCGGATGCCCAGGAGGCGGCACACCATCCCGCCGACCTGCTCCTTGGGGGCGGAGCCGAATCCGGTGGCGGCCACCTTGATCTCCTTGGCGCTGAATTCGTGGACGGACAGGCCGTGGAACCGGCAGGTGACGATGGCGGCTCCCCTCGCCTGTCCGAGTTTGAGGGCGGACGCGGCGTTCTTGGCGAGAAAGACCATCTCCACGGCGGCCTCCGTGGGCCGGTGGAGCCGGATCACCTCGGACAGTTGTTCATGGATCCGGTAAAGACGGTCCGGGAAGGAATCGGAGGAGTCCGTGCGAATGACCCCCCAGGCGACCGGGGAGAGGTCGTTCCCGCGGACATCGAGGATTCCGTAGCCGGTCCTTTGGGAGCCGGGGTCGATCCCGAGAATACGGCGGGGGGTTTCGGGGGACATTCCTATCTCACGTTTCACGTTGAGGAGTGTCCCCCGCCCACATCAGCCGCCGAACGCCTCCATCGCCTCGTCGGAGATGTCGAAGTTCGCCCAGACGTTCTGGACGTCGTCGGAATCCTCGAGCGCGTTCATCAACCGGAGCATCTGGTCCGCCGCCTTCCCCTCGAGGTGGACCGTGGATTGCGGGAGCATCGCCACCTCCGCGGTGCCGATACGGACTCCCTTCTCTTCCAGGCCTTTCTTGACCTCGTCGAAACCTTCCGGCTCGCACCGGACCTCGTACTCGTGCGCCTCCGGGTCGCTCACCACATCCTCCGCCCCGAGTTCGATCGCGAGGTCGAGCAGCTTCTCCTCCGCGATCGCCTCCTTCGGGACGGTAATCGAACCCCTCCGGGTGAACATCCAGTGGACGCACCCCGACTCGCCGAGGTTGCCGTTGTTCTTCGAGAAGATATGCCGGATGTCCGCCACGGTTCGGTTCTTGTTGTCGGTCAGGACCTTGACGAGAACCGCTACGCCGTGGGGGCCGTACCCCTCGTACAGGTACTCCTCATAGACCACCCCTTCGAGCTCTCCGGTCCCCTTCTTGATCGCCCGCGAGATGTTGTCGTTGGGCATGTTCACCGCGCGGGCCGCATTGATCGCCTGGCGAAGCCGGGAGTTGCCTTCGGGGTCTCCTCCGCCGATCTTCGCCGCGGTGATGAGCTCCCGCGTGATCTTGGTGAAGGCCCGGCCCCGCTGGGCGTCGGCCTTCCCTTTCCTGTGCTTGATCGAGCTCCATTTGTTGTGGCCGGACATGGCGTACCGCTCCGTTCCGTTCGGGGTCGAACCCATCGGGTTCCCCAAAGGTATCACAACCGGGGACGTGAAAAAAATAAGAGCCCTGTGCTCCGTTTCCGGCGCAAGGGCTTGAAGGAAGATTCGGCGGCGACCTACTCTCCCACGGGGGTAACCCCGCAGTACCATCGGCGCTGGAGAGCTTAACTTCCGTGTTCGGGATGGGAACGGGTGTTTCCTCTCCGCCATCGCCACCGAAAGACGCAACCACGAAGGACGCGCATCCTGCGCGCCAACCGCTCCTGTGACATGCGTCCGATTTCTTCCATCCGTTGAGTAGTGGTCAAGCCTCACGGGCAATTAGTACCGGTTAGCTAAACGCATTGCTGCGCTTACACACCCGGCCTATCAACCTCGTAGTCTACAAGGGCCCTTCAGGGGGATCAAGTCCCCGGGATACCTCATCTCAGGGCGGGTTTCCCACTTAGATGCTTTCAGCGGTTATCCCTTCCGCACATAGCTACCCAGCGATGCCCCTGGCGGAACAACTGGTACACTAGCGGTGCGTCCATCCCGGTCCTCTCG
>Ga0209341_10003016_pt1 | contig 15822 bp, 13 predicted proteins | sample RifCSP13_2_FD_184020 | JGI IMG/M metagenome (GOLD analysis project Ga0209341, IMG submission 184020) | Soil microbial communities from Rifle, Colorado - Rifle CSP2_sed 13_2 (SPAdes) (version 2) | ecosystem: Environmental > Terrestrial > Deep subsurface > Rock core/Sediment | place: Rifle...
ATGGGAAGCACATTGGTTCGTCTCATCCACGGCAGCGGCGCGATGAGGGTCGTGGGCGCCATTGAATTCGCCGGCAGCCCGCAGCTCAAAAAAGACGCAGGAGAAATCGCCGGCGTGGGCAGCATCGGCGTCCCGATCACCGCGCAACTTTCGCCGCTCCTAAAAGGGCAGGTCGTCATCATCGAATTCAGCACGCCGGCAGCGACTCTCGAACATGTGAGGCTCGCCGCCGAGAAAAAGATTCCCATTGTGATCGGCACCACCGGATCGGACCAAAATCAACTGGCGGAAATTAAAACGCTCTCGCGCCGCACGCCGATACTTCTTTCCGCCAACATGAGCCTCGGAGTGAACCTCCTGGTCAGTCTTCTGGGTAAAGTCGCCAAGACCCTCGGGGATGACTACGACGTCGAAATTATCGAAGCGCACCACCGCTTCAAGAAAGACGCGCCGAGCGGAACCGCTTTGGCCTTAGGTCGTTCAGTCGCCCAGGGGCTCAACCGCGACTTGGATAAGGTTGGCGTCAACGGCCGCAAAGGGATCGTCGGGGAGCGAACCAAGCAAGAAATCGCAATGCTCTCGGTGCGCGCCGGCGACATCGTCGGCGATCATACAGTCATTTTCGGCGGCATCGGCGAGCGTCTCGAATTCATCCACCGCGCCCACAGCCGAGAGACCTTCGCCCACGGCGCCCTGCGCGCCGCCCAGTGGCTCGTAAAGCAGAAACCGGGGCTTTACGGCATGCAGGATGTGCTGGAGTTGGATTGAACTTGATCCGTGGGAACTGTGCCATCGAGCCACCTTGCCGGTTGAAATTGCGCTGCGTCCCGAATTGCCTCGCTTTTTGACTCCGCCCCCCCTATCCATTACATTGTCAGAAATCATCTCTAGTTAGGATTCTCAAATGGTCGATATGGACAAGATCGTGTCGCTGTGCAAGCGGCGCGGATTTATATTTCAATCGAGTGAGATTTACGGCGGCACGGGTTCGTGCTGGGACTATGGGCCGTTGGGCGTGGAATTAAAAAACAACGTCAAGCGTTTGTGGTGGCGCGACAGCGCGCAGGCGCGTTCGGACATGGTCGGGCTCGACGCCTCGATTCTGATGCATCCTCGGGTTTGGCGGGCGAGCGGTCACCTGGATCATTTCACCGATCCCATGGTCGATTGCCGGGCATGCAAGCGGCGCTTTCGAGCCGACAAGATCGACGAAGAAGAGTGGGTTCACTACTGCGAAGCGACCAAGGGAAACAAGTTCATGATTCCCGGAGGCGAGGCCTGCAAGCACTGCCACCACCTGCGCTCGCTCTGTCCGGCCTGCGGCAAGGGCGAATTAACCGAACCGCGGCAGTTCAATCTCATGTTCAAAACGTTCATGGGGCCGGTGGAGGATGACGCCGCGGTCACTTATTTGAGACCGGAAACCGCCCAGGGCATCTTCGTCAACTTCGACAACGTGCTCCAGTCCATGCGCATGAAGCTGCCGTTCGGCATCGCCCAGATCGGCAAAGCGTTCCGCAACGAGATCACGCCGGGCAATTTTACTTTTCGCACCCGCGAGTTCGAGCAGATGGAGATCGAGTTTTTCGTCATGCCGGGAACGGACGAAGAATGGCACCAGCGCTGGATCGACGAGCGCTTCGCCTGGTATCAGCGCTATGGCATTCGCAAAGAGAACATCCGTCTGCGCGAGCATGAGAAAGACGAGCTAGCCTTCTACGCCAAGCGATGCGTTGACGTTGAATATCTCTTTCCCATGGGTTGGAGCGAACTCGAAGGCATAGCGAACCGGACGGATTACGACCTGAAGCAGCACTCGCATTTTAGCGGCAAGACGCTCGATTACTTCGACGACGAGAGCAAACAGCGGTTCGTTCCCTACGTTATCGAACCCTCAGCGGGCGCGGACAGGTCGGCGCTCGCCTTTCTGGTCGACGCCTATCACGAGGAAGAGGTAAGGGGCGAGAAGCGAGTCGTTTTACGATTTCACGCCGAGCTTGCCCCGCTCAAGATCGCGGTCTTGCCGCTTTTAAAAAAGAACGACCGGATTGTCGAGACGGCGAAAAAACTGACCGCCGATTTGCGCCGGCGCTGGCACGCCGTCTACGACGACACCGCGTCCATCGGGCGGCTTTACCGCCGCCAGGATGAAGTGGGCACGCCCTTTTGCGTCACGGTGGACGTGCAGACGGTGGGCGACGACAAGGCTGCGGCGGATGAGAAGGTTACGATTCGCGACCGCGACACGATGGAGCAGGTGCGCGTGCCCATCGGCAACTTGGACACCGTGATGGCCGAGCTCATGGCGGGCCACTGGAGCGCGGTGGCGGGCCAACACGGAATTGTCAAGAATTCGAGTGGTGTCTCAGAAGTTCGTTTAAAAACTACAAACGATGGCCGCGGCTGAAGTTGCACTCAAATCCCCCTTGATCCCCCTTTTTCAAAGGGGGAATTTTCTTCGTGGGACTCTAACCCCTCTTTGGAAAAGAGGGGAAGGGGAGATTTTCGAGCGGCACAAGGCGGGAATCATGTGGCGAATTTCTGAGATAGGAGACTGGCGTCCTGGGTTCGGCGCGCAATAAGGAAGGCAATCATTCTCCGTCATTACTACCGCGTCAAGTTTCTCATTGACCGCTATCGCCGCTTTCTGATCTTAGGCGTCCTCTCGCTCGTCGCCACCGACTTCGCCGGCATGGCCCTTCCCTGGCTGATCAAGGAAGGCATCGATGCCACTCTGAACAAAGGCGCACCCGTGCCCTCGCCGTTCAAGTACCCCCTGCTGCTTCTGGCCGCCGCCACCGTTCAAGGCCTATTTCGCTACTGCTGGCGCATCAATATTCACGGCTTCTCGCGGCGCTGCGAGGCGGCTCTGCGCGATCGCGTCTTCGCGCATTTACAGAAGCTGCCGGTCAGTTACTTTCAGCACACCAAGACCGGCGACCTGATGTCGCGCCTGACCAACGACATCCACGCGGTGCGCGAGCTGATGGGCTTTGGGTCGCTGGCCATCGTCGACGCCCTGGTGGTGCTCGTCTTCAGCTTGAGCCTGATGATCGCCATCGATCCTTGGCTCACCCTGTGGTCGATGTTGGCGATGCCGATGATTACGGTGGTGGTGCGTTTCTTCGGGCGGCATATCTTTCGCTGGTCGCGGGAGACGCAGGAGCAACTTAGCGTCATGAGTGCCTACGTGCAGGAGAATCTTTCCGGCATTCGCGTCGTCCAGGCCTATGCGCAGGAGCAAAACCAGATTCAAGGCTTTGACGCCATCAGCACCGACTACCGGCGCAAAACCATGTGGCTGGCGACGCTCTGGGGAATCTTCTGGCCGCTCATGCAGGTGCTGGCGGGCATCGGCGCGACGATCGTCCTGTGGCTCGGCGGGCGGCAGGTGATGCAGGGGACGATGACACTGGGCGAATTCGTCGCCTTCAACGGTTACCTCGCGATGCTTACCTGGCCGCTGATGGCGATCGGCTACACGGTTAACCAGTATCAGCGCGGCACCGCGGCGCTCTCTCGTCTATGCGAAGTGCTCGACGTGCCGGTCTCGCCACGTTATCTTACCGAATCTTCCCCGGCCTTGCTCGCCGGCGACGGCGCCATCGAATTCCGCGATCTCACTTTTGCCCATGGGGCAGCGCACGCGCCGGTGTTGAAGAATATCAATCTTAAAATCCCTGCGGGAAAGATTTGCGGTATCGTCGGCGAGACCGGTTCCGGCAAGAGCACGCTGGTGAGCCTCCTGCTGCGGCTCCACGAGCCTCCGGATCATAGCGTTTTCATCGACGGCATCGATATCAAGCGCCTGCCTGTCCACCGACTGGAAGCCGCCATCGGCTACGTCTCCCAGGATATTTTTCTGTTCTCCGGGACGATCCAGGACAATATCCTGTTTGGCGCCGAGAACGGCGAGTCCGGCAACGTGGAGCCCCCCGGGCAAACCCGGGGCACCACTTTCGAGCCCTCGAATCTCAAGCGGAATCCCGAGCGAGGAGCCCCTGGCTCTGGCCGGGGCGCGAGTCGGGGGGTCGAAGAGGCGGCTAGAGTCGCGCAACTGCTGCCGACGATCCGCTCCTTCGGCGCGCAATTCGATACCGTCATCGGCGAGCGCGGCGTGCGCCTCTCCGGCGGGCAAAAACAGCGCACCGCGCTGGCGCGGGCGATCATCAGGAATCCGCCGATCCTGATTCTCGACGACGCCTTTTCGAGTGTGGACGTCGAAACCGAAGAAGAAATACTCCGAGAGCTCAGGCAGTTCATGAAGGGCCGCACGACCTTGCTTATCTCTCACCGGATTTCCACCGTGCGCGAGGCTGACATGATCGTCTATCTGCGCTCCGGGGAAGTGATCGAGCAGGGCAGCCACGAAGAGCTGCTCGCCGGTCGCGGACCTTACTACCAATTGTTTCAGCGGCAGCGGCTGGTGCGCGAAGTCGAAACCATGAGTCACGAGGAACATCGGCCGTGACCGAAGCGCTGCACACCGATGACGAGATCCTCGGCAAGGCCTACGACGCGCGCTTGATGGCGCGCATGCTGCGCTACCTGCGGCCTTACTGGAAGCTGCTGGCGGTTTCCTTTAGCTTTCTCTTGCTCCACACCGCAACCCAATTGCTAGGTCCTTACATTACCAAGGTCGCCATCGACCGCTACATCGCTTACCAGGACGTTGCCGGACTGGATCGCATGGCGCTGGCCTACCTCGGCGTGGTCCTTCTCGGTTTCATTTTTCTCTTCGTGCAGACCTACACCACCGAATACACCGGCCAGCGGGCCATGCACGATCTGCGCATGGAGATTTTCACCCACCTGCAAAAGCAAGACATGGCCTACTTCGACCGCAATCCGGTGGGCCGGCTCATGACCCGCACCATCAACGACGTGGAAACGCTCAACGAGCTGTTCAGCACCGGCGTCGTCGGGCTGCTCGGAGACCTGTTCATCGTCTTCGGCATCGCCGGCGCGATGTTGTGGCTCAATTGGCAACTCGCTCTGGTTTGCCTCGCCGCGTTTCCGCTGATTCTTTATTTAAGCCGCTTCTATCGCCGCCGGGCGCGGGAAGTGTATCGCGAAAGCCGTCTGATCCTGGCGCGGCTCAACGCCGGACTGCAGGAAAATATCGCCGGGGTGGCTACCATCCAGGCCTTCGGCCAGGAAGAAAAAATGTACCGGCGATTCCAGGAAATCAATCTCGGTTATCGAAACGTGCTCCTGCGCAGCGTCCGCTACAACGCGGTGTTTTTTCCGATCATCGAAATTTTCAGCGCGCTGACCATCGGACTCCTTCTCTGGTACGGCGGCGGCCTGGTGGTGCAAAATGTCGTCGAGGCCGGCGTCATCGTGGCGTTCATCCAATATATCCAACGGATGTATCACCCGATTCGCGATCTCGCCGAGAAATACAACATCATGCAGGCCGCCATGGCCTCGTCCGAACGGGTTTTTACGCTGCTCGACACGGCGGAAACGATCAAAAGTCCCGAGCGGTCCAAAAGCGTCGAGCGCATGCGCGGCGAGATCGAATTCAAAAACGTCTGGCTCTCCTACCATCCGGGGGAACCGGTGCTGAAGGACATCTCGTTTCGCATCCGGCCGGGAGAAAAGGTCGCTTTAGTCGGCGCCACCGGCGGCGGCAAGACCTCGATCATTTCCGCCCTTTGCCGTTTTTACGATATCGAGCGCGGCGCGATTTTGATCGACGGCGTGGACATCCGCGAATGGGACAAGCAAGCGCTGCGCCGCCAGCTGGGCTTGGTGCTACAGGACGTGTTTCTGTTCTCGGGCGATATCGCCGAGAACATTACGCTCGGGGATGCGCGGGTCAGCGAGGCGCGGATGCGCGAGGCGGCGCGGCGGGCGCAGATCGCGCCGTTCATCGAGCAGCTGCCGGGCGGTTATCAAGACGAGGTTCAGGAGCGCGGTTCGACCTTGTCCCAAGGCCAGCGTCAACTGCTGTCTTTTGCCCGGGCGCTCGCCTTCGATCCGCGCATTTTGATTCTCGACGAGGCCACCAGCTCCGTCGATACGGAGACCGAACTGCTGATTCAGGCGGCCCTAGAGGAATTGCTCAAAGAGCGCACTGCGCTCATCATCGCGCATAGATTGTCGACCATCAAAAGCGCTGACCGGATTCTAGTCGTCCACAAGGGCGAGATTTGGGAGCAGGGGAGCCACGAGGAACTGCTCGCGCAGGGCGGGCTCTACGCGCGGCTGTACGACTTGCAGTACCGGTTTCAGGAGCGAGAGACCAGCGGCGAATCGGCGGCGGCCGAGTCATAAACCGCAGCAGCAAAGATAATTCTCACCGCTAAGGACACGAAGAGCACGAAGTATAAGGATAAAATTTCCGAAACCTTCGTGTCTTTCGTGAGCTTCGTGGTGAAATGACTGAATGGTAAATCGCTTTACGTGACGATACCGAGCGGTGTCGTCCGAGGGAAGTTCGGGAAAACCTTGCTCAAATCGTTCTGGCCAAGATGGCGCGTGAGCGCTTCGCCGCAAACTCTGCGGTAGTCCGTCGTCAGATCGAGATCCCTGCCTTCGTATAAGACTTCGGGCGCGAGTCCGGGCCAGCGGCCGTAGACTTTGCCGCCGCGCACGCGACCGCCCATGGCGAACATCACGTTGGCGTGGCCATGGTCGGTGCCGCGGTTGCCGTTTTCACGAGCGGTGCGGCCAAACTCCGACATCGTGAGCAGCAACACGTCGTCGATCCGATCGCCGAGATCCTGGTAGAACGCCGCCAGACCTTCACCCAATTCCTTTAGTCGATTGGCCAGCTGCCCCGTCGCACCGCCTTCGTTGACGTGGGTGTCCCAGCCGTCGATTTCGGCGACGGCGATTTCCAGGCCGACGTCCGCTTTGATCAGCCGGGCGATTTGCTTCAGTGCCGTCGCGAAGCGGCCCATGGGATAATTCCCGGCGCTCGCGGGAATCTTCGCGTCGAGCTTGCGCAGCATGGCTAAGGCTTCGAAAAGGCTGTTCGCGCCCTGGCGAAAGAGCGGGTCCGAAGCTTCGGCGTAGAGTCTTTGCAGCGGTTGCCCGAGATTCTCATTGCGCAATCTGAATTCCTCGATCGAAGAAAGGGTAAGAACGGGAGCGTTCCCCGCGAGTGAGCGTGGAGTTTGCGCCGTCAAGGCAACACCGCGAAAGGGCGAATCGCTCCGCGCGGTTTCCCTCAAGTGCCGGTTGAGCCAACCGTCGGGCGTGCTTTTGATGCCCGGTGTGCCGAGTTCCATGTAATCCTGGGCGTCGAAATGGGAGCGCGTGTTGTCCGGCGAGCCGGCGGCGTGGAGGATGGCGAGATGGCCTCTGTCATAGATGCTCTTGAGCGGAGCGAGCACCGGGTGCAGGCCGTAAAAACCGTCGAGATCGATGCCTCGCTCCGCGCCGGAGCCCGGCTCGGCGATGGCGATATTGGGTCGCAGCTTGTAATAGGCGTGGTCTTTGAACGGCACGACGACGTTCAACCCATCCATGCCGCCGCGCTGGAAAACTACCACCAGGACTTTGCCGCGGGCGACTTGCTCGGCGCCGGCGGCGCGCACAAGAAATGCAGGCGGCAGTCCCAATGCTAGAAAGCCGAGACCGGCGGACTTGAGAAACAAGCGGCGCGCGCCGTCCATATTTACCTCCTTTGGAACTCCGGCGCCGCCAGTAGCAGCGCGACGGCGTCCCGGCCCTCGGTTTCCGCTAGCGCGGCCCGCGTCGCCGACGAGAGCGAATCGGGCGCGATGAGCCTGGCAACGGCATCGGCGCCGCCCACGGCGTCGCTGCGCACGCGCGAGCCGGGCAGCCGGTTGCCTATCAGATCGCTGGCGAAGTTCATGCGTGTGAGCAACATGTCGGCACTGACCCATGAACTGCCGACGTCGGGATACCCCGTCGGCGGCTGGGCCAGGAAGAGCGGTTCGCCCATGCGCCCCAGATAGCGCAGCAGTTGGTGGGTGATTTCCGTCTCCGATCCGGTGACGCGCAGTGCGCTGGCGACATATTCCAAAGGCTTTTTTACCTTGCTTCTGTAAACCTCCAGAGAGAAGAATTCCGGCGCGTCGATGACCGCTCGGAGCACCGAGCGGATATCGCCGTCGCTTTGACGGAAGGCTGTCTCCGCCTTGCCAACGATGGCCGCTGGAGGGTCGTCGGCGACCAAACGGCGCGTGAGTTTTGTTGTGATGAACTTCGCCGTAGAAGGGTGACGCGCCAGCAGATCGATGACCTTCAATCCGTCTCCCATGCCTCCGCCGGCGGGGATAGGCACGCCGAGAACGGTCTTGGCGCCGTTGTCGTGGAGGCGCGGCTCGAAGGTAAACTCCGCTTCGCCCCGCGGACGGCGTATGGTCCAGCCGGTAAAACAGCGCGCCACTTCCTGCACGTCTTTCTGTGTGTAGCCGCCGTCAACGCCGAGGGTGTGGAGCTCCATCAGCTCGCGGGCGTAATTTTCGTTGATGCCCCGGCGACGCAAATTCGGCGCGCGGGCGGCAAGGAAGGAGTTGGGAGCGACGCTCATCCAGTTGTCGAGGTAAAAAAGCATCGCCGCGCTCTTGGCGGTAGCGAGCAGGAGGTCGCGGAAGCGCCCGAGGGCATGGGGGCGTATAGTGTCCCGGTCGTAGGAAGTCGTCAGCCATCGATCCGCGCCCTTGGCGGCGAAGACATTGAAGTGATTGCTCCAAAAGTCGACCATCACCTCGTAGAGCTGGCGGCGGCTGTACACAGCGCGCAGCAGCCGGGCGAGTTGAAGTTCGAGGATCACCTGGCGCGGCCCCTGCATCGGCGCCATGCCCGTAGCTTGGTCGCGTGCCTTCTGCGGCGGGGGATAGAGCTCGATCAGCTCGCGGCTGCTCAAGCGCATGGTCTTGAGCGCTGCGATTTTTTCCTCGACAAAGGTGTCGGGAATTCTATCCGGTGCCAGTTGCTCTTCGAAATAAGCGCGGATGCCGATCTCCTTCGCCCGCTGAATCGTCTCGCGAGTGGGACCGAAGCTCGTTCGGTTCAGAAAATGGACCGTTCGTTGCTCGTGGGTCAACGGTGTGCTCATGGTTGGTCGCTCCCGTGCCGGTAACTAGCCTGGATTATTCATGGTCCCTGGTGATGCGACAACACAGGCCGAGGGGTGAAGCCTGGAGGGAGAAGGCACTGGACGTACAGTTGCGTTGACTTGTATGCTGCTTGGGCACGCTGTTACTTGTTTCCACTGCCGTTTGCTCAAGACGAGCAGTTCGCAATCCACCTCAGGACACAGGCCCATTGCCTTCTCCCGGAAGGGTTTACTCCTCGGCCTGCGTCCACTATGCCTAATGCCGCCTAGCCTTGTTGCTGGCCGGCTTGAGGGCGGTGCCGCTCGCGCCATTCCTGAAAATGCGCCTTGCGCTGTTCCCGCAGTTCCTGCAGCTTCGCTTTCTGATCCGCGGTCAGGACGCTCGAAATCTGGTTCATCACAGCGATCCGTTGCACCATCATCTCCGCTTGCAGGTTCGCCAATTCCTGAGCCTGAAAGCGTACTGTGGCTTCGTCGAAGGGTTGCGCCTGGGCAGCGTTTCTCAGGAGCTGGCGATGCTCTTGAAGACGCTGGTGCAGCGCGCGAGCATTTTCCTGGTTCGCCGCGAACAAGCCGTTGATGGTCGCCTTTTGCCCGTCGCTGAGCTGCAAGGTTTCGAACATCCGCCCGCCGTGAATTCCGCCGCGAAATCCGGGGCCGGGCTGCGCCTCCCCGGGCGAGCTTGCCAACAGCCCGGCGATAATGAGGGCGCTAAGAGCCAGTGATTTACCGATCTTCATATCTTCCTCCTGTTAAAATTCGGGGCGCTTCCCCGAAACGTTGCAGTTAATTTTCCGATCATAGAGTTGTTCCTAGTCGTTATCCTTTTGACGTTTTTGCAGCCTGTCTTTAAACCGTTCGCGCATTTTGGCTTTCTCCTTCGGTGACAACCGGTCGAATTTTTCGCGCACACGCTCGCGCATTTCCCGCTTCACTTCCGGCGAGATATTCTTCAACCGCTCGCGCGCCTGTTCGCCGAGCCGTTGTTTTTCCGGCCCGGAAAGCTCACGGAACTTTTCCATCCGGCGTCTCAAGTCCTCGCGGCGCTCCGGCGGCAGCTGGCGCCAGCGCTGCCAACGCTCCTGCAAGCGCTCGCGCTGGTCGGGCGGTAATTCGCGCCAGCGCTCGAAGTTGCGCCGTATCGTGGCCTTTTCATCCCCTGGGAGCTTGCGCCAGCTTTCCATTTTTCTATTGAGATCGTCCTTTTCTGCAGGCGGCAGATTCTTCCAACGTCGATACCGCTCGCGGAGTTCATTTTGCTCCTGCGGCGTCAGCCGTTGCCACCGCTCGAGGGCCTCCCGCTCATGGGGAGCCCAGTCTTGCTGCGTTGACGATTGCGCGTGCACCGGCGACGCCAACCCGCTAACTCCCAGCGCGACGAGCAGTGTCAAACAACCGATGATCCGGTTCATTTAGCTGGCTCCTTCTTCGTGGTCGGCGTGGATGGCCGTCCAGGGTCGCGGAAAACCTGATCGCGCATTCGCTCCAATTGACCGATGTCCTTCATCATCTCCATGTTTTTTATGACTTCCATGTCCTTCAGAAAATCCAGCATCCTGAGTATTTCTCTGTCCGGTGGCTCGGCTGCTTTGCTCGCGACCGAGACCCCGGCGGGTGTCAGCAGCAGCGAGAACAAAAAAACCCACTGGCCGCGGGACGGTATCAAGCCCCAGCTCCTCAAGCGGTGCCACGGCCTTGGCCGCCGAGCGTTTCGAGCAGGTCCAGGTTGTCGAGGATCTCCATGTCGCTGAAGAATTCAAGTCGCTCGGCCATGGGCAGCACCTCCAAGAGAGTGTCGTCAACCGGTGCCGGAGACGAAGGTTGCCAGAAGCCTTTGCCGAAGGTCAGGGCCAAAGCCAACAGCAGCAGGGCGCCGGTAGCCAACGCCGGCATGGGGATGGGTGCGAATAAACCCGCGATACTCTGCCACCAGGGTTTTCGATCCGCGGCCAAGTCTAGTTTTTGGCGCATCTCGCGGCTGTAATCATTCCAAAATGTCGGCGGCGGCTCGTCGTGAGCGGCGGTCATGGGCAGGAGGCTGCGCATTTCGGCAAGGCTTGCGCGGCACGCTTCGCAATTCTTGAGATGGGCTTCGCAATTGCTTAGCGCGCCTTCGCTCAGTTCGCCGTAATAGTAAAGGACCAAATCTTCTTCCAGGTTTCGGCAGGCATTCAAGGCCGGTTTGTCTCGCGCAACCATAATCGACTCCTATGCAAACTCCGCTAAACTTTGCCTGAGCGCCGTCACGGCTCGATGCAAATGGACCTTGACGGTGCCCTCCGCGGTCTCCATCGTTTCGGCGATCTCTCTTATGGAAAGCCCCTGATGATTTTTCAATATGAAAGCCATGCGCTGTTTCGCCGGCAGCGTATCGAGCGCCGCGCCGATCTTGCGGGACAGCTGGCCGGCTATGGCGTGCTGGTCGGGGGCAACCGGGTTGGCGGGAACGTGACTGGGTTCAACCTGGTGCTCGACAGTCTCGTTGTACTCCTCGGCGGGAGCGCGTTTGGCGCGGCGCCGATAATCCAGGCAGACATTGACGAGGATGCGATAAAACCAAGTATAAAATCCCGAGCGGCCGTCGAAGCGGCTGATATGCGTGAACGCCTTCAAGAAAGCTTCCTGGGACAGATCCTTCGCCTCTTCGCGATCGCGGGCGAAGTCAAAGGCGATGCGATAGGCCTTCTGTTTATGACGTTCCACAAGTTCTTCGAACGCCCGGCGATCCCCCTTTTGGGCTGACGCCACCAGCTCTTCGTCACCGATCTGCGCCGTCGGAATGGCTGCCATCCTTGTTAAGTTAGCACAGCCGGAGGGGAAAAGTAGTCGGCCAAGAGCCGTGCGCGAGTCGGCTGCCAAGGCGGTGTTCACGGGCGATCAGCTTTAGTTGGTCTAGTTGCCTGATTTGTCTTTGAGGTCGCGTCTCAGCTCACGCCGGTCTTTCACGAGTTCTCGGCGATCGGCTTTGCGTTCGATGCGATCTCCCTTGAGTTCCTTGCGGTCCCCTTTGATCTCTTGCCGATCTCCTTTGATCTCTTGTCTGTCGGCGGCGATCTCTTCCTTGCTGGCGCCTCTCCTAATATCCTTGCGCAGCTCGCGCCGGTCTTTGCGTAGTTCACGGCGGTCGCGGCGGAGCTCTTTGCGATCCTGGCGGATCTCTTTACGGTCCGCCTTGAGTTCCTTGCGGTCTTGTTTGATTTCCTTGCGGTCGTCGCGAATCTCGCCGGCGAAAGACGATGTCCCCGCGACTATCAACGAAGTCGCCACCAGGCCTGCGCCGAACATAAACTTCAGTTTGCTCATGCTACCTCCCTTTGGCGTTTTCCCCATGTCTAAAGACCTTAGACGCATTGGTAAGCGAGAGGTTTACCCTCCTTCGCAGAAAGCCACAGGTGTAAACCCGTGGATGACTACGAGGTGGGTATCCTACGTAGCGTGTGGAGAGGTGCCCCGGCCATAAAGCCGTGGGGCTCCACGTTCCCCGACGCCGGCTAAACCATGCTCGAGCGAGGGTGAAAATTGCCTTATTTATTCATCAGTATGTCCATGATCGGCGGACATGGAAAATCTCCGCCCCGTGCATATTCAGATCATGCCTTTCGAAATGCCGAGGTTTGACAACCCCGGATCAAAGGGTTATTCAAACAGTCGTGCAGCCCCCGCGATCTCTACTGACGCGCCTAAGCCACCGGAGCTGCGTCGGGTTCGTCTTACTTGTCGCGCTATTTTTCCTGCCCCTCCATTTTCACCCAGTCACGACCACCGCTCAGGTGGCCAAGGAGTGCAGTTGTTTCCAGGGCAGCCGCAGCGAAGCCAGCCCGGCTGCCCAGCCCGAAGACTGCCTCCCCGCTCTTGCTGCGCAGCCCGTTTTCGCCGAGTCGCATCATTGGATTGCTTCACTTCACGGAATCACTCGCCATAGCCGGGCACCTCCGGTCACAGCCTCCCTCTAGTTTCCCTTTTGTTTGGTAGTCAGAGTTTGTACCGGTCCCTCCCTCGGGTGGGAGGCGCACTGTTTTTTCTCTTGGGAGGTGCGATTATGAACTTAATTCGGCGGCGAGCTTTCGCTTATGCCGTGTGCTGCGCATTGATGCTTTTGGGACCGCAAGTCGGCTATGCCCAACTCTCTGAAATGGAATCACTGAAAGCGCTGGTGCGAGATATCGGCGAGCGCTTACAGGAGGCGCTCAAGCGCATTGAGCAGTTGGAACAGGAAAAAGCGGAGCAGGCGTTGGCGCCGGCGCAGCCAGCCCAACCAGCTATACAATCCACTCTAGGCGCTTTGAATCCGGCGATTACAGTGTTTGGAAATTTTGTCGGCCGAGCGGACAGTAAGAGGGTTTTCAATGAAGACGGAGATCGGATCAGCAATAAATTCAACCTACGTGAGGTAGAGATCGATATGCGAGCAGCAATCGATCCGTACGCCGATGGGGTCTTGATCGCGTCTTTCGAGTCAGAGACGCCCGGCCGGTTTTCCGCAAGCGTCGAAGAAGGGTACGCCATCATTAAGAAGTTGCCCTTCCTCGATCAGCCTCCCTTGGGGTTAAAATTAAAGGTGGGCCGTTTCCGGCCGCTTTTCGGGAAGTTTAACATTATCCACACCCATGATCATCCCACAATCTTCAGATCCTTACCCACGGCGGAGTTCATGGGCGAGGAAGGGTTCATTCAAAATGGAGTATCCGGAAATTTCTTCATCCCCACACCCTGGGATCGCGAGTCCAGCCTGGACGCCACGTTGGAGGTTTTGAACGGTGGCGATGTGGCTATCTCGCCGGACGCCAAATCCAGAATCTCGTATCTTGGACATCTGCGGTGGTACCGCACGCTTTTCGATGGTCACGACCTGGAGTTAGGATGGTCCAGCTACTTGAGTCCAGCCAGAAGCAAGACTGTTTCCGCAGATTTTCATGGAGTGGATTTCATGTATCGTTGGAAACCGTACCGCTTGGGAGAATACAAATCGTTCCTCTTCGGCGGGGAAGTCCTGTTTGCGCGTCGCCCTTATCCGAAAGCAGCCGAGCCCGCGGATGTAGACCGGGCCATTACACTGAGAGACTTGCAACCCGGCCGGGGCAAGCCCTTCGGTTTGTCGCTCTTCGCGCAGTGGCAGTTTGACCAAAGAACCTACGGAGGGCTACGTTTAGATCATACGACCACGCTTTTCGATCCGGGATTGAAGCGTCGAAGCGTGACTCCCAATCTGTCCTACTATCTTACCGAGTTTCTCCGTGCCCGCTTGAGCTACGAGCGCCGTTGGAGTGATCTGTTTACCGAGAACAATCGCAACTCGTTTCTCTTTGAACTGAACTGGGTGTTTGGCTCCCACCCGCCGGAACCCTTCTGGGTGAATAAGTAAATGGGAGCAAGAAATTCGTGCCCACGCCATCTCAATTGGAAAGTATTGGAGGTTAGAATGATATCTCTGCGAACGCTCCTTGTCACGGTTCTTTGTTGTTTGATTTTTGCGCGGCCCTTGCTTGCCCAGGAAAAGAAAGTGCAAGTGGTCTCTACGCTTCCTACGCTGAAAGCCCTCACCGCGGAAGTGGGCGGTAACCGAGTCGATGTGATCGCGCTGGCCAGGGGAGATCAGGATCCGCACTTTGTGACGCCCACTCCGGTGCTTATGCAGAAGACCCGACAGGCCGATCTCTTGGTGCAAGTTGGGTTCTCGCTGGAGCTGTGGGCGGATCAGGTGGCGAACGGCTCGGGAAATCCTAAGATCTTCCGTGGCACTCCGGGGCGGATCATTGCAAGCAACGGAATTTCAGCGCTTGAAGTCCCAGCGGTCCTCTCGCGCGAATTTGGGGACATTCATCCGCAAGGCAATCCGCATGTTTGGCTCGACCCGCTGCTTGCCAAGGCACAAGCGGGGAATATCGCTGAGGCGTTAAAGTCTTTCGATCCGGGCGGCGCCACCTACTATGAATCGCGCAAGAACGACTTTTTTGGGCGGATCGATAATGCGATGTTTGGCTCGGAACTGTTGAAACTGGTAGGGCTACAAAAATTGACGCGACTTGCCTGGAGCAACCAGCTTCATCCCTTCCTGGAGAACACGAAGGTCGGCGGCCAGCCCCTCGCGGCTAAAGCCGGTGGCTGGCTTAAGACGGCGGAACCTCTGCGCGGTGTAAAGATGTTCGAATTTCATAAGGTGTGGGTTTATTTTGCTAGGGCTTTCGGACTTCAACTCGTCGGTACCATCGAAGAGCGACCCGGCATTCCTCCCGGACCCCAGCACGTCATCCAGGTGACCGAGAAGATCAAGGCCGAAAAAATTCCTCTGATCCTGGTGGACAATTTTTATGACCCTTCGTTGCCTAACCGTATCGGGGAGCAAACAGGAGCGAGGGTGGTTTTGCTTCCTAATCAGGTAGAAGGTGAACCGGGGATCAAGAGCTATTTCGATTTAATCGATCATATAATTTTGAAGACAACAGCCGCGCTGAAAAAATAACCCAATCTCAGACCGACGAGCCGACGCTCCCGTGCATGCCCGACGCTGATTTTTGGACTCTAAGGAGAACAACATGGGCGCCATTCTCGAAGTGAAATGGATGATAGTTCCCCTCCTCGCATGCCTGGTTCTTTCAGGTATCCTCATTTACCTTGGTCTCCATGTGATCGCCCGAAAAGTGATCTTTGTGGACCTAGCATTGGCGCAGATCGCCGCTCTCGGAGCGACTTATGCGTTGACCCTGGGTTATGACCCCAACGACGATACTTTGGCGGTTTCGCTGTTCTCACTTGCCTTCACTTTCGTGGGTGCGGGAGCGTTC
>Ga0209341_10003018_pt1 | contig 15820 bp, 18 predicted proteins | sample RifCSP13_2_FD_184020 | JGI IMG/M metagenome (GOLD analysis project Ga0209341, IMG submission 184020) | Soil microbial communities from Rifle, Colorado - Rifle CSP2_sed 13_2 (SPAdes) (version 2) | ecosystem: Environmental > Terrestrial > Deep subsurface > Rock core/Sediment | place: Rifle...
TCATCCGTCCGCCTGTCTGCCGACTCCCAACAATATGAGACGTGTGTGCATAAGCGTATCTTTCCAATTCTCAGATGTTTCGCCCGGTGATTTTCACGCATGATATTTTGCCGGATTGCCGGCGGCGGCCACGCGGGGGTCGCCCTCGCCCCATCGATGGCTTGAAGCATCCGAAGAAGTTCCCGCGTTTCGTGCTCTTCTACGACCCGCGCTTCCTGGACCACGTGTCCGCGCCCCTCCATGTGGAGCGGCCGGAGCGGCTGAAGGCGATCGTTGACCGGCTGCGGGCGGAGGGCCTGTTCTCCGCGGTCGAGTCCCCGACGCCCGCAAAGCCGGCGGACCTCCGCCGGGTGCATCATGGGACGTTCCTGGAGTTCTTCGAGAACCTCCGCGAGGGCTTCCTCGACCCCGAGACTGCGGTCCACCCGGGGACCTGGGAGATCGCCCTGCTCTCGGCGGGCGCCGCGCTGGATGCCGCCCGATGGTCCGCCGCGGAGTCGAAGCCGTCCCTGGCCCTCGTCCGCCCGCCGGGCCACCACGCGGGTCCGGACTACGGCGGCGGCTTCTGCTACCTGAACAACGTGGCGATTGCGGCCGCAGACCAGGTGGCGCGGGGCCACAGGGTCGCAATCCTGGACTACGACGCCCACCACGGGAACGGGACGAGCGAGATCTTCTCGGACGAGGCGGCGGTCCTCTACATCTCGACCCACCAGTACGGGATCTACCCGGGCACGGGCGCGGCGGAGGACGTCGGCAAGGGCGAGGGCCGAGGGTACAACGTGAACGTCCCCTTCACCGCGGGCTGCGGGGACACCTCCTTTTTCGCGGCCTTCGACGAGATCGTCGAGCCGATCGTCCGGGCCCACAAACCCGACCTCATCCTCGTGAGCCTGGGCGTGGACGCCCACTACCGGGACCCCCTCACGGGCCTGGCCCTCTCGTCCCCCGGCTACGTGGACCTGATGAGCCGGAGCGCGACCCTCGCTCACGAGGTGTGCGGCGGTCGATTCGTCGTCGCCCTGGAGGGCGGGTACCATCTCCAGGCCCTGTCCGAGGTCATCGCGGGCGTCGTCGCGCGCCTCCGGCGGACGCGGGTCGACCTCGAGCTCACGCAGCTCCTCGACGGCAAGGTGAAGGGAAGGCCCGCGATCGAGGCGACGAAGCGGGCCCACAAGGAGTTCTGGGATCTACGTTGAGCGCCCGAGCCTGCGCTCGGTGACCTTCCGGTCCTTCTCCTTCAGGATGCGCTTGTAAAGGGTCTCCAGGAGCTGCTTCAGGGCGGGCTGCAGATCCCAGTCGAAGTGGTTCGCGTAGTACATCCGGTGCGTCGTCGCGAGGCGCAGGCGCAGGGAGTACTTCCAGCGGTCCCCGTCAGGCTTGTACTTCTGCACGTGCAGGGAGAGCGTCCGCGGCGTGACGAGCTGGGCGATCCGCCTGATCTCCTTCTGAATCGTGTCGTAAATCAGGTCGTAGGTCTCCGAGGGCTCCCCCTCCAGACCGCCGATCTCCACGAAGAGCTGCTCCCGCTCGCGCAGGCCCGCGAGGAAGTGCATGAGGTCCAGCTTCGTGACCACGCCGACGGGCTCGTCCTCCTCCGTGACGATCACCGAGGATACGTTGTCCTTGAGCATCCTCTCCGCGACCCGGACCAGGTCGCCGTCCGCGCCGATCGTCACCGGCGGGGAACGCATCACGCCCTTGACCTCGAGGCTGACCTTCTCGTGCTCCGTGCCATAGTCCCCGAGATGCTTGCGCTTCTTCGGCCGCGCGAAGAGGTCCACGACGTCCTTCAGGCCAAGGGCTCCCTTGAGATGGCGGTGCTTGTCGACCACGGGGATCGTCCGCTCGCCGAGGGACTGCATCACGTGGACCGCGTGCTCCACGGTGTCGTCCTCGGAGACGCATTGAGGGTTGGGCGTCATGAACTCCCGGACGCCCAGCCCCTCGAGCGCGCCCGTCTCCAGGAGGGCGCGCACGAGGTCCGTGCGGGAGATCATCCCGACCACCTTCCTCTTGTGCACGACGGGGAGCGCGCGGAAGCCCGTCGTGATGAGCGTCTCCGCGACCTCGGGCAAGGGGGTGGCGGGGGCCACCTCGGGAGGCTTCTGCAGGACCGTGGACACCTTGGCCGTGGGCGGGAGAGTGTGCCGCCGCATGAGCTCCCGCATCGTCACGATACCTTCGAGCTTCCCCTTGCTGCCGACGGGGAGTTCGTGGACGTCGCGGGTCTTCATCTTGCCCAAGACCTCGCCCAGCGCCTCCTCGGGGGAGACCCAGACGACGTCCTTCGTCATGAAATCGGCCGCGGTGAGATCCTGCACTTTGTGCCTCTTCATGATGCGATCCACCGCCGGGGAGTGGTCCGTAGCAGACCGGCATATAATAAGGTTATTTCGGGCTTCTCGCTCTTGCGGTTCCATGGCCGTGCGCGCGACGGTCCGCTTCCATGGGCGCGTCCAGGGCGTCTATTTCCGCGCGCACTGCTTGGAGAAGGCCCAGGAGCTCGGTCTCGACGGGATCGTGAGGAACGTCCCCGACGGGAGCGTCGAGGCGGTCTTCGAGGGCGACCGGTCGGTGATCGAGGCGTGCATCGAGTGGAACCGCACCTCGCAGCCCTACGCCTCCGTGTCCCGCGTGGACATTGAATGGGCAGCGGCGACGGGCGAGTTCCGCGGCTTCCGCGTGTGGCACTGAGGCTGGCGCAGAGCTCAGGTGTCGTCCGTCGACGCGGTCTTCCGTGGACGCGCACCGGGCGCCGTCCGCCCGCGCAGGGAGGACGCTCACACCAGCTGGATCCGGTACGTCCGCTCGGGCAGCTCCTTGTGGATCTGCCAGGCCTGGTCCTCCGCGAGGAGCCCTTTCTCGATCCAGGCCTTCGTCTTCCTCGGCACCGTCGCGGGCCCGAGGACCGCGCCGGGCCGCTGCGGATCGTCGATGTAGTCCGTCTCGAGCATGAACCGCGGGCCGCCCTTCAGCGCCTCTGCGACGAGCGCCTCCTTCGCGAGGATGGAGGGCACGAGCCCGTGGTTGTCCTCGAGCCGCGTGAGGGGGGTCGAGTGATGCTTGACCACTCGGTTCTTGTCCAACCCCACCTTCGTCGCGATCGCCGCGAACTCCGCGAAGATCTCCGGGGTCGGGTCCTCCGTGTGGAGGATCACCGCGCACCCCAGGCGTTTCGCGGTCTCCATCGCGTACTCGATCACCGCGTTACATGCCTGGATCACATCCGGGCCCACGGGGAAGTGCGGCCGGCCCACCTCGCCGATCGCCACGGCCTTCCCCTGCGCCACGTGCCGCGAGGCCAGGTCGATGCCCTGGCGCATCGCCGCGACCGCGCCGTCCAGGCCGAGGGTCTTCTTGAGATGGAAGCAGTCCACGGGATAGGGGCCCAAGGCCACGAACACCTTGATCTTCGTCCCCGCGCGGATGGCCTCCGCCATCGCGAGGGTCTTCCGGTACGCGGCATCGTAGTCGGCCCCGTGCGTGATCGGGATGTCGTCATAAGGCGCGTGGGTCAGGAGGAGCGCGGTCCCGCCCGCCTTCTCGAAGAGCCTCGCGCCCTCGACACCCCTGAACTCGGGTCGGAGGTGGATGTGGTTGTCGAAGATCGGGAGTGCCTTCGCCATTCCACGCCGCCCTCGGCGGACGCAAGGAGGTGGATAGGATAAGTCCTTCGCACTTACCACTGAATTCTGTTCGTACCTTCAGCTCGGCGGCTCTCCGAGGCGCCGAGTTCCGCTCGCCCCTTGAGGGCCCGATTCATCTCCTCGAATCCCCTCTTCGTGTCCCGGTCCAAGCTCCGTGTGAGCAGGGGAACGAGGAGGCCCCGGAAGACTTCCCGTTGGACGAAGCGGGTGCGTCCCGCGCCCGCAGGCTCGATCTCGAAGATATGCTCACCATCGAAGAGTCCGGGGATGCCCAACCGGCCGAGCCAGCGTACCTCGCGGCCAGGCTCCAGGCGGCGGACCGTCGGGCGGAACCTCATCCCTTTCGTCCCGGTAGGCTGGATGAAGACCTCAAGCCGGGACCCGAGCCGGAGTTCGCCCTCAATCCGGCGGATGAACGGGTTCCAGGTGGGGAAGGACGAGAAGTCCGTGAGGGTCTGCCACACCCGCTCCACAGGTGCATCGATCTCGATTTCGGAGCGGAGTTCTTTCAGCCTCACGCCTCCGCACTACCGCAGGAGGCCGGCGGCCTTCAGCTCGACCGTGATCTTCTCCACGGCCTGCTCGACGTCGGAGGGCTTGCGCGCGCCCGTGCACACGAGCTTGCCGCTACCGAAGAGGAGGACGACGACCTTGGGCTCGTCGATGCGGTACACGAGGCCGGGGAACTGCTCCGGCTCGTACTCGACCTTCTCCAGTCCGAGGGAGATCGCGATCGCGTTCAGGTTGATCTGCGCGCCGAGGTCCGACGAGGCGACGATGTTCTGGACCTCGATTACCGGGTCCTTCTTGATCGGGATGCCCGCGGCCTCGATCTGCTTCGCGACGAGGTCGATCGCCGTCTTCACGTGCTCGAGGCTCTTCGCGCCCGTGCAGACGACCTTGCCGCTGCGGAAGAGCAGGGTCGCCGTCTTCGGCTCCTTGAGGCGGTAGATCAGCCCGGGGAACTGCTCCGGCTCGTACTCGGCCCCGCCGAGGGCCAGGGCGATGGCCTGGAGGTCGAGCTCTTCACCGAGGGAGGTCGAAGCGACCACGTTCTCGATCTTGATCTTGGCCAAGGAAAGCACCTCCGATTCGCCGGAGCCCGAAGGCTCTCCACTGCGGTCGGCGCGGACCGGATTTAAATAGTGCTTTATATAGTTTGGTCACCCGGCGCGTTATTTTTCGGGCTCGGCGACGGCCGCGGGCCCGGGCCTTCCCTCCATGGACGAGCCATGCGAGCGGGCCCTAGCCCGCTCCCGATTCGAGGAGGGCAGCCTCTCTCGCCTTCACGAGGGCCAGGAGGGCGCGGTTCAGCGGAGTCTCGATTCCACGCTTGCCCGCCGCGGACACGATGGCCCCCGTGATCGCGTCAATCTCCGTCCGCCGGTGCCGGTCGAAGTCCTGGAGCATGCTTGCACGGTTCGAGGCGGTCCGTCGGGCCACGAGCACCGCTCGGTGGACCGTCTCCCCCGCATCGACCCGGGCCCCCTCCGCACGAGCGACCGCGACGGCTTCTCGCGCGACCTGCTCAAGGACCGCGAGCAGCCGTCGGTCACGGACGAGACGCCCGTTCGAGACGCCGGCCAGGGCGGCCAGCGGGTTGATCGACGCGTTCACGACGACCTTGGCCCACAGCTCGGTGCGGACGTCCGCGGACACGCGTGCGGGGATCCCTACGTCCACGAGGATGTCGCGGACCCGCACCGCATCGTCCTCGTCCGTGCCCGCCCACGCGCCGAGGACGGTATCCCCGACGCCCGCGTGGCGGATGTTTCCCGGCGCCACGAAGGTCACGCCGTGCGCGGTGGTGCCCGCGAGCACGCGTCTCGCGGTCCGCGCGATCACGTCCGGATTGTCGAGACCGTTCTGCAGCGTGAGAAACGTGGCGCGATCCGCGAAGGGCTTCAGACGTCGCATCGCGGCCGCGGTGTCGTACGCCTTCGTCGTCACGAGGATGAGTTCAGGTCTCGCATCGCGCGGCGCTCGCAGCGCGGTCCGTGGCTTCGCGATCAGTGCGGTCTTGCCCGTGATCCGGAGTCCATGGAGACGCACAGCCTGCATGTGCTCCGATCGACCGACGAGGATGACGTCATGCCGCACAGAGAGCATGCCTCCGAGAAAACTCCCGATCGCACCCGCGCCGAAAATGAGGATTCGCACGGCCGAGACATGCGAGCACGGAGCAAAAACGGTTTCGTCCGGGCGCGTCTCATGCCCTTACTTTTATAATATTATCATAATTAAATAATCCAACATCGATTCGCTACTTTTAAGACACGTCACTCCTATCCGGTTAGTAGGGAGGAACCTAGTGGCGAAGAAAGGAAAGAAGGGCAAGAAAAAGAAGCGATAGGCCCTGAATCACTCCTGCAGCGGCTCGTAGGTCGCGAGTCACTGTCTCCCACCCTTTTCCCATTTTTCCATCTTCCTTTCCTTCGAGATCCGGTCTGCGATGCGCAGCGGCTCGGGGACGTGTCTCTTTGTTGTGCGTTGCACGAGGTGGAGTGCGGTCTCGAGCGCGATGCGATGGCCCACGCTGACGTAGATGGGTCGTGAGCTCCCCGGTGGCGTCCATGCGCATCCTCGGACGACCCCCTCGATCGTGAGGGGGACCGCTCCGCGGATCAGCCGCCGCGACCGGAGCGGTCGACCCACGAGAGGATGCTTCGCGATGCCGACCGTCGGCAATCCGAGTCTCACTCCCGCGTAGCATGCGAATCCACCGAGCGACGGGTGCAGCCTCCCGTGGCCGTCGATGAAGAGGACGTCGGGCGGGCGCCGAAGCCTTCGCACAGCCGCCTCGATGGGAGCGGACTCCCGGAAGGCGAGATACGTCGGGATGTACGGGAAATCCACCGGGAGTTCTACGTCGACGATCTCCTCGGCTTCCAGCGTCTCCACATCACACCGAACGGCGACGGCGAACGCGGTGTCGCCCTCGTAGGCGGCATCGACCGCGCCCACAGTTCGCACCCGCTCGAACGCGTCCACTTCCGAGACCTGCATCGCCGCACGTAGCTGCTCCTTCCGCAACGACTCGAGGAATCCCACGGGTGGGAGCGCGTCAAGGGCCTCGATGTCCTGCGGGCCCGCACGCTCTCCACGTTTCGCGAGGACCCGTCGTCCGTCCGCCCGGACCACCTTCGTCGCGCCGGCCATGTCGGGATGATCCGCGATCCAGCGGGCAACGGCGCGGGCGGCGCGCACGTCCCCCAGGGCGCGCGCGACCGCGCCGCACGTCGCGACCTTCCCTTCGGGGATGCGGCGGAGGAGGCTCTCGAGGACTTCTTCGAAACGATTCCCCACAAACGACGGATGGCTGTCCTCCCGCAAAACCTTTCTAGCCGGGTCCGCATCGACCGGCGTCCCATGTCCCTTCTGCTCCGGGGCGGCCTCGTGGTCACCCAGGATGCGCGACGCCAGATCCTGCCGGGCAGCGTGCTCGTGGAGCAGGGGAGGATTGCCGCGGTTGGGGAGGTGGACCGCGAGGCGGACGAGGTCATCGATTGCTCGGGCTGTGCGATCATTCCGGGACTGATCAACACCCACCACCACGTGGCGAACACGCTGCTCCGTGGCGTCGCGGACGACGTGCCCCTGGAGGAGATGCTCGACAAGACCTTCGCGTTCGACGCGAAGTTCACGCGCAGGGACGTCCAGCTCGGAGCCCTCCTCGGCTGCGTGGAGATGATCCGCTCCGGCACGACGAGCTTCCACGACCTGTTCTACTGGGAGGACGAGGTCGCACGCGCCGTGAGGGAGTCCGGGATCCGTGGATTCCTCTCCTGGGTCACCCTCGACGAGGCCTTCACGACGCAGCACGGTAGCCCGCTCCGGAACGCGGAGTCGTTCGTCGGGAAGCACAAGGGAGACCCGCTCGTCACGCCCTCCGTGGGCGTTCAGGGCGTCTACGTGGCCTCCTCCGAGACGTACGTGAAGGCGAGGGAGATCGCCGAGCGGACGGACGTTCGGTTGCACACGCACCTCTCGGAGACGCGCAAGGAGGTGTACGGGCACCGGGAGAAGACGGGCCTCCGGCCCGTGGAGTGGCTGGAGAAGATCGGCTTTCTCAACGGACGGCTGACGGCCGCCCACGGGGTCTGGCTGACCCTCCAGGAGGTCCGCACGCTCTCCCGCCACGGGGTGAGCGTGGCCCACTGCCCAACCTCGAACATGAAGCTCGCGAGCGGGGGCGTCACCCCGCTCCCGGAGATGTTCCAGGAAGGGGTGACCGTTGGCCTCGGGACCGATTCCCCCGTGTCGAACAACGGGATGGATCTCTTCGCGGAGATGAAGACGGCCTCCCTCCTGCAGAAGGCCTCGAGGTGGGACGCGCGCGTGCTCCCGGCCCAGAAGGCCTTCGACCTGGCGACGATCGACGCGGCGCGGGCGCTCGGCATGGAGAAGGAGATCGGCTCGGTCGAGGTCGGCAAGCGCGCGGACCTCGCGGTCGTCTCCCTCCGGGGGGCGCATACCACCCCTTTTTATCCCGCAAACGTCTTGAGCCATCTCGTCTACAGCGGTCGAGGAAGTGATGTCATCGCGACCATCGTCGACGGCGCGGTCCTCCTGGAGGGAGGCGTCGTGCGGACCGTCGACGAGGCGGAGGTCCTCGCGCGCGCCCAGGAGACCGCGCACGAGCTGCTCGGGGCCTGAACCGTGATCTGCGGCATCGACGAGGCGGGGCGCGGTCCCGTGCTGGGTCCGCTCGTCGTCGCGGGCGTCGCCGTGGACTCCGACGTCCCCCTGCGCCATCTCAACGTCCGGGACTCGAAGAAGCTCTCCCCCGACCGGAGGGAGCTCCTCGCGCCGCAGATCGAGGACATCTCGACGTACGAGGTCCTCGTGATCCCCGCCGCGCAGATCGACGTGATGCGCGCGGAGATGTCCCTGAACGAGTTCGAGGCGAGGCTCTTCGCCCAGATCATCGAGAAGCTCCATCCCGACATCGCGTACGTCGACGCGGTCGACGTGGACGAGATCGAGTTCAAGCGGGCGGTCCAGAAGCACCTGCCCTTCGACGTGGAGATCGTGTCCCAGCACGAGGCCGACAACCTCTTCCCCGTGGTCAGCGCGGCGTCGATCCTGGCGAAGGTCCGGCGCGACGCGGAGATGCGGAAGATCGAGGAGGAGTTCGGGCAGCCCACGGGCTCCGGATATCCGTCCGATCCGGACACGATCGCGTTCCTGGAAAAGTGGATAAAGGAGAAGGCGTCTCTGCCGCCCCACACCCGGACCACATGGGACACGGCCCGGCGCCTGCTCGCCGAGTCCCGGAACCGGAAGCTCGACGAGTTCGGTGACGGGAAAGCATGAAAGATTTGCTGGAAGGGCTCATCGCGAAGTTCAACGCGAAGGTGGACGCGGACCCTTCCCTGCGCGACGAGATCGGCGAGTTGACGAGGACCGTCCTCATCGAACTCAAGGACGGCACGAAGTGGCACTTCGTCCTGAAGGACCAGCACGTCGCCGGGCTCGTCGACGGCGGCGTCGCGAACCCGGACATCACGATCATCACGGACAAGGACACGCTGCGCGCGCTCATCCTTCGCGAGATGGGTCCTTTCAAGGCCTACGCGATGGGGAAGGTCCGTCTCAAGGGGAGCCTGGAGGACCTGGCCCGCTTCCGGAAGTTCTTCTGACGCGCGTCTCGATAGGTTTAAGGGGAAGGCCCCAATGCTCTCGAGGAATGCCCTCCACGGGCGGACGCGCCGCGTTCGCACGGAGCGGGGTGGGGTAGCCAGGATATCCCGTCGGGCTCATAGCTCGGGACTCCCAGGTCCCCGGTGAGACACCCGGAGATCGATGGTTCAAACGGGTCCGAGGACGTCCCTCGGTCCCTGGAAGTCCATCCCCCGCTACGGCCTCCCTCGGGGAGGGCACGTCTTTCCTTGCCACGGATCTTGCGTCCGGCCACGTCGCTCATTGATTCTCACGTCGTAACGTTTATCGTGGAACCCCCGCGTGGCCCGCAGTGCCAGCGAGCCCTGCCCCTATGGAACGTGTGAAGACGGGCGTCGAAGGCCTCGACGCGATGCTCCGCGGCGGATTGGTCCCCGCGCGCCCCTACGTGATCTCGGGGCCGACGGGCAGCGGCAAGACGATCCTCGCCCTGCATTTCCTGCTCGAGGGCCTCAACCGCAACGAGCCCTGCCTCCTCGTGACCGTCGACGAGCCGCCGAGCGAGGTGAAGGCGAACATGGGCCAGTTCGGGTTCAACCTGGACCACCTCAAGATCCTCGACGCGACGCCGGACATCCGTGCCCACCGCCGCTCCCGCTCCGTGATCGACGTCGGGACGGCCCTCGAGGTGCGGGACATGGAGAACGTGGGCGACATCCGCCAGTCCACGCAGATCCGTGCGATCGAGGTCACCGTCCACAGCGTCCAGAAGATGATCAAGCAGGAGTTCGCGCAGCATCTCGAGCGGACGAAGGTCCGGTACAAGCGCATCGTCGTCGACTCGATGACCGCCCTCAAGATGTTCTCGATGCAGGGCGAGGACAGCCGGATCCTGATCCAGTCCTTCATGCGGTTCCTCGCGGAGCTCGAGGCCACGACGGTCGTCGTGTCGGAGCACCTGGACTGGTCGACGATCGAGACCGAGTTCTTCCTGAGCCGCGGCGAGATCCGCTTCCACAAGTGGCTGGACGGCACCCAGATCCGCCGGGCCGTCTCCATCGAGAAGTTCCGCGGGAGCGCCTTCGACGACCGCCTGCGGCCGGTCGTGATCAGCGACGCGGGAATGGCCGTCTTCTCGGAGGCGGCCGTCGCCGCGCCGAACGGGTCCCGCCCGAAGTCCGGGGAGTCCCTCCTCGAGGTCCGCATCATCGACGAGATCTCGACCCTCATCGAGTCCTCCCTGCGGAAGATCGAGGAGGCGCAGCGCCGCCAGATCCAGGTGCGCGACATCGAGGTCGCCCTCTCCCGGGTGATGCTCCACTTCCAGCGCAAGAACTACCAGAAGGCCCTCAAGCAGGCTCTCGCGTGCCAGTCCCAGCTCGAGCAGCGGCTCGGCGAGGTGCCGCCGCCCCCCGCGTCCACGCTCCCCCCTCCTCCGAAGGAGCTGAAGGCATGAACGGCCTCGGGAAGATCCGCACGGGGATCCAGGGGCTGGACAAGATGCTCCACGGCGGGCTCGTCCCCGGTCGTCCCTACATCGTCTCCGGCCCGCCCGGCTCGGGCAAGACGATCCTCTCCATCCAGTTCCTCCGCGAAGGCCTCGAGGGCGGGGAACGCTGCCTCTTCGTCGCCCTGGAGGAGCCGCCGAACGAGCTCAAGGCCAACATGCGTCCGTTCCGCTGGAACCTGGACGACCTCGAGGTCCTGGACGCGAACTCGGACATCCGCCGGTTCGAGCCCACGCCGATCATGGAAATCTCCACGGAGACGGAGCCGGAGCGGTTCCGGGACTTGGAGGACCGCATCCGGAAGACCCCGGACTTCGAGAGCCGCGAGGTCACGGTCCACTCCCTCCAGCAGCTTCTGAAGAACCAGTTCCTCAAGAGGCACTACCAACGCGTCGTGATCGACTCGATGACGGCCCTCCGCTACTTCTGCATGCGCGAGTTCGAGGAGACGCTGACGACGCAGTCCTTCATGCGTTTCCTCGCGGAGTCCAAGGTGACGTCCCTCCTGACCGTCGAGCTGCCCGAGGAGGGGGAGGTCCCGCCCGAGGCGTTCCTGGCCCGCGGGGAGGTCCGCCTCCACAAGCTCCGGGACGAGAGCGGCATCCGGCGCTTCGTCTCGATCGAGAAATACAAGGGCTCGAGCCATGACGACTTCGTCTATCCCTTCGAGATCACGAACGGCGGGATGAGCGTGCAGGCGGGGCCCGAGCGCGTCCTCCCGAAGGGCTGAGGCCGGTCCGTCGCGACTGCCCGATGGCGGATATTGTCAAGAGGCTTTGTCTGACAAACGTATGACTAGTTTTAAATACCATCACCCCGATTCGGCGGGATAGTCAGAATCCTCCGGGATGGGATGGTTCGATGAAGTCGCTTCTTAACGAGGCCCTAGCTCGGCACCAAGAGGCCCAAGAACAGGAAGAGAAGGAGAAGGCCGCCTCAAAGGCGGAGACGCCCAAGACGAAGTCCGAGGACGACTCGGAGATCGAGAAGATCGTGGAATCGATCAATGTCTCGATCAAGATCGTCGGCTGCGGCGGCGGAGGCTCGAACACGATCGACCGCTGCAGCGAGGCCGGGATCACCGGCGCCCAGCTGTGCGCGGTGAACACGGACGCGAAGCACCTCCTGTCCGTGCACGCGCCGAAGAAGATCCTCATCGGGAAGCGCCTGACGAAGGGCCTCGGCGCGGGCGCGCTCCCCGAGGTCGGCGAGCAGGCCGCCCACGAGAACGAGGAGGAGATCCGCGACTTCATCCGGGGCTCCCACGTCGTGTTCATCACCGCGGGCATGGGCGGCGGCACCGGCACGGGATCGGCGCAGTACGTGGCCCACGTCGCGAAGGAAGAGGGCGCCCTCACGATGGGTGTCGTCACGATGCCCTTCAAGTCCGAGGGCCGCATCCGCATGGAGAACGCGGAGGCGGGCCTGGACAAGCTCCGCAAGTTCTGCGATACGACCATCGTGATCTACAACGACAAGCTCCTCGAGCTCGTGCCCCGGCTGCCGATCAACGCCGCCTTCAAGGTGGCCGACGAGATCCTCATGCAGTCGATCAAGGGCATGACGGAGATCATCACGAAGCCCGGGCTCGTGAACCTCGACTACGCCGACCTCATGACGATCATGAAGGGCGGTGGCGTCGCGATGATCGGGATCGGCGAGAGCGACGAGGAGCGCGACCGGATCGAGTACGCGATCAACGAGGCGCTCGAGTCCCCCTTGCTCGGCGAGGTCGATCTGACCCACGCCCGCGGCGTGCTCGTGCGCGTCGTCGGCGGGCTCGACCTGACCGTCTCCGAAGCAGAGAAGGCCGCGGAGGTCGTCGGCCAGAAGGTCAACCCGCAGGCGCGGATCATCTGGGGCTGCACCGTCGAGCCGGACCTGCAGAACACGGTCCAGGTCCTGCTCGTGATCACGGGAGTGAAGTCGAAGTCCCTCCTCGGCAAGGACGTCTACACGGGCGCCGTGAAACTCCCCGGCTCCTCCGACGTGGACGAAGTACGCTGAGCTCCTCCACCTTCTTCCCCAACCTTTTTCCTTCTCCCTTTCCTCTCGGGTCAGCGTGAGCACCCATCGGCCCCGGTACCGCTACATCGCGTTCCGCGTCGAGGGTCCTCGCCCTTTCTCCCGGCAGGAGGTCCTCGAGGCCTTCCACCGGATGCCCGACCGACCGTGGCTCGTGGACTTCCGCGGGGCCGAGGGGCTCGTGCGGGCCACGAACCTCGACCGGGACGCCACGGTCCGGAGCCTCACGGCCCTCGATGCGATCGCGGGGGAACGGGTCCGGATCACCACGATGGGCACCTCGGGGACGATCCGGAGGGCCCGCGAGAAGTACATGTCCTGATTTTCGTGGACGGCCTCGCGCCCACGAAAGAAGCCTTATAAGTGACGGCTTTATAGTCCGGCGGCAGAGGGACGTTATGCAACCCGGTCAAATGGCCTACGATAGGGCGATCACGGTCTTCAGCCCCGACGGTCGCCTTTTCCAGGTCGAGTATGCCCGCGTGGCCGTAACCCGAGGGAACACCACGGCGGGCCTGAAGTTCAAGAACGGCATCGTCCTCATGGCCGACAAGAAGATCGGGTCGCGCCTCGTGGAGACGTCCTCCATCGAGAAGATCTTCCAGATCGACGAGCACGTCGGTGCGGCGACCTCGGGCCTCGTCGCAGACGCGCGCGTCCTCGTGGACTACGCGCGGCTCGTCGCCCAGATCAACAAGGTCACCTACAGCGAGAAGATCGGCGTCGACCTGCTCGTGAAGCGGATCTGCGACTACAAGCAGAACTACACCCAGTACGGCGGGGTTCGCCCCTTCGGCACCGCGCTCCTCGTCGCGGGCGTCGACGACCTCGGCACCCATCTCTTCGAGACGGATCCGAGCGGCGCGCTCGTGTCCTACAAGGCCGGGAGCATCGGCGCAGGGCGCAACACGGTCATGGAGCTCTTCGAGGAGAAGTTCAAGGACGGGATGTCCCAGGACGATGCCGTGAGCCTGGGTCTCGAGGCGCTCCAGAAGGCCTCCGAGGGCGAGAAGCTCGACGCAAAGGCGATCGAAGTCGGCCTCGTCGTCGAGGGCCAGAAGTTCCACCGCCTCTCCGAAGCGGAAGTCGGCTCCTACCTCGCGAAGTTGCCGGGCGCCGCCTAGGCGAGCCCATGCCCAAGGAGCTCCGCTCGGACCGCCGCGACGACATCTTCAAGGAGTACGTGATCGCCCGCATCGAGAAGTCGGGCGAGAAGTTCGAGGTCCTCGTCAAGCCGGACGCGGTCCAGAGGCTCCGTGACGGGAAGGACGTCGACCTGATGGCGGAGATGGCGATCGACCAGATCTTCCGGGACGCCCACAAGGGCTCGAAGGCGTCCGAGGAGAAGATGCAGGAGTTCTTTGGGACCGTCGAGGCCTTGGCGGTCGCCAGGCAGATCGTCAAGCACGGGGAGATCCAGCTCACCACGGAGCAGCGCCGCCAGATGCTCGAGGCGAAGCGCAAGCAGATCGTCCAGTACATCGCGGCCAATGCGATCAACCCCCAGACGGGCGCGCCCCATCCGCCCCAGCGGATCGAGATCGCGATGGAGGAGGCGAAGGTCCACGTGGACCCCTTCAAGGGCGTCGAGGAGCAGGTCAAGGACGTCATGGACGCCCTGCGACCGCTCATCCCGATCCGGTTCGAGAAGGTCAAGATCGCGGTTCGCCTGAGCGCGGAGGACAGCGCGAAGTGCTACGGGGACATCAAGTCCTTCGGCGCGATCCTCAAGGAGGAGTGGTCCCCTGCGGGCGCCTGGATCGGGGTCGTCGAGATGCCGGCCGGGATGCAGACGGACTTCCTCGAACGGCTCAACGCGAAGACGAAGGGCAACGTGGAGACGAAGATCCTGAAGCAGGATCAGAAGGTCTGAACGCCTCCCTTCACCCAAAACCTCAAGTAGCGGCCTAGGTTTCGACGGCCCTGCGTGAGAGAGAGAATTCGATGGAAGGAAGTGGCGCGTCGCTTCGCCAGATTGTCATTCCTGGCGAGGCCGTCGGTGGACCTGGGTTGAAACCGGGTCCCGGGACCTTCAGGTCCGGAGACCAGATTCTGGCGTCCCAGCTCGGGGTGAGGTCCGAGCGCGAAGGTCGCGTGAGCGTCATCCCGCTGAACGGGCGCTACATCCCGGAGCGAGACGACGCCGTCGTGGGCGAGATCGTCGACATGGGCGCGTCCCACTGGCTCGTGGACATCAACGCGCCCTATCCCGCCCCCTTGCACGCGACGGAGTCACCCTGGCGGGTCGAGTTCGGCGACACCGCGCGCTACATGAAGGTCGGGGACGCGATCCTCGCCTTCGTCCTGAGCGTCGACGAGATCAAGCGGATCCAGCTCACGATGCAGGACCGCGAGGCTCGGAAGCTGCAGGGCGGGATGCTCGTGGAGATCTCGCCCACGAAGGTCCCGCGGGTGATCGGGAAGCAGGGGAGCATGATTTCCATGATCAAGGACGCGACCCGCTGCCGGATCTACGTCGGCCAGAACGGGCGCATCTGGATCGACGGGAGCGACGCGGATGCGGCGGTCGCGATCCATGCGATCCGGCTCATCGAGGAGCGGGCCCAGGCCTTCGGGCTGACGGAGGCCGTGCGGGAGCTGCTGGACCGCGAGATGCGGGAGCGCCAAGGAACCCCGTGAGGGGAGGAATCCAATGGAAGACATCGAGCACATCGAGAAGGGAATGAAGTTGATTGACGAGCGCGGCGTCCGCCTGGACGGCCGCAAGTACAACGAGCTCCGCCCGATCCGGATCGAGGCCGGGGTGCTCCGCCGTGCCGACGGGTCCGCGTACATCGAATGGGGCGGGAACCGGATCCTCGCCGCGGTCTACGGTCCGCGGGAGGCCCACCCGAGGCATCTCCAGGATCCCGCGCGCGCCCTCGTCCAGTGCCGCTATAACATGGCGCCCTTCAGTGTCTCGGACCGCAAGCGTCCGGGCCCGGACCGCAGGTCCGTGGAGATCTCCAAGGTGATATCGGAGGCCTTCAGCGCCGTCGTGTTCAAGGAGCAGTT
>Ga0209341_10003022_pt1 | contig 15809 bp, 12 predicted proteins | sample RifCSP13_2_FD_184020 | JGI IMG/M metagenome (GOLD analysis project Ga0209341, IMG submission 184020) | Soil microbial communities from Rifle, Colorado - Rifle CSP2_sed 13_2 (SPAdes) (version 2) | ecosystem: Environmental > Terrestrial > Deep subsurface > Rock core/Sediment | place: Rifle...
ATCTCCGGTTTTTCCTCTGAAATTGTCGACCCGGCCCTGTCGGAGAGCTTTGAGAACGCGTTCGCAACTTGGAAACCCTTCAGCAAATAATCAATAGCTACAATGCGTCGGCGCCGCTGGCTGAGGCAGCAACCATTCCCGCTGCCTGGTACACAGAACCACGTCTCTACGCTTTGGAATTGCAGACGGTCTTCTCACGCTCGTGGCATTATGCCGCCCGTCTGGACCAGTTAAATCATCCGGGTGATTTCGTCACTTGCGATATTGGCGGTGAGCCCATTCTCCTGGTGCGCAGCACGGATCAGGTACTGCGCGGTTTTTATAATGTTTGTCGTCATCACGCAGCGGCTGTGATTACCGAAGCCGCAGGCTCCACAACCCAACTGCGGTGTCCTTATCATGGTTGGACTTACTCGCTCTCAGGTGAGCTCAAAGGTACGCCTGACTTTAGTGGCGTGCTCAATTTCGACCGGACGGAGAATGGTCTGGTGCCGGTGCAGACTAAAAGCTGGGAGCAATGGGTGTTTGTGAGACTTGGCATAAATGGGGAACAACCGTCCCAGCATCCCGGGTTGGAAGACTTTCTTGGGCGGGAATTGGTTAAACAAATAGGCTCTCTAAATCTGCAGACGCTCCATTGGATCGAGCGGCGGCATTATTCGTTTGACTGTAACTGGAAAGTCTTTGTGGATAATTATCTCGACGGTGGCTATCACGTGCCTCACCTGCACAAGGGACTCGACAGTGTACTCGATTACAGCAACTACATGATCGAAAACGGTGAACGGTTCTGTCTGCAATGGAGTCCACTGGTAAGCGAGAGTGCGGAAGCCGAAACTGCGGCGGTGCGTAAAGGAGATCGCGCACTTTACTACTGGATCTACCCCAACTTCATGATCAACTGCTACGACGGTGTAATGGATACAAACCTTGTGCTTCCGCGCGCCGTTGATAAGACAGAAGTTATTTTCGACTTCTACTTTGCCGATTGTTCGGAAGCCTCCACGGAGCGCGTCCGCGCCAGCATTGAAGTGGGAGATCGCATCCAGGATGAGGATGTTGCGATCTGCCATTCGGTTCAGCGAGGTTTGAGGTCCCGAGCTTACAAGGCGGGTCGGCTCTCGGTTCGACGTGAAGCGGGCGAACACCTTTTTCACCGTTTGCTCTATGCAGATCTTAAGGCTGGACTTACGTGAATCGCTTTCGCCGCAATTCAACCTCTGCTTTTCGATAGTCGACCTATGATATTTCAATAAAGTTGGCCTGGCTGTCTGTTAATTTCGACAACATTGCAGGAGAAAGCAATAAGTTCCTCAGCTTCCGGCAAGAGCCACGGGCACCTGCTCCGCGTCCTGGGAGTCGGGTTTGGCCTGGCTGTAATCATTGGTAACACAATTGGCGCCGGCATCTTTCGGACTCCCGGTGTTGTCGCCGCGCAGCTTCCCAATGCCTGGCTTTTTCTGACTGTGTGGATCGCCGGCGGGCTCTATGCGCTTCTCGGCGCCATTCAGCTTTCCGAACTCGGCACGATGTTGCCTCGCTCCGGTGGGCAATACATTTTTTCCCGCTACGCACTGGGCGAATATGCGGGCTTCATTGTTGGCTGGAGCGATTGGATCTCCACTTGCGGGACGACGGCTGCAGTAGCGATGGTGATTGGACAGTTTGCCGAAGCATTGTTTCCGGTTATCCGCGGACAGTCTGTGACGGTCGCTGCTAGCGTGGCAATTGTATTTGCCGTTTTGCAATGGCACGGGATTGTTTGGGGCAGCGAGGTGCAAAATGTAACGAGCTTGCTCAAAGCCTCGGCCTTCATCATTCTGATTCTTGCAGCATTCGCCTTTGGTGGGGGCGTTGTCGCTGCAGGCGAACAAATGTCAACGCCAGCAGAAGGAGGGCTGGCAATTGCCTTTGTACTTGCACTACAAGCGGTGATCTATACCTATGATGGTTGGTCGGGAGTGATCTATTTCTCAGAGGAAGTCCGCGATCCCGGTAAAGACGTGCCGCGCTCGCTTTTTGGTGGCGTACTGCTAATTATTCTTATTTACATGTTGGTGAATATAGCTCTGTTATACGTTTTGCCTATTGAGAAGATTGCCGGGCAGGACTTTGCAGCAGGTGTTGCCGCTCAAGTTATCTTTGGCCATTATGGCGATACTATTTTTCGCTCGCTGACTATCATCTCAATGCTGAGTGGAATTAATGCTTATCACCTGATGGCCACGCGGGTTTTATTTGCAATGAGCCGTGATGGACTATTTAGTCGGAGAGGTGCCGCTGTCAACGCCGGCGGCACTCCAACAGTCGCGCTGTTGCTGAGCACGGCAGTGGCGGTGCTCTTTATCCTCTTTGGCCGCACTTTCGAGAAAGTTATCACTGTTCTCGCGTTCTTCTTTGTGGCCAACTACACCCTGTCATTCATCTCACTGATTGTGTTGCGCCGGCGAGAACCCAACAAAGAACGTCCTTATCGCGCCTGGGGCTATCCGTGGACGACAGCGCTGGCATTGATTGGCTCGGTGGCTTTTCTTTCGGGGGCAATTGCAAGCGATACGCGAAACAGCATTTATGCCTTGCTGCTACTGGCCATCAGCTATCCGGTCTTTCGGATTCTACGGCACTCATCTAATTAACTTCCGCTTCAGTAGGTGTTTAATGGTGGAGAATTAGGCCTTCTTCCCTGCTACCTCCTGCCTGCTATCTCTCCCCCCTGATTTGCGGCCCCCAGGTCTTGACGCCGAGCCAGACTTGAGAAAGAATTCGACGTACAAAGTCCGTTTTGACCAAAAGGTCCTTACCTGCACCTTTGAATCTTTCGCAACTCAGAGGCGTTGAGGTGCGGGGCTTCTGCCTCCCTCTTGATGAGCTCCGCTTGACTGGGTTTCAGGTGAGGTCTTGCCATCTCAGGCCACGAAGGAACGCCAGGCTAGACCTCATGATCCAACCGATTTGCCGGCTGGCCGCATTATCGACCGGGAAAAGACTTGGAAAGACTATCTGTCCAAACCACTGCTCCGAAACCAGCGGGGGACCCAGCGGGGGACCTTGCGCCCGCCGTCTTTCAGAGACCGCTCAACTGGCTAGATGCCGGCTTAGATTCCCAAGGCCAATCCTACTTGCGGATGCGCCAGCGCCTGATCACCTACTTTGACCGCAAAAACTGCCTCGCGCCGGACGAACTAGCGGATGAAACATTGAACCGCGTGGCGCGCAGATTGGACGAAGAGAACACCATCAGCAGCGACACACCGGCCCACTATTGCTACATCGTCGCGCGCTACGTGTTTATGGAGTATTTGCGCGAGAAGCAGCGTCGTGAGATTGCGTTTGATGCGGTCTTTATGGAGACCGCCGGCAACCCACGCCCGCCGCCCGAGCTCGAGGATGAGAAGGCAAATCGTGAGAAACTGATGACCTGCCTGGATCGCTGCACCGAAAAGCTAGAGCCGCTAAAACGGGATCTAATTATTCGTTACTATATCGGCGAACAAAGGGTCAAAATCGAGAACCGGCGGTCACTAGCTGCCGCCCTGGGACTTACAATCAACGCACTCAGCATTAGGGCTTGCAGGATTCGCCGTCAACTGGAAACCTGCATCGAAAGTTGTGTCGGTAAGCATGAAATGGTTTTGGCCGTTTTGTCCTATACAGTTGAGGCTTTCGTGTGTTCACTTCTGCAATGACCAAAATCTACGATGAACAGGTGATTACGCAATATGTCTTGGGCGCGTTGCCTGAGGAGAAGACGGAGATTCTTGATAAACAGAGTTTCGTCGAATCTCAATCTCAGCAGGGAGAACCTCAATAGCAGAGACTCAAATGCCAACAAAGACAAGGAGCGCAACGATAGGGCGCTGCGGATTGGCGTAAATGCCAATTGGCGGACGACGAAGAGCTCTGCCTTCGCCGCGAGCTTGTCCAACAATCTGGCACGTTCATTCGGCGATCTGTCGCAAACGAGTGATCGCAGAGACACCATGTTTGATCTGCAATGGTCTTACAGACTAACAGTGGAGAAGAGTCGTATGAAGAAATTTCAGGCCCAGTTCTTTATCAGGTATGCAAATCGATACGCTCGATCGTCGTCCGGTCTTTTTAGAATTGACAGTCTGACAAAAACCCAAACGCTCAATGCCGGACTGAGCTTCACTTTCTTCTAGAGGAGACCCAAAGAACTGTTTCCGACGCAGTTCTTAAGGAGGTAAACGTGAAACGACTTGGATTCATCATTTTTCTTCTCGCATTTCTGCAGCCGGGATTGTCCTCAAGTTCGGCGCAGAGAAATCAGGGAATCAAAGTCGCTCCCAATGGTGTCAATGTCAACGCCAACGGTGCGACGGTGGTGCTGCTTACGTTTGGGCCGTTGACCACTCAAGCCCCAGCCGAAGGCTGCTGGTGCGGTGAGTTGGTCTCGGCAGCGCCCGATTTCGGTTTCAAATGCTATCTGCCTACGATCTTTGGTTGCCTTCCTGCCAGATTTGATCTCTCAACACGTAGCGGGGGTAGCGGCTTTACAGATATCATGACCATTCCGAATTCGGTGGCTAGGCGCGCCACCAGGCTGCGCAAGAAGGCGCCGTATCCAGTTTCTTCTACGTGCGGAGATTCATAAACACGAAGGGTGGTCGCGATGAGTATGTCAGCGTTACTTGCCGGATGGGAAGCGGCGGAGCCAGCTCACCTTTCGCCCTGACTGATGTGAAGCTCTCCTTCGCTATCGACAAACCCATTCTGATAGTAAATCCGGGTGACCGATTGCCGCCGATAAAGGCCGAGATAGCCTATAACGGCACTGGACGACTCAAAGGCCGGTGGGAAGCAGTGAAGCCCGGCGAGGAGCTGCCCTCGGAGCGCGACCTGCTAACCGAAGCCACGCTTCCCATCGAGGAACGGGGAAAGCAGCGACATTACACGCAAATTAGCACGTTCAACGAACTGTTGCCGCCCACCGGGAAGTTTGTTCTGCCTGGGCCAGACGTATCACAGTTGCCGACTAAGGTAGAAGGTCAGTATCTGGTCCTGCTCAGAATCGAAGCGACCGACGATAAGGAAGGCGATGCTAACCTTGCCAACATCGGCGTGGGTCCGGGGCTCATTCCACAACGGAGCGGTGGCCGGATTTCCTATTCCGCCGTTGCGCTATTTTGTCGGTGGTGGGCCAGACGTCCAACTGACGGGCGGCTTGGCCTTACTATGGCCGGCTGAGAATGATGAGCGCGAGACAGGCAAGCCTTTAGTGTTCATTTGGACCGAGATTGAGCAAGCTGCCTTTTATCGACTTGAAGTAACAGCTGTGCAAGGAAACGCGATCTTTTCGGCATTGGTGCTCCAGGGGACCAAAAGTTACCGGGCCCCCGCCTGGCTTAAGGACAAGGCCGGGGATGGGAACCTGCGCTGGCGCGTCGTGGCTATTGATCAAAACGGAAACTCAATCAGCGAGACTGCGTGGAGGGTTTTGCGATTGAAGAGTACAGGTTAACTACGCAGCTGCATCGCTGTTACTGGCCAAAAGCTATCCTGTGTTTCGGATGATCAAGGTTTCCCTTCAATAAGTCCGAAGCAAATGTAAAATGGTAAATGGCATGTCTCATAAGAGACCTCGCTCCTTGATCTGAAGATACTTTTCCAGCAGTGCGGGAGCGAGAGCCGCAGCCGTGACATCAAGCGCCAAACCACCCTGCGACTCTACCAGGCGCAGTGCTGCCTCCCGCTGATAAAGAATTTCCTCGGCCACTGATTGGGTGAACAGGTCACTCACCGTCGCCGGGGCGTTGTTGACTACCGCTCGCAGATCCCGACTGGCAATTGTGACCACTAGTGGCAAGTGCCGCGGCCGCAATAAGCGCAGCGACGTCAACAATTCTTTCGAACTCTCCTCATCCACAAGATCTGTCAAAAGCACTACCAGCGAGCGGCGCTTGCTGTTCGTTGCTACGAATTCAAAAGCGCGCGCGTAGGAAGGCTCGATCATTTCGGGCTCAATTGCATGCAGGGCCTCCAGCGCGGCATCCACATGTTCCCGCCCCCGCGAGGGTGGCAAATAGCTCATTATCTTGCGACAGAACACCAACAAACCAACATTGTCTCCAGCGCGAGCGGCAGCCGAAAGTAGAGCAAGGGCAGCGTGCACGCCCGCATCCAGCTTGGTTTCCTGCTCGATGCGCGCCGTCATCAGCCTGCCGGCATCGAGTGCAATCAAAATCGTTTGCTCCCTCTCGATCTGGTGTTGTCGCGTAGTCAGCTTGCCGCGGCGGGCGGTTGCGGTCCAGGAGATGTGGCGTAACTCATCTCCCCGAACATAATCGCGAAGTGATTCAAATTCACGACCCTCGCCACGCCAGGAAGTCTTGCGGTGTGCCGCCACCAGCGAGCGGCTCCCAAGCGCTTTTAGTTCAGCTTCGCGGGCGCGGCGCATATTTGGATAGACCTTAATGGATTGGGGCTCTCCCACCCTTGTTTCACACCAGACAAGGCTAAGTCGCGACAGGAACCGAACTGCCGTCTGACCGAACTCAAATCGACCGCGCCTGGGCGGCAGCAGTCCATAAACCAGTGCCGCCGAGCTCTGGGCCGCGACTTTCAGGCTGGCTTCACGCAGGCCGCAGAGTTTCATATCTGGTGGATACTCGTCCTTGACGGCGAGAGATATTGCTTGCCGTGTATTGTTCTGAATGTTGACCCGCACTTCCGTTTCTGCCCCAACAGCGAAACGGCCGGCGAATTCTCGCTGAATGAGGACATCTTGGGGCAAGCGGCTACGTCGTGAGTCGACAATAGCGAGGAGAATCAGCCCCACGTCGTAGGCGAGTGTGGTCCAGCGCAGCCACGGCCGTCCCCATGAAAGTGATAGAGGAATGAGGCCGATTGCGATCAGCAGATAGAAAAGTCTAGTGAAAACAAAGTGCACGGGGATCGACTTTAGTCACCTCAATCTGCAATCCGAAAATCCTTACCTAGGCACCTCAGCCGACTTTAGAATATCTGTAATCACGGCGTCAGGAGTTGCTCCCTCAAGTTCCGCCTCAGCCCGCAGGATTAGGCGGTGCCGAAGCACAGGCCGCGCTACATCGCGCACGTCATCCGGAGTAGAGAAGTCGCGCCCACGGATCGCAGCCAAAGCTTTGGAGCACAACAGCAGCGCTACGGAAGCGCGCGGACTAGCGCCATAATGAATAAACGGGTGAATGCGTGTGCGACGCACAATGTCGACGACGTAGTGTTGCACGCCAGGTTCCATTCGGGCGCTGCTGACCTCACGACGACAACGCGATATCGCGTCGGCATCAGCGAGTGGGTGAAGATCCACCTGGTTAAGGCGTCGCGAGTTGAATCCGTCGTTCCAGTTTGAGACTACTTGTCTTTCATGCTCCTCACCCGGGTAATCCAGCAGAATCTTTACCAGGAAGCGATCCAACTGCGCCTCTGGAAGCGGATAGGTGCCCTCATACTCAATCGGATTTTCCGTTGCCAGCACCGTAAAGATAGGTGACAACCGATGAACTTCGCCGTCGATCGTCACTTGTCGTTCTTCCATTGCTTCCAGCAATGCGGCTTGAGTCTTTGGCGGCGTGCGGTTGATTTCGTCGGCCAAAAGTATGTCGGTGAAAATTGGACCCTGCCGCATAGTGAAGGTCGAGGTGGCCAGATTGAAAACGTTGGTGCCGGTTATGTCGGAAGGCATCAGGTCGGGTGTGAACTGAATGCGCCCAAAACTGGCGTTGATGATGTGAGATAGCGTTTTTACAGTGAGTGTCTTTGCGGTTCCCGGGACGCCTTCGATTAGGGCATGGCCTTCGGCAAGAAGAGCCACCAGTATCTGGTCTATGGGCTCGTCCTGGCCGACAATGACCTTATGCAGTTCGCCTTTAATATGTTCAACGGTTGAGGAAACGTATTCAAGCATGGTTTTTCGTCTCAAATATTTTGCGCTGCTTGCTTGACGTCGCGCGAACGCATGCGCATTCCCAAACTTTTCTCCACTTCCCTTAAACTCTTCACCAGATGAACCGCCAACCGCTCGCTGATCGGTTTTCCGTTTATTACCTCTTCACATTGGCGCATCAGCCGCTCCAGCCGGCCTGCGTCCAGTGAGGAGCGCGCGGCGACACCCTTGGCTATCTCCGCACGCGTGCTGTTGTACTCAATTCCGGCATAGCGCGCCAGCACTCGTCGCGTGCGTGAATAAACATTCTCAATCGCTAAATCTAGCGCGCGTGCACGTTGCTGCACCTCGGCCATCGAAGCCACAAATTCCAGGCTCGAGCGCCGGTCGATCTGCGGCACTGGTATCGGGCGCCCAAAGCGGCGACTCTGCGTCCACAAGACCAGCAGCAGGAAAAGACCGATTTGAGCACAAATTGCGAGCACGGGGGTGCCTGCGAAATAAGCAAAAAGTGGATTTTGGGTTGTGCCACGTCCCTGGTGATACTCATCAAACGCGATCAAACCTTCAGTGCTGGCTAAAATGTTGGTGGCGAGTTGCAAATTGTCTCTCAAAGCGATGCCACCATTCGAGAAGATGTACGGATCACTTAGCACAATTATGCGGCCTGCTCCGTGGGGATAATCCAAAAGCACAATCCCACCCGCCTGGCTCAGATGGACCACCGGAGCCGGTGATACGCTCTTTCCTTCCCCCTCTACAATCTCGACTGATGCGGTTACTGAAGGCGGTTCTTCTTCAGATTCGTCATCCTCCCGTAACACGTGTTCTCTCCTTTCTTCCTGTTTGGGAGCAAAGCTAATCCTTCCCGCAAATCGCGAAGGCATGACCTGTTCAACGGCTTGTGTAAGGAGTGATGGCTGGATTGGACGCAGCGGTTCAACGTCTTTCGTCATATCCGCAACACTGGCGGGATCAACGTCCATGCCAGGAAAGGAGGTGTACTCGGCAGTCACCGTCCACTGTTCTGAAGGTGGCAGCAAAGACAGCTCCGTCCGTCGCTCCACGAGCACTAGGCGGCCGCCACGGGCGACCCACTCCAACAAGCTCAGGGCCTCTGTCTCCGTAATGTCCAGTCGGGTTCTCCCGACAATGACAAACGTTTGCACTTTTACCGTTGAACTTAGCAACCGTGTAGGAGTCTCGCGCCAACGCATTACTTTGTAACCTGACTCGTTCAGAAAGTCATAAACGGCGCGGGTTCCAGTCGGCCCGGCATGGTAGGTTGATCTGTTTGGGGCCCACTCGTTATCAGGCTCTTCCTGTTCGCTCACATAAGCGGCGGAATTGATAGCTATCAATCCTCCAACCGCGAGAGAGATTGTGACGATGTAACCGAGTTTCTTACGCATGAGTACGCTAACAGCAGTTAGTGAAGGTTATTACTCCAGGGAATTTCACCTTGCCCGCAGCAGAGTTTCTTTGTATCCAGCGTGAAATTCCTGCCAGTCGTTATCAGTGGCCGCAACTAACCCGTACCAGTGACGTTCAAAGCGGTCTGTCAGGCGCGTCACATTTTCAGCGAGTGGAGGCTTCTCGCGCATTGCTCGAAGATAATCCAGATTAGTCTTGTGCTGTGCGAGACTTATGATCTTACGTTCACCGAGTTCAACCAGCAGCGCAATATATCCCTTACGTATTGCCGCGCGGAGATCACCACGGCGGGCCAGAGCTTCCGCCTCGGAGAATAAATCCAGAGCTGACTGTTCTGGCTCGAGTCGTTCACCCAAAACAATACGCGGTCCTGTCTTTCCCCGCTCTTTCCGGCCTCGCTTTCCCCGCAGGCGAATCGCGAACATCCGGACGACGTATGCCACAACGCCAAGGGCCAGCACTATAACGAGAATCTGCGCCAGTAATCCGAAAACATTGAAGCGGCCCGGCGACAGTGGCTTGGGCCGGGGCAATAGATTTTGAAGCCATTGCAAAAATCGATTCCAGAGACGCGAAAATGCCGTTTCTGCCTTCACGCTGCCGGCATATTCAGGCCGTGCCAGGATTGCGGCCAACCTCCTGGTTGCCGCTTCCTTATTTGAGGTGGTTCCGGCAGCGGATTTCTCCATTTCGCTAAGACGCTCTTCTATCGCGCGGAGTCGCTCTGTCAACCGGGCCAAAAGCTCCGGCCGATCGGTACCAGTTGCCTTCTCAAGACGTTCTAGTTCTTGATGCAGCCAGGAATTGTCGGCACTGACACTTAGTTGGTACACCTCAATCGTGGGATGATCAGGCACCGTCAACTGTATGCGGCGGCTGGTATCGGCCAGGCGTGATTCGTAATCTGAGAAGCTCTCAGTTTCATCAATTTGGTTGAGCGTATCCAAAGCCAGTAAGGCTTGCTGGATCCGCGAGTGGTATTCAGTGAGTGGTATTGCGGGAACGGTTCTGACGCCAGAAAAAAACACCAAAAGCAACATAGCAAGCACGATCAGCCGTTCTCGGCTTGAACTCCGTTCCGTATGCCGCTGCTCAGAAGGCATTGACGAACTTTGAATCGTGGGGCGCTCCTTATGTCGCAGAGTCTGCTTGAAATGCAGTGCGGCCGTTTTCTGCTCAACTCAAACCGAGCACGCTTCTGCGCACGGTCGCTAGAGTGGGTTCCGGAAGCGAGATTGCCGGACCCAGAGGCGACGAGACGTTCAGTTGGGGCATCCCGTCCAGCTGTCGCGAAGCCATTAGTTCAATATCATAACCTTCGTGCCGCACCCGCTCGTCTACGTAAAGTAATGAAAGTCCCAGCATCCAGATTGGAGCCAGCAGAATTGAGCTGAGCGGTTCAAGCACGCTGTAGCCAATCGCATACCAGGCTGGCCAATTGGTTGCGTTCCACGGTGAAGGGTCGATTCCGTTTAAGTAACCGTACCACCCCAGCGGGATTACCAGAATCATCAAAGCTGACCACGTGGCGAAATAGGTGAACAGTGAAACCGCCATTAGGCGACGAATGTTTCCGCTCGCCAGGGCGAAGCTGCGTCCGACCGATTGAAAAACACCTTTGCCTTCCACGAGCAGAGCCTGAGGAACATAGGCAACGCGGCCGAACATGAAGAAGAATAGCCACACGGCGAGTGCTGTTGCCATCAAGACAGCCAGCGTTCCGGTAATAATCGGTAGCCAAATGGGAGCAATTGCCGCCAATAACGCGGAACCCATAATGGCCACAAGAATCAACATATACCAACCGCCGAAGGAGACTATTAGTGAGAGGCTGCCCCACAAAACGACAATGATCATTGCGCCCAGCAGTGCCCAGAAGCGGCTACGCACCGCAGCATAAGTGGCGCGGGCTGAGACTGGTTCATTCCACAACAGATGCATAACGAGATTGCGCGCCGCTCCTCCCATAACCAGCAGGCTGAAGATGTGACCTCCCATAATCAGGCCGGCTGCGACAAGGAGTAAGAAGATATAGAAAGGGAGAGCTGAAGTTTGTGTTGTGCTAAACAGATGTCGTGAAGAGATAGTCCAGGAAATCGAGCCCAAAGCTGTAATGAGAACGGGAGGCGCCGCGATGCGGATGAGTGTAAACAGATGACGCCGGTAAAGTCTGACTGCGCGGTCGATAAGATCGCCGGCGCCAAGAGGAGCGAGTGTGAGCTGTGCCGCGGCAACGCTGGCCATGCTAGTCGAAGGACGGAAAGAGCAAAGAGTTCGAAAGGTGGAAACGACGAAAGGCCGAAAGTGTTTCGGCTTCGATTCTACCAGTTCATGCTTTCTGCCCCAACACCAAGCTGCCCTTGAAGCATGGAGTCACCAGCGCATCATTGGATCGGCTTTTGCTTTCACTCCTTCCGAGCACCGCACCGGGTAGCAAATTAGTACACTTGGGGCAGACTGCTCGTCTACCAGGCAGGGTGAAGCGGGATTCATTACCTCACTCGCGCTTGCAACGCTTGGCGCTCTGGCTCTCCTGGTCGTCCATTACCTAACGCTCAAGGTCAACATCCTGGGCTGGTTGAGCACCCCAGCCTCCTTTGTAAGATCGGCGGTCTTTGATCCGAAACGAGCAGATGCTGAAGAAGTCCGCAGCTTATCTGCTGAAGAAATTTAATAGTTGTTGCGCTCTGAACAGCGGTTTACTATTAAAGGTACTCGATGATAGTCACCACCAATTATCTTGATCTACCCGTTGACCGCCGGTCCATGCGTACCTTCATTGCTGCACCGAAAGCTGCCGGCAAGTATCCCGGTATTCTTTGTTACTCAGATATTTTCCAATTGACCGGGCCAATGTTGCGAGCATGCGCGCGTCTGGCCGGATATGGTTTTGTTGTAGCGGCCCCGGAAATCTATCATCGCATCGAGCCGCCCGGTTTAGTTATTCCTTTTGACGATCAGGGTCGGACACGAGGGTTGGAGGATGCGGCCAAGACGCCAGTAGACGATTTCGACTCCGATTGTCGTGCAGCACTTAATTATCTGGCTCAGCATTCGAGCGTAGCGCCCGGTAAGCTAGGCGCTGCCGGTTTTTGCATTGGTGGTCATCTGGCGTTTCGCGCTTCGTTGCAACCGGATGTGCGGGCTACGGTCTGCTTTTATGGCACCGGCATTCATGATGGCAAATTAGGCAAGGATCCGGATGCCCGGTCACTGCAGAGAGCGGCCGAAATTCATGGCGAGCTGCTGCTTGTGTGGGGCAAGCTCGATCCGCATATTCCCGAAGATGGACGCTTAAGGATAGCGGAACGCCTGCGAGAGGCTGGCGTTGTATTTTCGGAGCGATTGTATGAGGCAGAGCATGCCTTCATGCGCGATGAGGGCCCACGATACGATCCACAGGCGACAGACCAGGCCTTCAACGAAATGATCAGCCTATATGGACGCGTCTTGGCGGCTCAGGAGCATTAAGCGGAACATGAAGCACGATGGGCTCCAGGGACAGTGGCTATTGAGGCGTAGAAGATTCACGCCGCCAAGCCTCAATGCCACTAGCGAAGCGTCAGGATGGTTATGCCGGAACGGTTACGGTGCTTCGGGCATCTTAGTATAAAGCTTTGCCGCCAGCTGTTCGTTTAATTGACCTAAGATTACGTACTCATGCATGGCGGAGATCTGGTCCTCAGCTCTTAGAAAAGCGAGGCCTAGCTCGTAATGCGCAGCGGCATAGTCTGGTTTTAGGCGAACGGCCTCTTTAAGAGCATCGATAGCCGACTTGTTGTTCTCTAGATTCTTGTAAGCTACACCTAAACCGTAGTAGGCGTGCGCATTGGTCGGTTTCGCGTCTATCACCTTTTGAAAGGCCTTCGCTGCTTCATCCCAGCGCTTAAGAGCGCTCATTGCCAATCCCAGATTACTGTAGGTGGAAGGTTCAGGTCGCAGCTTTATTGCTGCCTCTGAGGATTCAACAGACTCTTTGTACTTACGCAACCGGTAAGACGCATATCCCAACTCATGATGTGCTTGAGCGTAATCTGGTTTTAAGTCGATGGCCTGCTTATAAAGCTCTACGGACTCAGCATACTTTCCAGCTTTTGAAGATGTAGTTCCTTCCTCATAGAGAGTTTTTGCTCTCTGCGCCACTTCTTCAGCCGACAAAGGTCGATTCTCATTTGTGTTGGGCGTTTCGAGCTTCTGTTCAATTGGGTTCGTCGAAATGTTGCTAACAATGGGCTCTGTCCGCCTCCCGAAATTGCCAACGTTTCGACCTAAGTAAACCCCAATTGCTATCCCGATCAAAATGCCGATCAGTGCACAAAGAACATACCGAGAAATTTGACTAAACATATTTACCTCTTCTCCTCTCGTCTCGTCGCGCTTCTTGTTTCGACGGTGTAGGTCTAACCACGGCTACGATCGCCGACGAACCGAGCTGGCACGTGCGGTCGGCCAGTAAGCGAAGGCTCGAAAAGATTTGATAGTTCTTCTAGAGTGCTAATTCGGAGCCAAATTCAAGAATTGGACGTAAATACTGTATTTATTTGCGAAAAGGTGGCACTTCGGCCAGGTCGAGGGGTGGGGTGCTAGCGGGGTTGCGGCTGTGCCGCCTGCTGTGCCGCGGTGGCTCTTACGTCGCCGAAACGCGTCTCCAATGAATTTTGGGTTAATGCCCTTAACTTCCATAAGTCGGCGAAGATGACCCGTTATCTAAGGGCCCTTAAGTTGCCGAACCCACAGAAGATACTTCCGTGCTCATCGAACTTGTGCACAACAATTCGAGGCTGCGAGCCCGCACATCTGATTTAGCTGTTGATGATAATTGGGACTAATGATCCGCTAATCCGGTACGCGGAGAACTCGGCAGTTAGCAAAGACAAAGGACCGAAGATCGCTATTTCGAGCGCGCCTTCTTCTCCCAAGCCGTGGCTTCGGCGTCGCGTCCTTGATGGCGTAGCATTTCGGTGTAGTCGTGGACCACTTCATGCCAGTCAGAACTATCGGCGCCTCTTGCTGCTTCCCACTGCTTCAGCGCTCGCTCGTACAATGGTTCGGCCAAATCGTATTTACCCTGATCGCGATAGAGGTTGGCAAGGGCGTGGTAACTAGCGCCAAAGTACTGGCTGGTCGGCTCCAGGCTCTTCTCTCGGATGGTAAGTGCGCGGCGCAACAGCGTTTCGGCCTCCGCGTATCTTCCTAGCACTCGATAAAGGTCGCCTAGGTTATGATCCGACGTGGCAATAAATGGATGGTCTGGCGCCAGGCTTTTCTCTCGAATCGCCAGTGCCCTTTGCAACAGAGGCACGGCTTCGGAAGGTCTTTTCAACTTTTGGAACGTTGAGCCCATTGCGGTAAGACTTGCTGCGACGTACGGGTGATTGGGACCGAGCGCCTTCTCCCAAATACCCAACGCGCGCCCGTACATGTTGAGGGCCTCTGCGAATTTGTTTTGCTCCTGATAGACGTTGGCCAGATTGTACAGACTCTTGGCGACAGCGGAATGCTCGGGCCCATATACCTTCTCATAAACCGCGAGTGCTTGCTCGTATAGATGCTCAGCGTCAGCGAATTTGCCCTGCTCGTAGCAAACGTTTGCGATGTTGTTCAGCTCCGAACCGACGTCGGGATGGTCCGTACCCTGAGTCTTTTGCCGGATGGCCAGCGCCCTTTGAAAGAGGGTGCCTGCCTCGTCGTACTTTCCCCGTTCGGCGTAGACTGCGGCCAGGTTGCTAAGTACCGACGCCACGTCGGGATGGTCTTTTCCGAGTGCCTTCTCTCGGATATTCAATGTCCGCTGCAGTAGCGACACCGCGTCGGCGTACTTTCCTTGCTCCCTATAGACGTTGGCAAGGCTCTTTAAGCTTTGTGCCACGTCGAGATGATCTGGTCCAAGCGCCTTTTCGCGCACCTGGATAGACCGCTGCAACAAGGGTTCGGCTTCGTTGTAACGCCCCTGTTTCGAATACAGGTCTCCCAAGGTAGTCAAGCTTTCGCCAAGTTCTGGAGCATCCGGGCCGAGTACTCGCTCCCGAGTAGCCCGAGCCTCTTCGAGCAATCGGAGCGCCTCGGGGTAGAGTCCCAACTCCGCATAGACCTTCCCCATAGTATGCATCAGACGTGCTTGGACCTCAGGCTGGCCCCGTAGCTCATCGCCGATTCGCCCTGCGCCTTTGTCAAGGATTTCTCGGGCAGTAATAGTGTTGCCTCGAGCCTCTCCTGGGTCCGAGACGCGAAATAGACCAAGCAGGAAATCGGACACTTGGGTGGCCGTTTCGGCCTCTCGCCGCGCAGCAGCTTCTGCTCTCCGCGTCCTCAATAACCCTATCGTCGTCGCAGCGATTCCCACCAGCAGGGCGAGGAATACCAGCGCCGCCGCCGTCACTCCGAGAGTATGACGCCGAACGAACTTACGTACTCGGTAAGGGGCTGATGGGGGACGTGCACGCACGGGCTGATTGGTGAGGTAACGTTCGATGTCTAAAGCGAGTGCATT
>Ga0209341_10003023_pt1 | contig 15808 bp, 14 predicted proteins | sample RifCSP13_2_FD_184020 | JGI IMG/M metagenome (GOLD analysis project Ga0209341, IMG submission 184020) | Soil microbial communities from Rifle, Colorado - Rifle CSP2_sed 13_2 (SPAdes) (version 2) | ecosystem: Environmental > Terrestrial > Deep subsurface > Rock core/Sediment | place: Rifle...
GGCGGCGCGGGCCGCTTCGTAGGCATCTTTGATGAAGTCCAGACACTGGCGGGCTCCGAGGCTGCCGTCGTCCATGATCTGTCCGGGACCCCATACATCTCCCGGCTCCACCACGTTGCGGGACCGCATCTCCCAGCCGCTGATCCCCACCCGCTCGGCCAGACGATCCAGCAGGCCCTCGGTGGCGAACTGCGCCTGATTGGCTCCAAACCCGCGGAACGCCCCACACACCGGATTGTTGGTGCGCACCGCGGTCGCTTCAACATCAATATTGGGAAACACGTAGGGACCGCTGGCGTGACCAGCCGCCCTTTCCAGCACCTTCATGCCAACCGAGCCGTACGGACCGCTATCGCCTACCATCCTGGCCCGCAACGCGGTGAGTTTGCCATCGGCGTCACAACCGGCGGTTGCCTCGATGCGGATTGGATGCCGCTTGGGATGCATCAACAGCGATTGCCGACGGGTCAGCGTGCACTTGACCGGTCGGCTCAACAGGTGGGCGGCAAGCGCCGTCTGAGCCTGATTGGAGATATCCTCTTTGCCGCCAAAGGCGCCGCCGTTCGATATCAGCTCGACCACCACATCGTCGTTGGAGATGGCAAGCACCCGGGCGATCTGATTGCGGTCGTCCCACACACCCTGACCACCCGAATACACCATCAGCGGTCCGCCGTCCCGCGGCACGGCCAGGGTCGACTCCGGCTCAAGAAAAGCATGCTCGACCCGTTGGGTGTGGAAGGTCTCCGCGACGGTATGGGCGGAGGCGGCCAGGGCGGCATCCACATCGCCGCGAGCGTAGACCGTGCGCGACAGCACATTACCGTCCAAACCCCAGACGGCATCTTCTTCCGACCCAAGCGCCGAATCGGGATCCACGAACGGCGAGTGAACCGTGTACTCGATCTCGACCTTCTCGGCCGCCGCCCTCGCCACGGCAACCGAGCCGGCGACCACGACGGCCAGGACGTCACCGAGGTACGAGGTGCGTCCACCCTCCGGGATGAACACCGGCCAGTCACGGTCGATGATCCCCACCTTGAGATCGCCTGGTACGTCGGCCGCCGTGAAGACGGCCACCACTCCGTCCATGGCCAGCGCCGGCGCCGTGTTGATGCCGACCACGTCGGCGCGGGCATGGTCGGCCAGCCGCAACGCCGCGTGCAGCATCCCCTCGACCCTCATGTCGTCGACGTAGCCGCGGTCGCCGAGCGCCAGTTCAATCGCCTCGTACCTGACGCCCCCCGACCCGAGCCCGCCGAGCGGTTCGAGTTCGGGAATCGCATCGTCGCGCAACATCTCAATCGCTTCGAAGATCTTGGTGTAACCCGTGCAACGGCACAGATGGGCCCCGAGCCGACCGGCGGCCGTTTGGCGCGTCAGGTCGCTTCCCTTCTGATCCAGCAGCGCCTTGGTACGGACGAGGATTCCGGGCGTACAGAAGCCACACTGCAAGGCACCGGCGGCGGCGAAGGCTGTTGACAGCTTGGCCCGCTCGGCCGGGTCAAAGCCCTCGAGGGTGGTGACCGTCCTGCCTTCGGCTTTCTCGAGCGTGACCAGGCAGCTCTGAATCGCCTTGCCGTCCAGCAGCACGGTGCATGCCCCACACTGGCCGGTAGGGGAACATCCGTCCTTGGGCGAAGTAATGGCCAGCTCCTCACGCAGGGCTGCCAGCAGATGCAGGTGATCGGCCGAGACCGACACCTGGTGACCGTTCACTATGAAGGAGCAAACCCGCGATGCCGTCAGCGTCATTTCACACCCTCTCAACAACCAACCCTGTAAACCGCCGATGACTACCAGCCATACATCGTGGCGACCACGCATGACACTGGCGGCGTTCTCCGGGGACCCGTGCATATGGCGCTGGTGGCCGCCGATCTACGCAACGGCATTCCCCGGCAGACCGTTCGCGCAACCGTAGGGTTCTCGCCGGTTCCGTCATCTTGAACCTAGCTTAACAATCTGTCAAGGAGGCGAGCGTGGAAGTCGGGCCGGCGGTGGTGGTGACAGCGGTAGAGTCCGGACAACCGGCGGAGGAGCGAGGGGTGTCCTGTCGAGCCGACTTCATGATCGAACCGTTCGAGGAAGGCGCGCCGGGACCGCATGTGATGGCCGCCATCGAAGCCGTCCGGTCTCATGGCTTCGAACCTGAGATAGGTCCATTCGGGACGTCGATATACGGGGATCCGGCCACCGTGATTGCGGCATTGCAGGACATGCTCGACACCGCATACCGTGCGGGCGCATCCCGGATATCCCTGCAGATGGAACTGGACGAACCATGACCGACGCCACCGACCACCCGGTCTTCGCTGCCATCCAACCGCTGCTGGACGTGATTGGCGGTAGCGTCATCGAATCGGCTGAATTGCAGGCGGGCGACGTACCCATCTCCTGGGAGGGAGAAGAAATCGGTGGTGTTCGCCTGGAGTCGCTCTCGAATGCCCTCGATCGGCTCGTGACCCACATCGAGGACGAACTCGGCGGGAGGCTGATGGACCTGCCGCGCCAACGGAAACAAGCGGCCATACGCATGCTCGATGAGCGGGGAGCGTTCCAACTCCGAAAGGCAATCGAGGACATCGCCGCCATGATGGGCGTGAGTCGCATCACGATCTACAACTACCTGAATGCGATAAGGGGCGACTAGCAGACGTTCCCCCGAGGGGCTCGGGCTCCTTTCTCGAGCGAGTTGACATTTTGTTAGCTAAAGACGACGCTACCGACGTAGCGTCGGTTCGGGGCCGGTGCCGGCCGGAGGGAGCCACCTCGCTGTGACGAGCGCCGTGACTAAGCGTCGGACGCAATCGAGATACCTAGCCTTCCTGATCCCGGTAGCCGCGGTCGTCGCCGCCCTGCTGATCGGGGCGATCATGCTGGTCGCTCTCGGCGCCAATCCGCTGGAAGGGTTCCGGGAGTTGATCAAGGGAGCCTTCGGCAGCAAAGACGCACTCATCTCAACCGCATTGAAGGCCACCCCCTTGCTGTTCGTCGGGGTGGGGATCACGATCGCTTTTCGCGCCAATGTGATCAACATCGGTGGAGAAGGTCAGATGGTGGCGGGCGCCCTCTTGGCCACGATCACCGCACTCTCGCTGCCGGATCTCCCGGCGTGGATCATGCTGCCCGCCGTCCTGATCGCCGGCCTCGCCGGAGGAGCCCTCTGGGGAGCCGTTCCCGGCGCGCTGAAGGCCTACTTCGGGGTCAACGAGATTCTCAGCACGATCATGCTGAATGTGGTCGCCGTGCAGTTGATGAACTACTTGCTGCGCGGACCATTGATCGATCCGGGTGAGATCGAACGGGGGACTCGCATCCCTCAGACAGAACGCCTGCAGGGAGGCGCCGATCTGCCGCTGTTGTTTGGCGACGGCCGCTTCCATATCGGTCCTCTCGTGGCCATCCTGGCCGCCGTGGCGGCGTACGTCCTCCTCTGGCGCACCCCGCTCGGATACCGGCTGCGGGCGGTCGGATTGAACCCCGACGCATCCAAGTACGCGGGCATCCCGGTCAAGCGAACCATCGTGCTGGCTTTGACCTTCAGTGGTGCGATGGCCGGGCTGGCCGGAGCGGTCCTGGTATTTGGCAGCGAGAGTCACCGCATGGTAACCGACGGGTCAACGGCAGGCTTCACCGGGAGTGCCGGCTTCAACGGGATCGTGGCCGCCCTGTTCGGCGGGCTTCATCCGATCTGGACCATTCCGGCGTCATTCCTCTTCGGAGGCCTGTTGGTAGGTGGCAACGCCATGCAGCGGGCCGTGCAAGTGCCCTCCGCGTTGATCCTCGCCTTGAACGGACTCGTGGTCGTGTTTGTGGTGGCAACCGATCGGTATCGCAAGCGCATGCTGGCGAGGGATGTCCGGGTCGACGCGCCTGAACCACTCGCACCTGCGTTTGGTTGGCGGCCGACGGACGGGCCGGCACCGTCCGGTGAGGGAGACACCTCGTGAGCGACTTCTTCACCACCGCCGTGCTGGTAGCAACTGCGGCCTCCGGTGTCCGCTTGGCCGTTCCACTGCTCTTTGCGTCCCTTGGCGAAACGTTCGGGCAACGAAGCGGGGTGTTGAACCTCGGCGTCGACGGCGTCATGCTGCTCGGAGCGTTCGGCGGGTATTACGCGGTGCTGAAAACGGGAAACGTGTGGCTGGGGTTGCTCATCGGCATCGTGGTTGGTTTGCTGCTGGGCGTGGTTTCGGCTGTGATCTCGGTCACGCTGCGGGCCGAGCAGGGGATCAGCGGTATCGGCATCTACCTCTTCGGCCTGGGAATGAGCGACCTGCTGTTTCAGAAGCTGGTCGGCACCCCGCTGCCGATCACCAAGTTCCCCAAACTCAACATCCCCCGCCTCAGCGACATCCCGGTCATCGGTGAGCTGCTGTTCCAGCACAGCATCGTCGTCTACCTCGCCTTCCTGGCCGTACCGGTCGGCATGTACATAATCAACAAGACGACCTTCGGGATGAACATCCGGGCGGTGGGCGAGAACCCGGAAGCCGCCGATAGCCTGGGGGTCAGCGTCAGCCGGATCCGCTACGCAACCGTCATCATCGGCGGCACGCTGGCCGGCGTGGCCGGAGCGTCCTTAGCCATCGACCTGGGTATCTTCCAGCAGAACCTCACCAACGCTCAGGGGTTCATCGCCATCGCCCTGGTCTACTTCGGCGCCTGGCGGCCGGTCGGCGTGATGCTGGGATCGTTGCTGTACGGATTCGTCAACGCCATCGTGCTGCAGCTCAAGACGCTGGCCATCATCCCGCCCGACCAGTCGAACTTCGCCGCCATGGCCCCGGCCATCATCACGATTCTGGCGCTGGTGATCGTCGCGCGTCGCTTCAAGGCACCGGCGGCTCTCACTAAGCCGTATTCACGAGGAGAATGAACCAGGACCATGCGGTCCACGATGAAGGAGGAACGTTGAAGAAGCACAGATTGACCAAACTGATCGTCGTGCTGGCATTGGCCCTGGTGGCTGCTGCCTGCGGAGACGTCGATACAACGACGACGGCCGGCGAGGCCGAAACAACAACAACGGCCGGCGAGGCCGAAGCAACAACGACGACGGCCGCCGAAGCCGAGCCGTTCCGCATTGCCATCGTGGCGCCGTCAGCGTCCAACGACCTGGCGTTCACCCAGTCGATCGTCGATGCGGTCAACGTGATCAAAAGCGAAATGGGCAATGTCGACTTGCAGGTAACCGACGGCACTTTCGTGGTTGAAGATGCCGCCGCCGCCATCCGCGCTTACGCGGACAGCGGAGTAGATCTGGTGATCGCCCACGGATCCCAGTACGGCGGCTCGCTACAGGAGATCGCTCCCGACTTCCCCGACACTTCGTTCGCCTGGGGCACCGCGGCGGACACCTTTGGTTTGTCCAATGTGTTCGCTTATGAAGCTGCTTCAGACGAAGGCGGCTATGTCATGGGTGTCATGGGTGCCGCGCTGAGCGAGAGCAACGTGATCGGCATTGTCGGACCGGTCGAGGTTGGTGACGCCAAGCTCTACGTCGACGGTTTCAAGGCCGGCGTGCTGGCTCAGAACCCCGATGCGGAGGTACTGGTGAACTACACCGACTCCTTCAGCGACGTGGCGCTGGCTTCCGAAGCAGCCCAAGCCCAGGCCGCCAACGGAGCAGACGTCATGTCGGGAACTGCCCAGATGGTGGTCGGAGCGGTCACGGTGGCCAGTGATCAGGGGATCCTCTGGTTCGGCACCCAGGCCAACCAAACCAGCCTGGCTCCCAACATCGTGGTGGCCTCCCAGGTCTATCACTGGGAAGTGGTGCTGCGCGACATCATCGCCAAGATCGAAGCAGGGACGCCGGGCGGCGAGTATTTCAAGATCGATCTCGCCAACGGAGGAGAGGTCATCGAGTACAACGATGGCTTCGACCTTCCCGCCGATGTACGGCAACTGGGTGAGGATGCGATCGCCGGCATCAAAGACGGCTCGATCACGACCGGCAGCTAGGAGAATCGGGCAACCATCAGGAAGGAAGAGAGCTGGTGAGGGAAATAGTACCAGGTGTTTCGCACTTGGTACCGCCGCTTCTCGCGACCAACTCGCCCCGGGGCGAGCATGGCTCGAGTTTCCCTCCGCCTGAGCATGAGCCGGAGCCGGGGGACCCGACCGTCCCCCGGCTCCCCGACGAGGTGACACCGTGACCGATGTCCCGATGCTGGAAATGCGGGGGATCACCAAGCGCTTCCCCGGTGTCCTGGCCAACGATGCGGTGGACTTCGACCTGAAGGCGGGCGAGGTCCACACATTGCTCGGTGAGAACGGTGCCGGCAAGAGCACGCTGATGAAGATCCTCTACGGGCTCTACCAACCTGATGAGGGTGAGATCCTTCTCAACGGCGCCGTTATCGAGATCCACAGTCCCACGCAGGCCATCGAACACAACATCGGAATGATCCACCAGCACTTCATGATGGTCGAGACGCTGACCGTGGCTGAGAATGTTGCTCTGGGCTTGCCTTCGAACCGGGGGTTCCGCACCGATCTCGACGCCGTTTCCGAACGCATCACCGAACTCGGCCGGAGATACGGTCTCCGTATCGACCCCGAGGCAATCGTCTGGCAGCTCTCCGTAGGTCAGAAGCAGCGAGTGGAGATCATCAAGGCACTCTTCCGCAATGCCAATCTGCTCATCCTCGATGAACCGACCGCGGTGCTCACCCCACAGGAGGTGGACCAGTTGTTTGTGACCCTGCGCCAGATGACCGACGACGGCCGGGGCTTGATCTTCATCTCCCACAAACTGCACGAGGTGCTGGCGCTCAGTGACCGGATCACGGTACTCAGACAAGGTCGCATCACAGGGCAGGTGCCGGTGGAAGGAGCCACCCGGGAAGGCCTGGCCCGGATGATGGTGGGACGCGAGGTGAAGCTGGCCCCGGACAAGCCCACCGTTGCTCCGGGCCAACCACGACTCCGCATCAAGGGCCTGACGGTGACCGGCGACCGGGGCGACGAAGCCATTCGCAGCCTCGATCTCGAAGTCCGGGGCGGAGAAATCCTCGGCATTGCCGGCGTGTCCGGCAACGGCCAGCGCGAATTGGCGGAAACCATCGGTGGCCTGCGGGAGCCGACGGGTGGAGCCATCTTCATCGACGACACGGATGTGGCCGGAAAGGTCCCGGCCGAGGTCCGGGCGGCCGGTCTGTCCTACGTGCCGGAGGGTCGCATGAAGAACGGCTGCATCGGTGAGTTCACGGTTGCGGAGAATCTCCTCCTGGTCGATCACAAGGATCGGAGATTCGTCAAGCGGGGCCTGTTCGATTTCGGGGCCATCAAGGAGCACGCCGCCCAGTTGGTCAAGCAGTACGCCGTCAAGACGCCGACGCTGGATACCACCGCCCGCAGCCTGTCGGGCGGAAACATCCAGAAGTTGATCCTGGCCCGGGAGATCTCCGGTACTCCCAAGGTGCTGGTGGCATCCCAACCCGCCCGCGGTGTCGACATCGGCGCCGCCGAGTACATCCACGAACGGCTCGTCGAACAGCGGGCTGAGAACACCGCCATCCTGATGATCTCCGAAGACCTCGACGAGATCTTCGGCCTCTCGGATCGGATTGCCGTGATCTACGAGGGACAGATCATGGGGATCGTCGACCCGGGAGCCGTTACCCGCGAGGAGATCGGGTTGATGATGGCGGGAGTCCGGCCCGAAGCCGTGACCGGCTGACTCAGGCGCCCAGAGCCTGAGCGAGGTCCTCTTTCAGGTCCTCGACGTCCTCCAGCCCGATCGACAGCCGGACAAACCCGTCCGAGATACCTACCGCGGCCCGCTCCTCCGGGGTCAACCGCGAGTGCGTTGTAGTCGCAGGGTGGGTTGCGAGACTCTTGGCATCACCTAGGTTGTTGGAGATGTCGAAGAGCCGGAAGGCGTTCATGAACCGGAAGGCGGCCGCCCGGCCACCGTCGATCTCGACCGCCACCATGGAACCTCCACCGGACATCTGCCGGCGGGCCAGCTCGACCTGTGGATGTCCGTCCGCGGTCGGATAACGCGTCTCGAGTACTCCCGGCCGACTCTGTAGAAAAGCGGCCAGCTCGGCTGCGGTTCGCGATTGCTGGGCGACCCTCAGATCGAGGGTCTCGAGGCTCTTGGCGAGGATCCAGGCGGTGAAAGGGCTCATGGTTGGACCGGTATGGCGCTGAAATTCCTTGAACGGCCCATCGATGTACTGTGCCGATCCGAGGACCGCTCCGCCCATGGTCCGACCTTGCCCGTCCAGGTGCTTGGTCGTCGAGTAAACGACCACGTCGGCACCGAGCTCAATGGGCCGCTGGAGGACCGGCGTCGCAAACACATTGTCGGCAACCACTAATGCCCGTGCCGCGCGGGCCCTCTCAGCCACCGCCGCGATATCGACGATCTCCAACAAAGGATTCGAGGGGGTCTCGAGAAACACCATCTTGGTTGGAGTCGTCAGGGCGGCTTCCCAGGCGTCGAGATCGCGCCCGTCGACCAGTTCGGTATCGATACCCCAGCGTGGCAGCAGCGTGCCCAACACCGCCAGAGTGGATCCAAACAGCGAACGCGACGCGACGACCCGGTCCCCGGCCTCCAGGTTGCAGGCCAGCGCGGCAAACACCGCCGCCATCCCGCTGGCCGTCGCCCGGCAAGCCTCCGCCCCGTCCAGCAACCGCAATCGCTCCTCGAATACCGAAACCGTGGGATTCCCGTAGCGACTGTAGATATAGCCGTCGATATCGCCCTTGAAGGTTGCGGCAGCCTCTTCGGCAGTCTCGTACACATAGCCGGAGGTCAGGTAGAGCGCCTCGGCTGTTTCGCCGAAGGAGGACCGTTCCAGGCCGCCTCGCACTTGGTTCGTCTTTGGTCGCAGTTCGCTCATCGGTTCCTCCGGCAGCAACGGTACTAGAAGCCCGACTCCACCAACCTATCCCACCGGGGGGCCTGGTCTCCCGGTACGCTATCTTGCCATGGCCGCCCCACTGCCCCGCCTTCTCCTGCCAGACAACAGTGTCATCGATGACGGCCGCCTGTCGATCGGGGGGTGCGACACCCTGGGGCTGGCCGCTCAGTTCGGCACTCCGCTGTTCGTTTACGACGAAGAGCATCTCCGGGCTCGCTGTCGGGAGGCGGTGGCAACGTTCGGCGACGGGGTCGCCTACGCCACCAAGGCGTTTCTCTGTAAAGCCATGGCCCGCCTGGCCCACCGGGAGGGCATGCACCTCGACGTTGCCACCGGCGGCGAGCTGTGGATAGCACTCGAGGCCGGGGTTCCGGCGCCAAGCCTGGTGTTGCATGGCAACAACAAATCGCCGGTCGAGCTGGCCATGGCGCTCGAGGCAGGCGTCGGCAGGATCGTGGTGGATTCTTTCGACGAACTGCACCGTCTGGAGGGCCTGGCGGCCGGTCGTCGACAGCCGGTCCGGGTGCTGATCCGCATCACGCCGGGGGTCGAGGCCCACACCCACGAATTCGTGTCCACCGGCCAAGACGACACCAAATTCGGGTTTACCGTTTCGACCGGAGCCGCCGAACGGGCCATCGACCGGGCGAGGTCGTCGCCGGTGCTGGAACTGGTGGGATTGCATGCTCACATCGGCAGCCAGGTCTTCCGTCTGGCCTCCTTCGAAGAAGCCGCCCGGGTGGTGGCCCGGGTGGCCGCACCCTACGACCTGTCGGAGTTGTCGCTGGGAGGCGGTCTGGGCGTGCCATATGTCGAAGGCGAGACCTCCCCGTCGATCGCGGAATGGGGGCAGGCCATCATCGCGGCCTGCCGGGACGAAGGCGTCACCGGCAGGGTAACGGCCGAACCGGGACGGGCCATCGTGGCTGCCGCGGCGGTGACCCTCTACACGGCGGGCACCGTCAAGGAAATCCCCGAAATCCGAACCTACGTGGCAGTGGATGGGGGGATGAGTGACAACCCGCGACCGGTGCTGTACGGCAGCGGCTACGAGGCCTTTCTTCCCCGCGCCGCCGACGCGCCCCGCACCCGGGCGGCGCGGATCGTCGGTAAACACTGCGAATCAGGCGACGTGCTGGTCCGGGAGGCCTGGGTGCCCCACGACCTGGCCGTCGGCGATGTGCTGGCAACGCCGGTGACCGGCGCTTACGGCCACTCGATGGGCTCCAACTACAACAAGGTGCTGCGACCGGCGGTGGTGTTCTGCAGTGACGGCAACGCCCGCCTGGTGGTCCGCCGGGAAACCTACGAGGACCTGCTGATCACGGACGTCGGGTGACGGGATTCTCTTCTGTCCGGCTTCGGCTTGGTCCTCGGAGCCGGAGCGGGCGACCATGCTGCGCCGCGCCGATCGCCTATAAACCCCTTGACATTGGCGCACCCACCACCTAGAAACAACCTTCAAGCAAGACGGAAGGATCTCGCTCAAGCCACGACGAACCCGACGACACGTATTCATCCAGAAAGGTGGAGGGAACAGGCCCTACGAAACCTTGGCAACCATCTCGACCATGAGAACGGTGCCAATTCCTGCCCGTCGCGTAGACGGGGGAGATGAGGACGAACGCGACCAACGTCGTGACCGCCTCTCCACAACTGGATGCAGGCGGTTTCTTTGTCAGAACCCCTCTGCCTCCGGTGTGGCCACAACAACGAACGGAGAGGGAGCTATGAGTTCGACACTTCACTTCGAGACCTTGCAGGTGCACGCCGGCCAGCAGCCGGCCCCCGGAACCAACGCTCGAGCGGTGCCCATCTACCAGACGACGTCGTTCACCTTCGACGACACCGACCATGCCGCCCGGCTATTCGGCCTGGAACAGTTCGGGAACATCTACACACGGATGATGAACCCGACCACCGATGTGTTCGAACAGCGCATCGCCGCACTGGAGGGCGGGACGGCCGCCGTTGCGACTTCCTCGGGTCAAGCAGCCCAGCTGCTGGCAATCACCTCGCTCGCCCAGGCCGGTGACCACATCGTCGCCTCCAGTTACCTCTACGGCGGAACCCATAACCAGTTCAAGGTGGCTTTGCCGCGAATGGGAATCGACGTGTCGATCGTGCAAGGAGATGACCCGGACGACTTGGAGCAGGCGATCACCGACCGCACCAAGGCTCTCTTCGTCGAATCCATCGCCAACCCCGAATACTCGGTTCCCGACCTGCGGCGTCTCGCCGACGTTGCCCACCGGCACGGCATTCCGCTCATCGTCGACAACACATTCGGCTGCGCCGGTTACCTGGTTCGTCCCATCGAACACGGCGCCGACATCGTTGTGGCCTCCGCCACCAAGTGGATCGGCGGCCACGGAACCTCGATCGGCGGGGTGATCGTCGACTCCGGGAACTTCGATTGGCGAAACGGCAAGTTCCCGCTCTTCACCGATCCGGCTCCCGGCTATCACGGCCTCGTGTTCGCCGAAGTGTTCGGACCCGACGGTTCCTTCGGGAACATCGCCTTCGCTATCCGGGCCCGGGTCGAAGGCCTGCGGGATCTCGGGGCGGCGCTCAGCCCGTTCAATGCGTTCCTGCTATTGCAGGGACTCGAGACCCTTTCGCTGCGTGTCCAGCGGCACGTCGACAATACCCTGCAGCTGGCGCGATGGCTCGACGCGCATCCCCGGGTGGCGTGGGTCAAGTACCCGGGGCTCGAGTCCCACCCGTCCCACGAACGGGCCAAGCAATACCTCACCAACGGGTTCGGAGCCGTTCTCAGCTTCGGAGTCACCGGCGGGTACGAGTCCGCCCGCCGGTTCATCGACTCGGTGAAGCTGGCCAGCCATCTTGCCAACGTCGGGGACGCCAAAACGCTGGTCATCCACCCGGCTTCGACGACTCATCAGCAGCTGACGGTGGAAGAGCGGGCCGCGGCGGGAGTGACGCCAGATCTCGTGCGGGTGTCGGTGGGTATCGAGCACATCGACGACATCAGTGCCGACTTCGATCAGGCGCTCCGGCAAACCGGGGCGGTGAGTGCCGCATGACGGCGCTGACCGCTTCCATCGGCGCCGTCGGCACGCGGTTCTTCACCGTCGAAGAGCCCTTCCGGCTGCACAGCGGGGAAGTGCTGCAGCCGGTCACCCTGGCTTATGAGACGTACGGTGAGCTGAACGAGGCCAAGGACAACGCCATCCTGCTGTTCCATGCGTTGACCGGCAGCCAGCACGCCGCCGGTTTCAACCCGTCCGTAGCGGCCGTGCAGCCGTTGTGGGTCGACGAGATTCACACCGGGTGGTGGGACGAGTTCATCGGACCCGGCAAGGCCCTCAACACCGATCGCTTCATGGTGATCTGTGCCAATTACCTGGGCGGATGTTACGGGTCGACCGGACCGGCTTCGATCGATCCGGCCATCGGACGGCCCTACGGATCCAGCTTCCCGAGAATCTCCATCACCGACGTGGTCGACTCGCAAATGGCGTTGCTGGACCATCTCGGAATCGAGGCTCTGCACGCGACCATCGGAGGCTCCGTAGGCGGCATGATGAGCGTCAACCTGGCGACGCGGTACCCCGAGCGAGTGAAAAACGTGATCCCGATCGCGGCCGGATTAGGCGTCACCGCCCTCCAACGCATCCATATCTTCGAACAATGCAATGCGATCGAGAACGATCCGCACTTCGCCGGTGGCGACTACTACGGCGGTCCCACTCCGGATCGCGGACTCGCCCTGGCTCGCATGATCGGGCACAAGAGTTTCGTATCGCTGAAGGCGATAGAGGAGCGGGCCAGGGATGAGGTCGTCGACCGACACGAGACGGGTGGTCACATCCAGATCGTCAACCCGATCGAGTCGTACATGTGGCACCAGGGCAGCAAGTTCGTGGCGCGATTCGACGCCAACAGCTACCTCCGGATCATGGAGTTGTGGCAAACGTTCGACCTGGTGGAACAGGCAGATGGCTCGGACGTGGACTCAGTCCTCCGTGCTTGCACCAACCAGCGCTTCATGCTGTTCACCATCAACTCGGACGTTTGCTATTACCCGGAAGAGCAGGAGGAAATGGCGGCAGCCCTCAAACGAGCGAGAGTCCCGGTGCGGCGAATCACGGTCCACTCAGACAAAGGCCACGATTCGTTTCTCCTCGAACCCGAGTTGTTCGCCCCGCATCTGATCGACACCCTCGAATGGGAGAGATGGTAGGAAGTGGTCGGAGGCTCGAAGTTGGGGTATGGGTTGGCAGCCGGGTTGGCAGGATGGTTGCCAATTGGCAATCAGCGCCGCTTCATCAGCACCGCCGCCACGTCGCTCGGTGACAACCCGCGCTCGGCCAGCAGCACCAGCAGGTGATACACCAGGTCGGCGGCCTCTTCTGCCACCCGGTCGTAGGACCCGGTGCCGGCGGCGTGGTCCTTGGCGGCCAGCAGCACCTCGGTGGCCTCCTCGATGAGCTTTCGGCCCACCGCGTCGACCCCACCCTCGAGCAGCGAAGCGGTGTAGGAACCCGCCGGTCGGTCGGTCGATCGAGCAACGATGACCGGCCACAATGCGGGCGGCACCAGTGCTTCCGATCGCACCCCCCCACCGTCGAAGCAGCTCTCGGCTCCGGTATGGCAGGCCGGTCCGGCCGGTACAACCTCAATGAGCAGCGCGTCGCCGTCGCAGTCGGCGCTGAGCCCGGCGACCGCCATCGTGTTGCCGCTGGTGGCACCCTTGCGCCAGATCTCCCGGCGAGAACGGCTCCAAAAATGCACCTCTCCGGTCTCTTCGGTGAGCCGAAGGCTCTCCGCATTGAGGTAGGCGGCCATCAGCACTCGCCCGGTCCGTGCATCCTGCACGATCCCGGGCACCAAGCCGTCGTCGCCGAAACGAACCGGCGTCACGGGGCCACCTCGATGGGGCGAACCGGGATCCCGGCGGCGGCCAGGCCGCGTTTCAGGTCGGCGATGCCGATCTGGCGGCGATGAAAGATCGAAGCCGCCAGAACCGCATCGGCCCGGTTCACGGCCAAGGCCATAACGCAATGCTCGATGGTCCCTGCTCCCCCTGAGGCGATTACCGGAACAGGCACCGCCGACCGCACCGCCTCCAGCAGTTCGAGGTCGTACCCGTCCTGGGTGCCGTCCCGGTCTATCGAGGTGAGCAGGATCTCCCCCGCCCCCAACCGGGCACCTTCTGCCGCCCAGGCAACCGCATCGAGACCGGTTGGTGTGCGGCCCCCGTTGGTGTAGACCTCCCAACCTCCGCCGGGTCGAGACTTGGCGTCGACGGCGAGCACCACGCACTGTGCTCCAAAGGCTTCGGCACATTCAGCAATCAGGGCGGGCCTCTCGACGGCAGCGGTGTTGACCGTCACCCGGTCCGCCCCGGCCCGCAGTGTTGCCCGCATGTCCTCGACCGTTCTCACCCCACCACCGACCGTGAGCGGTACGAACACCTGCTCTGCGGTGCGACGCACCACATCCAGCATGGTGTCCCGGCCTTCATGCGACGCCGTGATATCGAGGAAGCAGATCTCATCGGCCCCCTCGGCAACGTATCGGGCCGCCAGCCCGATCGGATCACCCTCATCCACGAGATCGACGAACTGCACCCCCTTCACCACCCGGCCGGCATGAACATCGAGACAGGGGATGACCCTCCTACGCAGCATCGGCGGCCTGCCTGCACTCGTGCACGAAGTTGCCAAGGACGCGCAATCCGACCGGCCCGCTCCGTTCCGGGTGAAATTGCACACCCACGCGATTGACCGACCGGACTGCCGAAACGAACTCACCGCCATAGGTGCTGGTGGCAATCACCGTGGCAGAGTCCTCTACCACCGGGGCAAAGCTGTGCACGAAGTAGAACGTCGATCCATTAGGGATTCCGCTGAAAAGCGGATCCGGCTTCATGCGGACGTCGTTCCACCCGATATGCGGGAGACGTGGTGCCGACTCCAGGCGGCGAACTCGCCCGGGAATCAATCCGAGGGCCTGCCCGCCGTCCTCTTCGGAGGTGGTGAAGAAGAGTTGCAGACCCACACAGATACCGAACAGAGGGCCGCGCCACTCCGTCAGAGGCTCTGCCAAACCGGCTGCCCGGATCCTGTGCATCGCCGCCCCGGTCGCCCCCACCCCGGGAAGGACGATGCCCGCCACTCCGGCCAGATCACCCGGTCCGGTGGCCACCACGACCTGCGCTCCCCGGTCCTGGAGGCCCTGAGCGATAGAGACGAGGTTCCCCGCCCCATGATCGATGATGGCGATCCTGGTCACGTGCTGCCCTTGGTTGAGGGGATGCCGTCCCGGCGGGGATCATGGGCAATTGCGTTACGCAACGCCCGGGCCAGGGCTTTGAAGGTCGCCTCCGCAACGTGATGATCGTTCCGCCCCCGAGCAGTCAGGTGGATTGTGAAGCCGGCCGTCCGCGCCAACGCTTCCAGCGCATGGGGAATCATCTGGGTGCCGAGCGCACCAATCCGGTCGGCTGCGAATTCGAGGTCGATCACCGCGTAGGAACGGCCACCCACGTCGACCACCGCAGTCGCCAGCGCTTCGTCCATCGGGACGGTGGCATCCCCGTACCGCATGATCCCTGCCCGGTCTCCCAGCGCCGCGGCAAACGCCTGGCCGAGCACCAGGGCAGTGTCCTCGACGGTGTGGTGCTCGTCGATCTCGAGGTCGCCGTTGGTTGTTATCTGCAGATCGAAGAGCCCGTGGTGGGCCAACGAGGCGAGCAGGTGATCGAAGAATCCCACTCCGGTCGCTACGTCGGCGTCGCCCCGCCCGTCCAATTCCAGACGAATGTCGACCTGGGTCTCCCGCGTGGTACGTTCGACGTGGGCGGCGCGCCTCATGACAGTCTCCTTCGCAGAGCGGACAGCAACCGGTCGTGGGCCTGGGGCGATCGCACGGTGAATCGCAGGTAGAAAGCCAAC
>Ga0209341_10003027_pt1 | contig 15791 bp, 9 predicted proteins | sample RifCSP13_2_FD_184020 | JGI IMG/M metagenome (GOLD analysis project Ga0209341, IMG submission 184020) | Soil microbial communities from Rifle, Colorado - Rifle CSP2_sed 13_2 (SPAdes) (version 2) | ecosystem: Environmental > Terrestrial > Deep subsurface > Rock core/Sediment | place: Rifle...
GACCGCCATCACCGGCTCGAGCAGCTTCGGCTTCGCTCGCTTCATCGCCTCCTTGAACGCGATCGAGCCGGCGATCTTGAAGGCCCGCTCGCTCGAGTCGACGTCGTGGTACGACCCGTCGATGAGCTCGACCTTGACGTCCACGACCGGGTACCCGGCGAGGATGCCCGCGCTCATGGCCTCCCGGATGCCCGCGTCGGTCGCCGGGATGTACTCCTTGGGGATCTTCCCGCCGACGATCCGGTCCACGAACTCGTAGCCACCGCCCGGCGGCTGCGGGACGAGGTTGATGACCACGTCCCCGTACTGGCCGGAGCCGCCCGTCTGCCGGACGAACCTTCCCTGGACCTTCGCGACCGGCCGGCCGATCGTCTCCCGGTAGGCGACCTGCGGGCGGCCGACGTTCCCCTCGACCCGGAACTCCCGCAGAAGGCGGTCGACGATGATCTCGAGGTGGAGCTCGCCCATGCCGGCGATGATCGTCTGGCCCGTCTCCTCGTCCGTGGAGACACGGAATGTCGGGTCCTCCTCGGTGAGCCGCTGGAGCGCCTGGCCGAGCTTGTCCTGATCCCCCTTCGTCTTCGGCTCGATCGCCACCGAGATGACCGGGTCCGGAAACGCCATCGACTCGAGCACGATCGGGGCCGAGTCGGCAGCGAGGGTATCGCCGGTCGTGGTGAACTTGAGCCCCACGGCCGCGGCGATCTCGCCCGCACCGATCTCCTCCCGCTCCTCGCGGTGGTTCGCGTGCATTTGGAGGATGCGGCCGATCCGCTCCGTCTTCCCATTCGTCGCGTTGAGGACGCGGTCGCCGGCCCGGACCTGCCCCGAGTAGACGCGGAAGTACGTGAGCTTGCCGACGTACGGGTCGGTCATGACCTTGAACGCGAGCGCCGAGAAGGGTGCGTCCGGCGTCGCCTCGCGCGTCGCCTCCCCCGCGCTCTTCGGGTCGATGCCCTGGACGGGCGGGACGTCCACGGGGCTCGGCAGGTAGTCGACGACGGCGTCCAGGAGCAGCTGCACCCCCTTGTTCTTGAAGGCCGAGCCTGCGAGAACCGGCGTGATCCGGCCGGCGAGCGTACCCGTGCGAAGCGCACGCCGGATCATCTCCGGCGTGACCGCGCTCTCGTCCTCGAGGTACGTCTCCATGAGCTCGTCGTCGAACTCGGCGATCGCGTCGATGAGGCTGTGGTGGCCCTCCCGCGCCTTCGCCGCGAGCCCGGCCGGGATCTCGCCGACCGTGAACTCCGTGCCGAGCGGGTTCGTGTAGGTGACCGCCTTCATCTCGACGAGGTCGACGAGCCCCGAGAACTCGTCCTCGTGGCCGATCGGGACGTGGATCGGGACGGGTGTCGCGCCGAGCCGGTCGCGCATCGACTGCACCGCCGCGTCGAAGTCCGCGCCCGTTCGGTCCATCTTGTTGATGAACGCGATGCGGGGAACGCGGTAGCGGTCTGCCTGCCGCCAGACCGTCTCCGACTGCGGCTGGACCCCAGCGACCGAGTCGAACACGGCGACCGCGCCGTCGAGGACACGCAGGCTGCGCTCGACCTCCATGGTAAAGTCCACGTGCCCGGGCGTATCGATAATGTTGATTCGATACTCGCGCCAGAACGCCGTCGTCGCAGCCGACGTGATCGTGATTCCGCGCTCCTGCTCCTGCGCCATCCAATCCATCGTCGCGGCGCCCTCGTGGACCTCACCCATCTTGTGGGTGCGCCCGGTGTAGAAGAGGATCCGCTCGGTCGTCGTCGTCTTGCCCGCGTCGATATGGGCCATGATCCCGATGTTCCGTACGCGGTCCAGCGCAACAGGTGTGGCAACAGTCGTCATCGCTCCGGCTACCAGCGATAGTGGGCGAAGGCCTTGTTGGCCTGCGCCATCCGGTAGATGTCGTCCTTCTTCTTGTACGCGCCACCCTGCTGGTTGAGCGCGTCCACGAGCTCGGCCGCGAGCTTCTGCGGCATGCCCTTCTCACGCCGGTCGCGCGCGTTCTGTACCAGCCAGCGGAGCGCGAGCGTGCGGGCGCGGCGCTGCGGCACCTCGACCGGAACCTGGTAGTTGGCACCGCCGACCCTGCGCGAGCGGACCTCGAGCACCGGGGTCACGCTCTTCACCGCCTGCTCGAGCACCTCGAGCTCCGGCTTGCCGGTCTTCTCGGACGCGATCGCGAGCGCGTCGTAGACGATCTGCTCCGCGACCGACTTCTTCCCGTTCAGCATCATCCGGTTGACGAGCTGCGCGACGAGAACGGAGCCGTGGACGGCGTCGGGCTCGGGCGTGCGAGGCTGGACTTCGGCGCGGCGAGGCACGCTCTGCTCCCTACTGCCTCTTCGCGCCGTACTTGGAGCGGCCCTGACGGCGCTCCGAGACGCCGGCCGCATCGAGGCCGCCCCTGACCACCCGGTAGCGAAAACCCGGGAGGTCGGCGGTACGGCCGCCGCGGACGAGCACGACGGAGTGCTCCTGGAGGTTGTGCCCTTCGCCAGGGATGTATGCGCCGACCTCCATCCCATTCGTGAGACGGACGCGCGCGACCTTACGCAGCGCGGAGTTCGGCTTCCTGGGCGTTGTCGTGTAGACACGCGTGCAGACGCCGCGCTTCTGCGGCGCTCCCCGGAGAGCCGGGGTCTTCGTCTTCGACTCCGGGGCCTTCCGGCCCTTGCGTACGAGCTGGTTGACGGTGGGCACGCTGCTTCCTACGACGGGTCGTTTGCTTTCGTCACACAGAAAGGCCGGCGAGCGAACGCGCCCGCCAACCGGGCGGCGAGATGGTAGCAGAGAAGCCGCCGCCACGGCCGTAGCGAACAGCCTCGTCCCTGAATACAGTGAGCCTTAGGGGAGTGGTTGGGTTGCGATGGTGACTGCGGTGGTCGCCTCCGCTTCGGCGGTGGCAATTCTGGCGGCAGTGGTGATCGCCGTCCGGTTGACGGGCGCGCGGTCCGAGCGCCGATTCGAGGCCGTGCTCGGGCAGCTCGACCACCACATGGAGGCGATCTCGGAGAACCTCCAGCGTGCAGTCGAGCGCTCGCAGGACGCGCGGACGACGGGCATAGGCGAGCTCGGCCTCACGCTCGACCTCGGCGAGCTGCTCGACCGCCTCGTGGCGGAGGCGGCGCTGCGGGCGGATGCCCAGGCCGCCGCGGTTCGCGTCCGAGGCCCGGGAGAGCTCCATGCGACAGCGTCGTTCGGAGTCGAGGACGGCGCGGCGCTGCTCGAGGCCGCGCTCGGCCCGCCCGACGCGCGGCCGTTCCGCGCGCTGACGCTCGCGTGGAGCTATGCGCCCGCAGCCGAGGGGGACGCTGGGCCGTTCCGTTCCGCCCTCGTCGTCCCCATCTTCGAGGACGGTGTCGAGACCGGCGCCTTGGCTGCGTTCGCTCGGGCCTCGAGCGCGTTCCGGCCCGAGCACGCCCAGGCACTCGAGGCGCTTGTCGACGAGGCCGCGCCCGGGCTCGCGAACGCCCGCCGCTATGCCGAGGCCGAGCTTCGCGCGGTGACCGACGCGCTCACGGGCGTCCGCAACAGGAGGGGATACGACGACGAGCTCGAGCGAGAGGTCGCCCGTGCGCGCCGTACCGGCCGTCCTCTCTCCCTCCTCCTCCTCGATCTCGACGACTTCAAGGAGGTCAACGCGCGCTTCGACTACCCGGGCGGCGACCTCGTGCTTCAGGAGTACGCCGCCTTGCTCGCGCGCCTCGCGCGCGCGACCGACACCGTCTGTCGGCGTGGCGGTGAAGAGTTCGCGATCCTGCTCCCCGAGACGGCGGGTGACGAGGCTCGCCAGTTCTACGACCGCGTCCGCGACGAGGTCGCCGCGACCGCGTTCACGCACGTCGGCCGGATGACGTTCTCGGCAGGCCTCGTCGAGTGGCGCCCGAACGAGACCCGGGAGTCACTCGACGCGCGCGCGTCCGCGGCCGTCAACCGCGCAAAGCGTGCGGACAAGGACCGCCTCGAGGCCGACTGGCCATAAAGGCAGACCCGGCCTGCGGCCGGCTCTGCCTAGGTAACGGCCGACTGGGAAACCCCCTCGTGCAGCGAGAGGAAGGGCACGAAGCTCGAGAGCGTGACGACGCCGATCTCGGGAAGACGGTCGCGCTCGCAGACGAGGCGGCTTTCGGCTCCTTTCTGCTTCTGGAGCGTCCAGGCTGCATACGCCTCCGCGCGGCGCTCGGCGACCAGCTCGCGGATGATCGCCGGCCGGGCGACAGCGAGCGGCACCGCCGCGAGGGCCTGCGAACGGTCAAGAGCGCGCAGTGTGAAACGGCCCTCCACGGTACGCACTGTGACGGCCCGGCCTGTCGGCGGACGAAAGGCCGCCTGCGGCGCGGAGGTGGCGAGCACGACGCCGCTGCCCTCCGGGAGCCAGCTTGGTGCCGGGGAGACAAGTACGCGCCGAGCGAGCACCTGTCCGTACGTGGCCCGGAAGCGATCGACGTCTGCGGACGACGGGCGCGTCGCCGAATCGCGGCTCAGAATCTCACGTCGGCGGAGCTCGTCACCGATGATCCCGCGCGCGACAAAGATGCTCGCACCAGCCTGCGCGAGCGCCGAGTGATACGCAGCGCGGCTCCCGTCGAAGCGAGCGTCGATGATGGCGCTCTCCGCGGCATGCACGTCACCGCTCGTCACATCGGTTCGCTCGTTCTCGAGGGTACGGACGACGAGCGCCGTGAGCGCCAACTCGCGGTCACCCGTCACCTTCGCGAGCGCGGCGATCCCAACCGCCGTCAACGCCCTATCCCCGTATGTGCACCGAACGCCTGAGGGCAAGTCGATCTGGCCGGCGCGCCGGTCGGAGTCGAATTCCCGGCCGAGGAGCCCGGGTGCGTCGCAGAGACCCTCGTCCCGCGCCCACAGCCACACGCATGCGGCAAACGTCTTGTCGGGGTCGTTCGATCGCTCGTTGCGCATTGCCCAGCCCCAAGACCAGATGTGGGGGAACTTGAACTCCCGCGCGACCTGCCGGGCGGCGAACGCCTGGAGCTTCGCGACCTCGAACCAGCGCGAGCGGGGCTTCAGGCCCTCGCGCCCTCCGGCTCCGAGCCCGGTCTGAAAGCCGATCATGAGCCCGATCCGAGATGGAGGGACACCGACGGCGAGGAGTCCGGAGGCCCTACGCCGATATCTCGCTCGAAGCTGGCGGGATCCTTCGATCGGCCCCTGTCGCCAGACGACGTTCGCGTTGGGGTAGTTCTCGAGGACGAGATCCGAGACCTGGCCGACCGATCTCCACCAGGCTGCGGCGTCGCCACCGGTGAAGGGCTTGCCCGCAACCAGGAGAGCGGGGCGGCCTCCGCGCTCGGCGAGCCGGGAGACGAAGTGGAGGACGTTCGCCCGGTAGCGCTCGATCGTCTCCGTGAGGGGCGTGGGCGACCATGCGCCGGAGAGCTCGTTGAGCGCGATCAGCGGCCGGGCACAGCCTGTGACAGATACCGCGTGCTCGAAGAGGGAGTCCGCGCGCTGCTCGATCAGCCCCGGATCCGCCGGCAGCGGGGGTGTGCCCACCCGCCTATGGAGATGCATGTCCCAGTGGACGGTCGCCGCGCCCGCCGCCCGCGCGTCTGCGGCGAGCTCCTGCCCGCCCGTGGCGACGACGACGCCTGGCCGCGCGAACCGCTCGCGCCAGAAGACGACCGAGCTGTCCGCGAAGTCGATCCAGACGGGCGGTGCCTCGGGAACCCCGCACGAGATCGCCCCCGGAGTTGCGCCGGCGGACCCAGAAAGCGTGAAGGGAGCAGCGAGAAAGCAGACGAGCAGAGGCAGGAGGCGGCGCATCGCCCGGTTAGGTAGCAGAAAGACGTGAAGAAAGGGGTCAGGTGCAAGACCTGACCCCAGCTGTTACTCCTCCTCCGCCGGCTGCTCCAGCTCAGCGGTTTCGCCCCCGCCGTCGAGCGAGGGCTCCTCGTCGAACGAGAGACCAAGGGCGTCCAGGTCGAAGCCGTCGCCCTCGCCGATCTCCTCGAGCGCGGCGAGGAGCTCCGCCTCCGCCTCGGGTCGGGCGAACGTCACCGGGAGCGGCTCCGTCGGCTCGATCGTGATCTGCCTGTACTGCTTGAGACCGGTCGCCGCCGGAATCAGCTTGCCGATGATCACGTTCTCCTTGAGCCCGTTCAGGCGGTCGACCTTGCCCTCGATCGCCGCGTCCGTGAGCACCTTCGTCGTCTCCTGGAAGGAGGCTGCCGAGAGGAAGGACTCGGTGGCGAGCGACGCTTTCGTGATCCCCAAGATGATCGGCTCGAACGTCGCCTGCTCCTTCTTCTGCTTCTTCACGCGCGCGTTCTCGCGCTCGAGGACGATGCGGTCGACGAGCTGGCCGGGCAGGAGCTCGGTCTCGCCCGCGCTCTCGACGCGGACCTTCTTGAGCATCTGTCGAACGATGAGCTCGATGTGCTTGTCGTGGATCTCGACGCCCTGCGACTTGTAGACCTTCTGCACCTCGCCGAGGAGGTAGAGCTCTGTCGGCGTCGCGCCCTTCAGAAGAAGCAGCTCGGCGGGGTTGAGCGAGCCCTCGTTGAGCGCGTCGCCTGACTCCACCGTCTGCCCGTGGGAGACGCGGAGCCGCGTCCGCCGCGGGAAGCTGTGCTCCACCGGGTTGGGGAGCTCGCCGCTCTCGTCGAGCGCGGTCGGCGTGACAGTCACCTTGATCGTGCGCTCGGAGTCGTCGATGTCGACCTTGCCGGCGACCTCGGTAAGCGTCGCCGCACCCTTCGGGTTCCGGGCCTCGAAGATCTCGACGACGCGCGGGAGGCCGTGCGTGATGTCCGCGCCGGCCACGCCACCCGTGTGGAACGTCCGCATCGTGAGCTGCGTCCCCGGCTCGCCGATCGACTGGGCGGCGATGATCCCGACCGCGTCGCCGATCTCGGTCATGCCGCCCGTAGCGAGGAACGTGCCATAGCAGAGGCGGCAGAGACCGACCTCGCTCCGGCACTTCAGCACCGAGCGCACCGGCACCGTCGCGGTCGCGGCGTGCTCGCCGAGCTCGTCGACGAGGGTCCGGAGGCCCCTCATCGTGATCTCGGCATTCCGTCCGGCGAGGACCGTCTTGCCCGGCCTACCGTCCTTGAGCGGCTTGCGGACGTCGAGGGCTGCTACCCGCCCCGCGACGCTCTTGTTGGGGGCGTCGTCGAGGATCAGCGGCAGCTCGATGTACTCCTCGGTTCCGCAGTCCTCCTCGCGGACGATGACGTCCTGGGAGACGTCCACGAGGCGCCGCGTGAGGTAGCCGGAGTCGGCCGTTCGGAGGGCGGTGTCGGCAAGGCCCTTGCGGGCGCCGTGCGTCGAGATGAAGTACTCGAGCACCGTCAGGCCCTCCATGAAGTTGGCCTTGATCGGACGCTCGATGATCTCGCCCTTCGGGTTCGCCATCAGCCCACGCATCCCGGCGAGCTGCCGGATCTGATTGAAGGATCCGCGCGCCCCCGAGTTGGCCATCATGTAGATCGGGTTCGTCTCCGAGAGCGTCTCCATCATCCGGTCGGCCACCTCGTCCGTCGCCTCCGTCCAGATGGCGACGATCCGCTCGTGGCGTTCCTCCTCGGTCATCAGACCACGGTCGTACTCGCGCTCGACCTTCGCAACCTCCTCCTCGTACTTGGCGAGGATGGCCTCCTTCTCGTCCGGGATGACGATGTCGTTCTTCGAGATCGTGATCCCGGCGCGCGTCGCGAACCTGAATGTCAGCGACTTGATGACGTCGAGCGCAGCGGCGATCGTGTTCGGACCGTAGTGCTCCACGAGCTCACCGATGAAGGTGTCGAGCTCCCGCTTCGAAAGCGTCCGGTTGAGGAATGGATGGCCCTCGAAGTCGCCGCCCGTGGCCTCGTCGAGAGCCCGCTGGACCTCGGCGTTGAAGATGACCCGCCCCGGTGTCGTGAGGAGGCGCTCGCCGCTCCACTCGTACTCGATCGGGTCCTGGAAGTCGACCTGGCCCGCGTCGAGCGAGAACTCCACGTCCTCCTCGGTGCGGAACCGCGGGAAGCCCTTCCGACCGAGCTGCTTCGCGAGGTCGGCAGAAGTCGTGCCGGTGAGGTCATACTCGCAGTAGGTCAGGAAGTACGCCCCCAGGACCATGTCCTGGTTCGGCGTCGCCAGAGGACGGCCGCTCGCCGGGGAGAGGATGTTGTTGGACGACAACATGAGGACGCGCGCCTCCGCCTGGGCTTCCGCCGAGAGGGGGAGGTGCACCGCCATCTGATCGCCGTCGAAATCGGCGTTGAACGCCTGGCAGACGAGCGGATGGACCTGGATCGCCTTACCCTCGACGAGCACGGGCTCGAACGCCTGGATCCCGAGGCGGTGCAGCGTCGGGGCCCGGTTCAGCAGGACCGGGTGCTCCGCGATGACCTCCTCGAGGACGTCCCAGACCTCTGGGATCATCGACTCGACCATCTTCTTCGCCGCCTTGATGTTCTGGACGGCCTTGCGCTCGACGAGCCGGCTCATGATGAACGGCTTGAAGAGCTCGAGCGCCATGAGCTTCGGCAACCCACACTGGTGAAGCTTCAGGTTCGGGCCTGCGACGATCACCGACCGCCCTGAGTAGTCCACGCGCTTCCCAAGCAGGTTCTGGCGGAAGCGGCCCTGCTTGCCCTTGAGCATGTCGGAGATCGACTTCAACGGGCGATTGCCCGGGCCGGTGACGGCACGCCCACGGCGACCGTTGTCGAAGAGGGCGTCGACGGCCTCCTGCAACATCCGCTTCTCGTTGTTAACGATGATCTCCGGCGCGCCGAGGTCGAGGAGGCGCTTCAACCGGTTGTTGCGGTTGATGACGCGGCGGTAGAGGTCGTTGAGGTCGCTCGTCGCGAAGCGGCCACCGTCGAGCTGGACCATCGGGCGCAGCTCCGGCGGGATCACGGGAACCGCCTCGAGGACCATCCACTCGGGCTTGTTCCCCGACTTGATGAACGCCTCGACGACCTTGAGCCTCTTGATCGCCCGCTGCTGCTTCTGACCCTTGGAGGTCTTGATGACGTCGCGGAGCGTGCGTGACTCGAGGTCGAGGTCGAGGTCGCGGAGCAGGTCGCGAACGGCCTCGGCGCCCATGCCGCCCCGGAAGTAGATCCCGAAGCCGTACGGAGACCCGAAGCGGTCCTTGAGCTCGCGGAAGATCTGCTCGTCCCCGACGATCATCTTCGGCTCGAGCTCCTTGAACAAGAGCCACGTCTGCTCGAGCCGGCGGACGGCGTCCACTGCGGCCTCGCGCGTGTCCTCGCGCCGGACGTCGATGTCCGCGACCATCTCGCGCACCTTGAGCGCCCACTGGCCGATCGCGTCGAGGTCCTCCTTACGGGTGCCCTCGACGAGGCAGAGGTCATAGGCGAGCTCGCGGACGGACGCCGCGTCGGCGTCGGGATCGACCGCGGCAAGGACGTCCGAGAGAAGGCCGTTACCGACGTCTCGCGCGCGCTCGAGGTTCTTCTTGTCCACCGACTCGACGAGCCCTGCATCGTCGGCCGAGAGCTCGGCACCGGCGAGCAGCGCCTCCTGCAGGCGCTTGACGTGCTTCGTGATCGCGCCCTTCTTCGATCCGGACGCCTTCTCGAGGTCCCTGCGCAGCGGCTCGAGCGCCGCCTCGATCTGCATCGCCGCGGCAGCGACCGACTCGACCTCGCGCGGCGCGAGCCGGCGGTCCTCGCGCGTCGCCGTCTGGCGGACGAGCTCGCGGACGCGGCGCGGATCCTCGTTCGTGATCTTCTTGGCGAGCTCGGCGAACACGCGGCCGCCGAGTACGCGCACCTCTTCGAGCGAGGGCAGCCCCTGCTCCTCGGCCCAGTTGGAGAGGCCGCGGACCCAGAAGTCGTCGTCCTCGTCGAAGTTGCGCTCCTTGCCCACCGCGAAGAAGTCGCGCCGGCGGGCGAACCTGTCGTCGAGCGCCGAGAGCGCTTCGTCGCGGTCGAGGTAGATGCGCTCGCTCTCTCCTGCAACCTTGTCCTCGAGGTCGGCCAGGTCGGCCTGGCGCTTCTCCCGGTCGACCGTGGTGACGATCGAGGCCGCGAAGTAGAGGACCTTCTCGAGCTCGCGGGGCGCGATGTCGAGCAGGTAGCCGATCCGGCTCGGGACGCCCTTGAAGAACCAGATGTGCGAGACGGGAGCCGCAAGGTCGATGTGGCCCATGCGCTCGCGGCGGACCTTCTGGCGGGTCACCTCGACCCCGCAGCGCTCGCAGATGATGCCCTTGTAACGGACGCGCTTGTACTTGCCGCAATAGCACTCCCAGTCCTTCGTCGGACCAAAGATGCGCTCGCAGAAGAGGCCGTCGCGCTCCGGCTTGAGCGTGCGGTAGTTGATCGTCTCCGGCTTCGTGACCTCGCCTGAGGACCAGTCGCGAATCTGCTTGCTCGATGCAAGGCCGATCCTGATCGAGTCGAAGTCGTTGATGTCGGGGCCGCGTCTAGGAGTGTCCATCTAGAGCCTCAAACCTCTCTCTCGCTCTGTCTCTGTCTCTGTTTTGCTCTTGTTAGGCACTTGCGAAGCAAGTGCCTTACTCTTCGATCTCTACGTCCGCGAGGTCGACCTCGAGCGGAGCCTCCTCGGCCTCGACGTCGCCCAGCTCCTCGTCCGCGGCGAGCACGAGCTCGCCCTCCTCGTCTCCGCGTTCGCCGCCCTCCTCGACCTCCTCGGCTGTGGGCTGCCGCACGGCCGCCCGGAGCGAACCCGGCGAGAGGTCGATGCCGAGCTCCTCGGCAGCCCGCAGGAGCTCGTCGTCCTCCTCGCGCACCTCGACCTCCCGGCCCTCGTCGGAGAGAACCTGGACGTCGAGCGCGAGGGACTGCATCTCCTTGAGCAGCACCTTGAAGGACTCGGGGATCGACGGCTCGGCGATGTTCTCGCCCTTGACGATCGCCTCGTAGGCCTTGACGCGCCCGATCGTGTCGTCGGACTTGATCGTGAGCATCTCCTGGAGGGTGTACGCGGCGCCGTACGCCTCGAGCGCCCACACTTCCATCTCGCCGAAGCGCTGGCCACCGAACTGCGCCTTGCCGCCGAGAGGCTGCTGCGTCACGAGCGAGTAGGGCCCGGTCGAGCGGGCGTGGATCTTGTCGTCCACGAGGTGGAGCAGCTTCATGATGTACATGAAGCCGACGGTCACTTCCTGAGCGAACGGCTCGCCCGACTTGCCGTCGAAGAGGGTCACCTTCCCCGAGCAGCGTCCGCCGCGCGGCGCCGAATCGTCGACGGTCATTCGCACGGAGCCGTCATGGCTCGCATGGATCACCTCGACCAGTGCGTCGTCCACGTCCGCCTCGGTGGCGCCGTCGAAGACGGGGGTTGCCACACAGCGCGGGTCGGGAGCGTTGATCGGAGCCCGGGGGCTCACCTGCCCGCCCTCGGGGAAGACGCCGTGCGCGGCCGCCCAGCCGAGGTGCGTCTCGAGGATCTGGCCGATGTTCATCCGGCTCGGGACGCCCAGCGGGTTGAGAACGACGTCCACGGGACGACCGTCCTCGAGGAAGGGCATGTCCTCCTCGGGCACGATCTTCGCGATCACACCCTTGTTTCCGTGCCGGCCGGCGAGCTTGTCGCCCTCCGCGATCTTCCTCTTCTTCGCGACGTAGACCCGGACCAGCTCGTTCACACCCGGGGGCAGGTCGTCGCCTGCGTCACGGGAGAACGTCTTGACGCCGATGACCTTGCCGCCCTCGCCGTGAGGGACCTTGAGCGACGTGTCCCGCACCTCGCGCGCCTTCTCCTTGAAGATCGCGCGGATCAGCTTCTCCTCGGCGGTGAGCTCGGTCTCGCCCTTCGGCGTGACCTTGCCGACGAGGAGATCACCCGACCCGACCTCGGCTCCGATGCGGACGACGCCGCGCTCGTCGAGGTTGGCGAGTGACTCCTCCGAGCGGTTGGGGATGTCGCGCGTGATCTCCTCGTCGCCGAGCTTCGTCGAGCGAGCGTCGATCTCGTACTCGTGGATGTGGATCGAGCTGAGCACGTCGTCGCGTACGAGGCGCTCGGAGATCACGATCGCGTCCTCGAAGTTGAAGCCCTCCCAGGGCATGAAGGCGACGAGCAGGTTCGCACCGAGGGCGAGCTCGCCGCCGTCGGTGGAGCTCCCGTCGGCGAGGACCTCGCCCTTCTTCACCTTGTCGCCGAGCGTCACGACCGGCTTCTGGTGGATGAGCGTGCCCTGGTTCGAGCGCATGAACTTCGTCAGCGGGTACTCGTCGCGGGTTCCGCGACCCTCGACGACGATCCGCTCGGCGTCCACGTCGACCACCGAGCCGTCGTTCCGTGCGAGGACGACGTCGCCCGTATCCACGGCTGCCCTGAACTCGAGCCCGGTGCCGACGAGCGGCGCCTGCGGGATCATCAGGGGCACTGCCTGGCGCTGCATGTTCGCGCCCATGAGCGCCCGGTTCGCGTCGTTGTGCTCGAGGAAGGGGATGAGCGCCGTCGCCACCGAGACGATCTGCGCCGGCGAGACATCCATGTACTCGATGTGCTTGGGGGCGACCATGACGGCCTCGCCGTCCCGCGAGCGGCAGAGCACCTGCTCGTGCAGGAATTTGCCCGTCTTCGGGTCGACCGGCTCCGAGGCCTGGGCAATGGTGAACTGGCGCTCTTCGGCCGCGTCCAGGTAGATGATCTCGTCCGTTACCTTGCCGCCTTTCACGACGCGGTAGGGCGTCTGGATGAAGCCGAACTCCGACACCGTCGCGAACGAGGCGAGCGAGCCCATGAGACCGATGTTCGGGCCTTCGGGCGTCTCGATCGGGCACATCCGCCCGTAGTGCGTCGGGTGCACGTCGCGCACCTCGATCGGGGCGCGCTCGCGTGTGAGCCCACCCGCACCGAGAGCCGAGAGGCGCCGGCGATGCGTCAGCCCGGCAAGCGAGTTCGTCTGATCCATGAACTGCGACAGCTGCGAGGAGCCGAAGAACTCCTTCAGCGCCGCGACGACAGGCCGGATGTTGATGATCGTCTGCGGAGTGATGGTGTCGACGTCCTCCGTCGTCATTCGTTCGCGGACTACGCGCTCCATGCGATAGAGGCCGACCCGGAACGCCTCCTGGATCAGCTCGCCCGTCGTGCGCAGCCGCCGGTTGCCGAAGTCCTCGTACTCGTCCAGCTCACCCCGGATCGGGTCGCGTGAGAGCTGCGCCCCGTCGGCGGCATAGTCCCTCGAGTCCTCTGGCACGCCGAGCATCGCGGGCAGCTCCACGAGCCTCCGGACGAGGGCGACGATGTCCTCGGTCGTGAGGACGCGCACGCCCTCGGGAACGTGGGCTCCGAGCCGCTGGTTCAGCTTGTAGCGGCCTACCTTCGTCAGGTCGTACCGCTTCGGGTCGAAGAAGAGCGCCCGCAGGAGGTTGCGCGCGTTGTCGAGCGTCGGGGGCTCGCCCGGCCGCTGCTTCTTGAACACCTCGATGAGCGCTTCCTCCTCGCGCGTCGACGGGTCCTTGTCGAGCGCGTTCGCGATGTAGACGGAGCCGCCGAACAGCTCGAGAATCTTCTCGTTCGAGCTCGTGTCGAGCTGGAAGCCGGTCGTCGGATCCTCCGCGGGCAGCGCCCGCAGGAGAGTTGTGATCGGCAGCTTCCGCTTGCGGTCGATACGGGCGTAGACCACGCCCTTCTTGTCGATCTCGACTTCGAGCCAGGAGCCGCGGGACGGCATGAGGTTCGCCATGAAGACCTGCTTCGTGGCGTCCTTCGGCTCCATCAGATACGCGCCGGGGCTGCGCACGAGCTGCGTGACGATGACGCGCTCGGTGCCGTTGATGATGAACGTGCCCCACGGCGTCATCATGGGGAAGTCGCCCATGAAGACCCGCTGCTCGCGGATCTCCCCGGTCTCCTTGTTGACGAAGCGGACGGTGATCGAGAGCGGGACCTGGTAGGTCAGGTCCTTTTCCCGGCACTCCTGGATCGAGAACTGCGGATCCCCGAACTCGTACTCTCCGAACTCCACGGCGAGGGTCCCCGTGTAGTCCTCGATCGGCGAGATGTCGTCGATCGTCTCGCGCAGGCCGTCCTCCATGAACCACTGGAAGGACGCCTTCTGGATATCGATGAGGTTGGGGAGGTCGAGGACGTGCTTAAGGCGCGAAAAGCTCTTGCGCGCGCGTGGCGCGACAGCAACGCTGCTCAAATGTGACAGCCTCCCTTAAATGCGTGCAGGGTTGGACGGGCGAAGCCTCGGCGGAACCCCGAAGGATAGCGCACGAGCGCAACCCACCGCAACCGCCGTCGGAGCGGATGGAATGCGTCGAAGAAGGATAGCGCATGAGCCACCGTAGGGGCCGGGCATGCCCGGCCCCTATTTCAGCTCGACGGTGGCGCCTGCTTCTTCCAGCTGGGCTTTGATGGACTCGGCCTCCTCCTTCGCGGCGCCCTCCTTGACGGCACCGGGAGCGCCGTCGACGAGGTCCTTCGCCTCCTTGAGGCCGAGACCGGTGACCGCGCGGACGACCTTGATCACCTGGATCTTCTTGTCGCCGACGGCCGTGAGCACGACGTCGAAGGAGTCCTTCTCCTCCGCTTCGGCGGCACCCTCACCGGCGGCCGCGAGGGCCGCACCGGGGGCGGCGACCGCGACCGGAGCGGCGGCAGTGACGCCCCACTCCTCCTCGATCGACTTCTTCAGCTCGACGAGCTCGAGCACTGTCATCTTGCCGAGCGTGTCGAGCACCTTCTGGACGTCCGTTGCCATTACTCCTCCTCGCCGAACGGCTGCGCCGTTCGGCTAATCGCTTTCCTCTGTCTCTTGGCTGGGTTCCTTAGGCGATTCTGCGAGAGCGGAATCACCCTGCTCCTCGAACTGGTTGATCCGGGCGTCGATCAGGCCGTGGAGGTCGCGCAGCGGCGCCGACACGAGCGCCATGAGCTGCGTCAACGGAGCGACGACGACGCCGACCAGCTGCCCACGCAAGACGTCCATGGGCGGCAGCGTCGCGAGCTCCGCGATCTCGTCGCCGGACAGCGCCTTTCCTTCGAGGATCCCGCCCCGCAGCGTGAGGACGTTGGTCTCCTTCGCCGTCGTCGCGAGCGCCTTGGCGACGGCGGCAGGGTCTCCGGCAGACTCGATGAAGGCGATCCCGGTCGGCCCGTCGAGCATCACGAGCAGCGCCTCGGCGCCCGCCAGCTCGGCCGCGCGGCGCGTCAGCGTGTTCTTGACGATGCGGAAGCGAGCCCCGTGCTGGATCAGCTCGTCGCGCAGCGCCTCGAGCTGCTTGTTCGTCAGGCCGCGATAATCGGCGACGATCAGGGTCTCCGCCGAGCCGAGCTCGGCCGCGAGCTCGGAGACGATCCGTTCCTTGTCCGTCTTCAGCACGTCATGTCCTCCTGAAACGACGAAACCCGCGCGAGGCGGGCTCGGTCCGGCGTGCTACGCGCGGATGGAACCTGCCTCGGCCGGACCTCCGCCGCCTCGTGGCTCTGAGCCACAAAGCGGCTGCCGGCTGTCTTCGGCGGGACTCGTCAGTGGTTAGGCCGAGACTACCTCCCTGGCCGAATCGGCGCCAGCCGATTCTGCAAGCTCGTCCGCGATTTCGCGCGTCTTCGTCGAGTCGACGCGGATGCCCGGGCCCATGGTCGTGGTCAGCGTGATCTGCTTGATGTAGCGACCCTTCGCGGCCGAGGGCTTGGCGCGCACGATCTCCTCGACCAGGGCCGCGTAGTTCTCGAGGAGAGCCCGCTCCTCGAAGCTCCGCTTCCCGATCGGGAGGTGGACATTGCCGCCGCGGTCGGTCCGGTACTCGAGCTTTCCGGCCTTCGCGTCTTGAACGGCTTTGCCGACGTCGAAGGTCACGGTCCCGGTCTTCGGGTTCGGCATGAGACCCCTC
>Ga0209341_10003028_pt1 | contig 15791 bp, 18 predicted proteins | sample RifCSP13_2_FD_184020 | JGI IMG/M metagenome (GOLD analysis project Ga0209341, IMG submission 184020) | Soil microbial communities from Rifle, Colorado - Rifle CSP2_sed 13_2 (SPAdes) (version 2) | ecosystem: Environmental > Terrestrial > Deep subsurface > Rock core/Sediment | place: Rifle...
TGTGGTTGCTCTGCACGGCGGTGTGGAGGGTCGCGTGGCCCGCCTCCGCGGGTCGGAACGCGGCGCAGCTGTTCGCGGACTTCGCGGCGACCGGCGTGATGCCCATCGCCCCGAACGCGGTAGGGGAGATGATGGCGCTGTGGGTCATCGGCGCCGTGTGCCTGGTGGCCGCCGCCGTCCTCCTGCGGCTGTTCGTGCGGCGGCTGCCGACGAAGACGTACTCACCCCGCCCCATGAAGCCGTCCTCCTGGCTCGACTACGCGGTATTCAACTTGGCCATCGTCGCAATCGCCGCTCTGTTCCCCGCCGGCATCGCGTCGTACGCGGGGCTGAAGATCGTGTTCCTGTCCGCGCTCGCGATCAAGCTCATCGTCCTCTCCCTCGTGGGCGCGTTCGCGTACTGGTCCCTCCTGGGGCGGTTCGACGCCTTCGGGAAAATCTCCCTCCTCGTCCCGGTGATGAAGGCGATCCCGCAGGAGGTCTCGACGGTACAGACCGTCGTCCAGGCGGAGGTCCAGAAGACCGCGCCCCCGGAGCCGAGCGGGGCCCTCCCGCCGCCCACGGAGGACGACATGGCGGGGATCGAGCGCGTGAAGTGAGGCGGCCCTCGAATCCTTTAAGGGCGGCGGGCCTTTGGGCAGTCCCAGCCCCGTGGGGTAGCGGTCAAGCCTGCGAGCCTTTGGAGCTTGCGACGCCAGTTCGAATCTGGCCGGGGCTATCCCTCTCGCCGCCTCGCCCGCTGCCCGAGCCACGCGACAATCCACACGAACAGGATGATCCACAGAAGGAGGGACAGGGGCAGGAGCGCGAGGATCTCGTAGGATCCCGTGAGGAGGGACGCGAACACCGCGGCCCCGAGGATCGCGATGAACCCGAAGACGAGCACGAGGACGACCGCGCGGCGGCTGAACCGCAGCTCCATCCGCACCCGCCATGGCCCGAGACCTCTTAACCCGATGGCCCGATGGTGGGGCGTGCGCGTCACCTGCCGCCTCGAACTCGGCTACAAAACGAAGCGGGACGCGGAGACCGTCGCCCGGTCGATCCGGGTGGACGACGACGCGTACATCGCCACTAGGGTGGCGGGCCGCACGCTGGTCGCCGAGGCCGGCGCGGAGTCCTTCCGAAGCCTGCTCCACACCCTCGAGGACTACCTCGCCTGTGTCGCGGTCGCGGAGAAGCTCCTACGCGGGTAGCCCTTCCCGCACCTTCGCGGCGAGGCCCCGCTTGAACGCGAGCATCTCCTCCCGGTTGAGGAAGGCCTGGCCCACCGCCACGAGGCGGTCCTCCGGGTCCACGACGAGGATCTCGTCCCCGGGACGCAGCTCGGGGTCCGCGTCCACGACGAACTTCGCGAACACGTTCTTCCCCGCCCGGTTGAACTCGGCGGTCTCCGGGTCCACGACGACCCGCAGGGCGGGGCCCCGGAACGCGCGGTGCAGGAGCTTCGCACCCTCCAGGCGGAGCGTGAACATCCCGTCGTGGGCCCGCATCGAGAGGACATGCCGCCCGCCCGCGATCACGTTCCGGATCCGCCCCGTGTTCTTCGACCGCACGAGCTCGACGTCGCCCGCCAGGAGGGCGTCCGCGGCGCCGCGGCCGAACTGCATCTCCGCGGTCGCGCGGACCCGCTGCAGGTTCCAGTCGATCGGCTCCGGCGCCTCCCGCCGCTTCTCCAGCTCCGCGAGGGTCGCGTCGCCTTCCCAGAGGATCCCGAACTCGTAGCCCGCCCCGGCGAGGTAATGGCGGGCGAACACCTCGGAGGCCTCCATCACCTCGAGGTCGAGCTGGTCCGGCACGAGGGACTGGGAGTGCGGGTACATCTCGTCGAGCTCGATCGGAACGGGCCCGAACGCGGACTTCACGAGGAAGTGCGCGTTGCACACCGCCTCGACCTGCGCGATCTCCTTCGCGCGGCGGGCCATGTACGGCTTCCCGCCCTCCGGGAACATCACGAGGGTCCGCGTCCGCGGCGGGGAATACCGCTCCTGGAGGCGGCTCCGGAACCGCGCGAGGATCGGGCGGTACATCGTCTCCGGGCCCGTGTAGAACAGCGCCGTGTGGCGGCTCGCGGGCTCGAACCGCTCGAGCCACTGCGCATAGCGGCGGATCTCCTTGAGGCCGTCGAGGAGGGCGGGGTGGGCCCGGCACCGCCGCTCCACGAGCTCCCACAGCTCCCCCGCGCGGATCGCCTGCTGGACCCGCCCGATCTCCGCGAACGAGACGAAGAGGTTGTGCTCCGCAATCGCCTTCTCGTCCCCCTTTAGCTCCGCGAGGTCGTGGTCCGTGCACACGGGGCACTCGCAGTTCACGTACGCGAGCTCGGAGACGTGGCGGGTGCCGTCGATGAACATCATCCGTCCTGCGCGTGCGTACTTCGCGTACGATGCGGAGTCGAACAGGTCGCACCCCAGGAGGACGGCGAGGGCGAAGGTCATCGGGTGGCCCGCCCCGAAGAGGTGGACCGGGAGGGCGGGGCTCAGGCCTTGCTTGGACGCCGCGATCACCCGCACGAGGTCCCGGAAGCGGTACTGCTCCATCAGCGGGACGACGCCGCCGATCGCCGCCACGTCGACGTCGAGCTTCGACAGCTCCTGCGCACACCGCGTCCGTTCCTCCGGGTGGAGCCCGCCCTGGACCGCGCCGACGAGCGCGAACCCCGCCTCGACGCTGGACATCTCCTCCTTGACCTGTACCGCCTCGGCCGCCCGCCGCAGCGTCTCGTCCACGTCCGCCGCGGCCCGGGGCCTGGAGTGCTCCGGCTCCGAGAAGACGTCGAGCATCGTCGCGAGGTCCGACCCGAGGAGGGCCTGGAACTCGACGATCTCGCGGTTCGTGACCTCGACGTCCCCGTAGACGTGCTGCTGGAAGGCTCCCGAGTCCGTCATGATCGGGCCCTCGTACTCGAGGACGTCGTGGACCGTCAGGTCCTCGAAGGACTTCCCCTCCTTCTTCGCGGTCTGGTACAGGATGTACGCGTTCGTGATCACGATCTCCGCGCCGAACTTCTCCGCCATGTCCGCGGGCGGGATCAGGATCTTGTTCGGGTTCACGACGGGCATCAGGGTCGGCGTCTGGACGACGCCGTGGCGGGTCTCGAGGAGGCCGAGGCGGGCGAGCCCGTCGCGGTCGATGACCTCGAACACGCGGGACCATCGCCGGGGCGGGTAAAGGCCTTGCGCCCGCCCCCGCACTTTCGCGCATCCTCCCGCAACGGTTATCGCGACGGCGGGGCTCCTCCCGACGGTCCGCGTGCTGAAGAACACGTTCATCCACATCCCGTGGGTCGGGTACCCGACGGAGGCGCGCCTCTGGCGGGAGGGCTTCCGGACGTGGGACGACTTCCTGGACGGCGAGCCCCGCCTCCGGGCCGGACGGGAGCGCGCGCGGGCGATCCGCGCGGAGGTCGAGCGGTCGCGGTCCCGCCTCGAGCACGGCGACTACCGGTACTTCGCGCGGCGACTAAGCCCGAGGGACCAGTGGCGGGCCCTCGGGGAGTGGGGCGACCGGGCGATGTACCTGGACATCGAGACGACGGGGCTCCGGAGGAACCGCCACCACGTCACAATCGTGGGCCTCTACGACGGCCGGCGGGTCCGGCACTTCATCGAGGGCGTCGACTTGGAGGAGTTCCCCGCCGCGATCGCGAAGGCCCCGATGCTCGTCACGTTCAACGGCTCCCGCTTCGACCTCCCGTTCATGCAGGCCCGGTGGCCGCAGCTCCGCTTCGAGCAGCTCCACGCGGACCTCCTGTATCCGCTCCACCGCCTCGGGCTGTACGGCGGTCTCAAGGAGATCGAGTCGAAGCTCGGGATCGAGCGGACGGAGGCGACCCGCGACCTCCGCGGGCACGACGCGGTGCGGCTGTGGCGCCGGTTCGAGCGCGGGGACGACGAGGCCCTCGAGGTCCTCCTGGAGTACAACCGCCAGGACGTCGAGAACCTCCGCCCGCTCAAGGACCACGCGTACCGGGCCCTCCGAGCGAAGTTCCTTGGCGAGCCCCCGCCGCAGACGTGGTAATCGCGGAGGCTTATTTGGCGGGGCGGGCTCCCCGTGGCCATGTTGAAGTTCGGGACGGTTGCGGTCGTGGTGAAGACCGAGAAGAAAGCCGCCAAGTGGTACCGGGAGAAGCTCGGGTTCCGGCTCGTGGACCAGTTCCCGCACTGGCACACGGTCTCCCCGCGGGGCTCGAGCGTCCTGATCCACCTCTGCCCGGACTCGAAGCCGGAGAAGGGGAACACGGGCTTCATGTTCGTGACGAAGGACATCGAGAAGGAGGTCGCGGGGCTCAAGAAGAAGGGCGTGCGGATCACGACGCCGATCACGAAGGAGTCGTACGGGACGATGGCGATGTTCGCGGACCCGGACGGGAACGAGTTCTGGATCTTCGAGGAGTAGTCCTCACGGCTCCCGTGACGCGTCCCGGGCGCGTCCCCGCCATTCGTCGGCGGGATACCGCGCCTCGTTTCGCTCCAGCTTGCGGAGGACCGCGTCCGAGAGGTCGATCCCCGCGGCGTTCGCCGCGGACAGGCAGTAGATGACGACGTCCGCGAGCTCCTCCTCCAAGCGGGCCCGCAGCGCCGCGTCCATGGGATCGGAATCGCCCCGCCACTGGAACAGCTCGAGCAGTTCCGCGGCCTCCACGCTGATCGCCTTCGCGAGGTTCGCGGGGCGATGGTACTTCTCCCAGTCCCGCTCCCGCACGAATGCTGCCACCCGGTCGCGAAGGGCGGACACGGTCGTCGCGTCGTCGGCCATGCCCCGCCATCGGGGGCGGGTGATTTCTCCCTTTCGCGTGGACGTTCCGCGCGCGGCTCACCGCACCTCGGGGCCGCCCCCGCCCGGCCTCGCGGGCGGCGTCGTCGGTCCGGTCGGCGGGCCGCGCAGATCCTTCGGCGCGCTCACGACCCGGATCACGACCTGCGTGGAGACGGTGTAGACGGGGTTCCCGGCGGGGTCGTGCTCGCCCTCGAGGCGCATGGCCCCGGTGACGAGCGTCCGGACCTTCAGCACGGTGCCGTCCGAGAGGTCGTACGTGACCCACGGTTCGCTCTTCGCCTCGAAGTCGATGTTCACCGCATCGACCTCCCGGTGCGAGATGGGGGAGACGACTTTGACCATGGCCGACGGCACGCCCGCCACCTCTAAAAGGATTCGCCGCGCCCGGCGGGGACGGCTGCGACGCGGATTAGCCGCCGCTGACCGCGCGCGTGACCTCGAACTTCCCTTCGTCGAACGCGAGCGCGTAGAATCCGGTCTCGTGCTTCGTGCTCCGCATCTTCACGCATCGGACCCGCCGCTGGACGTAGAGGTCGCTCGTCGGATGGAGCCCGAGGTGGAGGATCCCGTCCGCGAGGTACGCCTCCTCGTCGTACCGCCCTCCGACGGGGCTCTCCATGGACGTTTCCGAGATGATCAGGGACGTCGTCCCGAGGTCCCGCAGCCACTCGAACAAGTAGTACAGCTCCGTCCTCCGGTCCTGGAACTTCGCCATCGTCTCCAGCACGTCGAGGGAGTCGAGGACGAGGAGGCTGATCTTCTCGGACTTCATGAAGTTCGAGGCGTACATCTTGAACAGCTCGATCCAGGTCCCGCGGGCCTGAAGGAAGTTCAGGTTCTTGCGGACCGTGCCCATGTCCAGGACGGAGAGGTTCTTGTACGCCTTCTCGTCCGTCATCCCGAGCTCGTGCATGTGCTCCAGGAGGATGCCCCGGCTCTGCTCGAGCGTGAAGTACGCGGACTTGCGCCCCTCCTGGAGGGCGTTGTTGTACAGGATGCTGAAGGTGAGGGAGGACTTCATCGTCCCCGGGGCGCCCGAGACGAGGGTCACGTAGCCTTCGGGGATGCCGCCGTTCAGGGCGTCGTCGAACCCCCGGACGTACGTCTTCACGCGGGAGACGACCATCGCATCACGTTCCGACGGCTGGACGGAGAACCTCGTCCCATAATGGCTTTTCGGCCAGAGTCCGCGTTCTGATTCCAGTGCCCGCGCCGGGGGAGAAGATTTAAGCCGCGCCCCTCGCTCGAAGGCTGCCGTGCTCGACTCCCTCCAGCTCGTCCTCGCCCTCGTCCTCCTGTTCTTCCTCCCCGGGTGGACCCTCGTGAACGCGGTCTTCCCCCGGAAGGGGGAGCTCGACCGGGAGTACGACGCCCTGCTCCGGATCACCCTCGGGATCGTGATGAGCATCGTCGTCGTGATCCTGTACGGCTTCGGGCTGAACAGCCTCGGGGTGGCCCCGAGCGGGTTCGGGTACTTCACCGCGTCGAACCTCTGGGCGGGCCTGGGCGCCCTCGTCGCCGCGTTCTTCGCCCTCGGCTGGTGGCGGGGGGCGTACCCCGTCCTCGGGCGGCTCCACCCGAGGCTCGCGCGGGAGCCCCCGCCGGAGCGGAACAGCATGACCGCGGAGCTCGAGAAGGACCGCACGGCGCTCGGCAAGCTCCGGGAGCTCGCGACGGAGCGGGAGAAGCTCCGCCGACGGATCAAGGACTACGAGCGCCGGATCTCCCTGCACAGCGGGGACGCGAAGGCCCACTACACCCGCCAGCGGGACGAGACGAGGGCCCGCCTCCGGGAGGTCGACGGGGAGCTGAAGCGGCTCGAGAAGGCGCGTGCGGAGGAGCTGTACGGCGCATGACGACCGTGCGGGCGAGGCCCGGCCCCATGGAGTACAAGCTCGTCGTCGTGGTCCGCGAGGACATCGGCCTCTCGAAGGGCAAGATGGCGGTGCAGGTCGCGCACGCCGCGGTCACCGCGGCCCTGGAGGCGAAGGCGGCCCGCCCGAAGTGGTTCCACGCATGGATCGACGAGGGCCAGAAGAAGGTCGTCGTGCGGGCCGCGGACCTCGAGGCCCTGAAGACGCTCCAGAGGCAGGCGGTCGCCCTCCGGCTGCCCACGGCCCTGATCGAGGACGCGGGGCTCACGGAACTTCCACCGGGGACGACGACATGCCTCGGGGTCGGACCGGGACCGAACCACCTCGTCGACCAGGTCACGGGGCCCCTGAAGCTGGTCTAGTATGAAGGCCCAGGGCCGGATCCTCGGGGTCGACGACGGGCCCTTCCAGTTCTCGGACGAGTTCGTTCCCGTCGTCGGCGTCGTCGTGCGCGCGCCGAGCTACGTCGAGGCCGTGCTGACGACGCGCGTCCACGTGGACGGGACGGACGCAACGGCGGTGCTCGCCGATGCGATCCTCCACTCCCGATACCACGAGGGCCTAGGCCTCGTCCTCCTGGACGGGGCGGCCCTGGGCGGGTTCAACGTGGTCGACGTCGAGGCGCTCAGCGCGTCAACGGATATCCCCGTCGCGACGATCACCCGCCGCAAGCCAGACCCCGTTGCGATCGAGAAGGCCCTCCGGGGCCGCTTCGCGGACTGGGAGCGCCGCCTGGAGATCCTCCGGCGCCGGCCGCTCCTTCGGATTGAGACGGAGCACAAGCCCCTGTACGCGACGGTGGCGGGGATGGAGCCCCACGAGCTCAAGGACGCGGTGCGCCGCTGCACGGTGCGCGGGGCCCTCCCGGAGCCGATCCGGATCGCCCACCTCGTCGCGACCGCGATCGTGCGGGGCGAGTCGAAGGGGGACGCCTAGCGGATCGGGAACCGGAGGATCGCGCCGAGCCCGCCCAGGCCCTCGAGCTTCTTCCCCGCCTCGTGGCGGGAGCCGACGACGACCGCCTTCCCGCGGGCGGACTCGACCCGCCGGATCAGGTCCTCGACCGCGAGGTCCCGGACCTTCGTGTCCGTCACGAGGAGGGTCTCCACGGCCCCCGCCTCCACCGCGGTCCGCGTCTCGTCGGGGCCGTACGCGAAGAGCCCGCCCTTCGCAATCTCCTCCAGGAGCCGCTCGACGAGCCGGGTCTCTTGGGCGACGCGCGTCTCCTCGAGGATCTTCGCGCCGAGGCCCCCCCGCATCGCCTCCTGGATCCCCGCCATCCCGCCCTGGCTCGTGCCGTGGAGCCGCAGCATCGGGTGGAGCTCGGGCCGGCGGTCCCGCACGAACTTCGCGAGGTCCTCCCGCTCGAAACCCGGCCCCACGACGAGCAGGGCGGTCCCCAGGTCCATCGACGCGAGCTTCGCGAGGACCTCCTCGAAGTACGCGGTCCGCGTCTCGGCCCCCGGGTACATCTTGCCCTGGCGCTCCGCGCGGATCACCGCGACCTCCCGAATCCCCATCTGCCGCATCTCCGCGATGAGCGCCTCCTCGTCGTCGATCGCGAGGACCGTGACGAGGGGCTTCACCGTCGCCGCGACCGCCTCCTCGATCCGGCGCAGGTGGTGCTCCCGCCAGTCCTTGACGATCGTGAGGTCGTCGTCCACGGCGACGTTCAGCGTGTGGTGGCGGCCCAGGTCCTGCGGCCCCTCCTCGATCAGCCCCGTGATGCGGAGCCGGTCCGCGAAGTCCGCGTACTCGACGTGGTCCACCCGGATCCCGAGCTTCACCCGGACCTTCTCCCCCCGCTCCGGGCGGACCTTGTCCGTGGCCGCCTCCTCGCGGCGGTACGTGAACGCCCGCACGAGGTCTCCCGGTTCGACGAGGTTGTGGAGGTGCCACAGGTCGTCCGGGTTCTGGACCTTCAGGCGGATCTCCCCCGTCTTCCGGTCCTGGTGGAGGACGCGCATCGTCCGTCGATGGGGCGCCGCTTATTTCTGGATATCGCGGTCAGGGCCAGAAGAGCCACGCGAGGACGAGGAGGGCCGCGACCGCCATCACAACGAGGAAGAACCAGCCCATGGCGGGAGGCTGCGCGACCTTCGGGGCTCCGGAGGGGACCGGCTCGTGCGCCTCGCCTCTCGGCGAGTAGTGCGCAAAGAACTTGTCCGCGGCGCCGCCAAGCGGGGCGACGGCCTCCCTTCGTTCGCCTCTCATCGACCTCTCAGGGGCGCATGTTAACCTCAAGCACGCCGTAGGCAGTGTTCATTCCACGCGGACCTGCCCCCGAGCGCTCTTCCCTCGTGCGACCCGGTCCATGGCATCGGGTTTTCGGGCTGCCGAAACCATCAAATAAACAGTGGAACCATGCGGGGGGCGGCGGCGAATCCGCCATCGGAGGGGCTAATCATGGAAACAGGTCAGAGCGAATCGCGCGCGGGGGGACGCAGACTGCGGATCTTCCGTCTCTCTGTCGCAGCGGTTCTTGTGGCCGCGTTCTTTGTGTATCCCGCGAGCGCCGTCGCAAGCGCGGACCGCGGGTCGTGGAACAACTGGCACGTGCACGACGGGACTGCGGTGCCGTACACTGATGCGAGCGGTCTCACCCACCGTGGCGCTGTGTTCTTCCCGGCGATCTTCACGGGTGGAAACGTGGCCGCGTATGTCGCAGACCCGTCCTTGTGGGCGTACTGCACCGACGCGACCGACAAGGCGCTCGTAGGCGGAGACGGTGGCGCAAAGAGCGCCGCGGGCCACTGCGAGAACGTTCTGAACATCATCCACCTGCAGGGCATCGCCACCGGGGAACCGGCGCCGGCAGGCTGGTCAGTGGCAACGACGGGCGGCGGCTTCACGGTATACTATCTCCTCACACCGCGTTGACAACTGTCGGTGACGAGGGGGCCACTGCCTCCCCTCCCCCCGGGGGGTGGATTTGGATCACGGGTTGCCCCTTCGCGTGCGGCAGCTACCGCCAGAGCAGGAACATCAGAATAAGGAGCACGAAGCCGATTCCGAGGATTAAGAGGATGAACCAACCCATCGCGGGGGTTGTGCGACCCCCGGGGCCCCAGGCGGGACGGGCTCGGGTGCGGGCTCGGTGGGGAGCGTCAGCGCGACCGGTTGGTCCATCACAGGGGCCAGCGGGACGGCGGGCTCGGAGCGGCGGGATGTCACGGGCCGCGCGTGGCGCGGGGCGGATTGAAGGTTCCGCATGGAGAGTCCAAACTCGGGGGTGACAAGGACGGAAAGCGGGCAGGCAATCCCCGCGGGTGCGAGGCACGTCCTGGCGAGCGCCGCCCTAAAGTTCCGGTTTCGGAGGCCGACCGTGTAGGTCGCTGGCAGAGCGGACTTATCTCTACCCGCTTTCCGGCGTCTCGATCCCGCGAGACCCGGATAAAGGAAGCGACCCGGGAATCGCGAATGGGAATCGGACAGGGGAATGTCCTAGCTCAGCGCATGACCCCGTGCCCGATCAGCCGCCACTTCCCACCGATCCGGCGGCTCACCGCGAGCCGCTGGCCGGGGTCCGCGGCCACGGGGATCTTCAGGGTCATGTCCGCGAGGTTTTCCCGCGCGCTCAAGACGATGCCCACGGTCGTCGCGGTGCCGATGCTGATCATCAGCGGCTCGCCGGTCTTGATCGGCTCGACCTTGAGGTCCTCTTCGGTCCCGACGACCCGCTCGAGCAGATGGATCTCGACGCTGATTTTCAGCAGCACGGAGGGAAGGGTGCCCGGCGGGCCGACGACCCGCCCCACGAGCGAGTCGGACTTCGTGAGCACCGGGTCGAGGTTCGTGCCGACCGCGATGAGCCCGCCGGGCCGGACCTCCTTCCGCGCGTGCCCGCCCGTGTGGAGGGAGCGCACCGACGTCGTGAGGTTCACCCACTCTATCTTGCCCGCGGTCGTCGCCTGCCTCCCCGGCCCGATCTCGACCTCGTCGCCGACCTTCAGGCGGCCCTGGAGGAGCGTCCCGCCCACGACCCCGCCTACGAGCTTCTCCGGCGGGCTCCCGGGCTGGTTCACGTCGAACGAGCGGGCGACGTAGAGCTTCGCGGGCTTCTTCTCGTCGAACTGCCGGGACGGGATCACCCGCTCGATCGTCTCGATCAGGGTGTCGACGTTCACCTCGTGGTGCGCGGACATCGGGATGATCGGCGCGTTCTCCGCGATCGTCCCCTTCACGAACGCCTCGATCTCGCGGAGGTTCGCCTTCGCCTGCTCCTCGCTCACGATGTCGATCTTGTTCTGGACGATGATGATCTTGTCGACCCCGATGATGCTGAGGGCCATCAGGTGCTCCTTTGTCTGGGGCTGCGGGACGGACTCGTTCGCGCCGATCACGAGCAGCGCCCCATCCATGATCGCGGCCCCGCTCAGCATCGTCGCCATCAGAGTCTCGTGGCCGGGCGAGTCCACGAAGCTCACGGCCCGCAGAAGCTCCGCCTTCGACCCGCACTGTTTGCACGTCTCGCTGATCCCGTAGCTCTGCGGGCGCTCGCACTTCGGGCACTTGTAGAACGCGGTGTCGGCGTAGCCGAGGCGGATCGAGATGCCGCGCTTGATCTCCTCGGAGTGGCGATCCGTCGACTCCCCCGTGAGGAGCTTCACGATCGCGGTCTTGCCGTGGTCGACCTGGCCGACGGTGCCGATGTTCACGGACGGCTGCGCGGGGACCTTCACGAGGGATACACCAAGGGCGGGGACGCTCTAACGGGAGGTTCGATAAAAGGGTTTGCGGCGCGCGCCGTCACTTCTTCTCCGTGAACGCGTCCTCGATGGTCTTCGGCCCGCGGACCGTGATCTTGAGGTTCAGCTGGAGCGTGTCCGGGGAGATCGTGTTCCCGCGGACCGTCTTCTTCTTCCGCATCCCCGACCGGGGAGGGTGGAACCCGACCCCGCCCGACAGCAGGATGCGCCGCCTCCGCGGGCCGGGGAGGTCCCGCCGCATCGGGAACCCGTCCTTGTCGCTCCCGCCCGTGATCGCGAGCTTGTACCCTGGAAGGCCCACGAACAGCCCATCGATCTCCTCGCCGAGCTTGCGGCCCACGAGGGCGTTCGCGAACTGTCCCGCGACGTCCCGCTTGTACGTCTTCCCGCTCTTCGGGTCTGCGATGACGGCCTTGAACTCGGCCATGGTGCGGCCGGCTCGATGCGAGACCCGGATAAAAGGGTTTGGGAGGCCGCCTCGCCCGCCCCCGCGCGCGGCGCGTCAAGGCGCCCGCGCGTCCTCGAACACGCCCAGGATCCGGGACGCGTCCCCGTAGAGGCCGAGAAGCTTTCGACCCGTCTCCTTCGCCACGAAGGGGACTTCGGCGACCGCCTCCGTCAGCTCGAGGATCGCGTACACCGCCTCGCGGGTGTTGAAGTCGTCGTCCATCGCCTCGAAGAACTTCACCCGCGCCCGCTCCACCGCCGGGAGGAGTTCATCCCCGTCCGCTCCCGTCGATGCACGCTTCGCCTTCGCGATCGCGCCGTGGATCGAGTCGAGCTCGTCCTTCGTGATTTGGAAGCAATCCGCGTCGTACTCGACGTCCTTCCGGTACTGCTCCTTCAGCACGCAGAACCGGACGACCTCGCCGCCCCACTTCGAGAGGACCTCCCGGATCGTGACGAAGTTCCCCAGGGACTTCGACATCTTCTCCTGCTTCAGCATGAGGAAGCCGTTGTGCATCCAGTACCGCGCCCAGTCCGTCCCGTGCACGGCCTCGCAGATCATCGCCTCGCTCTCGTGGTGCGGAAACTTCAGGTCCTTCCCGCCCCCGTGGATGTCGACCTGCGGCCCGAGGTACTTCGACGCCATCGCGAAGCACTCGACGTGCCATCCGGGCCGCCCCCGCCCCCACGGGCTGTCCCACCCGGGCTCGTCCTCGCGGGACCGCTTCCAGATCGCGAAGTCGAGCGGGTCCTCCCGCACGCTCCCGGGCGGGAGCGGGTCCACGACGATGTCGTCGAACTTCTGGTGGGTCAGGATGCCGAAGGAGTGCTTCGTGCGGCGGGTGCGGAAGTACACGTCCCCGTCCACCGCGTACCCGAAGCCGCTCGCAATCACCGCCTTCACGGAGCCGACGATCTCGGGGATGTGCTCGCTCACCCGCGCGTACGTGTCCGCCCGCCGGACGTTCAGGGCGTCCATGTCCTCCAGGTACGCCCGCATGAACTTCTCCGCGTACGAGAGCGGGTCCATGCCCGCCGCCTGAGCGCGTTTCGTGATCACCTCCTCCACGTCCGTGAAGTTCTGGACGTACCGCACACGGTGCCCGCGGAACTCGAGGTACCGGCGGATCACGTCGAACTCCACGTACGACCGCGCGTGGCCGAGGTGGCTGTAGTCGTAGACCGTGGGCCCGCACACGTACATCCGGACCTCGCGGTCGCCGACGGTGGAGAACGGCTCCTTCCGGCGGGTCCGCGTGTCGTAGGTCTTCAGGGCCATTCGGGGGTTCCGCGGTGAGCAAGCGGGACTCCGATTAAACGGTTCCCTATGGTCGTCCGCACGTTCCGGGCGTCCCCTTGCGCCCGCCACCGACGCCCGGAATCCGTCCAGGGTTCTACGCCGAGGGCGGGGTGACCCAGATGTTCCCGCCGTCCAGGCCGTCCGCGAACCAGTCGAAGAACAGGAGGTCCTCCGGGTCCATCACCTTCGGACTCCCCTCGTCGTGGTAGACCGAGAGATGGAATACGTCCGCGCTGCCCTGTCCCTTGTCCGTCACCTGGAGCTGGAACCAGAAGTCGTCCCGGTCGTTCACCGAGACCCAGCCCTCCGCGAGCGCGCTCCACCGGCCGTCGGAGTCCTCGAACCGGACGTCCGTGAACGTGTACGGCCGCAGGGTGGCGTCCGCGTCGCGGCCGTGGAACGTGAACCCGCTGTGCTCCCACTCGCTCCCGCTCAGGTGGAACCCGAACGAGACCTTCTCCCCTCCGAACGCGAACACGCCCCCGCCGCCCGCCGCACCGGAGGCGACGGAGCTCTCCGCGCGGACGAGCCCCGCCACGACCGGGACGACGGCGAGGATGGCGAGGATCGCGATCGCACACCATGTCCTCTTCACGTACCGAACCTCCCCCTTGATCCCGACACTTCGTTCGGCGCCTCGGGCCCCGGCGTGCTTCCGGGCGCCCGCATGGACGCCGTGATAATAATGCGGCGGTACGTTGAAAAAGGTACGTGTTTGGTATCTCGAGTGATAACACCACCGCGTCCGCACTTTTCGCGGTCGCGCGGCCCCCGATCGCTCCGTCATCGAGCCCTACCACAATACTTATTACAAACCGGCCCGTTCGTGAACGCCGACCGTACTCGAGGGGAGGAGAGGTCGGGAATTGAAGGCGGTCGGGGCATTGTTCGTTATCGCCCTGGCCTTCGCGCTGTTGGCCCCCAGCCTGGCGGCCGCCGAGCGGTCCCCGCTGCGTGAGCCCGCGGACGGAGTGGCGCCTGCCCCCCTGGCCCCGGACCCCGAGGCCCGGGAGACGGGCCGCACGGCATCGGACCCGGACCTCGCGCAGGTGATCGTCGTCACCACGAACGTCCAGGCGCTCGCGGAGGCGGTTTCCCGCCTTTCGGGTGTCCCCCTCGGGCAACCCCGGAGCACGGGCTACGGGACCCCGCTCCTCACGATCCCGCGCGGGATGGTCGAGGTGATTCGGAAGCTCCCCTCGACGGTCGACATCTTCGACTACGTCCCGCCCACGAAGCATCTGCCCGACGACCCCGAGGCCCGCTCCGCGCCCCGCGCGGACGCGATGAACTGGAACTCGACGATCAACCACAAGGCCCCGCTCGCGTGGGCCCGGAACATCACCGGGGACGGGGTGAAGATCGCGATTGTGGACGACGGCGTGGACTTCGGGCACCCGGACCTCCAGGGCACGATGGCCCGCGTCGAGGACCCCGCCTCGCCGTACTACGGATGGCCGATCGCGTTCGACCCGTTCTCCCTCGCGGCGTACCTGCGCCAGAAGGGTGACCCGAAGGGCACGTGGTACGCGGACACGTCCTCCACGGACCGGAACGTGACCCACCCGCTGAAGGTGGACGGGAAGAACGACTTCTGGACGGACGGCTCCGAGCTCGTCGCGACGGACCCGAGCGGCGACATGGGCGCCGCGGACTACGACCTCGTGACCCTGTACGTCACGCAGGACGCCGCGAACTGGTACGTCGGCTTCTCGAGCCACGCGAACCAGACGACGATGGCATTCGAGCTGTACATCAACACGACCACGGGGGGCGGCGCGCCGTCCGACCCGCTCGGAAACTACATCGTGCCCCAGGCCGGGCACGCGCCCGAGTTCACGGTGTACATGGAGCACAACGGGCTCCAGCCCCCGGGCCGGTACGACCTCAACGACACGATCCCCGCCGCCACCGTGTACGCGTGGAACCCCGCGACGAGTGCGTGGGGCGCGCCGGCGGACCTGACGGGCTCCTCCGTGGGCGGGCTGTTCGCATACAGCGGGTACAAGTTCGCCCAGGGGGAGGGCTTCGTCGAGATGGCGCTGCCGCGCGCGTTCCTCGGGGACCCCGCCGCGATCTCCCTCGAGCTCTTTACCGTGGGCACGGTCCCGAGCCACGCGCAGGACACCGTGTACTCGGACCCGAACGTCGCGTTCTCCTCGCCCGACTGGTCGTCCACCCCGACCCCCCTCGCCGGGGCCGTGGAGGTGGGCGGCGGGTACTGGCGCCGCACGTACGTTCGGTCCGACGACCTCACCGCGGACGGGAGGCCGAACCGCCAGCTCACATGGCCCGTGCAATACGTCGTGCCGAACACGAGCAAGAGCGGGCGGTACCTCTTCGGGGACCTCCCGGACAAGAACTTCGCCCTCACCCGGGTCCTCGTCGTGGACGAGGCGGTGGCGGGCGTGTACGACACCGTGTACGTGGACCTCGACCACAACAAGGACTTCCGGAACGACAAGGCCCTGAAGCGGTACGGGAAGTACGACGCGAACGGGAACTGGCACCCGCCGGCCTGGGCGGGCGCCGGCACCCTGCATGACGAGACCGCCTGGGCCGACACGTACGATCCCGCGGGCGGGGTCGTCGCCCTCGGCTGGTCCCCGGACGGACGGTGGCTCGCGAGCGGGGGGCGGGACCACCAGGTCATCGTGTGGAACACGACCTCCTGGACCCCGC
>Ga0209341_10003029_pt1 | contig 15789 bp, 10 predicted proteins | sample RifCSP13_2_FD_184020 | JGI IMG/M metagenome (GOLD analysis project Ga0209341, IMG submission 184020) | Soil microbial communities from Rifle, Colorado - Rifle CSP2_sed 13_2 (SPAdes) (version 2) | ecosystem: Environmental > Terrestrial > Deep subsurface > Rock core/Sediment | place: Rifle...
CAGAAATGCAATTAATAACTATAAATTAGGCGAAGTTGATAGTGAGGTGCATAGAATATCCCAGGTATTAACAGGTGCGGTTTATGACACACTTGCAGATATTTTTAATGCAAACAAAAATCCTGAGGTTAGAGATGATTCGGATACATTGTATCTTGTAAGTCAGTATATTTTAGGAGTTTTAATAAGGTCTGTTATAAATTCCCCGGAGATTAAAGTTTCATTCGCCGATGTTGCCAATGAAATGATAAGAATCACAAAAGAGGATGGACACCAGGATTATGCGGAATTTATTGGGATTAATTTTAAATACAGGGAGATATTAACCAGCGACGGAGCAGCAAGTACTTATAATAATTTTTCACATCTTATTGCGGACTATAAAGGGTGTTGTGGAACGTTGAATGGAGCAGCAGTGTCAAAATAATCAAGGGATTCGGTTTTCATGAAAAGAGGAAAGCAACACTTTTATCCATCCATTAGCTCAACAAGAAAAAAATAGGGACAACTGGCACTCCTTCCCCTCATTTTTTGAGAGATCCGCCACGCTCGGATGTTCAAAGAGAATTACGAAGCTCCAAAATTGTTCCGACATACAGAGTGCTCAGGATAGTACGAGTAGCGCCGTACCCCAACTGATCAATGCAATTCCAAGAGGAGCGCTAATTCGACGGCCCCATGTGACATTCTTCTCGATTGCCATCAATACAGCCAAAATAAACATCCAACCAAGACTACCAAAACCTACAACAAACATAAGAAGCATAAGCGCCCAGCAGCACCCGACACAGAAGATACCGTGATCTACGCCGAGGCGGAATGCCTGCCAACGATAATTACGACCCTGCCAGTGCTCGATAACAAAACTGAAAGGGGATCTGCACTTATCAAGACAGCGGTACTTTAGTGAGGTAAATTGAAAAGCGCCCGCGAGGATTAAAATCCAAGGTTTTCCCGTCAATAACAAATGATTCTTTAGCCAAGGGATAGCACTCAGTGTTAACTGCAATAAAAGATATACAATATAAACTAAAGCCCCGAATAGGACCCAAATGCCGATGTAGCCAATAATAACAAGAATTAATAGTAATAGGCGATCCTCTCTGCTACCCGCGATGGTGTGGAAAGTTGCTATTACTGGAAGAGAAGTTGGAAGCATCATCGCCACAGTCATAACAGTCCAACCGCTAATGAATAGCACCACTAGTGAGGGCGTTGACTCATGGTGATGTCCAATATGTTGAAAATGAGTTAGTCCATGAAGTGAATCATTTGTAACCCATAAAGCTATCCATGCAGCTAGTACAAGCAATAAAACCGAGCAAACTAATACCGTACGTTCGACCGCAGCCGGGGCCGAACTTCTGAACATTGACATCTATATAAACCCCGCCGTTTAGGAAATGACTATCCCTGTTGTTAGTATTCGAATATCTCAGAACGCCTTTAACTTCAATCAAGCCTCAAAACGGAAGGAACCAGATACTGCGTTGTGGCCCTTTAGGTCAATATCGAAGCCCGGCACCTTAGCTCTGTAATACGATGCCTTTCCTACATGTGCGGGAGACCCTGGTATTGTTGTGAAGATAGTATCATATAAAGCTGTATCTTTCCCAGTTGCACCCTTAAACGGTGAAAGTTTAGCTTCAATATTATCCCCGACTTTAATCGTTCCGCTAGCACCCTTAATATCAAAGGTTATTGGAACCTTTTCCACAGATACTATTTCTCCCACTAGCTTTGCCATATCAGCAATAGGTCCACCGAGTTTCCCTGACCAAACCTTCAAAAGCTCTTCTTTCTGCTTTTCTGTAGCATTCTGATCTACATATACACGAACAGACCAATTTCCTTTGAGGATGTTTCCAGGGATGTGGCATAACATAACAAGGGTGCGCCCCGACACATCAGTGCCTTCTATGTTTCCTTTATCCACATGCCATCCTAGAATACCATCGCAGTACCCCAGATCCGGATCCTCTCCTACCCAGCATGGGCAGAGGGTATTACATGTGCATACTTCTAAAAGACGACCCTCTACATGATACCCCATCTTTTACCTCCTGCATAAAAAGATCTATAACTTTAACATCCATAATACAGTAATGACGAAATAAATTCAATACAATTTTTTGTATAGTTATCATACATGGGTAACACGGGGACTATAACAAAGAGGTGATAGAATGTATCTCATCCTGTGTTAAAAAGGTTTTGATCAAGCGTTTTTAATTTAAAATCTACTCTGTTTCCTTTCACCGCCAATTTTTGCGGAAACGGGTAACCGCTTTAGTCTATACATTGATAATACTCCGAAAAAAGGACCAATAGCCAGTAACGAAAATGCCCAATGCCATGAAAGCCAATTGACAAAAACAGGTATAAGACGAATTGAAACCATAGTTAATAAAAACCCCATACATGTTTGTAATGTTAATGCGGTACCAACGTAATCAGGGTCTCCTAATTCTGTAATGCTTGCAGAAAACTGTGCGGAATCTGATATAACTGTGAAGCCCCAGATTAGACATAGAATAAACAGAACAATTGGATAATTACCAAAAAGCATTCCAGCTAATATGCAGCAACTACCACTAATGACCATTGAAACAATTGTTATAGTTGTACGACCATAACGATCTGCGAGAATTCCAGCAAGTACGCAACCGATTCCTCCTACACCGATGACAGCAAATGAACTAAGAGCTGACCAAGTTGCTGAATTTGCTATACCACTATTTTTAAAACTTTCAAAAAGAAAAATCGGTATCCATGTCCATACAGCATATAGCTCCCACATATGTCCCAGATAACCAGAATTAGCCAACCTTACTCCTTGATTATCTAAAGACCTGCCTATGTAACGCCAATCGAATGTTGCTCCCTGGTCATAATAAGGGCCATCTTTTACAAATACTAAGCAGATTAAACTAGCGATAATAGATAATATCGAAGCTGTTAGCATCAGCTCGCGCCAATTGAGGCTTCCAAGAGCTTTTAATAAATGTGGTGAGGCAGCGCCAACAGTTAATGCACCCACTAAGACACCTATAGCCATACCTCGATCCAACTTAAACCAAGAGGCCATGATTTTCATGCCTGGTGGGTACACACCCGCAAGACAAACCCCCGTCAAAAAACGAAGAACGAGCGCAGGTTCTATACTGTTTACAAACAGGCCGATTGCGCCGTTAAAGATTGCACCAATAAACGCACTTAATGAAAATACATAACGGGCATTAAAAATGTCAGACACATTCAGAAGGGCGCTTAAAAACGCGCCAACTACAAACCCGATCTGAACCGACATAGTAAGCCATGCTTTACCTGACTCGCTCAGATGCCATTCAGTTTCTAGCGTGGGAGTAACCGCAGATGCTGAAAACCATAATGCCATACCCAGTAACTCTGCAATTGAAAGCAGTACTAGAATTCGCCATTTCATCGAGTCGTTTTATCTATTACCTCTAGAGTGAAATTACAGGGTCAACGTTTGACTTTATACCGATTTAATAGTGTTGGCAACTATGGCTTACTAATATCCCCTCCAATCTATGACTTTTTGCCTTAAATAATTTCAGGTGAGCAAAAGTCAATACTAAGTAGTGTATTACTATTTACTATCTTCGACTTTTGTTCTAAATTGGTATAATTAAGTAAACTAAAATCAGATGAATTAAGTAATGCAAGTCATTCTAAGATTCCTGTATCTCCTTTCCTTAGTCTTTTGGATAGGGAGTATATTCTTTTTCTCCACTTCTGCGGCACCGAGTATTTTTAAAGTGCTTCCAAAGCAGTTGGCAGGTGATTTGGTTACTGATATTTTCCCCAAATACTATCTTATATCCTATGTATGTGGAGTGGTTGCCATCGTTACCTCCCTTCTCTCCTGGTTAACTGGAAGCCATTCGTCAACGGCTTCGTATTTATTGAGAGTTATAATACTTGTGATTATGCTCGGACTTGCAATATTTGCTGGAGCAGTGATTAGACCTCAAGCATTAGAAATAAGAACCGAGATGAGAAGCTTAGTCGAAGACTCCCCAAGGTATAGTGAATTACAAAATAGATTTAATGCACTACATAAAACATCCGTACTATTAAACTCGGTTGTATTTTTATTAGGAATTGCTATTGTTCTTATCACTGCGTATAATTACAAGGAATAAAAAAATACTTAAAAGGAGGTAGCCAAGATGTTTGAGGTAACTGTAAAAGCTGCCAACGAGATAAAGAGACTCTTAGAAGGTGAAGACATACCTAATGCAGTTCTTAGGGTTCGTGTTGTTCCTGGTGGATGTTCGGGATTCTCTTACGAAATGGGATTTGATGACACAACTGAGGATACAGATAAGGTGGTTGAGATGGATGGTATCAAGGTTGCAATTGATGAAATGAGCTTACCTTATCTCAGTGGAGCCATACTTGACTATTCAGACGGTCTCAGCGGTACGGGTTTTGCAATCAAGAACCCGAATGCTAAAGGCTCCTGCGGCTGTGGCTCATCTTTCAATGTTTGAGAATTAACTTTCTAAAAAATTTAAATAGGGCTGGTTTCTTGGCTAAGATGCTGGAAAACCAGCCTTTTTTTATCATAAGAGAATAGTATGCTTAACTATGCTAGATTTTATTAAAACTTCTAAAATTCCAAGGAGATAAGATATGAAATTCGGTATAGGATATTACAGCCTGCAATCCCCACCACATAATCCAAGACCACATCAACAGCTATATGCCGAAATGTTAGAAGAAATAAATATTGCTGAAGAGCTTGGATTTGAGTCTGCATGGTTAACTGAGCATCACTTTCTATCCGATGGATATTGTCCTTCCCTACTCATAACAGCAGCTGCTATAGCCGCTCGCACACGGAAAATACTTATCGGTACTGGGGTCTTGCTTTTACCTCTTCATAATCCAATCAAGGTAGCTGAAGATGCAGCAGTCGTAGATTTAATTTCTGGAGGACGTTTAATCCTGGGGCTTGGGTTAGGGTACCGTAAGGAAGAGTTTGAGGGGTTCGGTGCATCTCTTAAAGAGAGAAGAGGGCGTATGGAAGAAGGCATTGAAATTCTACAGAAGAGTTGGGCAGATGAACCCTTTAGCTTTCAAGGCAGATATTATCAATATGAGAATATTAATGTAACTCCGAAGCCTGTTCAAAAGCCGATCCCTATTTGGATTGGGGCTTTTACGGAACCTGCTATCCGGCGGGCGGCACGGATAGGAGCACCTTTATACGTGCCGGCTATCGGCATAATACCGATTATAAAACAATTGTTTGATCTGCATTCCTCTCTTCTTAAGGAATACGGGCGTAATCCCGATGATTTTGAGAAGCCTCTTGTTCGCGAGGTATATGTATCGAATGAAAAAGGAGATACGGTTTGGGAAAAGATTAAAGAGCATGGAACATATACCGCCAAAGGTTATGCTGCCTGGGGGTCAATGGTAGATCGTGATGGAAATTTATTATCGGACCCTAATGACCCTATTTTATATGACTTGGCGAAGGAACAGAGCATATTTGGAACGCCGGAGGAATGTATTGAAGCAATTAATAGATATAAGGAAGCGTTACCAATAGACAATCTTATTTGCCGTTTTAATTTTCCTGGTATATGCCATGAAGAAGCCATTCGGTCTATGAAGCTTTTTGCCGAGAAAGTAATGCCGAACATAAAATAACTTTAGTTATTTACTTACACACTACGGGCCAAAAAGATGTCATTCCCGTATCCCCGACTTGATCGGGGATCGAGCGGGAATCCAAGACATGGATACCCGATAAAAGCATTCGGGTATGACAACGGTGGGGATAACTGATAAATCTTGTCCCCGCATGTCACTCGATTAAAGCATTCGAGTGCAAGCTTGAGCGGAAGAACATTCGGGCATGACAAGTAAATAGCAAACCTTGAATAAAACATAATTGATATAAACTAATTAACCTTTTGACAATTGAAACTTAAAAGACTCGGAAGAACTAATGTCTTAGTTTCAGAAATTGGTTTTGGTGCTTGGGCTATAAGCGGGCGTGGATACGGGCCAACAGATGACAAGGATTCTATCCGTGCACTGCACAGAGCCCTTGATCTCGGTGTCAATTTTATTGATACAGCAGATATTTATGGAGACGGACACAGTGAAGAACTTATAGGTCGAGTTTTAAGAGAAAGAAATGATAAAGAAGCCATAATTGCGACAAAATTCGGTTGGGATTTTTACCGAGATGGTGGAATAAGAAGCAATCTAAAAAGGAATTACATATCTTTTGCACTGGAAAAAAGCCTGAAAAGACTAGGAAGGGAGTGGATAGACATTTATCAAATACATAACTCGAAACCCGACGATATAGAAAGAGATAACGTTTATGAAACACTTGATGAATTTAAAAAACAGGGAAAGATCAGGTTCTATGGGGTTTCGGCTTATTACGTTGAGGATGGAATAGAAGCAATTAAAACAGGAAAGCCTGACACCATTCAAATCATCTACAACATTATAGAGCAGGAAGTCGAGGAGAAACTATTTCCTCTTGCTATAAAAAACGATATAGGAATCATCGCACGCGAGCCTCTTGCTAGTGGCCTTCTTACAGGAAAGTACAATGAAAATTCAAAATTTCAAAAAACTGACCACAGACACGGATGGGACAAGAAATTTTTAGAAGAGGGAACAAGAAAGGTTAGCAGATTGAAATTCCTAAAAAAAGACGGTCAAACCCTTATCCAATCAGCCCTAAGATTTTCTCTTTCTTACAAGGCTGTATCAGTTGTTATTCCAGGAGCAAAGACAATAAATCAGGTAGAAGAAAACATTAGTGCAGCAGAAGCTAAGCTTAACCCAAATGAGCTAAAACGAATCAGGGAACTTTATAGAAATAACTTCCTTCCCTAAGTCCTTAACTTACAGTCCAATCCTTACTCCTCATACGCATTAACAGCAAGAACGCTGTGGGCTACCGATGCTCCAGCGCGGAGTGCGGCAGAAATCCACATAGCTTCAACGATTTCCTGCTCAGTTGCTCCGAGCTTCTTTGCTTCTTTTGTGTGGAAATCAATGCAAAATGGACACTGAGTTGTGTGAGCAACAGCTATTGCTATAAGGCGTTTTATTTTTTGCGGAAGAGCGCCCTCAGACAATGCTTGCTTGTCAAATTCCACATAGGCTTTAAAAGAGTCAGGTGTGAGTTCCCGCACTTTTCGTAGCTTTTTGACATCCGATTTCTTATAAAGTTCTTCCGACATTTTTATCTCCTTTGAAGTTATAAATATTAGATGCTGTTTAAAAGTAAACATGCTACCTGTTTTGAAGACAAAAGGAAATTTACAGCGTTTTTCGATCGAGGCACCATAGATCCTAAAGTTAGATTGCTTCGTCTCTTCGTTCCTCGCAATGACCCTAGAGCTGTCATTGCGAACACATTCACATCGTTCAGTGTAAACTCCGTGAAGCAATCTAGTATTTATGCTATTAAAACAAAAAATGGTTACTTTCAACAAACTGCAACAGATGAAAGTGTAAAGGCTGCTTTACATTTATGGTGTTTTTTCTCGGATTTTGATACAATTCTTCTTTAATTTAAAAGTGGAACGAAGAGGAGAAAGAAATTGTGCTATAAGGCTTTGTTTATATCTCTAATTTTTTCTATATTTTCTACCTTCAATCTTGCATATGCTGAAAAAGATGCTTATGTCGAAATGTTTTCACCACAGGGAACAGTCAAGGGAGCGAGACAAGTTACTGCTAGGTTCTCCGAGCAGATGCTACCATTTGGTGAGCCACGCTTTGTAGCACCATTTGTCATCAACTGCCCTGAAAAAGGACAAGCAAGATGGATTGACGGAAAAACCTGGTCTTATGATTTTGATAAAGATCTTCCTGCAGGAATACGCTGTGAGTTCACTTTAAAAGAGGCTTTAAAAACCCTTTCAGGTAATGAGATAAAGGGACAAAAGAAGTATTCATTTTCAACTGGAGGGCCTGCGATAACAGAATCCTATCCCTGGGAAGGTTCTGAAAGTTTAGACGAAGATCAGATATTTGTTCTAACACTTGATGCTAAAACAAATGAGAACTCCATACTCTCTAATGTCTTCTTTTCAGTACAAGGAATAAATGAACGCGTTGGTGTGAGGATTATTAAAGGCAACGAGAGAGAAAAAATCCTTAAGTCAATCGGATATAGAGATGATAATACATTAAGAGTTCTTCTTCAATCCAAGCAAAGATTCCCCAATAATTCGGTCGTTCGTTTGGTCTGGAGAAAGGGCGTAATGTCTCTCACCGGTGTAAAAACGACCGAAGATCAGGTACTGAATTTCAAGACTCGTGGACCTTTCACAGCTACATTTAGCTGTGAAAGAGAAAATCCAGAGGCGGAATGCATTCCTATATTGCCCATGCGTTTAGAATTTTCTTCTTATGTTCCTAGGAAATATGCAAGCAAAATCGTACTAAAGGGACCTAATAATAAAGTCTATATGCCATCTAAATCTGATGATAATACGGAATTCGTTTATTCAATAACTTTCAAACCTCCATTTCCCGAAAAGGCTTCATTTAACATAGAAATTCCAAAAGACATAAAAGATGATGCAGGAAGGAGTTTGGCGAACATTGATAAATTTCCGCTCAAGGTTATGACAGATTCCTATCCGCCGCTCGCAAAGTTTGCAGCACGCTTCGGGATTATAGAGCTTAAAGGAGATGCAACGCTCCCTCTTACCCTTAGAAATATCGAGCCTGAAGTTAAGGCACAAATGCTAGGAATTGAAGATAAAAAAGCTGGAATTGTTGAAAAGGTTAAGACATGGATTCTTGAGAATTTAAAGGGAAGGATTTTTAAGGTTGATGTGGGTGATGACAAAGAGATTATAGAGTGGTTAAAAATAGTAGCAGGCGCGAAACGTGAAAACTCTATATTTCAAGACAAAAAGGCAACAAGGGATTTTGTAATCCCTAAACCTGGCGGTAGAAAGGCATTCGAGGTAGTTGGGGTCCCTTTAAAAGAGTCGGGTTTCTATGTTATAGAGATTGAAAGCGAGATCCTAGGTACATCGTTGCTTGGGAAAAGGAAGCCTATGTATGTTCCAACAGTTGCCCTTGTAACGAATCTTTCTGCACATTTTAAGTGGGGACGGGAAACATCCCTAGTATGGGTTACAACATTGGATAAAGCTCAGCCTGTAAATAATGCTTCTGTTTTGATAAGTGACTGTAAGGGAAATTTAATATGGAAAGGAAAGACCGATAAAAACGGCATTGCTAAAATAAATACTAAATTGCCTTCGGAACAAAATCTCCCTAACTGTGAGTTTGAAATAAATTACAGAGAAGCTTCACAGGCACTTGAGGGTATAGGTAGTGGCTTATTTATCTTTGCAAAGACATCGGACGACATGACTTTTGTACATTCAAGCTGGGAGAAAGGAATAGAGCCATGGAGATTTAATCTTCCAGGTGGGTCTTATCCTGATGGTGAAGGTATTATCGCACATACCATCTTTGACCGCACCCTTCTTCGCGCTGGAGAGACCATACATATGAAACATATCCTAAGAAAGCATACTATTGCTGGATTCGAAATGGTTCCTGATAAAGAAAAACCTGACGTGATGGTTATAGAGCATCAAGGGAGTGATCAAAAATATCGTTTTCCTCTCAAATGGAATCCAAATGGCTCGACCGAGGCACAATGGGAAATCCCAAAAGATGTAAAACTCGGATTCTATAATGTTGTTCTCCTGAGGAATGGGGATGAAGATGACTATAGTAAGCAGCTAAGATCTGGGTCGTTTAGAGTTCAGGAGTTTCGCGTCCCTTTAATGAAGGGGATTATACAATTTCCTTCAGAAGCTCTGATTAAACCAAAAGAGGTAGATGTAGATATTTCAGTATCCTATCTTTCAGGAGGAGGCGCATCAAATCTTCCTATAAAGCTTAGAAGCGAGGTTCAGCCAAGATACCTCCCTACATTTGAAGGATTTGATGGATTTCAATTCTCCAATGGACGTATAAAAGAAGGAATACAAAGAAGCTTAGGCTATGAGTCTGAAGATGAAGATGGTTATTCAGTTGATAGAAAAAATGTGAAGCTTAAGACCCTTGCTTTGACTCTAGATAAAGCCGGTGCATCTAGAGTAAAACTATCTCCGCTCCCAGTGATTGACACTCCTAAAGAAATTCTCACTGAGCTTGAGTATAAAGACCCAAATGGGGAGATACAAACTGTTGACGCAAGAATACCATTATGGTCCTCCAAAGTGCTAGTAGGAATAAAGCCTGATTCATGGGCACTCTCTAAGGATTCTTTAAAATACCAGGTCGCAGCGGTTGATTTAGCAGGAAAGCCAGTGCCTAACTCACTTGTGAAGGTAGATCTCTTTCAGCGAAAGACTTACTCCCATAGAAAACGACTTGTAGGCGGATTTTATTCATATGAGCATATAACTGAGATAAAACGCTTAGGTCAGATCTGCAGAGGTAAGACAGAAAAAAACGGGATATTATTCTGCAACACTTCCATATCCGTATCTGGAAGTGTTATCCTGCAGGCTGAGACTAGTGATAATCTAGGTAATACATCAACAGCAAACTATGAGGTCTGGATTGCAGGAAAGGATGACTGGTGGTTTGAGGCAGGAAACGAGGATCGCATAGACTTTTTACCAGAAAAAAAGAGATATGAACCAGGGCAGACTGCTAGATTTCAGGTGAGGATGCCATTCAGAGAAGCAACTGCCCTTATTACAATTGAAAGGGAAGGAATAATTGATGCATTTATTAAGAATATATCAGGAAAGGAGCCTGTTATAGAAATCCCTGTTAAAGGGAGTTATGCGCCCAATGTTTTTGTATCGGCTCTCGTTGTACGTGGCCGTGTTGCAGATATTCATCCAACTGCAACAGTTGATCTTGGAAAACCTGCTTTTAGGCTTGGTATTACGGATATTAATGTCGGATGGAAATCATATGAGCTAAAGGTAGGGGTTTCTTCAAATAAAAGCGTCTATAAAATACGAGAAAAAATAGAAGCGAAAATAGATGTAAAAACAGCCGATGGAAAACTTCCGCCAAAGGGAAGTGAAGTGGCCGTAGCTGCCGTTGACGAAGGTCTTCTAGAGCTTATGCCTAATAACAGTTGGAATATCCTTGATGCAATGATGGGAACAAGAGGCTATGAGGTTCGAACATCTACTGCTCAAATGCAGGTAGTGGGAAAAAGGCATTATGGGCTAAAGGCGCTCCCTCAAGGTGGAGGCGGGGGAAGGCAGATAACACGCGAGTTATTTGATACCCTTTTATTCTGGAAAGCGAATGTAGCTCTAAATGAAAAGGGTGAAGCAAAGGTGGAGATACCACTTAATGACTCCCTTACTGGCTTCAGAATAGTAGCTGTTGCAACTGGAGGTGTTGGGCTATTTGGCACAGGGGGAACAAGCATAAGAACGACTCAGGATTTAATGATTCTTTCAGGTATTCCGCCACTTGTAAGAGAAGGAGACAAATTTAGGGCAGGCTTTACAGTTAGAAACGCATCAAGTCGCAAAATGACTGTAGAGGTTAAAGGGGGCTTCAAAGATAACGAAGAAAAGAAAGAACTAGTTATGATCACCGAACCCCTAAAGCCGGGTGGAGCAAAGGAGATCGGTTGGGATATTAATGTGCCTTATAATACTGATAGTTTGACCTACGAGGTTATGGTAAAAGAGAAAGATAGTAGGGGCACGTTGCAACGTGCTCCTACCTCCGACAGCCTCAAGGTTACCCAGAAGGTGATCCCAGCAGTCCCTACAAGGGTTTTTCAAGCCACCCTTACGCAAATAGAAAAGAGTTTTAATATTACTGTTCAAAAACCGAATGATGCCCTATCAGGAAAAGGTGGAATTGACGTTTTGTTAAGGCCGAAACTATCAACCGGCTTAGATGGGGTTATCCGTTACATGAAAAGCTATCCCTATACGTGTACGGAGCAAAGGGTGTCACGGGCTATAGCATTAAGGGACGAGTTGTTGTGGAAAAAGATTATGGCTGAGTTACCTTCATATCTTGATTCAGATGGGCTTGTAAAATATTTCCCAAAAATGGACTTTGGAAGCGATGTGCTGACTTCCTATATCCTTTCAATTTCAAGTGAGGCGAAATATGAAATCCCCTCTGAAGTAAAAATACGCATGGTGACTGGATTAAAAGGGTTCATTGAAGGAAGGGTAATAAGATATTCGTCTTTACCCACAGCAGACCTTTCAATAAGAAAGATGGCTGCATTAGAAGCCCTTTCACGTAATGGTGAAAGTGACCCAAACCTTCTAGGTTCTATATCAATAGAGCCTAATTTATGGCCTACATCAGCCGTGATAGATTGGATGAATGTACTTTTGAGGATTAAAGATATTCCAGATCTTGATAAGAAACTAAAGGAATCCGAACAGATAATAAGGTCGCGGCTTAATCTCCAGGGAACTACAATGGGTTTTTCAACTGAAAGCACAGACGACCTCTGGTGGCTAATGGTCTCAACTGATGAAAATGCTGTAAGGGGTTTACTAACCCTTCTTACATTCGAGAACTGGAAAGACGATATTCCTAGAATGACAAGGGGCGTTATCGGAAGACAGAAACAAGGGCACTGGGATACAACGGTAGCAAACGCATGGGGTGTGCTTGCAATGGAAAGATTCTCGGAGAAATTTGAATCCGTTTCTTTGATAGGCTCTACATCTGCCGAATTGGATGGAACAACAAAAACGGTTAATTGGAAGGAATCCCCTAAAGGCAAGAGTGAAATGTTTAGCTGGCCAGATACGAAAGAAGAACTGAGCATCGTTCATCAGGGCTCTGGGAAACCCTGGGCTACAATAGAGAGCCTTGCTGCAATTCCGCTTAACGAACCATTCTCAAGTGGATATGAGATTAAAAAGACTCTTATACCCGTAGAACAAAAAATGGCGGGGAAATGGAGCACCGGAGATGTAATAAGGATTCGTCTTGAGCTTGAGGCGCAAGCCGATATGACATGGGTCGTTGTAAATGATCCAATACCTGCCGGCTCGGCTATTTTAGGGACTGGGCTTAGTAGAGACTCGGAGGTTTTAACACAGGGAGAAGAGAGTAAAGGATGGGTTTGGCCTGCATTTGAAGAGCGCTCATTCGAAGCATTTAGAGCGTATTATGAATACGTGCCAAAAGGAAAATGGACTGTTGAATACACAATGAGGCTTAATAACGAAGGGGAATTCGGTCTCCCACCAACAAGGGTCGAGGCGCTTTATTCTCCTGAGATGTTAGGGGAGATGCCGAATAAGGAGATTAGGGTTGAGCCGTAAGTATCGTCGTAATAAAATGATCACCACTCATTTGATGAGAATTTTCTTCGTGAATTTGTTTGAAGCGGCCGTGAGTAAGACTCGTGCCCAAGTTAATAGACGTGTAAATATAATAAAAAATCAGATAGTTCACCGGCCCCATTCGCCTATGCTTCAGACAAAGACTTACTGGTGGACTAATGTCATTATTAGTCCGTCACCCCAATGGAAAACGTTGTTATTGATCGCAACATTCTCATATCTCTTTACAACCTACGCCTATGCCACGTCCACATTTAATGAAGTTAAAAATTCTTACAAAAAATCCGATGCGGTTCTCCTTGATAGACACGGACGGATCATCCACGAACTAAGAGTAGATGAAAAGGGGAGGAGGCTTGAGTGGATAAGCCTTAAAGATATTTCCCCGTCTTTAATCAAAGCAGTTATTCATTCAGAAGATAAACGGTTTTATGATCATTATGGAGTAGATTGGAGAGCAACGATGGTTGCCATTTTTGAAAGTCTCATAACTACAAACAATAGGGGCGCAAGTACAATAACGATGCAACTAGCGTCAATCCTGGATAAGGAACTAAAACCAAAGGAATCAAGAAGAACGCTAAGCCAAAAATGGAAACAGATAAGGGCAGCCTGGGATATCGAGCATACTTGGTCAAAGGATGAGATACTTGAGGCATATCTAAATTTGGTAACATTTAGAGGCGAGCTTCAAGGCATATCATCTGCATCAAGGGGGCTTTTTAATAAAGAGCCAAGCGGATTAAATGAGCCGGAATCTCTAATACTGGCGTCTTTAATCCGCTCACCAAATGCACAACTTAGAGATGTAATAAAAAGGGCTTGTATTCTAACAAGTTCTATTAAGTCACAAACTCCATGTGAAAACATTACGAGTATTGCAGAGAAAAAGCTTTCAGGTCCTTATTCAATAAGACCTCGTATTGCCATTGCACCTCACGTTGCCCGAGAGCTTTTACAAAAAGAAGAGGCAATAGTGGTTTCAACGCTTGATGCAGATATTCAGCGTTTTGCAACCGAAGTCTTAAAATATCAACTCGGTTTATTAAAGAATCAAAATGTCCACGATGGGGCAGTCCTCGTTGTTGAAAATAAGACAGGGCATATCCTCGCATACGTTGGAAATAGCGGACTATCTTCAAGTGCGAGATATGTAGATGGGGTCAGAGCTAGAAGACAGGCAGGATCAACACTCAAGCCATTTTTATATGAACTTGCAATTGAGAAACGCCTACTTACCGCCGCCTCAGTCCTCGATGATTCTCCACTAGATATTTCAACTCCAGTTGGCCTATATATCCCGCAAAACTATGACAATGAATTTAAAGGTCTCGTCAGTGTTCGAACCGCACTTTCAGCATCCCTTAATGTCCCTGCAGTAAGGACCTTGATGTTAGTAGGAGTAGAACCCTTTGTTAATAGACTAAAAGAACTTGGGTTTGAGAGCCTTAATGAATCAGGAGATTACTATGGTTACTCACTTGCTCTTGGCTCTGCAGACGTAAGCCTTTATGAACTTGTAAATACTTACCGGACATTAGCTAATGATGGAAAATGGAGTGAGTTGAGACTCACCTTCGATAAGAATACAAACGAAAAACAGGTACTCGAAAAAGACGCTACATTTATTATCTCAGATATTCTTTCAGATAGAGAATCGAGAAGCGCAACTTTTGGATTTGAAAATCCATTATCCACCCGATTCTGGACGGCAGTAAAAACAGGAACGAGTAAGGATATGAGAGACAACTGGTGTATTGGATATTCACAGAAATACACCGTAGGAGTTTGGGTTGGAAATTTCACAGGTGAACCAATGTGGAATGTTACAGGAATAACAGGAGCTGCGCCTATCTGGCTCGAGCTTATGAACTATCCTCATCGCAGCTATCCCAGTATTCCTCCTCAACCACCTTTAGGAGTGGTAACAAGGAAAATTGAATTTGATCATCATATAGAGTCTGAAAAAGATGAGTGGTTTATAGAGGGCACACAACCAAGTTCAATTGAATTAAATACAATCCACGTAAATCCCCATATTATCTATCCGTCAGAGAGAACTATAATCGCTTTAGATCCGGATATTCCCGAAAGACACCACCTAATCTTTTTTGAAGCAAAAGCCTCTAATACTACTTTCCAGTGGTTATTAAATAATAAAAAAATAGGCACTTCTAGTAAAAGAGTTTCATGGAAACCTAAAAAGGGTAAATATGTACTATCAATCGTAGATAAACAAAACCGTATTATTGACTCAGTAGAATTTGAAGTGAGATGACCAGCCCTAGAAAGAATCACGATGGAATTAGGACTATTTTCCCAAAGACCTCTCTATTTTCCATAAGCTTGTGGCCTTCTGCAGCCTGAGACATCGGAAGAACTTTGTAGAGAACGGGTTTCAGTTTGTCAGATTCAACGTGCTTTATAACCTCAAACA
>Ga0209341_10003039_pt1 | contig 15760 bp, 14 predicted proteins | sample RifCSP13_2_FD_184020 | JGI IMG/M metagenome (GOLD analysis project Ga0209341, IMG submission 184020) | Soil microbial communities from Rifle, Colorado - Rifle CSP2_sed 13_2 (SPAdes) (version 2) | ecosystem: Environmental > Terrestrial > Deep subsurface > Rock core/Sediment | place: Rifle...
CCCCCCTGCTCTAACATTGCAAAGGCCTCCCGGTCCGGCAGGCACAGGCTGGCACTCAACTCTCCCGGCGAAAAAACAGTTGGCTGAGATGGCTCCTTTTCTCTATCCCTTAGCAAAGCGTTGCGATAAGCCATCACGTGGGCTATCGCTTGGAAGGACTTACTGATCTCTTGCAAAAAAGGCGCTTCGCAAGAATCCCGAAAGCGGGCCGCATACTCCGAGACCGGCTGCGAGGCGCGGGAGAAAAAGACCACAGGCTTGCCGATCTCTCGCGCATGTTCAACGATTCTCTTTAGTCCTTCGGCCCGGCCGGCGGACTCCGGGCCCCGAGGCAGATCCCCTTGAAGTGCGACAAGACCGACTGCAGGCTCCCCGGCCAGCAGTTCGAAACAGTTGAGCTGCATCGCTGGATCCGAGGCGCCGGCTGCGCCAAGGTCAAGGGGGTTGCCGACGCCGGCGCCCACTCCGATTAACTTCTCCAACTTAGCCTGCACCTTGGGACTCGGAGCCGGAAAAGGGATACCCAGATCTTCTCCGAGATCGTGAATGAAACCCGGCCTCCTCCCGAGAGAGCCAACGCGGCAACTCCAGGCGCTGCGGGAAGAGGGTTTCTGAGGAGAACCTCCGCGGCGTCCACCATCTCGTCGAAGCCCCTCACCTCTATGAGGCCGTAGCGGCGGCAGAAGGTCTTGAAAGCTTCGTAAGCGCCGGCCAGCGCGCCCGTATGCGAAAGGGCAGCTCCCTGCCCGCCTTTGGAGCGACCGATTTTTAGCACCATAAGCGGCTTTCGCGCTGCCCGCGCCCGCTCACAGGCGGAAGCGAACGCAGTAGGGCGCCGGATCGCTTCCAGAACCAAACCCACGACCCGGGTCGATTCGTCGCCCACGAAAAAATTCAGATAATCGGCCGCGTCCACACTGGCCTCGCTGCCGGAGGCAATGGCATAACTAAGGCCGATGGCGCGCGAGTGGGCATAGAGGGCAATGTCTCCCATGAGGCCGCTGCTTTGCGAAACGAGCGCGAGCTTTCCCTGTCTAAAGAATTCGACTCCATATTCTGCGAGGGTTATGAGTCGCTCGTGCGTGGAGATATTGCCCAGGCAGTTGGGGCCGCAGATCAGCATGTTCGAGCGGCCAGCCGCGGCCACCATCGCGTTCTCCCCCTCTATCCCTTCCGGAGTGCTGGTCTCCGAAAAGCCGCCGCTGAAGACCACGGCCGACCGGAAGCCTCTGGCTCCCCCTTCTTCGATGGCCGCGGGAACGTAATGCGCGGGGACGATTACGACCATCTGATCCACTTCGCCCGCTACCTGGGATACCGAGGGGAAACAGGGCACTCCATATAGCTCCCGGTGACGCGGGTTGACCAGATGGATTTCACCCGGATAGCCGTAACTTCGAAGGTTGTGATAGATGCGCTCGGACCATGAGCCGCTCCGCTCGGAGGCGCCGACAATAGTGATGGAGCGGGGCCGCAGGAGCGGTTCGACGTTGCGATAAACGTTCTCCGTCCTCTGTTTGTCCACCTGAACGCTCTCTTAACTCCCAATGCGAGGATAAGTTTTGGTGCTGTGCGTGACCCCCATGCGAACCATCATCTCTGCGGTCTGGATGCTTGCGGCCAAGGCGTCAAGCACGGGTACACCAATTTCCGCCGCCATTTCAGCGGCCGAATAGTGCACCGGCACCATCGTCACACCCATGGCCACGATGATTTCGGCGCCGACCTGATCAACGAGCTCGCGGCCGATGCTGATGAAGCGCTCACGGATCGCCGTCCGCTGTTTGGTGCTTTCCGCCAGGGGAACGTTAATGGCCCGGATCGCAACCACAGAGTCATACACCCTCCAAAGGCGCATGTGCTTGCGCATATATGGAATACTCTTCTCTTCGTAGGAAATCACCCCGAGTCGCTCGCTTAGCTGCGCACCCAAGTGAAGAACCGATTGACCGGCGCCGACAACCGGTATGCGCACGAGATTTCTGGAAAGCTCCACGCCCACATCGAGGGTGCCGAACGGAACGACCGCGTCGTAGCCATCGGCCTCCGCCTCTTGGGCCACCTGGGCCACCAGAGGACCCGTCGTTAAGGCGTTGGCCTCTGAGTTGGAGCGGCGAAAAAAAGTCGCCTGCACCACGCGGAAACGGATCTCTGTTCCTTGCGACGCGCATTTGAACACTGCCTGCCGACGCCGCTCCGCTTCCTCGGGAGGATATTCCCCCATGACAACCATGATTCTCATATGCTTATTCCTTTCGACTAAGGATTTCGTTAGCAAGCAGCCCCAACATAAGTCCTTCAGAGAAATGCTTTCCCTCCCAGCGATTTAATCACCTCTCGGCAATCTTCCTTATCTATGGTCGGGACCCTGGGGGGCCAGATCTTTTGAGGCCTCAACCTAAATCCCCCTCATTCCCAGGAGAATAACGGGGCCTAGCTGAGGATTTCGAAAAACTCCCGATATGACCTCGGCGACTCCCTGGATCATCGTGCGCCTGGCCTATAAGCCTATCGCCTCGTCCCTCCCGCTATCCCGGCTTGGACGGAGAAAGCATCTCTACAAGATTCCCGAGATCGGAGAGCCCATCTACCGACAGAATCATCTCGGCCGCCCTCTGCCCGCGCTCCATACCCAGAACGTTTTCCGAAAGGGCGAGAAATTTTTTCACCAGGCTTTTATCGTCCACCGGATTTTGCCTGTGGCCGGGAGGATAGGGAACCTCTGCTTTCAAAACGTTCCCGCTTCGAAGCTGCACCTCCACATTCGCGCCGATGGACTCTGGATAAAGGCTCGTGAGAAAGGGATCGGACCGAAAAGAGACCTTCTTCACGAGCCCCAACGCCCAGGGGTCCCTAAAGCCTTTTACTTCGAAGTGATCCGCTCTCACGTCACCATCCAGAAAGGCTCTGGCTACTGTGTAAGCAACGCTATGGTCGGCAGTTTCCCGTGTAGAGATTTCTTCTCTGGCAAAGCGCTGCTGTTGTTTATAGCCAAACTCGCTCAGAGCCACCGCGATGCTCTCGATCTCCTCTGGAACCACTATTATCCGGCGGCGAAGCTCCAGGGCCGCTGCAATCGGCGCCTGAGCCGTGACGACACAAGGCCACACCTTGATGCAGCTCTTGAGAATCTGAAATTCCCCGGAGCGCTCGCGCAGGATCTCCTCCTCCAGAGCGCCGGCAACGACCTTGCCGTAACCGTATTTCCCTTCCAATATGGTGAGCGGGCCCGTGAGGCCAGAGCGAGCGAGCAATGCTGCGAAGGTTCCGTTCCTAGCGCCCATCGGTTCCGCCGCTCCTTTCCACATCGAGAGCGCGCCATGGCGAACTTCCGCCAGAGTGCTGGCATGGCTCCCGGCAATGGCCAAAGCTTGGGCTATCCTGGGCGCATCTAGGCCCAAAAGTTTTCCGGCGATTGCCGCAGAAGAATAGTGCGCCGTGGTTGAATGATCCCAGCCTTCCTTTGATCCCCCTGCGGTTGCGTCCCGCAGCCGGAGCTGCACTTCGTAACCGATGGTTATGCCTAGAAGAAGATCCTTTCCGGTCAACCCTTGCATCTCGGATATGGACAGGGCCGGGGCCACATTGATGCTCGGGTGGTGAGGACTACCCGATGCAGCGTAATCGTTGAAGTCAAGGTAGCGCAGTGCCATCCCGTTGAGGAATGCAGCTTGATCGCACGAGGTTTTCAACCCGACTCCGACCGCGGTCGCTTGCGCGTTTCCCCCTTGCATTAATACAACCTGTCGGGCCATGCGCACCGACTCTGCGTTCACAGCGCCTAAGGCGCACCCCAGCGTATCGAGCAGTATCCGTTTGGCCTTTTCTGTGATCTCCGGCGGCAAGTGTTTGTATTTGAGTTCCGCCACCCAGCCAGCAATGTTTTCGACTAGATTTATCATCTTAGGCTTGCTTCACCTTCGAGACTATTTCCCTTTGTAAACGCTTTTAATGAACCCCGATGATTCGAGCCTGTCGATCAAGCCCGCTTCTACGACCGTCTCGGGCCGTACACTCGACAGCTTGGGATTGATCGGGGTTAGGACGCTTTGCAGCTTTCTCATGCCCTCGACATTCGGGTATGGGATGCGCTCATAGGAATTGACCACCGTCTTGTAGGCATCCTCCGCCGTCGCCGTGTCCACGCGAAGATTAGAGGCGATGATACGAACCACCACAGCTTTGTTGGCTGGCTCTACCAGGTAAGCAATCGCTTCGATAAACGCCTTCAGATATCCCTCTACAACCTGGGGTTTGGCGGCGATGGTCCGGCGCGTAGTTGCAAGCACTGTCTGCGGAATGTTAACTCCGGAGCCCCGAAAGTTAAAAAGCATGCTGTATCCTTTTTTTAAGTACAGATCCCCGACGGAACCATTCAATGTTGTAGCATCCACGTTTCCTGTCTCAAGAGCTACGCGCCGATTGAGTTCAGTTCCCGGAATACCGACGAAAGTGATTTTCTGCTGGTTTGGATCGAGGCCAAGTTTTTCAAGAGCCACCAATGCTACAATGTGGGAAACCGCCCCGGTCCCGCTAATGGCGACACGTTTGCCACGGAGGTCCTCCGGTCGCTTGACTTCCGGCCTGCCAACGAATCTGTAATCCAGTTGCTGAACGAAATTGGCGATTCCAACAACGTCGCTGCCGCCAGTCGCAGCATTGAGAAGATGCCCGCCGCCAATAACAGCCATATCGATCTCACCGGCAATCAACGCTGCCACACTCAGTGCCGATCTGGGCATTTGAATGAATTGTATCTCGATACCATTCCGCTGGAAAAAGCCCTGGTCCCTGGCCACCCAAAACACAGTGATGCTCTCGCTCGTAATGCTTGAGGCAAAATTGGAGCGACTTAAACCCGCCGCGATACTCTCAGAAGCCCCATTGGTCAAAAGGTAAGCGGTCAAAAGACACAACAATAATCGCTCCAGCTTCTCTGTCAGGCTAGTATTTTTCATGGGACTTTCCTTTCTTTTACTACTAATTTGCCTCTAGATGAAAAACCCTTGGGTTGTACTCACGCTAGAGGACTCAACATTCACGTTCCACTGATCGGTCCGGTGTGCGCAAAATCGTGGCGTTGGTCATTTGCCGCGCCCGGCCGATTGGGAGCGTCACCGCAGCTTAACTACGACATAGATTATCCGTCCTTTTTCACCTCTGCCGTGAGGGCGGGCACGACGTCGAAGAGGTCAGCGACCACCCCATAATGGGCCACTTGGAAAATTGGGGCGTTGGCATCCTTGTTGATGGCGATGATGCGCGCGGATTCACTCATGCCTGACAGGTGTTGGCTTGCCCCCGAGATGCCGCAGGCGATGTAGACTTTAGGGGCCACGCTCTTTCCCGAGGCTCCGACCTGCCGGTCCCGCGGCAACCACCCAACATCGACCACTGGCCGGGAGCAGGCCATGACTCCCCCCCAGAGCGTCCGCCAGCTCCTGAATGATGGGAATTTTCTCCTTGTCCCCTATTCCTCGACCCACAGAAACGATAATGTCGGCCTTGGTAATATCTACGTCGGTTGCGGGTTCCTCTATGATCTCCAGTAATCTGCTGCGGAAAGACACGCCCTGGAGATCCACCTCAAGGGGCTCCACCGGCGCGCCTTTACCAGAGGCCTGTATCGCAGGCGTCACCCCTTTCTGGAGTGCAACGACCATAGGACCCGTTGCCTCCAAGAGGATCTGCGCGTGCAAGGTACCATCGAATACCGGCCGGGTGACAACCCACGATCCATCGCGAAGTTCAATGTTGACACAGTTAGTCATGGCCGGAGACCCTAGCTTGGCCGCCACTGCCGGAGCCAACTCCATTCCCACCAAGCTATAACCGATCAATATCAGTCCCGGCTCGATTCGCCGTGCGACTTGAGCGACCACATGGGCCTGCAGTCCAGCACCTGCTTGTTTCAGTGCCGGCTGATCAACGAGGAGAATCTTGTCGACGCCCTTATCGCGCAGGGTTTGCGTGACTCTGCCCAGCTCATCGCCCATGACCAGAGCCAGGAGTTGACCTCCCAAACCATCCGCCAGCTCGCGCCCTTTGGCCAGCATCTGGTACGTGATGGTTTCTACCTCGCCTCCCCAGTGTTCCACCAAGACAAGAACATCGCGCTGCATGGTTATAGGGCCTCCTTGATTTTGCTAAGCAGGGTGGCTGCAATCTCTTGCGGGCCTCCTTGCAGAAATTCGACCTGCGACGTTCGCCGCGGCTGGAACACATCGACAAAGCGATAACCGCGTGGAACAAGCTGCTCTGCCTCGATGTTGAGCTCCGGGAGGGAGAAAGAGCGCACGGGCTGTTGACGTGCGCGCATCATTCTTGCGGGAGGAACGTAGGTGAGAGGCTGTATGCCTGTCTGCACGCAGAGAAGTGCCGGTAGGGAAAGCTCCACACGGGCATAGCGCCCGCCACCCATCTCTTTGCGCACCTCGACGGCATTCCCGTCGGCGACTTGGACCTCTACGACGGCGTAAGCGAAGGGGATTCCAAGCCTTTCCGCAACCGTGATGCCGACCTGCCCCGATGGAGTGTCCCGAGATTGAGCTCCGGTAAGTACGAGGTCATATTCCAGTTTTCTTAAAGCCGCCGCAAGGACAGCACTCGCAGATTGGGGATCATGCGTCTGGGCATCGATGCGGATGGCGCGGTCTGCACCTTTGGCGAGGGCCATATATAACGTATCCAGGGTTGTGATCGGTCCCATGGTCAGGACGGTGACCTCGCCCCCGTGAGCGCGCTTGAGAGCGATGGCCTCCTCCAGCGCAGACTCGTCGCACTCGTTCATGGCTAGGAATTCTCCATGATAGAGAACAGCCTTGCCATCGGGCGCTATCTTCGCCTCGCTCACCACTCCAGGCACGGCCTTACAGCAGACGACAATCTTCACCTTGACACCTCCCAGAAAGTCACTGGCCGGCAGCGTTCCTTCCCGCAATACGTCCCGTTACGGCACCCCGCATGAGGCCGCCGCCGCTCGGGTAATTGTAATAGAAAAACCCCGCGGTTAGCTCTCCGGCCGCGTAAAGACCGGAGATAGGCCGATCCAGTCGATTCAGCACCTGACACTGGGTGTTAATTTTCAGGCCGCCAAAGGTAAAGGTGAGACCGCATGTTGCGGCGTAAGCCACAAAAGGCGGCGAGTCAAGCTTCTGGGCCCAGTTGGTCTTGGGCGGGTGTATCCCTACGGTTCCCTTACCATCACGTATGACTTCGTCGAAGGGTCGATCTTCCATGACAGCCTTGTTAAACTCCTCAACGGTCCGTACCAGCGCAGCGGGGTTGATCTCAAGCTTTTCTGCCAATTCCGGGATGGAGTTCGCGTAAACGGGTGTGGCTTGGTCATAAAGCTCGCGGGCGAGAGGCTCTTTGAGTTTTTCGTCGAAAATCTGATAGGCGATACCGCCCGGTTGCTTCAAGATTTCGGCGCCCGTCTTGGCGTAAGTATAAGCGTGGAAATCCTCCCCCTCGTCCACAAAACGACGTCCCTCCGTATTGACCATAATGCCGAAAACCCACCCGTAGCGGTGGGTTCGGTATCGCCTGCCGGCCGGGTCAAGGAAGCCTCCCTCATAGTCTCCAGCGTCGGCGTCGATGGGAGTCGCATGGGCGCCGCTCCAGTTACCAAACGACTGCGCTCCGATGTCCAATGCCATCTGGATTCCGTCGCCCGTGTCGTACTTGGTCCCCCGTACCTTTGCAAGGTCCCAGCCGCTTCCCAGGAACTGAGCGCGTAAGGCAGGATTCGCCTGGAAGCCGCCAGAAGCAAGAACCACTCCTTTGCAGCGGATCTCCGCAAAACCTTCGGGCGTTTGAACCACTACGCCGCGAACCACATTTTTCTCATCCGTGATGAGCCGAACAGCGGCGTGTTCATAGCGGATTTCGACTCCCTTTTTCTGAAGAATGCCGCGCCACATATCCACTAACCCGGCGCCGCCGTCCTTGGAGTGGATAAAGCTGCTGCCGTGGTGCCAACGCTTGCGCCCGCCCTCCGGCTTAGCAGCGCTGTACAGGATTTCCCATTGGATGCCTAATTCCCGCATCCACCTGACCGTGGGGTAAGACTCGCTCACCAGAAGTTCGGCGAGCTCCGGCACCGACTTTCCCCGGGTCACACGCATCATGTCCGCATAAAAATCGTCCTTCGTATAGGGAAGAAGGTCGATCTTTTCCCACTCGCTTTCCTGCACGTGAGGCAGGAGAAGTTTGACGTCAGGAACTCCGTTGTGCGTATGGCGAAACTGGGCACCGTGGCTCCACCACGTATTCCCCCCTCTTTTTCCCTCCGGTGCCTTTTCCAACACCAGGACCTTGGCCCCGGCTTCGTGGGCAGATGCTGCCGCTGCCTGGGCTGCGTTCCCCAATCCAACAACGACCACATCGCAATTTATCGTATCCATCAAATTTGTCTCCTCTCTGTATTTTATTTCTCGTAGTCAAGCATTGGTTAGCCCGTCGGGCGGTTCCGCGATACCCAGCACTGCTACCCGTTGATCGGCCTCAGAGGTTTTGATCCCGTCCTCCATCATGGTCACGCAGAAGAGGCAGGCTACACTCAGAATGCCCGGATCGATCTTAGGACGAGGTTCCAGTATCCCTTCGTTGCGGAACTGCTCCCGCTCACGTAAGGGATACTTTTCTCCCCGGCCCCACAGATAGGCTGAAGAGGAGGTCATATTGAAGGGAATCGATGAGGAATCCCTACTGTGCCCCCCGCTACTCCATCCAGCCGGGTTGCCCAAATGTCGGCAATAGCATTTGGTGTAGCTCGTAGCTAGCTGATAGCATACCCCCTCTCTCTTCCCTCCGATCTAACCAGTGCTCCAGCTGGGTCGCTCGCGCCCCTCTCCTACTACGTTACCTCTGGAAACTTAGAGATCCCTAGGGCAGCCTAAATATTTCCTTGAATTGCGCCACGGTTTCTTTGTGGTTTTTGATCAGCTCTTCAGGGCGCGCCGGATATAGGTTCAAACCTTCCACAATACTCGGAGTACCGGGGGAAGCATCCGGTCGCGCTGGAAGTCTGTAAAATTTCGTTTGAAGGATTTGCTGCCCTTCCCTGGATAAAGCAAAATCTACAAAGAGCTTGGCGGCATTGGAATGGGGCGGGTTCGCGGGTATCGAGATCGCGTTGAATGCCGTTATGGTCGGGCCTTTAAATCTCACCCAATCAATAGGCGCGCCCTTAGTCCGTTTCTCCTCAACGTCATTGGCGTATAACACTACACAAATAGGTATTTCTCCTGCGATGACCAATTGCGTGAGCAGGCTATGCCCGTGTCGCATCTGTAAATCCTGAGTGGCGAGCCTCCTCATGAAATCCATGCCCTTTTCCTTGCCCATGATCTTCAACAAATGAAAAAACCATTGATATTCTTCCGACTCTAAGCCGATCTTGCCCTTCCATTTCAAGTTCAAAAGGTCCTCATAGCTCTTCGGAGCCTCTCTAGGAGAAATAAGGTTCGTGTTGTAACCGATGACGTAAGGAAGCAGATAGAAGGCATTCCAATAGCCGTCGGGATCTTTAAAGCCCTCCGGGAAAAATTTGCTCTGAGGAGAAACATATTTAGCAAAAAAATCTTTTCGCCTCGGGAGACACATATCTTTGCAGAAGGCCCTGCTCCTTCAGCTGGAAAACTTGGATGACGCTGGCCTGAAAAACGTCGGCCTTGTAGGTCTTGGCTCGGGCTTCTGTCAGGTATTTCGTCAATACCTTTTCTCCGCTTGAGCGGAATATCTCCGGTTTTATGAACGGATATTTTTTCACGAATTCTTGGGTGAATACGGTTGCCTGATCGAGATTCATTCCGGTGTAGTAAACGAGTTGACCTTCCTTTTTGGCTCCTTCTATGATTTTTATTTTTTCTTTTTCTGCCAGTTCCGCGATTCCTTGAGAATTGACCCAGGAGGCAAGAAAAAAAGTCAGAAGAAAAGAAGAAACAAAAACAAGAGAGCGTCCAGTGTGAATTAATTGCTGGGACATAGGTACCTCCTTTTTATTTGGAGTGTTAGGGTTGATGGAATGACATTTCTGTTTATCATCAATATGAGTTGTTCTGGCACCCAACGCTAAACTATTGTCGCCATCGATGGACACTCGCTCGGCATGGGCCGACCATTTAGACCAGGCGGATGATCCCCTTGCCATCCAGTTGGTCGACGCGAGTACCGTAACTCTCGGACAATCGCGCGACACGGTCCAAAATCCTTTTTCCCAGTTCGCCGTTAGCCAGCAGAGGACGTCCCCGCTGGGAACGTCGGCGGCCAAATCCGAGGTCGACTGGGTAGATCTCTATGACTTTCAGGGTGCGCTCCTCGAACCGGCAGATTGCAATCACGCTCTGCCAGAACTCCGGAGTGGCTGGATGCCCCTTCGTATCCTTGGCCGTGCGCATATCAAAGAAGTCGGCTGGAGTGGCGTAAGGATCCAAGCCAAATCGTTCAAATTGGTGACCCGGAACATGGCGCAACGTTTCATTCTGTAAGATCAAATTGCCTAGACTGTAAAAGATTGGTTTTCCGCGGTAGATCTCCGCGCCCATAACCACGTGGGGGCCGTGAGCGGCCAACACGTCTGCCCCCTCCTCAATGCAACGGTGCGCGAATTCCACCACGAATTCGGGTTGCTCCTCGATCTCAACACGCCGCCGCGCACTCAGCCAGGCTTTCCCTACCATGTCCTGGTTGTGGAGGCTAACAATCACCCAGTCGGCCTGACGACGCGCCTCACGGATTTGCCGCAAGTTTTCCTCCAAGTCCTTGCTACTGCACCGGCTGCGAATATCGAAGGCGTCTCCTACCCGGTATCGATCGCCGCGGAATTCGTATTCAGTCTCGCTGGCTCTTGCTAACTCCGAGGGAGCGAGAAAGCCGTGCTCCACAATCCGTTGCCGCTGGTTGTCAAATCCCAGCGACGCTCCGATACGCTTGAGGGCAGCAAAGGCCTCCGGATCAACCACAAAAGTGACTTGGAAACCCTGAGCATTCACCCCGGGCTTACCTTGAAAGTCCAGACTCTGGTGGGTGGCCCTGTTGTCCGGAGAAGGGAGATGAGAGGTTGCAGCGATAAGAGCGATCCGACCCTTGGAGGTTTCCAGATAGGCTGGGCTGCTCGCCAGTCGCAGATTCTCCCCTGTGCCGGCGTGGACGATTCCTGCGTTGTCAAGGTACCGATTCTGAAGGAGCAATCCATCCTCGCCAAAGTTCAAAGAATGGCTATTGGCGCAGCTCACTATATTAATGCCGAACCACTTTAGGTCCTCTAATAACTCCGGCTCTGTCAACATGTGGGTCCCCGTGCGTAACGCCGGTGAACCCTCACCGTAACGGACCACCATGCTTTCCAGATTGGCGAAAGAAGCATCTGTACCTTGCAACAAATCCCGGAGGGTGAGGAACTCGGGCTCCCGGTAAATCGCTAGCCGCCTCGAGGGCATAATATCGCCGCTAAGTGCCAGCGTGATATTTCCTCTTTCCGACTCGTAAGTCATCACGGTTCTCCTGAGTTTTCACCCCGACTTTTCCACACGGCCCGTCAATCTGGTTCAAACACCTGCCTGTGTTAGGACACGGCTCGATAGCGTCATTCGTTCCAGTTACGAGCTCAGGATCAACACATCTCGGCAGGTCTCTGGATAAAACAATTAAAAGCCCGGATCATGAGGCTCATTACGCTCCCGTGGCATAAAGGTCGTCGATAAATCCGGAATCGTCAATGTTTCGCACCCAATGGGTGTCCCAAACCGAAATGGGGTTTAGATCCTTTAAATTGGGGATTTCCGGGTGGAGATAGACCGCTTGTTCATGAATGTGATAGATGGCCAATGCGGTTGGATATGGCTTGCTCTCGAGTATTTCAATCTGCCTGCGAAAGGCATAATGAAAATATTCATCTTCGATCTTCTTACCTTCCGTCTCGCGGGCAACCCTTGTGATTATAGATAGACATTCATCTGGATGCGTCTTCAGAAACCATATTCCGTAAATCATGGCCTTGATGAGTTTCTCCACTGTTGCAGGGTTGTTCTTAGCGAAGTCGCCGGTCATCGTCAACGTTGCGCCCATGATATTGGGAAAGAAGCGGGTCTCTTCCAGGGCAACATATCCGGCTTCCTGGGCGCGTTTATCGTAAGGGGGTTGCAAAAAAGCGGCGTCTGCCTCTCCGTTCTTGAGCTGATCCAACATTCCTTCATAGACTGCTCCGCTCGCCGGCCTCTTCATGAACTCAACCTCTCCATCCTCCACACTGATTCCCTCCAGGTTGAGCAATCGCCAAACGGTAGATCTGGGATGATAGCCCTGCACGGCGATGCGTTTTCCCCTAAGATCCTTGAGGCCCTTGATGGAGGGCTTGACGCAAATAACATCAGGGCATTTGTTGGAGATGCTCGCGACACTGGTATACTTCACGGACCCTTTCTTCGCTCGGGCCACATAGGGTATATGGTGATAACCAAAGACCAAATTCAGCGTTCCTTCTTTCATATGCTGGTCCACCGAATCATGATCCATTTCCCCGGAGGGTATATATCGAGCCTCCATGTCGATGCCAAATTTGGACCATATCTGTTTCTCCCTCATGATCGTTATCCATATGTCGTGAGTTTTCGATCGCTGACAAGCCAAGATCTTATCCATTATTGCATACCTCCATTTGCCATCACTCTGAGACCGTAAGCTCTCAGACTGATAAGTTGCTGTGCAATACCAAATCCTATATTCGGTTGGAGTCCCATGAGGCCTTTTGTGAATGCTTCAATCTGTTCTTACCTTTCCTCGATTTTCTCCAGCAGCACCGATATGCCATGCCCCAACTCGCATTCGCCGAGACCTTGCGTGCGTCTCAGAAAACTCTTTTTTTGACCTTTGTCCTACCGTACAAAGCAAGTTCCCTGGGAACCTGAGGTCCGGCGCAAGCTCACAGATCTCTCGCGAAGAGTTAGGTGGAGTGAGCCGACTCGAAAGTTCCCACGCCTTTTCTAGCGATTTAGCGACTCCTAGTGGGTTACCCGCGCGTTCAAAATTACGGAACGATCTTCCAAAAACCAGAACCAATCTAGCACTCTTCTAGTTCTAGTACTCTGGCCCTTGCGTTGTCAATATTGTTTTTCACGACAAGTCGTTAAATACAGGTTGACACACTTGATCACTGTCTGATAGACGTTGCGCCGAAGGTGGGATAAGATGCCTCTCTGCCTTTCCACGAAATAGGTTGAGGCTCTCGAACACAATCTTAGACTTGCTCGTTAGCAGCATACCTGGATTCACGCGGCACATGGGGATCATACGCAATACCACTGGTAGCCGTAGTAAGGCGGCGCGCTTCAACCATACAGTTTCGCCACTCGAAACAGGAAGAAGTTCTTGTCTCTCACGCCCCGCACAACGGTGCGAAAGTTCTTGAGTTTGGCATTGAATGATTCCGCAGCCGCGTTCGTGCTCCGCTCCACAAAGTAATTCAATATAGTAAAAACTAAGCCGCTTCATTTTCGCTGCGCGGCATGGGATAGTTAGATCACGCACCGACAGCCGAGCCGTTTCCCGGCCTCGATATCCCATCGGCGTAAGCAAAGCCTATAATGACATCGTCCCTTTGGCGCTCGTTGCGCCATCGCAACTACCGGCTCTATCTTACCGGCCAATTGGTCTCGGTCTGCGGCACCTGGATGCAGCAGGTCGCGCTGAGCTGGCTCGTCTATCGTCTCACGGGTTCGGCGACTCTGCTGGGAGTGGTCGGCTTCGCTTCGCAAATCCCGATATTCGCTTTGGGCGCAGTCGGCGGCGCGATTTGCGACCGACACTCATGCCATCGGGTTGCCGTGTGGACTCAATGCGCGGCCTTGGTGCAGGCCCTGGTGCTGTCACTGCTGACCCTGATGGGTTGGATTCATCCGTTGCACATCATCGTGCTCGGCGTCGCGCTGGGCATCGTCTACGCCTTCGATTTACCGGCGCGCCAGGCGCTGGTTCACCAACTGGTCGACGCCGATGACCTGGCCAATGCCGTGGCGCTCAACTCCTCCATGAACAACGCCGCTAGAATCGTCGGCCCGGCGTTGGCGGGCCTCGTGGTCGCCAAGTTCGGCGAGGGCGTCTGCTTCATGATCAACGCGGCAAGTTACGTTGCCGTGATCGCAGCCCTGCTCGCCATGAAGCTGCCGGAGCGGCGCGAGCCGGCGCGCCCCATTTCTCTCGCACGGTCCTTGCTTGAAGGCGGACGCTACACGCTCGCCACGACGCCGATACGGGACGTGCTCATACTGTTGGGCGTGGTCGGCTTCATGGGGATGCCCTACATGACATTGATGCCGGTCTTTGCCGGCCAGATACACAAAAGCGGCGCCGACGCGTTGGGATTGATGTTTGGCGCCGTCGGTTTGGGCGCGGTCATTGGCGCGCTTTTTCTCGCCCAGCGAAAAAACATTGTCGGACTCGGCCGCATCATCGTCATCGCGACCTGGGGCTTCGGAATCGGACTCGTCGTTTTTACGGTGTCGCGCCTGTTCTGGCTCTCGCTCCTGCTGCTTGTCGGCGTCGGCTGCGGTTGGATGGTGCTGATCGCCGCGAGCAACACGGCGCTCCAAACTCTCGCCGACAATGACATGCGCGGGCGGGTGATGAGTCTCTTTTCCATGATGCTCATCGGCATGGCGCCCTTCGGCAGCCTGCTGGCGGGGTGGGCCGCCGACCAGGTCGGCGCCCCGATGGTGGTCGCGATCGGTGGCGGATTTTGCGCCGTCGCCGGGATGATTTTCGCGCGTCAGTTACCACGCCTGCGCGAGGCCGCAAGGCCGATCCTGGCCGCGCGCGGGATCGTGGCCTAAAGCCCGGGGCGACGGCGCGCGATAAGGAAAACCGGGCCTTGCAAGCTCATTTTCCTTCCAGTACTGTGACCCTCAGCCTCAGACGCGCTCAGTCTCTCCATGATTAACAGCTCACCCCCTGATGCGACGAGCTCGAACCCGAGCGTGGATTTACCGTCCAAACAGAGCGGCGGCTCGATCCTTCCCTACGCTCGGGGCGGAGCGGAATCGGCAGGTCGTCTCCCGCGATCTGCAATCGCACAAAGGGTATCCGCCGCTGGAAAGAGATTTCGCAGCGAGATCGGCAAACCGGCAATCCTGCTATTCTTAGCTATCCATGGACTGCTCGGCCTGGCTTTTTTCTTCCTGCCGGAAATTGACCTTGGATTCTCCGGCTTGTTCTACACATCAGGCAAAGGATTCGTAATAGAGTCCCGCTCTTCGGCAAAAGCGTTGCCCTTTTTGCCATGGATCACGATTGTTTTTGTCACTTTGTCGCTCCTGCTGTTCATTCGGAATATCGTCGCCGGGCGACGCAACCGGCAATCGATCTCCCGATTATCATCCATCCGGCGCATTCTCTTCCTATTGTTAACCCTCTTTCTTGGTCCCGGCCTGTTGATCAACGTGATTTTGAAGGAACAATCCGGAAGGTCGCGCCCCTCGCGGGTTGAAGCCTTCGGGGGCGATCGGCAGTTCACGGCGGCGTTCACCGCCACCGGCCCGTGTAAATCGAACTGTTCGTTCGTTTCGGGCGATGCGGCAATGGGCTACTATCTACTGGCGTTCTTATTCGTCGCGCGAAAACGACGCTGGGCGATTGCGCTTGCCGCTTATACCCTGGGTACGGCCATCGGACTCGTACGAATCGCCCAAGGGGCTCATTTTCTCAGCGATGTCATCTTTGCCGGATTCTTCACATTTCTCGTCGCGTGGATTTTGTCGATGCTATT
>Ga0209341_10003044_pt1 | contig 15753 bp, 12 predicted proteins | sample RifCSP13_2_FD_184020 | JGI IMG/M metagenome (GOLD analysis project Ga0209341, IMG submission 184020) | Soil microbial communities from Rifle, Colorado - Rifle CSP2_sed 13_2 (SPAdes) (version 2) | ecosystem: Environmental > Terrestrial > Deep subsurface > Rock core/Sediment | place: Rifle...
GCCCCGACCGCGACCGCCCCCATGTCCTTCGCCTGGTTGATGGAGGCGAAGAAGATCTGGTCGAACTTGTTGGGATAGGTCAGGAACTCGTTGTGGTTGAACTTGAGGAGGAACGGGATCTTGTGCGCGTGCTTGCGGGCGACGCCGCCGAGGACGCCCAGAGTCGACGCGACCGCGTTGCAGCCGCCCTCGATCGCGAGCTTGACGATGTTCTCGGGGTCGAAGTAGGCGGGGTTCTTCGCGAAAGACGCCCCCGCGGAGTGTTCGATCCCCTGGTCCACGGGGAGGATGGAGACGTACCCCGTGCCCGACAGCCGGCCGGAGCCGAGGATCGTCTGCAGCGCGCGCAGCACCGGCGTCGGCCGGTCCGAGCCCACGTAGACTCGGTCCACCCAGTCCGGGCCGGGCACGTGCAGGCTCGCCCGCGGTATCCCCTTGCAGCTGTGGTCGAGCAGGGGGCGGGCCTCCGCCCCCAGAAGCTCCTCGATATGGTTGATGGTGCTCGTTGCGCTCACGGTGGCCATGTGAGTCCTCCCGTCAATTGAGGCGCTCCGCCTTCTGTCGGAGCTGCGCCAGGCGGGGGCGCAGCTCTTCCGCGTCCCGGGCGCGGCGGGCGAGGAGAAGATAGGCTTCGATGTCGCGGACGGCGAAGGCGTAGCAGTCGAGGGCCGCGTAGAGGATGCCCCGGTCGCGCAGGTCCTCGGCGCTGCTTGGCCGCATGCGCACCAGCAGGTCCACCACCCGCAGCGCCCGTTCGACGTCCTGGTCGCGCAGGTAGATCGCCTTCAGGTTGCGCAGCAGCCGCTCCAGCATGTCCTTGCGGCGGCACGGCTGCAGCATCTTCGGCTGGATCTTGACGTTGCCGCCGAAGATGCGATCGAGCCGCGCCTGGCAGTCCTTTTCGGTCAGCAGCGTGCCCCCGTAGAAAGGATCGACGAGCAGTGACCGGATGGGGGTCTGGACGCGCACTACGAAATGGCCGGGCAGCCCCACGCCCTCCACCTCGAGCCCGCCCCGGCGCGCCACCTCCATGTAGACGGTGCTCAGCGTGATCGGGATGCCGGTGCGCCGGTCCAGCACCTCGTTCAGGTAGCTGTTGCGCGGGTCGTAGTACTGCTGCGTGTTGCCCCGGAAGCGCTCCTCCTGGAAGAGGTAACGGTTGAGGGCCATCACCGCCCGCTCCGGGCGCGGCTCCTCCTCCAGGCGACGCCGCAGCGCCACCCCCATCTCGTCCAGCCGCACGAGGTAGCCGCGCACGTCGAGGCCGGGGTACTCTTCAGCCGCGACCAGCAGCGCCGCCTCCGCGAGGTCGATCTCCGGGTCGGGGAGGGAAAGCAGATCCTCCAGCCGGTGCCGGTGCGACGGGTTCAGCGAGGCGCTCCGCACGCGGGTCTTCCCCAGCGCGCAAGTATAGCGCGCCCCGCCGCCGACTCACGAGCCGTCCCTGGACACCGATGAGCGCGTCCCGGCAACCGCCTCCTCCAGGCGAGGGGGTCGCGCGGGAGCGCGCTCGTCGTTAATGAATGCCGAGTCCGTCCGGGTCGGTCAGGCCCGAGCGCGCGAGCGCAACCCCCGAGCCCCTCAGTGCATCGCGGAGCCGCCCGAGAGCTGCTTGACGAGGTCTCCGACCACCGCCTTGGCGTCCCCGAAGAGCATGTAGGTGCGGTCGGCGGTGTAGAGCTCGTTGTCGATCCCGGCGAAGCCTGGATTCATGGTGCGCTTGATGGCCAGGCACATCTTGGCCTTGTCGGCGTCGATGATCGGCATGCCGAAGATGGGGCTCGTGCGGTCGTGCCGGGCGGCGGGGTTCACGACGTCGTTGGCCCCGATCACGAGGCAGACGTCGCACTGCGGCATGTCGTGGTTGATCTCGCTCATCTCGACCAGGCGGTCGTACGGGATGTCGGCCTCCGCGAGAAGGACGTTCATGTGACCGGGCATGCGCCCCGCCACAGGGTGGATGGCGAACTTGACGTCCACCCCCCGACGTGTGAGCTGGTCGTAGAGCTCGCGTACGCGCTGCTGGGCGCGGGCCACGGCCAGACCGTAGCCGGGCACGATGACCACGAGGCTCGCCTGCTCCATCGCCTGGGCCGCCCCCTCCGAGGTCTCCTGCTTCACCGCCTTCTGCTCGCCCGCGGCCTTCTTCTGCTGCACCTGGCCGAAGGCCCCGAAGAGCACGTTCGTGAACGATCGGTTCATGGCCCGGCACATGATGATCGACAGGATCAGGCCGGAGGAGCCGTCGAGGGCCCCCGCGGTGACGAGCAGCTTGTTGTCGAGGACGAAACCCATGGCCACCGCGGAGAGGCCGGCGTAGGAGTTGAGCAGCGAGATGACGGTGGGCATGTCCGCGCCCCCGATGGGGATGATGAGCAGCACCCCGAAGGCGAGGGAGAGGACGATGATCACGGGGAAGAGGTACGAGAGCTGGGTGGGCTGGAAGACGAGGGCCACGCCGCAAACCACGGCTATGCCGAGGAGGCCGAGGTTGCTGGCGTTCTGGAAGGGATAGGTCACGGGTCGCTGCGGGATCCACTTGACCTCCTGGAGCTTCCCCGCCGCCATCAGCGAGCCCGTGAAGGTCAAATAGCCCAGGATGATCTCGGCGATGATGGCCGACATCCGCAGGGCGGTCAGGTTCTCCGGGCCCTCCGACAGCCACAGGTAGTACTTGGCCGTCCCCACGAGCCCGGCCGCGAGGCCGCCGAAGGCATGGGATAGCGCCGTCCGCTGCGGCACCGCGGTCAGCGGCACCCACGACAGCGGGATCCCCAGGGCGAAGCCGAGGGCGACCGCGACCGTGATCCAGCCCCAGTTGACGAGCCCGGGGGTGAGAAGGGTCCCGACGATGCCGAGGGACATCGCCCCCACTCCCGCGAAGACGCCCCTGCGGGCGGTCTTCGGGCCGTTCATCCAGTGCAGGGCGAAGACGAAGAGCGCGGTGGCGGCGAGGTACGTGACCTGGATGAGCTCTCCCCTCACTTGCGGGGCTCCCCGGTCTTGAACATCTTGAGCATGCGGTCCGTGATGAGGAAGCCGCTCACGATGTTCACCATGGAGGCGAAGAGCGCGATCGCGCCCAGTATGGTGATGATGGGCGGGTGATCAGCGCCGGTGATCACGATCGAGCCCACCACCGCGATCGCCGAGATGGCGTTGGTGAGCGACATGAGCGGCGTGTGCAGCAGCCGCGAGACGCGGGTGATGACGCCGAGCCCGATGAAGCTCGCCAGCATGAAGACGAACAGCATCGTGCTGAGCTCGGTGGCGGCGGGGGCCTCGGCCGGTCCGGGCGATGCGGAAAGAACGGGGAGAATGCCTGTCACGTGTTGTTCCTCCTAGCGATCGCCATTCTGCCACGACGCGAGCCGATCACGATGGCGACCAAGATCCGGGCGGAGGGAGCTACCGCCAGAGGTTCAGGAAGACGGTGATGATCAGCGCGTTGGTGAAGTCGATGAAGAAGGCACCCACCATCGGGACGACCAGGAAGGCCCTCGGCGCGGGCCCGTAGCGCTCCACCAGGGCGCCCATGTTCGCCATGGCGTTGGCGGTCGTCCCGAGCATGAAGCCGCAGAAGCCGCTGGACATCACGGCCGCCTCGTAGTCGCGGCCCATGAGGCGGAAGACGGGTCCCACGCAGAGAACGCCCACGAGCGCCACCTGGACCGCCAGCATGAGGGCGAGGGGTAGCGCCAGCCCCGCCAGCTCCCAGAGCCTGAGCGTCATCAGTGCCAGCACCAGGAACAGCGAGAGCGCAATGTGGCCCAGGTCGTCCAGCAGTCGCTGGGAGAGCCCGAAGAAGCCGGTCCTGTCGTCCAGGTTCCGCCCGACCGACGCCACAAGCATGGCCCCGATGTAAGCGGGGAGCGTCAGCCCCATCGTGGCGAAGGCCTGGCTGAGCCAGGCCCCGACCCACATCGCGAGGAGGATGGCGACTATCGCCTTAAGGAGCGCGTAGGCCCCCACGTCTTCGCGCGCGGGAGCCGCGCCGGATGGTTCCGCGGGCTCGTCCAGGGGGTCAAGCGTTGCCGCCGCCGTCCGTTGGGGGCTCAGGGCGCCGGGCACTCTCAGGCGCCGGCGCTCGATGAGGAACGTCGCGATCGGACCGCCGAGGAGGCCTCCGGCGACGATCCCGACCATCGCCGCCGCCACCGCCAGCGTGGCCGCTCCGGGGACGCCGGCCTTCTCGAAGAGGGGGGCGAAGGCGAGGCCGGTGGCGGGTCCGCCCGTGAGCGTCACCGATCCCGCGAGCACACCCATCAACGGGTGCTGGCCGAGTGCGGACGCGGTGAGGACGCCCGTCACGTTCTGGGCCACCGCGACCACCGTCGCCAGGAGCAGGAAAACCACCACCGCCGGCCCCCCCGTTCTCAGGAGCCGGAGGCTGGCCCCGAACCCGATCGATGTGAAGAACGCGATCATCAAGGGCGTCTGGAGCGCGGTGTCGAACCGGACGAGTGTGAGCCCCCAGTGCCGTGCGACGAGGATGGCCAGGGCCACGAGCAGGCCGCCGATCACGGGGGCGGGGATGTTGTACCGCGCCAGCGGCCTCACCGCGCGCTTGATCCGATGGCCGGCGAAGAGGACGAGGCCCGCGAAGGCCAGCGTGTGGACGAAGTCGAGGGTGGCCAGCGGTGCTATCCGGACGCCGTCCGCGGGGCGAGGCCGAGCGCCTCGCGGACCCGCGCATGGACGACCTCTCCGCTCCGGGTGAGCATGCTCTCGCGGACGATCTCGTCGCTGAGGTCGAGCTGCAGCTGGCCCTTCTTGAGCAGGTTGGTGACGAAGTTGGCGACGTTCTTCGCGTAGAGCTGGCTCGCGTGGTAGGGCACCGTCGCGGCCAGGCTGAGCGGCCCCATGATCTTCACCCCGTTGATGATGACGGTCTCGCCGGCCTTCGTCGCCTCGCAGTTGCCGCCCTGCTCGGCGGCGAGGTCGACGATCACCGATCCCGGCCGCATGCCGGCGACCATCTCCGTGGTGACGAGGACGGGGGCCTTCTTGCCGGGGACGGCGGCGGCGGTGATCACGATGTCGCTCTCGGCCACGAGATTGGCCAGCAGCTCGCGCTGCCGGCGGTAGAAGCTCTCGTCCTGGGCCTTGGCGTAGCCGCCCTTGTCCTCGGCGTCGGACGTCTCGAGGGGTAGCTCCACGAACTTGGCGCCGAGGCTCTGGATCTGGTCCTTGACCGCGGGGCGCATGTCGTATGCCTCTACGACCGCGCCGAGGCGCTTGGCGGTGGCGATGGCCTGGAGCCCGGCGACGCCCGCCCCGATCACGAAGACGCGGGCGGGGGCGACGGTGCCGGCGGCGGTCATGAGCATCGGCAGCATGCGGGGGAGCGCCTCCGCTCCGAGGAGGACGGCCTTGTAGCCGACCACGGTCGCGGTCGAGCTCAGCGCGTCCATGCTCTGCGCGCGGGTAATGCGGGGGAGCAGATCGAGGGCGAAGCTCGTCGCCCCGCGCGCCGCGAGCGCCCGGACGCCCTCCGGCCGCATCAGCGGCTCGAGGAAGCCGACGACGACGTGCTGCGGTCCAAGCCGGGCGATCGCGTCCTTGTCATGGGCACCGGCAAAGGAGCGGACCGACAGGACGAGCTCGCATCCCGAGAGCACGGCGTCGCGAGCGACGACGCTCGCCCCACGCTCGGCGTACTGGGCGTCGGGGTGGCCCGCGGCGACGCCGGCGCCGGATTCGACCAGCACGTCGACGCCGGCTTTCGAAAGCACGGGAATGACTCCGGGCACGACCGCGACCCGCGCCTCGCCCGGCCAGCTTTCCTTGAGAACGCCTGCCTTCATGGCCCTGCCTCTCCCTGTTGCACCGCGCGCCGTATGCGGGGGGCGCGCCGCCCGTAAGAATGAACCAAGAGGGCGTCCCGTGTCACCTCGGCGACGTCGCGCCCTGCTCTCGTGCGGAGCCGGCCACGGCTCGACTCGCCGGCGCTTCCAGCCCACAATGCGCTACCGCCGCGCGCGCCCCCGATGGACCACCCAACCCGCCGATACCGCCTCTTCGTGCTCGGCGACTGGAACGGCTTCTTCGGCCTGATGTTCGACAACCTGACCGTGCTGTCGTTCCTCGCCGGGATCCTCGTCTTCGTCTTCGGCTATCCGGCCGACATCGTCTACCGGCACATGTTCCCCGGGACCGCCTTCGGCGTCCTCTTCGGAGACCTCGTCTACACGTGGATGGCCTTCCGCCTGGCGAAGAAGGCTGGCCGCACAGACGTCACCGCGATGCCGCTCGGGCTCGACACCCCCTCCACGATCGGCATCGCCCTCGTCGTGCTCGGCCCCGCCTTCCTCTCCTTCAAGGCGCAGGGTATGCCCGAGCGCGAAGCGGCCCTCGAGACGTGGTATCTGGGCATGGCCACGATGGTCTTCGTGGGGACCATCAAGCTCGCGCTCTCCTTCTCCGGGGCGTGGGTCCAGAAGGTCGTGCCGCAGGCGGGGCTGCTCGGCTCGCTGGCCGGGATCAGCCTCGCCCTCATCGGCTTCATTCCCCTCGTCGACATCTTCGGCCTGCCCCTCGTCGGCCTCGTCGCCCTAGGACTCATCCTCTACAACCTGGTGGCCCGTATCCGGCTTCCCGGCAACGCCCCCGGAGTTCTCGTGGCAATCGCGGCCGGCGCCACCCTCTATCACCTGCTCGGCCCCTCGGGTCTCCTCGGTGGCACGTACGCCCCGCCGGTGGCGGAGCTGCACCTCGGCCTCCCGACCCCCACCTTCGGCTTCCTGAAGGGCCTCGTCCCCGCGCTGCGGTATCTCCCGCTCGCCGCGCCCTTCGCGCTGCTGACGGTCGTCGGTGGAATCAACGTGACGGAGAGCGCCCGCGTGGCTGGCGATGACTACTCGACCCGTGACATCCTGCTCACGGAGGCGGTGGCCACACTCGTGGCCGGAGTCTGCGGGGGCGTCGCCCAGTCGACCCCCTACATCGGCCAGCCCGCCTACAAGGGCATGGGCGCCCGCGCCGGCTACACGCTCCTCACCGGCCTGTTCATCGGCCTCGGCGGGATGCTCGGCTACGTCTCGTTCATCGTGGAGCTGATCCCACGGGCCGTCCTCGCGCCGATCCTCGTCTTCGTGGCCCTCGACATCATGGTGCAGGCCTTCCTTGCCTGCCCCGCCCGGCACGCCCCGGCCGTGGCCTTCGCCTTTTTCCCCACCGTGGCGCGCCTCCTCGCGATCAAGTACGGCACGGCGGAGATCGTGCCTCCCGAGCGCTTCCAGGCCCTCCTCGTCGCCCAGGGGCGCGAGCTTCCGGAAGTGCTCGTGACCGTGGCCCTCGGCAACGGCTTCATCCTGACCGCGATGCTGTGGGGGGCCTTCCTCGCGGAGATGATCGACCGCCGCCTCCGCCGCTCCGCCCTCTACCTCGGTGTCCTCGCCGGTCTCACCTTCTTCGGGGTCACCCACTCGGCCTCGCCGGACGGCCAGATGTACCTGCCCTGGACGCTCGTCTCGCCGCTCGCGCGGACGGTCGCCTACCAGTTCACGCTCGGCTATCTGGCGCTCGCCGGGGTCCTGCTGATCCTCTCGCTCACCCGGGAGAGCCGCGAGAGAGCACCCGCGGATCATGTCTGACCTCTCCGCCCCCTCCGCCCGCCCGACCCGAACGCTCCTCGGGCTCGAGTGGCCCGAGCGAATGACGGTGGCCGAGCGCCGCTCGCTCGTGGCGGGCGGCCTCGGCTGGATGCTCGACGCCATGGACGTGATGCTCTACTCCTTGGTCCTGGCCCACCTCATGCGGGACCTGGGGATGGAGAAGGCGACGGCGGGCCTGCTCAACTCGCTCACGCTGGTGGCCTCCGCCGTCGGCGGTCTCCTCTTCGGCTTCATCGCCGATCGCGTGGGGCGCACGCGGGCTCTCATGGCCTCGATCCTCGTCTACTCGCTCGCCAGCGGGGCCTGCGGCCTCTCCCGCACCATCGTGCAGCTCGCCATCTTCCGCTTCATCCTCGGGCTGGGCATGGGCGGTGAGTGGACGACGGGGGCCGCCCTCATCGCCGAGACCTGGCCGCCGGAGCACCGCGGCAAGGCGCTCGGCCTCATGCAGTCCACCTGGGCGATCGGGGAGATGATCGCGGCGGCGGTCGTGGCCGCCGTCCTACCCAACTTCGGCTGGCGCGCCGTGTTCCTGGTGGGGGTGCTGCCGGCCCTCGTCGTCTTCTGGATCCGGCGCAACGTCCCCGAGTCCGAGATCTGGCGCCGGCAGCAGTCGGAGAAGCCGGCGGCCTCGCTCCTTCGCCTCTGGCAGCCGGACCTGCGGCGCAACGGCCTGCTGGTCACCGCGATGAACGCTTGCGGCATGTTCGGCTACTGGGGGCTCTTCACCTGGATCCCCGCGTATCTCTCCCTGCCCGTGGAACAGGGTGGGCGCGGCCTGGACCTCATGAAGACGACCACCTGGCTCATCGTCATGGGCATGGGGAAGTGGCTCGGCTACACCCTGTTCGGTTTCATGGCCGACGGCTTCGGACGCCGCAAGGCCTACGTCTTCTACCTCCTGGCCGCGTCCGCGCTCGTGCCTCTTTACGGCATTGCCGCGACGCCGCTATGGCTGCTGATCCTGGGCCCGTTCGTGGCTTTCTTCGGGACGGGCTTCTTCTCCGGCTTCAGCGCCATCAGCTCCGAGCTGTTTCCGACGGAGATCCGCGCCACGGCGATGGGCCTGAGCTACAACGTCGGCCGCGGCCTCTCCGCTGCCGCGCCGTTCCTGGTCGGTGCCCTGGCACTCCACCACGGGCTGGGGGCCGCCTTCTTCCTCCAGGCCGCGGCCTTCTTCGTGGCGGCCCTCCTCGCGCTCCTGCTTCCCGAGACGAAGGGTCGCGTGCTCGCCTGAGGCGCGACCCCCGAGCCCCCTAGAACGAGTAGCCCAGCTTGAGGTTCAGGCGGGTGCCCTCGTCGCCACGGGCCACGTCAGCCCGGATGAGGACGGCATCGCGGGTCTTGAGTCCGACGCCGATGCCCGTGCTCCGCCGGAAGCCGTCGGTGCCCAGTGGGAGGAAGCCTCCCCAGGCTCCCCCCACGTCCGCGAAGCCGGCGAGCTCCAGCCAGGGCAGCGGCGAGAAGCGGTACTCGGCGGAGAAGGCGAGCAGCCGGTCGCCGGAGAAGCGGTGCTCGGGGTAGCTCCGGAGCACCGAGGATCCGCCCAGCGTGTATTGCAGGTAGAACGGCACCTGGGCCCCTTCCGTGGCCGCCACCGAAGCGAAGCCGCGCAGGGCGACAAGGTGCCGCTCCGAGCCCAGGGGCTGGAAACGCCGGACATCGAGGCTCGCCCGGCTGAAACCCGGGGCCACGCCGCGGTCGTGGTAGTGCTCCAGCATCAGGCTCACGAAGCTCCCTCCGGTCGGGCTCCGCGGCTGGAGTCGGCTGTCCCAGGCCAGCTCGGACGAGACGCGCAGGAAGTCGCGGCGCCAGGGGAGTCCTTGGCTCTCGAGCGCGGGGGAGAAGGGGCGGTCGAGGACGCCAGCGCCGGAGGTCGGAGTGACCTGGAGGAAACCCGTGCGTACCGAGAGGGCGAGGTGAGGGGCGATCCGGTAGCCGCCGACCATGTCGAGCGAGTCCTGACGGAGAGGAGCCGAGTGGCCCAGGAGATAGCGACCTTCGTCGAGGTTCAGCTGACGCGCCTCGCCATACAGGAAGGCGCGGTCACTCCGGCCGTTGGTGACAAACCCGGGGATCCACTCGAGGCCGTCGCGCCGCACGGGGGCCTTGCCGGGGACGTGGGGCACGCGCCCCAGCCGCAGCTCGATCAGGCGGTCGCCGTAGAAGGACTGCGACAGGCTGCCATAGAGACCGAGGCGGCCCGGTCCCGCTGTCGGGTCCCAGTACGCGAGGCCGGGGGCGGGACCGCCCCCCGTCCCGAGGCTCGTGACCCGCGGGTAGAGGTTCACGGCCGCCAGGCGGTCTGTGAGCCGCTTGGCCGCCCGCTCGATCCGCTCGGGCAGCGGGGCCTGTGTCGTCTGGCGCTCGTTCGCCGCGCCCTCCTCCTGCGCGTGGATCGCCCCCGCGCATGGGAGGAGCAGGACGAAGAGGAGGCCGGCCAAGGGCCGGAGCAACATGCCGTCACGGCGAGCGGTACGGAGACAGCGGCCGGCCATCGGCAGACGGTAGCAGGCCACGGGGGCGGAGGCAAGCCTCGGAGTGACCGGCGTCACGGCGGGGAGGACGTCCTCCCGAGCGCCTTCGTCCTGACCGTGGGAGCGAGGGATCCGCCGCAAGCCCGTCGGAGAGACCGCGCCGTCGGCGCGGCCCTCAGGGCTCGATGGGCCAGGGCCGCTCCCACCAACGCAGTGGTCGATGACGGGCGAGGAGCGGAAGGTCCTGCTGCTGCAGGTCCAGGAGAATGCGAACCTTCTCTCGAATGGGCATCGCCGCGTGGGCGGCGATGCCATTCCGACTTGGCGCGGAAGAGCCGCTCGACCTCAGGACTCAGCCGAGGCGTCGAGTCACTCATCGAGCATCCCTCCCGGGTCGAGACGGTGCCGGTCGAGAATCCCCCGCAGGACCACACGGTCGACGGCTCCCGCCTCGAGCAGCTGGGCCGCCCGCTCACGCCTGCGGCTGCCTCCGGCCTGGAGCGCCAGCGCCACGAGGTACTCGGGAGAAACGACCCGGACCGGCGTGTCGTCGTAGCTCGGCTCCCGGGCCTCCGCAACCGCCACCGCCACGAGGCGGTTGTACACCGGCAGGAACTGCACTGGCACGCCGTGAATGAGCACGTGCCCGGCATCGGGCGTGAACCCACGACCCTTCAGGCATCCGTAAAGCGCCGAGAGATCGAGGAGGCTCTCGGCCGACCCATGGAGGGTGACGAACACGTCGAGATCGTAGGTGCGGGCGGGCTCGGCATAGAAGAGGACGGCCATCGCCCCGCCGACGGCATAGTCCTCGACGACCCGCTCCGACCGGAGCTCGTTGAGGACGCGGGACACGTCGGCAAGGGTGCTCATGGCCAGGATGTCATGTTAGCGCGGGGAGTCCCCGCTGGGGGTGACAGGCGGGCGGGTCAGTGGCCGCGGCGCCAGGCGGCGGCGAAGCGGCGGACGATCTCGACCGCGGGCTCGATCCGCTCGATCCCGGCCACGCTCCTCCCCGCCTGCCAATAATCGCGGTCGGGGGCGTTGCGCAGCAGCCCCCGCTTGAGCTGCCACAGCGAGCGCAGGGCGTAGATCGTCCGCATCCAGTGCTTGGTCCGGCGGTGGCGGAGCAGGAAGCGGGCCACCGCTCCCGCCTTCGTCCCCAGCCGCTGGACGTGAGGGGTGTTGATCACGGAGACGGGGACGCCGGTCACGCGCTCGGTGAGGACGATGTCCGACTCGTCCGCGCGGACGATGGCCTGTTTGTACGCCTCGCTAGCCCGGCACTCGGGGGTGGCGATGAAGCGGGTTCCGAGCTGGGCCCCGTCGTAACCGAGGCGGAGGGCCTTCACGAAGTCCCGCTCGGTGCCGATCCCTCCCGCGCACACGACGGGGAGGCCGAGGTTGGAGATCTCCTCGAGGAGCGCCTCCGCCGACTTCGGCCCCGCGTGTCCCCCGGCGCGGTCGTTGACGGCGATGAGGCCGTGCACGCCGCCGTCGCGACCCTTGAGCGCCCACTTGCGCTCGGTGACGTCGTGATACACGACCCCCCCGACGGGGGCGACACGATCGACAACCCAGCGCGGGTTGCCGAGCGAGGTGATGAAGAAGCGCACCCCCTCCTCGAGCGCCACGTCGATCCAGCGCACCATGCGCTGGCGGTAGGTCTTCGAGGACTGCTCGATCAGCGCGTTCATGCCGACGGGCTTGGAGGTGAGGCGGCGGATGAGGCGCAGCCCCTCGCGGAAGTCGTGGCCGTGGACGTAGGTGAGCGAGATGGGCTGGACGATGCCGATCCCGCCCGCCTGCGAGACCGCCGCCACCAGCTCCGGGTTGCTGCAGGGGTACATGGCCCCGCAGATGAGGGGGACCTCGATCCGCGCGTGCGCGGTGAGCCGGGTGGCGGGCGTGCCGTCGGGCAAGGCGGGTCCGGGTTCGGGGAGGGCGAGGCTGGAGGCGGCTACTCGCTCACGCTGAGATACGTGTAGCCTTCGAGCGCTTCCTCGTAACGCTTCATGAAGCGGCCGGACTCGGCCATGGTCAGGCGCTTCTCGCGGAGCGCCGTCTCCACCGCGCGCCGCACGCGGGAGATGAGGTCCTCCTTGCTGTACTGGACGTAGGACAGGACCTCCGTCACCGAATCGCCCTCCACGACGTGCTCGACGCTGTAGTCGTCGCCGTCGATCTTCACGTGGACGGCGTCCGTGTCCCCGAAGAGGTTGTGGAGGTCGCCCAGGATCTCCTGGTAGGCGCCGATGAGGAAGGTCCCGAGGAGGTACTCCTCGCCGTTGGGGCCGTGAAGCTCGAGGCAGCTCTTGGTGTCACGGAGGTCGATGAACTCGTCGATCTTCCCGTCACTGTCGCAGGTGAGATCGGCGATGACGGCGCGACGAGTCGGGGGGCGGTTGAGCCGGTGGATCGGCATCGTCGGGAAGAGCTGCCGCACCGCCCAGTGGTCGGGGATGGACTGGAAGACGGAGAAGTTGCAGTAGTAGGTGTCGCTGAGCTGCTTCTCGAGCCCCTCGAGCTCGTCCGGCACGTAGGGCAGGTCGCGCACGATCTTGAGGATCTTCTCGCAGGTGGCCCAGAACAGCTCCTCCACCCGCGCCCGCGCCTTGAGGTCGAGCACGCCCAGGTTGAAGGCGGTGATCGCCTCCTCCTTGATCTGCAGCGCGTCGTGGTAGGCTTCCTGGAAGTTCTTCCGCGAGACGGAGCCGTAGGTCTCCCAGAGCTGCTGGATCACCGGGTGCTCGTCGCTGCTCACCGACTCCGGGATCTGCCCGATCAGGATCTCGTTGGTCGCCAGCACGTTGTAGACGAGCAGCGAGTGGTGCGCCACCAGCGCCCGCCCGGACTCGGTGACGATGTCAGGGTGGGGGACCCCCCGCGCGTTGCAGGCCTCGGCGATCTGGCTGACGATGTCGGCCGCGTACTCCTGCAGCGTGTAGTTGACCGAGGAGTGGAAGTTGGTCTGGCTCCCGTCGTAGTCCACCCCCAGCCCGCCCCCGCAGTCGAGGAAGCGCATGTTGGCGCCGAGGGCGTGAAGCTCGACGAAGATCCGGCTCGCCTCCCGTAGCGCGTCCTTGATCGCGCGGATGTTCGTGATCTGGGAGCCGATGTGGAAATGCAGCAGTTGCAGACAGTCGAGCATCCCCAGCAATCGCAGCCGCTCCACCGTGGCCACGATCTCGGCGGTGGTGAGGCCGAACTTGGAGCGGTCGCCGGTGGACTCGACCCACTTGCCCGCGCCCTTGGTGGTCAGGCGGGCCCGGACACCGATCACGGGCCGGAGGTCGAGATCGGCGGCGGCGGCGAGGATGGTGTCGAGCTCGCCGAGGCGGTCCATGGTGATGATGACCTGCCGGCCCAGCTTCTGCGCGAGGAGCGCGGTCTCGATGAACGCCCGGTCCTTGTAGCCGTTGCAGAGGATCAGGGCCTCGGGGTTCTCCTGTAGCGCCAGCGCCACCAGCAGCTCGGGCTTGGATCCGGCCTCGATCCCGAGGTGGTAGGGGCGGCCATACTGCATCAGCTCCTCGACCACGTGGCGCTGCTGGTTGACCTTGATCGGATAGACGCCGCGATAGGAGCCCTTGTACTCGTTGTCCTCGATCGCGCTCTGGAAGGCGGAGAAGAGCTGCTCGACCCGGGTGCGCAGGATGTCCGAGAAGCGGATCAGGATCGGAAGGTTGAGCCCGCGGCTGCGCAGGTCGTCGACCAGCTCCTTGAGGTCGATGGGGAGGGAGCCCGGGCCGGCAGGCGTCACCTGCACGTTGCCGGCGTCGTTGATGCTGAAGAAGTGGCGGCCCCAGCCGTCCACGTTGTAGAGCTCGGTGGAGTCCTTGACCGTCCAGGCCCGGAGCTCGGTGTGCAACTGTCCCACTCTGCCGTCGACCTCCCGCGCGCGGAGACGCGCTCCGGGGTGAGTCTATCGTCCCCGGGCCGGATGTCCAGCGAAAAATGGGCCTCAAGGCGCCCGGGCCAGCTCCTCGTCGATCACCTCGGCGAAGGCGGCCAAGGGCCGCGCCCCGGACAGCATCCGCCCATTGATGAAGTACGCCGGGGTGCCGGTGACGCCGAGCGCTTCACCGTCGTCGTAGGCGGCGCGGATGCTCGCATCGTGGCGGTCGGAGCCGAGGCACGCGCCGAACGCGCCGGCGTCGAGGCGGAGACCCTTGGCGCGCGCCATGAGATCGGCGTCGTCGAGAGCCCCGGCGACGGTCATGAGGTTCCGGTGGTAGGCCCAGAATCGACCCTGCTCGCCGGCGCAGCGAGCGGCACGGGCGGCGGGGAACGCGCCCGGGTGTCCCTCGAGCGGGAAGTCGCGGTGGACGAGCCGGATCTTGCCTTCGTAGCGGGACAGGATCTGGTCCATCACCCCCTGGGCCCGATGGCAGAACGGGCACTGATAGTCGGTGAACTCGACGATGGTGACGCGGGCGCCGGCGGTGCCGGTGGCCGGCTCACCCGCCGGGATGGGAACCTCGGCCCGCGGCGGTTCGAGTCGAACGACGACCGTCGCCTGCTTCCGCAGCTCCTCCTCCCACTGGGCGCGCCGCTCGGACCGAAGGCGCCGGGCGAGGGCCTCCCGTATCTCGGCCACGGCCTGCTCGCGCGTGCGCCCGGAGAAGCGCTCGCGGTTCTGGTCGTAGATGAGCTCTGCCTGGCCGGGCGCGGGAGAGGCCGTCCTGCCGTCGACCTCCTGCCGGACGAGGACTTCCCGGCTCAGCCCGCGCCGACGGGCCTCCGCCTCGATCAGCCGATCCGTCATGAGCTCCTCGAGCGCCGCCCGCCGCATCTCGTACTCCTCCTGCTGCAGCCGGGTGAGGCGTCCCTCGACCTGGCGATCGAGCTCCTCCCTCGTGATGACCGAGCCGTCCACCTCCGCCACGACGCCCGTCCCCGGGCCGCCGGCGGGCGGTCGCGATCGCGCCTCGCCGGGCGGGCGCGAGCAGGCGGTCGGGAAGAGCGCGGTCAGGAGAGCGGCGATCGGCGCGAGGCGCATTTAATGAGGTTAGGCGGCAGCGCGGGAGGCGTCAAATCCGGCATGCAAGACGGCGGCGTCTGGGGCACACTCTTGCGACGTGAGCCGCCTCCGCACGGTCCTCGTCGGCGCCCTTCTGCTCGCGGCGGTCTTCGCCGTCATCCGGGGGCCGCTTCATCGATCGACCTTCGCCCTCCCGGTCTCGAACGACGACGCCATCCTTCTCTTGATGGCCCGGCACGTGCTCCGGGGCGAGCTGGGCACGATCCTCTGGAACCAGCCGTACAACGGGGCCCTCGATGCCTACCTCCTCGCCCCGGGGATGGCGCTGGGATCGCATCACACCGTCTACCGTCTCTACCAGCTCGTGTGCGCGCTCCTGCTCGTCCTTCTCGTCGGTCTTCTCGCGCACCGTGTGGGAGGGTCGGCGGCGGGATGGACGGCGGCGCTGCTCGCGGCCAGCGGGACCCCCTACATGGCCTTGATGACCACCACGGGCCCGCCGCCCAATTTCCTCATGCCGCTCGTCACGGGGTTTCCCCTCCTCCTCCCGCTGCGCGCCCTGGACGAGAAGGCCCCTGCGGCGAGCCGTGGCGCGCTCGTCGGAGCGGGGCTCGTGGCTGGCCTCGCGGTCTGGAACTCTTCGCTCGCCATCCCCGCTTGTGTCGGGATGGCGGCC
>Ga0209341_10003047_pt1 | contig 15742 bp, 6 predicted proteins | sample RifCSP13_2_FD_184020 | JGI IMG/M metagenome (GOLD analysis project Ga0209341, IMG submission 184020) | Soil microbial communities from Rifle, Colorado - Rifle CSP2_sed 13_2 (SPAdes) (version 2) | ecosystem: Environmental > Terrestrial > Deep subsurface > Rock core/Sediment | place: Rifle...
CGTCAGGCGGCAGCGAATCTGGCCGAGCAGTCCATAAGCCTGATATTGCGCGTCGCCCTGCCGGTGAGCAACTGCATAAAGGTCCTGGAATAACCCGGCGCTTTGCGCGAACTCGCCTTGCAGATATTTCACCGTCGCCAGCGTGTTGACGCTCTGCTCCCAGCGGCGCCGGTCGCCGAGGCGGTCCGAGATTTCCACCGCCTGCTGCAAAGCCTCGAGAGCGCGTTTCCAGCGGCCCACGCCCGCGCTGTGCACCGCGGTCAGCAGATACACCCAGGCGTGGTGGTGCGAGACGGGCTCAATGCTCTGCGCCGTTTCGCGCGCCCGGCGGCTGTACGCTTCGGCGACCGTGTGCAGCGGCACCAGGCCGGTGGCGACGCAGACATTCGCGTAACTGCGCGCCAGTTCAGCCGTCTGATGCCCGGCGGCCTCGGCCAGGTTGAGCGAGCGCAGGTTGGCGTAGATATTCAGCGTGTTCTCGTTGCCGTAGAAATAGATTTGCGCCAACCCGCCGTAAGTACGGGCCGCTTCCAGCAGCGCGACATTGTCTGCCTGCTCTTCTTGGGAACCGCCCTGAAATCTGACCGGCGACAAGCGACGGAAGGCCTGCAGCAGGACCTGCCCCACCAGGCTGGTGATCAGGCCCCGGCGCGTGCCGGGGACGGATTGCCCCAGCATCGCGGCTGCTTTCTGGAAATGCTTGCGGCTCTCAGCCAGGTTGCCCAGGTTCAAATAAGCCTCGCCGAGCTGGCGCTCCCAGCGCGCCCGGCGCAGGAGCAGGGGCGCAGTCTCCCCGCCCCTGCCGCCCTGTCCCTCGGCCAGCGCCAGGGCCTCGGTGAAAAAGCCGATGGCCTCCTGGTTCGCGTAGTGACGCATGGCCTGCTCGCCCGCCTTCTCGAAGTAGCCGATCGCTTTGGAAACCAGATCGGGTTCCACGTGCTGGGCGTCAACGGCTTTGCGCCAGTGATGCGCCAGGAGGGGGTAGTACTTCGACAGGTCCTGCGCCTCGACCTGCTCATACCACTCGGCCACCGCCCGGTGCAACTCACGCCGCTGCGAGAACAGCATCAGGTTGTAGGCGACCTCCTGCGTGATCGTGTGCTTGAAGACGTAAATCGGCTCCGGCTCAGGCACGTCGAGGGGGGTCAGGTCGAGATGGCGTAGTTCCGCCAGATACTCTGGTAAATGCGGCCGGTCGGTCTCAATGGGATAAATGTCGTGCAGCGTGCGCAGCGCAAACTCGCGCCCGATGACGCTGGCAACCTTCAGCGCCAGCTGAGGCGGCGGCCGGAGGCGGTCAATGCGGCTGGTGATGACGCCTTGAACCGTGTCGGGCAGATTCACGCTGCGCAGGTCGCCGGCCTCGGGCGCGATGACGCATTTGCCATCTACGACGCGGATGAGGCCCGTGTCGCGCAGCGCGTGGGCCAGTTCCTCGCTGAAGAAGGGGTTGCCCTGGGCTTTTTCTCGGATGAGCGCGGCCACCGGCTCGGGCACGGAGGAGACGCCGAGGCGGCGCGCGACGAGCGCCAGCGAGTCCTCCTGGGAGAGGGCCTCCAGCGGCAGGCAGACGGTGTCCGGGGCGCTGAGGATCTGTGCGTGTTCTCCGCGAGGACGCGGGTCGGAGAGCGGGCGCGTGGCGAGGACGAAGAGCAGCGGGCGGACGCGCTGCTGGACGAGCAGCGCCAGTTCCCACGAAGCGGAGTCCAGCCAGTGCGCGTCCTCGAGGATCACGATTTTGGGTGAACGGCTGGTGGAGGATTGAAGCAGCCTGAGCAGCAAATCGCGCCGGTTGTCCGCGCGCACCTGGGGGGACATTTGCGCCGTGATCTCGTTGTCGGGAATGTCCAGATCCATTTTGAGATCGCTGAGCAGCGGCGCCAGGCGCAAGAGTTCCGGCTCTTCCTCGAGCAAGTCGAGGACGTGGCGGCGGCGGGATGCCGGGTCGGTGAGGATCTCCAGGTCAAACAGCTGGCTGATGACGCGCCGCCAGGCGTAATAGGTCGTTGACCGCTCGACGGCGTCGCCCGCGCCGAACAACACCGTCATGCGCATCGCCTCGGCCTGCCGGCGCAGGTCGTCCACGAGGCGCGACTTGCCGATCCCGGCCTCGCCTTCGATGATGAGCGTGTTGCCCCGGCCGCCCCGGTGCAGGGCCTGGAGCAGCTCGGCCAGCAGCTTCCGTTCGGCGATGCGCCCGACCATTTCCGCGTGCGACCCGGCGCGCAGGGCAGTCCTCTTCTGAGCGAGCGGGCGGTAAATTTGAACCGGCTCGGTCTTGCCCTTAACGGTGATCGCGGGCAAAACTTCGAATTCGATCTCGGATTGCGCGGCCTGATAGGTGGCGGTCTCGCACAGGATCGAGCCGGGCGCGGCCTGCATCAGCCGGGCGGCGAGGTTGACCACGTCGCCGAGCATGGTGTACTCGCGCCGCACTTTGCTTCCGACCGCGCCGCAAAACGTCGGCCCGGTGACGACGCCGATGCCGCTGCGCCAGCCCAGCTTGTCCAGCGTTTCCTTGATCCGCATCGCCACCTGCACCCCGCGCACCGCGTCGTTCTCGTGCGCCAGCGGCGGCAGCCCCAACGCGGCGACCAGCGTGATGCCTTTGTCGTCCACGTTGAGCTTGTTGATGCTGCCCTCGTAGTGATACACCGCCTCCTGCAAGCCGTACATCACCGCCTGGGCCTGGTCGAGGGGCGTGTTTTGGTTCCAGTCCGGCAGGTTGACGAAGATCACCGTGACGCGGCGCAGCTCCGCGATCCAACCGCTCAGCCCGGCGGTGAGGCGGGTCAGAATAGCGCCGGGGATGTAGAGCCGCAGCGCCGGCTCGGCTTCCGGGGGAGGCTGCGGTTGGGGCAGGGGGCGCAGCGGTAGGGGCGAGGAAAACGACTCGAGGCGCGCGCCGCCGTTCTCCGCCGGGTAACCGATGCAGTAATTATGGACGAGCGCCCACGCCTCGGGCGAAAGGACGACCTGCCCCGGCTGGGCGTAGTGTTCGGCGTGGTTGACCTGCACCAGCGGCAGCCCCGCGAGGACGAACTCCCAGCGTTTGTACATGCTGCCGATGTGCATGGCGACGACTTCCCCCGCCGCCACGCCGACGCGCAGCGAGAGCAGCGACCCGTCGCTGGCCCGGTAATGGTGGAGCCGCTGTTGAATGGCCAGTCCGCACTGCGCGGCCCACCCTGTGACCGTCGGCAGGCCGGCCGCCTCGGCCGGCCAGATGGCTAACAGCGCATCCCCGGCGAACTTGGCCACGTCGCCGCCGTGCTCGTAAATCAGCGCGACGAGCGGCTCGAAGTAGTCTTTGAGGACGCCCGTCAGTTCTTCCACGCCCTCCGGGCCGCGCTGCGCCAGCCGCTCGGTGAGCGCGGTGAACCCGATCACGTCGGCGAAAAGAACCGCCGCCGGGAAGCGCTCGGCGGTGGGCGCGGTGATCGGGGCCGGGTTGGCGGCCAACCGGCGTGCGATCAGCGCAGGGACGTAACTGGTGAGGGTTTCGAGCAGGTCAGGCACAGTGATTGTTGCTCATCTCTTTACGCAACCCCTACCGCCCTCTCCGCCTCAGTCAGCGCGTCTTCAAAGATTTCCAGCGCCTCGTCCACGAGCGGGCGCTCGATGTTGAGCGGCGGGGCGATGCGGGCGACGGACTGGCCGCAGCCCAGCAGCAGCAGGCCGCGCTCGAAGGCGTTGTGCACGAGCGCATCGCGCAGCTTCTTCGCCGGTTCTTTCGCAGCCTTGTCCTTCACGAACTCCACGCCGATCATCAGCCCCTTGCCGCGCACGTGCCCCATGCTCGGATGGCGCGGCATCATCTCTTCCAGCGCGTCCATGATGTGTTCGCCCTGCTCGGCGGCGTTTTGCATGTAACCGCTCTCGATCAGCCGGATGGTTTCGAGCGCCGCGGCGCAGGAGATCGGGTTGCCGCCGTAGGTGTTGCCGTGCGCGCCGGCCGGCCAGGTCATGATGGATTTGCGCGCGACCATCGCGCCCAGCGGCATGCCGGAGGCGATGCCCTTGGCGATGCAGACGATGTCCGGCTCCACGCCCCAGTGCTGGATGGCCCACATTCTGCCCGTGCGCCCCATGCCTGACTGCACCTCGTCTACGATGAGCAGGATGCCGTGCTTGTCGCACACCTCGCGCAGGCGCGGGAAGAAATTCCTGGTCGGGACGATGTAGCCGCCTTCACCCTGAATCGGCTCGACGAGGACCGCCGCCACGTCCTCCGGCGGCACGGCCTGCGCCAGCACGGTGTTTTCCAGGTAGTCAATCACCGCGTCGCCGTAGTCGTCGTAGAACTTGGTGTTGAGCACCGGGCGGTACGAGTCAGGGTAAGGGATGTGGGTGACGCCGCCCATCATGGGGAAGAAGCCCGCCCGCTGGACGCTCTTGCTCGCAGTGAAAGCGAGCGCGCCCATGGTGCGCCCGTGGAACGCGCCGAAAAAACCAATGAACCGCGAACGCCCGGTATGATATTTGGCGAGCTTGATTGCCGCCTCCACGGCCTCGGTGCCTGAATTCGTCATGAAACACAGCGCGTCTTCCTTGAACGGTGCGATCTCGTCCAGTTTCTCGCCCAACTGCACCCACTTAGGGTGATAGTAGTCGGACGAGATGTGGATGAACTTTTCGGCCTGCTCTTGAATGGCCCGCACCACGTCCGGGTGCGAGTGGCCGGTCGAGCACACCGCGATCCCGGCGGCCCAGTCCAGGTAGCGGTTGCCATCCACGTCCCAGACTTCGGAGCCGCGGCCGTGGTCCATGACGAAGGGGTAATCGCGCGGGTAAGACGGCGAGATGGTCGCCGCGTCGCGCGCGAGGATTTCTTTTGCCTTCGGGCCGGGGACGTTCAGTTTTTTGATGGTCATACGGAAAAATTGCCTCCAGAGATGATCGTCGGCGCGTCGGCTGTCGGAGAGGAAGGCGGCAGCGCGCGCGCTGCGTGAATATCGGCGATGGTGAGCACGCCGTAAAGCTGGTCGCCGTCGAGCACCGGGAGCGCGGTCAGGCCGGCGCCCATGAGCAGTTGCTGTGCGCGCCATAAATCTTCGTCGGCGCGGAGGTAGGGATAACGCGTGCGCATGATGTGCGCGACGGTGTACGCTTCGGGGCGCGCCCGCTTGAGCGCCTTCTCCAGGTCCTGTTTGGCGAGCAGGCCCACGACCTTAAACCCGACGACCACCGGGAGGATAGGGTACAGGAAGAAAGCCGCGATCAGATTAGGCGTCACGTTGTCGGTGGGGGAAAGCGTCCACGTGGGCTGGCGCACCGCCGCGCGGACGGTAATGCGCTGGAGCATTGCCCGGCTCTCGTCCACGAATTTTTCAAATCCTGCTCCGAGCACGACGAACAACCCCAGGAGGATCAGTCCCAGGGAGGGTGGGATGAGCCAGCGCTCGCCGAAGCCCAGCCCCAGCAGGATGAACGCGCCGCTGAACACCCAGCTCAGGCCGGAGACGATGCGGGTGGCGGTGAGCCGGCTCAGCAAAAGCGCCAGGAGGCTGCGCAGGATGCGGCCGCCATCCATGGGAAAAGCCGGGATGAGGTTGAACAGGGCGATGCCGAAGTTAGCCAGGGCGAGATATAACAGCATCCCTAAGGGCCAACCCGCTCCCCCGCGCAGCGTCTGACTTATCGTTTCGCGCACAGGCGCGTCTCCGGCAAGCATCCACCCATAAGCCAGCGCCCCGAACATCAGTCCGAGGCCCAGGTTGGCCGCCGGGCCGGCCAGCGCAATGCGCAGTTCGTCCCGAGGGCGTTCCGGCAAACGCGCCAGTTCGGCCAGACCGCCAAAGGGCAGTAGCAGGATGCGCCGCACCGGGATGCCGAGGGCCTGCGCATGAACCATATGCCCGGTTTCGTGGATGAGGATGCAGGCGAAAACCAGGATCACCATCCCAATGGAGAGGGCGATGCCGCGCAAGCCCTCGAGGAGAGCGCGCATCACGTAACTCGCCAGCGCCGCATCGGTGACCAAATTGGAGAGGGTAAATTGAGGGATTGTCCAGCGAACGCGGCCATCCCATTCTTGAAAGATCATCCACAGAATGAGCAGCAGGAATGACCAGTGAACCTCGACAGGCACGCTTCGGATTCTGCCGACTCGGAGTGACCAGCGCATCATAGCCTACCGCGTATAGCGGATTGCGTATTGTGTGTTGCACGATGAACTAGCCATACGGAACACGCACGACGCAACTCAAATCGCTTCCTTAGCCTTGTTTCCAACCTCTTCCATCGCCAGCGCCCCGGCGCCGATCAGGCCAGCGTCATCTCCCAACTCGGCCTGAACAATCGGGCAGTCGCGCCAGTAAAACTCGTTCATCGCATACTTGCGCACAGCCTCGCGGACGGGGTTGAGCAGGATATCGCCCAGCATTGAAACGCCCCCGCCGAAGATGACAATGGAGGGGTTGTAAAGGTGGAGCAGGCTGGCGACCGTGCGGCCGATGAACGTCCCGGCTTCGGCGATGAGCCGTTGAGCAAACTCGTCCCCGGCCAGCGCCGCTTCGCCGACGACCGCGCCCGTGACTTTGTCCACCTCCCCGCACGCGATCTCCCAGATTTTTGAAGTCTCGCCGTCCCCGGCTTTCAGGCGGGCCTGCGCATTCCGGCCGATGGCGGTGCCTGAGGCGACGGCCTCCAGATGGCCGCGCTGCCCGCAGCCGCACAACGGCCCGTCGGGCACGACGAGGATGTGGCCGGCCTCGACGGCGAGGCCGCGGGCGCCCAGCAGCATTTTACCCCCGCTGATGACGCCGCCGCCGATGCCGGTGCTGATCGTCAGATACAGCACTTCGGCGCAACCGCGCCCCGCGCCGAACTTCCACTCGGCCAGCGCCGCCAGGTTCGCGTCGTTGCCGAGAAACACCGGCTTGCCGAGTCGTTCCTCCATGCTCTTTTTGATAGGCAGGTTCTCCCACCCCGGCAGGTTGGGCGCGGTCAGCACCGTCCCGATAAACGGGTCCAGCGGGCCAGGTGCGATGAGGCCGATCCCGGCAACCCCGGCAAGGTCCGGCGGGGCGACCTCACGGATAATCTTGTCCAGCCGCTGCAGAACGGCTTCAGGTCCTTTGGCCGCATAAGTGGGCGATTTGGCTTTGGCCATCGGCGTATGAGTGTAACCGTCGAACCGCGCTGCGCGGAGGCTGGTCCCGCCGACGTCCGCGCCGATGAAGATGGGGTCTGTCATGCGGCTGAGTATAGCATGAGGTGGGAGGGAGAGGAAAAGGGGATAGAGGGTAATGAAAGACCGAGCGCTCTTCTCTCCCCTGTCTTTCCGCGTATAATCCCCTGCAATGAGCAACTCCGACCTCACGCCGCTGCGCAAGCAATATCTCGATATCAAGCGCCAGTATCCCAACACCATCGTCTTCTTTCGCTTGGGCGACTTCTACGAAACCTTCGACGCCGACGCCGAACTCGCAGCCCGCGAACTGGAGATCATCCTCACCCAGCGCATGGGGCGGCCCATGGCGGGCGTTCCGCATCACGCCGTCGAAAACTACCTCTCGCGCCTCATCGCCAAAGGCTACCACGTCGCCATCGTCGAGCAGACGAGCACCGAAGCCGTCAAAGGGCTCTTCAAGCGTGAAGTCGTGCGCATCGTCACACCTGGCACGGTCGTCGAGCCGGCGCTCGTCCCCGCGGACCGCAACAACTATCTAGCCGCGCTGATGCCGCAGGACGCGCGCGTTGGCCTCGCGCATGTAGACATCACGACCGGCGAGTTTGCCGTTACGTTAATCGAGGCTACTGATGTTTGGGCGGCGGTGCGCCACGAATTGTTGCGGCTGCGACCAGCGGAGCTTCTGCTTCCGGAGGGGGTTCACGCTGCGCTAGAGGGGGTTTCCTGCCCCCGCACGCCGTTGCTCCTCTCCAAATTCAAACCAGCCCATGCCCGGAATATCCTGCTCGAGCATTTCCAGGTCGCTTCGCTCGTCGGCTTTGGCATCGAGCAAATGCCTCTCGCCATCGGCGCGTGCGGCGCGATCATCCAATATCTCAAAGAGACTCAGCCGGGTGCGCTCAACCTCCTGACGAGCTTGAGCCTTTACGCGCTCGACGAGTTCATGACGCTCGACGCCGCCACGCGCCGCAATCTGGAGCTGACCGAGACGATCCGCACCGGGCAGGTGAAAGGTTCGCTCCTCGGCATCCTCGACCGCACTGTGACCCCAATGGGAGCACGCCTCCTGCGCCAGTGGGTGAACCAGCCGCTCCTCGACCCGGCGCGCATCAACGCCCGGCTCGAAGAGGTTGCGGTTTTCCACGCCAACGGCGTCCTCCGCGCCGAGATTGTGGCTGCGCTCAAGCCGCTGAACGATCTAGAGCGTATCACCAACCGCGTCGCCGGCGGTGCGGCAAACCCGCGGGATTTGGTGGCGATGAGAGCGACACTAGAGGCCCTCCCGGCCTTGAGACAGAATTTGGAGGTGAGAAATGGGAAATGGGAAGTGAGCAATCTCACCTCTCACCTCTCACCTCTCATCCCCACGCTCGACCCCTGCTCCGAAGTCCTCGCCCTCCTCCAGGCCGCCCTCGCCGATGACCCGCCGGCCGTGTTAGGCAAGCCCGGGGTCATCCGCTCCGGCTATTCGGCGGAGCTGGACGGGATCATCAACGCCTCGCGCCACGCGCGCGAATGGATCGCCGGGCTGGAGAAGGTGGAGCGGGAGCGCACCGGCATCCGGCATCTCAAGGTCAGCTACAACAAAGTCTTTGGCTACTACATCGAAATCAGTCGTGGGGAGAGTGACCGGGCGCCGGAGAACTATATCCGCAAGCAGACGCTGGTGAACGCCGAGCGTTACATCACGCCCGACCTCAAGGAATACGAAACGCTCGTCCTCAACGCCGAGGAGCGCATCCTCGAGGTTGAGACGCGGCTGTTCAAGGAACTGTGCGCCCAGATCGCCGCGCACGCCCACCGTCTGCTGGAGACGGCCCGTACCCTCGCCCGGATTGACGTCTTCGCGGCCCTGGCGGAGGTCGCCGCCCGGAACAACTACGTCCGCCCAACGCTCCTCCCCGATGGGGCGCTGGAGATCCGCAACGGACGCCACCCGGTCGTCGAGCAATTCCTCCCGGCGGGCGGGCGGTTCGTCCCCAACGACATCATCTTCGAGCCGGGCGAGTGTGTGCGTGTGATTACCGGCCCTAACATGTCGGGAAAGTCTACGTTCCTACGGCAGGCGGCGCTTATTGTGCTGATGGCCGAGATGGGCAGTTTCGTCCCGGCGGATTCGGCGCAGATTGCTGTGGTGGACCGCATCTTCACCCGCATCGGCGCGCAGGACGAGATTCACGCGGGGCAGTCTACGTTTATGGTCGAGATGGTCGAGACGGCGAACATCCTGCACCACGCCACGCCGCGCAGTCTGCTTGTGCTCGATGAGATTGGGCGCGGGACGAGCACCTACGACGGCCTCTCGCTCGCCTGGGCGATTGTCGAGCACATCCACAACCACCCCCGAATCAAAGCCAAGACCCTTTTCGCCACGCACTACCACGAACTGACCGACCTCGCCGAATTGCTGCCCGGCGTGCGCAATTACAACGTCGCCGTGACCGAGGAGGGCGACCATGTCGTATTCTTGCACCGCATCATCCCCGGCGGCGCGGACCGATCGTACGGGATTCATGTCGCGCAACTGGCGGGGCTGCCGCGCCCGATCATCGCCCGCGCCCAGGAGATTATGGCGCAGTTGGAGGCAACCGCCGGGCGCGCCGTGCACCTCGACGGGACGGAGGCGCAGCAAATTGCGCTGTTCCCGGAGACCAACCCGCTGCTGGAAGAACTCAAGGCGCTGGATCTGACCGGGCTGACGCCGCTGGAAGCGTTGAGCAAGCTATTCGAGTGGCAAGCGAGATTTGGGAGGCATTAGGTTCACACCGTCCGTGCTGCTCCACAAGTTGATCGCGCCGACGACCGCTAACTGCCGGGTAGCTTCGAGATTCTTCGGGTCGAGGGCGAGGGCGCGCTCGAAAGCCTGCGCGGCGGCGGTGTAGTCCTTCATCTGCTTGAGGACGATCCCGGCGCGGATGTGGTTGACCAACGACCGGGGTGCGAGTCGGATGGCGCGCTGGTACATGTCCAGGGCGCGGTCGTATTCCTTGCGCTGTTCGTGCGCCAGGCCCGTCTCGCGCAAAATCTCTTCGTCGTTGGGGGCGATTTCGCCCGCCTGCTGGAGCTGGACGAGCGCCTGATCGAGCTGCCCCAGCATGCGGCAGGCGCGGCCCAGCCGGAGCAGATGCAGGGGGCTGCGCGGCGAGATGCGCGCGGCCTCGCGGTAGGCCGCGACCGCCAGGTCCAGTGCCCCGGCCGCATGGTGGACATCGCCCAGCGTCGCGAAGATTTCGTCAGAGTCCGGGTTAGCGGCCGCCGCCTGCCGAAGCGCCTCCACGGCCTTATCCAGCTTCGCGTGCGCGTAATACAACCTGCCCAGCGCCAGCAGCGCGGGTGCGGGGTCTTTGGCTTTCGCGGCAGCGGCGTAACTCTGCTCGGCCCCCTCCACGTCGCCAGCCGCGGCCTGGACGTCGGCGAGGCAAGTGAGGACGTCGGTGTCCTCCGGCGCGAGGCGCGCGGCTGCCTGGGCCTTGTTCCCTGCGTCGTGCAGGTCCCCGAGGGCTAGGCTGGCGCGCGCGCTGCCCAGGAGCGCGGCCACGTTCGCGGGATGGAGCTGGAGCGCATGAGCGAAGCACGCCGCCGCGGCCTTGAGATCCTGGAGCGCGAAGTGCACCTGCCCGCGTTCGGTCCACAGAGCGGCCTGACCGGGGTTGGCGTCGGTCGCGCGTTTGAACCATTCCACCGCCGCCGTCAGGTCGCCGTCTTTCGCCAGCGCGCGCGCAAGGTCGGCAGCGTGATCTGAATTTGACGGCTCCAGTTCGACCGCGCGCTGGAAATGCGCAAGTGCGTTCGCCGTCTCGCGCAGGGCTTGGTACGTCTTCGCCAGCCGGTAGTGCCACGCGGCGGCGGCGGGCCTGAGCGTGACCGCGCGCTGCAGCGCCTGCGCGGCCTCACGCTCCTCCCCGATGGCGAGCAGCGCCTCGGCCACGTGGTAGTGCGGGATAGGCCACTCCGGTGCGAGGGAGGCTGCGCGTTTGAAGGCGGCGAGCGCGCCGCGCGGATCGCCGGAGTCCACGAGCGCCAGGCCCAATTCAAGATACAGGCTCGCGGGCTGTCCGCTCTGGTCGAGCGCGGCCCGCAGCACCTCGCGGGCGCGTTCAGCCTCCCCGGACTTGCGCAGCGCCGCGCCGAGCGCGCGATACAGGTCTGCGCCCTTGTGTTCCGCCGACGGGCTGGCGAGGAGCGATTCGAGCAATTGCCTGGCTTCCTTTGGGTCTCCGATGGCGGCTTTCGCACGCCCCATCCAGTAGCGCACAGTCGGCGGATCTGCCCCGAGCGCAGCGGCCTGCTGCAGCGCGGTCATCAGGGCGTCTCTGGACGAGAGCGAGCCAGTCGCGCCGCTTTTCCGGCGGGGAGCTGCGCGGGTTTCGCGCTCGTCCTCCTCAGCCAGCGCCGTCAGCGCGCGCGCGAGTGAGAGATGTGCGTTTGGGTCACGCGGGCGGGCCGAGGCCAGTTGCCCAAAAGCGTGCGCGGCGGCGGCGAGGCGGCCCGCCTTCAAATAGATTTCTCCGGCGCGCCCCTGGACCTCCGGGCTGTCCGGGCTGACCGCCAGCGCGCGATCCATCAACTGGACAGACTCTTCGAGGTCGCCCAGCCTGGCGACCGCCTCCGCCGAGGCGGCGAGGTAACGGCCTTCGCCCGGGTTGAGCCGTTCGGCCTGGCGGTAGAGCGCGAGCGCCTTGTCGGCCTCGCCCTGCTGCTCGCGCACCTGGCCGAGCAGGAAGCGGGCTTCGGCGTCGCCCGGCGCAAGGTGGATGACGCGCCCCAGATAATTGACGGCCCGGTTGAACTCGCCCAGGGCCAGTGCGGCGCGGGCGGCCTCGCGCGCGATGTTCGCATCCTGTGGGTTCTGTTCGGCGGCCTTTTCGAGCGCGGCCAGCGCCTCGCCGTGCTGGTTCAGGCGTACGAGCGCCATGCCCAGCCGCGCGAGCGTGAGATTGTCTTTGGGGTTGACGTTCAGCGCGCGCTGCCACAGTGCGACAGCGGCGGCGAGGCGGTTCATGTTCCACAGCGCTTCGCCCGCCCCGCGCAGGTGCGCGCTGTCCTTCGGCTCACATTCGGCGGCCCGCAGGAACGCCGCGTGTGCGGCTTCGTGCTTGCCCGCGCGGTCGGCGGCCTGCCCGAAGGCGGCCTGCGCCTCGGCCGAGCGGGGCGCCATGTGCGCCGCCTGCGCCAGAGTCTCGTACGCCTGCTCCACCTCGCCGAGCTCGAGGAACGCCTTGCCCGCCGCGAGCTGCACTCCGGGCGCGTCCGGTCCCAGCGCGAGCGCGTGGGCAAAGACCGGGCGTAGCGGATTTGCATGTGAGCGTCGCGCGGGTTCAATCTGACGGCCTGGCGCCAGGCCTCGATGGCGCGGTCATCCTCCCCGAGCCGGGTGTGAGCCTCGGCCGTCAACTGGAAGAGCGCGGGATTTTCGGGATCGAGCTTCAACGCGCCTTCGACGGCCTGGATCGCCTCGGGCCACAGGCCGCTGCGGGCGTAGGCGCGGGCGAGAGCGTGGTGCACGCTGGGGTTCTCCGGCGCGTGCTTCAGCGCGTCGAGCAGCGCCGCCACGGCCACTTCGGTTTTGTTCAGGTCGAGGCACACCTCCCCCAGGCCCAGCGACCAATCGGTGCGCGCCGGCGCGAGGCGCAGCGCGCGCTCATAACTTTCCAGCGCCTGCTCCGGCGCGCCGGCGAATTGCTGCGCTTGCGCGAGGAGCGCGTGGGCCTCGGCGTTTTCGGGCGCGCGCTGCACGCATTCACTCAACGCGGCGATGGCCTGCACGGGCGAGGCGTTCGCGGCTTTCCGACGGCACTGCTCCAACGTCAGCCGCCCGAGATGGAAATAAGGTTCAGGATCAGCCGGCCGTGCGAGCACGGACTTTTGGTAGGCGCTCCAGGCCTCATCAAGTCTGCCGAGGCCCTCCAGCGCCAACCCCTTCTCGTGCAGTACGCTCGCGTCGCCGGGATGGAGTTGCAGCGCGTGATCCAGCGCCTCGACCGCCTCCGCAATCTGGCCCTCCTTGCGCAGCAGCGCGCCGAGGCGGCCGTAGGCCGCCTGCGCCTGCGGGTTCGCCGCGCAGGCCTCGCGCAGGGCTGTGACGGCCTCGGCGGTGCGCCCCAGCGACTCGTACACTTCGGCCAGGTCGGAGAGGAGTGGGGCGATGTTGGGGCGGGGTGACCCGACCTCAACGTCGGGACGCGATGACCGCGCCCCTGCCAGCGCCTGCCGCCCGGCTTCGAGCGTGAGGATGGCCTGATCCTTGTCGCCGCGCTGGAGGTAGTGCTTGGCCATCGCGTGCCACGGCTCGGGCGCATCGGGGATAAGCGCCGACGCCCGGTGGAAGTGCTCGAAGGCCTGGTCGTCCTGCCCGAGCGCGGAGAGCGCCTGCCCGGCGAGGGTGTGGGCCTGTCCCTCGACGGCGGCTTCGGGTTTGGCGGCCAACACACGTCTGGCGGCTTCGTGGGCGAGGACGGCCTGCCGGGAGGCGAGCGCCGCACGCGCCAGACCCAGGCTGGCGGAGAGACGCGCTGGCTCGAAGGCCACGGAGGACTGAAAGTGTTTGATGGCTTCAGCCGGCTCATTTCGTTCCAGCAGCGTGCGACCCAGGACCTCGCGCGTGTCCGCGCTGTGCGGCAGGAGCGCTGCGGCTTCGGCAGCCATCACCTGCGCTTCATCATGGCGTCCGGCCTCTAGCAGCCAGCGAGCCGCCTTGAGATATTTGTGCGGGTCGGTGCGGGCGGCTTCGGCAGCGTGCTGGATGAGGCGGATCGCCTCGGGATGATTCTTTAGCTCGAAGTGGAGTTGCGCGGCCTCGGCGATGAGTTCTGTGTCCGCAAGGGAGTCGGGTTTCAGTTGGGCGAGTGTCGCCCTCGCTTCGGCGGTCACGCCCAGCGCGATCTGCGCCCTGGTCCTGGCGATGAGCGAAGGCGCGTGGACTTCGTGCCGGGGGTTGATGGCGAGTGTGACGAGCGCCTCCTGGGGTTGGTTCGCTTCCACCAGCGCCCGGGCTAAACCGGCGCGGAGATCGGCGTCGGCCGGTTGTTCGGCCAGCGCGTCCTGAAACCCGGCGACCGCGGCGACTGGTTCGGCGGCGCGTAAGGCTAGGTAGCCGATGTGACCGGCGAGCGCTGCCGCAGTTTTCTTCGTCTCAGCCCAGGCGTGGGCAAGGGCAGGGCGCGCGAGCGCGAAGTCGCCGGTGGCTGCGAGGAGCAAGGCCCTTTCGACGCCGGCGGCGAGCTCTGCCGCAGAGACATCGGCGTGAGTCTGCCTCTCCGATTTCTCGGCGCTGTCCACACGCTGGGGCAAACCCTCAGCGACGACCCTGATCAGCCTCCGGGCGTAATCCACTTCGCCCAGCGCTTCTATTGCGTGCGCGAAGTCCAGCCACTGGCCGGCCGGCAGGGACAGGTTGAGCCGTTTGACTAACTCGATGGCTTCTGTGACCGAGGCGTTGACGACCAGGCATTGCCCGGCCAAAGCCGCGCCGTTGGCCCCGGCCGGCATCAGCGCAGCGACGAGCGGATCGGGCGTCTTGAGCAGCGCCCACAGGTATTGCAGGGGCAGCCGCCAGCGTTCGGGCCGGACCGAGGCCTCGACCGCAATTGCGCCCCAGTCTTTTGTCGTGTACCCCCGCACGCACAGGGCAATTGCCGCCGGGAGCGCTTCGTCGATCGGGTCGAGCGGCCTGGCCGTGGACGTCAGTTGAGTATAGGCCGCGTTCGTCCGGTCGCGGCCCTCGCCCGGCAGCCAGGTCTCCGCGCTGCCTTTGCATTCCGGATGGCGCACCGCGTACGCCGCCATTGCCAATTGGCCGGCCGTCCACTTGCGCGCATCGCCGCCGAGCGCGCAGAAAGCCTCCAGAATCTGGGGATCCGCGGCCAGCGCCCACAATTCCGGCGCGAGCCGCAGGCGGCGGCTGGCTTCGGCCCAGAGGGATTCAGGCAGGACGGCGATCAGGCGGGAGGTGATGGTGGAAGAGAGGGGCATGCCGCGCTCGCTGGGTGAGGGTGATGAGTGACGAGTCATCAGTGACCAGTGACCAGTCATCAGTCAACAGTGATCAGTATCCTGCGCTGGCGATGAGGAGCCAGTAGGAGGCCGCTTCGAAGAGCATCCCGACGCCGATGAGGACGATCGCGTTGCCGGACGAGGTACGGATGAGGTTGTTGACCGCGTCAATGAGCGCGGTGGCCGACTGGGCGACGGCGGCGATGTCCCCGGTCAGCCCTTTCTGGCTGATGCGGGCCGAGTGCGCGGCGAGGGCCTGCGCCTCCCGGCGGTACGGCCCGACGATGAGCATGATCAGGCCGGCCAGCGTCGAGAGCAGGCCGAAGGGAAAGAACGCCAGGCCCATCACTAGGCGCATGTTGTCGGGGGTGACCAGGTCAAGCATAAAAGCCTCCATAACAAGTCCGATCCCGGGTCGGAGTTAATCTGGAGGCTTAGGAGTGCAAGAAGTGTGCCGGGGAGATGAAGAAGGACAGATGGGGTGACAGTGCCATTTAGGCGAACACACCGGCGATGTCCGGCGCGAAGCAGCCGATTTCGAGTGTGTCGCCGTCGGCGAAGAGCATCGCGCGCTCAATCGCGTTGCGCAGCTGACGGATGTTGCCGGGCCAGTCG
>Ga0209341_10003050_pt1 | contig 15734 bp, 20 predicted proteins | sample RifCSP13_2_FD_184020 | JGI IMG/M metagenome (GOLD analysis project Ga0209341, IMG submission 184020) | Soil microbial communities from Rifle, Colorado - Rifle CSP2_sed 13_2 (SPAdes) (version 2) | ecosystem: Environmental > Terrestrial > Deep subsurface > Rock core/Sediment | place: Rifle...
CACAAAGGCCTTCCTGTTATGCGCCTTTGTGATAAAGTAGTTCAGCATCTTTTCCGCCACATCAAAGTCCGCGATGACGCCGTCCTTCATGGGCCTGATCGCAACGATATTCCCGGGCGTCCTGCCGAGCATTTTCTTGGCCTCAGCGCCTACGGCCAGGACCTTTCCGGTCTTTTTATCAATGGCAACCACCGAGGGTTCATTGCACACAATCCCCTTTCCCCTTACATAGACGAGGGTATTTGCGGTCCCCAGGTCAATTGCCAAATCCGTAGAAAACCATCCCAGGATCTTACTTAACAATGTTTGCCCCTCCGTCTTCTATGACCCATGTCTTAGCCACTTCATCCCCTATCCTTAATCCCTTCTTATTTCCTATAATAATCAATCCCTCTATTGCGTATAGAATCAGCGTCAGCAGCCAGCCTATATAAGGTATGAAAAAGAGGATATAGCCGATGCCGATACTCAGGTTCCTCAATAGGGAATCCCTGTAGGCGCACATCCCGCCCCCCTCTTTTATAGTCCGGAGCTTTATCAGTTTTTTGCCGAGACTCCTGCCGTCAAAGAAACCATCCGCAATCAGCAGATAGGTCAAACCCGCAAAGAATCCCACAGGGGACAGCAATTTTGAAAAAGCGGCCGCTACAATCAGATCAATAATCTTTGCGACAAATCTATTGAGGACGCTTGCCTTGCTGTACTCAGGAGAATCTTCTTCACTGGATTCCGGAGATTCCGGAGATCTGACCTCTTCTGCCGTGCCGGAAATCACGGATAATCCCAATAAAAGTGTTTTCATTATAGCAAACTATAATTTTATTTCAATCTCTAAATCCCCCCTGTTAAAAAGAAGCAAGGGGGACTTGTCCCTTTCTGCGATTCTCAAAGAATTCCTGCAAAATCCTCCGGCAGTGTTCCTCTTTTATCCCGGAGACGATCTCTACCCTGTGATTGAGCGCTGGTTCCTGTACGATCTGGAATACGGAGCCGCATCCTCCTGCTTTCGGATCTTTGGCCCCAAAGACGATCCTCGGTATCCTGGCAAGGACAATGGCCCCGGCGCACATGGCACACGGCTCTATCGTCACATAGAGGGTCAGGTCATGGAGGCGCCACCTCCCCAGCTTCATGGCCGCCTCTCTGATTGCGAGGATCTCGGCGTGGGCCGTGGGATCATTGAGGGCCTCCCTCATGTTGCGGCCCCTTGCGATGATCTCATCGCCCAGCGCCGCGACCGCCCCTACAGGGACGTCCCCTCCTGCAGCGGCCAATGCTGCTTCTCTCAGGGCGCTGTCCATAAAGGTTTCATGAAATGACATTGGCTATTGAGATTAGAGGAAAAGTGTTGTAATGTCAAGGATAGTATGGGGGCAATAGGGTATACAATCCTTGGCATTATCATCGGGGCTGTCGTCACATGGCTTATGGCATCTTTCCGACTTGGCCGCCTTGGGGGAAGGGTGAGGGGCGCAGAGGCCGTCAATGAAGAGCTGAGAACACAGGTCCAGAGACGAGAGTCCGAGATGGATCAGGTCAGGAAAGATATTGATGCGGAGAGACAGGTCAAGGTGGAGGCCTTAACGCGGCTCGATGCGGCCCAGAAGGGTTTTGAAGAGCAGAAGGCGCTCATCGAGACGATGAAGAAAGAGATGACGGATACCTTTAATGCCCTCTCCTCTGCGGCATTGAAGAGCAGCAGCGAAGATTTTCTGAGGCTTGCGTCACAGCACCTTGGAAATATCGTGACGGACACGAAGGGGAGGCTGGGGGAGCATCAGACAGCGATTGACGGGCTTGTTAAACCTCTCCAGGAGGCTCTTAAAAGATACGAAGAACAGATCAACGCGCTGGAGGCCAAGAGGAGACAGGATTATGGGGGATTAGAGGAACAGATCAAGACACTTACCTCTACCCACCAGCAGCTGCAACGGGAAACCAGCAGCCTTGTCACGGCGCTGAGAAAGCCCCAGGTGAGCGGATCATGGGGACAGCTTTCCTTAAAAAGGACGGCAGAGCTTGCAGGGATGGCCTCGTACTGTGACTTCTACGAACAGGTCTCGGTCAATACAGAGGCAGGGCGCCTCCGGCCGGACATGATAATCCGGCTGCCGAACGGGAGGGAGATCGTCGTGGATGCCAAGGCCCCGGTGGATGCCTATCTGAATGCCACCTCCGCCTCCTCAGAAGAAGAGCGCCAGAAGGGTTTAACCAACTATGTCAATCAGGTGAGGGCCCATATGAATGCCTTAGGGGCCAAGTCCTACTGGGAGCAGTTTCCAAAGTCCCCGGAGATTGTGGTGATGTTTCTGCCCGGAGAGTCGTTCTTCAGCGCGGCATTAGAGCACGATCCCGCGCTGATCGAAGACAGTAGTTTGAAAAAGGTGGTTCTGGCCACCCCGACGACCTTTATCGCCCTCCTCAAGGCCATTGCCTACGGGTGGCAGCAGGAGCAGATGACAAAGAATGCCCAGCAGATCAGCATGCTTGGAAAAGAGTTATATGAGAGGATCAGTACCCTCTCAGGGCATTTCGGGGATGTTGGTAATTCCATTGAGAAGGCGGTCGCCGCCTACAACAGGGCCGTCGGTTCCCTGGAGTCCCGCGTATTGCCCTCAGTCAGGAGATTTAAGGAACTCGGTGCCACAGGGGCTGAAGAAATCCCTGTCCTGGAACAGATAGACCAGAAGCCACGGGAGCTTGATATGACGCCTTAAAATTTCTTCTTGACACCCAAGAGGCGGATGAGTTAACGTGAAAACCCCCGACGCTGGTTTTTAGACAGCTATTTATGTTAGACTGTATGGATTATGAAGATCGCAATTGCCTCGGACCATGCCGGCCGTGAACTCAAGGAAGAGATCGTATCTTTCTTAAAAGAAAAGGGGATAGAGGTCATTGATTACGGTGTCGACAATCCGGAGTCTGTAGACTACCCCGACTATGGGATCAAAGTGGCCGGGGCCGTCTCAAAAGGGCTGGCAGGGATGGGGATACTCTCCTGCGGGACAGGCATAGGGATGTCCATTGTCGCCAATAAATTCCCGAATGTCCGCGCGGCCCTCTGCAATGACATGTTTACGGCAAGGATGAGCAGGCTGCATAATGATGCCAATGTGCTGGTGTTAGGGGGAAGGATGTTGGAGAAGGATATTGCCTTATTGATGGTAGAGGCATGGCTTAAGACCGGTTTTGAGGGGGGCAGGCATCAGAGGAGATTGGATAAGATAAGGGAGTTGGAAAAGGGGTTGTATAACAACAAAGAGGGTGAACATCGATGTCAGAATTAAAGAACGTAGACCCTGAGGTCTATGAGGCTATCCAGAATGAGGTCGCACGGGAGAATAAGAAGATTATCCTGATTGCATCGGAAAATGTCAGCAGTACTGCGGTGCTTGAGGCACAGGGGTGCGTCATGACCAACAAGTATGCTGAGGGGTATCCCCGCAGGCGGTACTATGGCGGATGTGAATATGTGGATGTCGTGGAGGAGCTTGCCATATCGAGGGCAAAGACCATATTCGGGGCCGAACATGTGAATGTGCAGCCCCATTCCGGGACCCAGGCCAACATGGGGGTCTATTTTGCCGTCCTGAAGCCAGGCGATACCATCATGGGCATGGACCTCTCCCACGGGGGGCATCTCAGTCACGGGAGCCGGGTGAATTTTTCAGGGATATTCTATAATGTCGTGAGCTACGGGGTTGGTCGTGATACCGGGACGATAGACTATGATGAGGTGAGGAAGATTGCCCTTGAACGGAAACCCAGGATGATCATCGTAGGGGCAAGCGCCTATGCCAGGACGATAGATTTCAAGAGGTTTCATGAGATCGCCAAAGAAGTGGGCGCCTATACCCTCGCTGATATTGCCCATATCGCAGGACTGATCGCTGCCGGGGTGCATCCGAGCCCCTTCCCTTATACGGACTTTGTGACCACAACGACACACAAGACCCTGAGGGGGCCGAGGGGCGGCATGATCATGTGCAAAGAGGAATATGCAAAGCTGATTGATAAGAGCATATTTCCCGGAATCCAGGGCGGCCCGTTGATGCATGTTATTGCGGCCAAGGCTGTGGCCCTCAGGGAGGCCATGATGCCGGAGTTCCGTGACTATCAGGCCCAGATCGTGGCCAATGCAAAACGTCTGGCCGCAGGGCTTATTGGTAAAGGGTATAAGCTGGTTTCCGGAGGGACGGACAATCACCTGATGCTTGTGGACCTGAGGAGCAAAGGGATCACCGGCAAGGATGCCGAGGCGGCGCTGGATGCCTCGGGGATTACCGTCAATAAGAATACAGTCCCCTTTGATGATAAGCCTCCGGCGATTACCAGCGGCATCAGGATAGGGTCCCCTGTGATGACGACCCGGGGGATGAAAGAGCGGGAGATGGATAAGATTGTGGAGTATATCGACAGGGTGCTTACAAATATTGGGAAAGAGGATGTCTACAGAGAGGTGTTGGAGAAGGTTGAGGTTATGTGCAGCAAGTTCCCGGCATATTGATTGCAAGTAGCAGGTCAAAGAAGGAGTAATTGATGAAGTGTCCATTCTGCGGTCATCTTGAAGATAAGGTTGTGGATTCAAGGGAGGCCAAGGAAGGGGACGCGATACGGCGCCGGAGGGAGTGCCTCAGATGCCGGAGGAGGTTTACCACCTATGAGCATATCGAAGATGTGCTCCCGGTTGTGGTCAAAAAGGACGGCCGCAGGGAACCCTTTGACAGGAATAAGATCCTTGGCGGCCTTAAAAAGGCCTGTGAGAAGAGGCCGGTAGCCATGGATGTGCTGGAAGAGATCGTATCGAGGATCGAGAAAAGGTCCCAGGAGAGTGGAGAGAAAGAGATCCCCAGTTCGATGATAGGCAGCGAGGTCATGCGCGAGCTTCAGATGCTTGACGAGGTTGCGTATGTGAGGTTCGCATCGGTCTACAGGGAGTTTAAGGGCATCAACGAGTTTATGGATGAGTTGAAGGACCTGTTAAAGGAGAGGAACAAGAAGTAAGAAGCAAGAGAGGTATTAAGATGTGGACGATTGCAGGCGAAGGTATTCATCCCATCCATGAGAAGGGGCTTACGTCCTCTCTAAGCGTTGGGGATTTGAAATTGCCTAATAAGGTGGTTATTCCCCTGTCTCAGCATATTGGTGCGCCGTCTGAGCCGCTGGTCAGGATCGGGGATAGTGTCCGGAAGTATCAAAAGATCGGAGAGGCAAAGGGTTTCGTATCTGCTCCGGTCCATGCCTCCATCTCCGGCAAGGTCATCGCGATTGGGAAGTTCCCCCATCCTTCCGGGAATCAATCCAATTCAATCGTTATAGAATCTGACGGCAAGGATGAGCCTGTAGAGGGGCTTACAGAACATCCGGATTACCTCAAGTTAGATCCCAAGGAATTAAAAGACATCATCGTGAATGCCGGTATCGTCGGCATGGGGGGCGCTACCTTCCCGACGCACGTCAAGTTAAACCCGCCTAAGGAAAAGAAGATTGATACTGTTTTGTTAAATGGCGCCGAGTGTGAGCCCTATCTGACCGCAGACGACCGGCTGATGGTGGAGATGTCCCGTGAGGTGATGGAGGGGATGAAGATCCTCATGCACATTATGGGGGTCCAGGAGGGGCACATCGGTATTGAAGATGATAAGCCGGCTGCCATTGAGGCGATGAGAAAGGCGGCATCAGGCACAGGGATCCGGATTTCTGTCCTTGAGAAGAAATATCCCCAGGGCGCTGAAAAACAGCTTATCAAGAGCATCCTTGGCCGGGAGGTCCCCTCCGGCGGTCTCCCCATGGATATTGGCGTTGTGGTGCAGAATGTCGGCACTGCTGTGGCTGTCTATCATGCCGTACGTTACGGGATCCCCCTCATTGAGCGTATTGTGACGGTGACCGGGCAGGGGATTCAAAAGCCAGGGAATCTCAGGGTGCGCATCGGCACTCTCCTGGATCATGTGATTACAGAGTGTGGCGGCCTTGCGGGTGAACCGGGAAAGATCCTGTTTGGCGGTCCTATGATGGGGATTGCCCAGCATACACTGCATGTCCCTGTCCTGAAGGGGACTTCCGGGATACTGGTCATTCCCAAAGAAGATGTGCTGCTAAAAGACTTTACTGCCTGCATTCGGTGCGGCAGGTGTGTGCAGGCCTGTCCTATCCGGCTATTGCCCAACATGTATAGTGTGTTTGCAGAGGCAGGGAAGCCAAAGGATGCTGAAAAATATTATATACTCGACTGCATTGAGTGCGGGTGTTGTACGTATGTCTGTCCATCGAGAAGGCCCATTGTGCATCAGATTCGCTATATAAAGGCAGAAATGAGGAAGGCTAAGAACAAGGTCGCATGAGTCCTCGCTGTTCGCAGAGCTGACAAGTTGTAATGGCAGAGCAAATCGTCGCAGAGAAGGAAGAAAAAAGGGGGAGGTTAGAAGAGCCGACCCCGAAGTTGATCCTGACCTCTTCCCCCCATGTGCTTGGGGAGGATTCCATAGAGAGGATCATGTGGTCTGTGGTCTTAGCCCTTTTACCCGCATCCCTCGCAGGGCTCTATTTCTTTGGCTGGTCTGCCCTTCAGGTTATTGTGGTATGTATGGCGTCTACCCTGGGCGCTGAGGCCCTTTTCCAGAAGATCTCCGGAAACAGGGTTGCTATAAAGGATGGCAGCGCCGCAGTCACCGGGTTGCTGCTGGCCCTTACCCTGCCGCCGGGTTCCCCCTGGTGGCTTTCCGTCATCGGCGGCTTCTTTGCGATCATGATCTGTAAGCAGCTCTATGGCGGTCTTGGTTATAATCCCTTTAATCCGGCCATTATGGCGAGGGTGTTTCTGCTCATTGCCTTTCCGCTTCAGATGACGAGATGGCCTGTGCCGCATCCGCTCTTTTCAGGGATGGATGCAAAGACAGGGGCTACACCGCTGGGAGATCTCCAGGTGGCCAGGCTGACCGGGAAGGGGATCGGTGACGCGGCCAGGTTAAATCTATGGGATGCCTTTATCGGGAATATCGGGGGAAGTATCGGCGAGGTCTCTGCGATTGCCCTCCTCATAGGCGCGGCATACCTCATCTACAAGCAATATATCACCTGGCATATCCCCCTCTCCATGATCGGGACGGTCATGGCCTTCGGAGGGATATTCTGGATGATGAATCCGGACAAGTATGCCAATCCCCTCTTTCACCTCCTGACAGGGGGGCTTATCTTAGGGGCATTTTTTATGGCAACAGACATGGTCACCTGTCCTGTCACCCTGAAGGGTCAGTTAATCTTTGGTGCTGGCTGCGGGCTGATCACCGTCATCATCAGGATGTGGGGAGGATATCCGGAAGGGGTGTCCTTTGCCATTGTCCTCATGAATATTGCGACCCCGTTGATAGATATCTATACCAGGCCCGTGAGGTATGGGGCCAAAAGGGCGGAGGGGACCAGTTAGTCTATGGGACGTCTAATCATCGTTCTTACGGCAATATGCCTCGTGGCCACTATCGCGTTGGCCAGGGTCTATGATATTACGAAGGGTCCTATTGCAGAACAGGAGCGGTTAAGGACTGTTAGCGCTATCAAGGCCGTCCTCCCGGCATTTAATAATGATATTGACAAGGATGCTAAGGAAGTGGTGGTGGGTAAGGATAAAAGGGATAGAGATATCAGGATGAAGTTCTATACCGGAAAGAGGGATGAGTCTCCTGTAGGCATGGCATTCCAGGTGATTGCCCCGGATGGCTATGCCGGGGACATTTCGATATTGATGGGAGTCACCCCGGAAGGGGAGATAACAGGGATAGAGATTATCAGCCAGAGAGAGACCCCCGGCCTTGGCAACAAGATTCTGCAGGAGGGATGGAGGGGGGAGTTTAAGGGGAGGTCTCTTGAAGACGGGCCTAAGCTTGCTGTGAAAAAGGATGGGGGAGAGATAGACCAGTTCAGCGGGGCCACGATATCGCCCCGTGCGGTCACCAATGCCGTAAAGAGGGGGCTTGAGATCTACAGGAAGGAGTTTAATCATGGCGGATAGCAATGTTGCATCTTCTGAGATTGCAGAGCTGGAACCGGTAAGCGGGGCATCCTGGCTGAATCTAAGAGAGGTGTCGGGCGACCTTGTCAGGGGTTTATGGGAGGAGATTCCGCTCTTCCGCCTGGTCTTAGGGATGTGTCCCACGCTTGCTGTAACCACCTCGGCTGTCAATGGGGTGGGTATGGGGATCGCAACGGCCTTTGTCCTTGTCTCCTCGAACATCATGATATCCTTATTACGCAAGATCATACCGGATATGATCAGGATTCCGGCCTTCATTATTGTGATCGCCTCTTTCGTGACGATCACAGACCTTATGATGGCCGCATTTACACCTGAGCTGCACCATGCCCTGGGTATATTTATCCCCCTGATTGTCGTCAACTGTATCGTTTTAGCCAGGGCCGAGGCCTTTGCATCGAAGAATGGTCCTCTAAGGTCAACCGCGGATGGCCTTGGGATGGGGTTAGGTTTTACAATCGTCCTGATACTCCTTGGATCGCTGCGAGAGGTGCTTGGCAACGGGACCTGGTTTGGTATGCCCGCCCTGACAGGCATTATGGAGTTGTTTAACTATGAATACCAGCCCATGATCGTTATGGTCCTGCCGCCCGGGGCGTTTATCGGACTGGGACTCTTTGTTGCCCTGGCCAATAAGATTGAGGAAAGAAGAAAGGGGAAAAAATAAGAAATGGACAATGTCGTCGAGATATTACTGATCCTCATCAGCACCATTTTTGTGACTAATTTTGTCCTGGCCCGTTTTCTTGGGATCTGTCCATTTTTAGGCGTCTCATCGAGGATAGAGACCAGTATCGGTATGGGGATGGCCGTCATCTTTGTGATTACACTGGCAGCGCTCAGCTCGTGGCTTATTGATAAGTTTGTCCTGATACCGTTTGATCTTGTCTATCTCAGGACCATCGTCTTTATCCTTGTGATTGCCAGTTTAGTGCAGTTCGTGGAGATGGTAATACGCAAGACGAGTCCGGCGCTCTATAATGCCCTTGGGATATTTCTGCCGCTGATTACGACCAACTGTGCGGTTTTGGCTGTAGCCTTGCTCGTAGTGCAGAAGGAGATGGATCTGTTTCCGATGCTCTTTTTCGCAATCGGGGCCTCCACAGGGTTTACCGTGGCATTGATACTCATGGCCGGAATCCGTGAGCATACTGTCCATGCCAGGATACCTAAGGTTCTGCAGGGGACCCCTATCTCATTGATTACAGCAGGACTGATGGCCCTGTCTTTTCTGGGTTTTGCAGGGCTGGTCAGGATGTAGACAGGCCCCCCCTTCGCCGAGATATGCCCGCGGATAAATTTAGTTGCCCGGCATGAGGCGGATAGGTTATAATACACATAATTGACCATGTGTGTGAGGAAGATTTAAATGTTGATGGCTATGGTGACAATGGGGGCGATTAGTGTGGTGGCAAGCTTTGGGCTTGGTATTGCCTCCAAGAAATTTGCCGTTGAGATAGATCCGAAGGTCCAGGAGATAGACGGCGCCCTGCCGCACGCCAATTGCGGGGCATGTGGTTATGCCGGCTGCATGGGTTTTGCCATGGCAGTCGCCACAGGGCAGGCCCCTGTCAGCGGGTGCCCTCCGGGTGGGGCCGCTGCAGCGAGGAAGATTGCGGCGATCATGGGGGTGGATGCCCCGGAGATGCCGGAGAGGATGCTGGCCAGGGTCTATTGCCTTGGCGGGCATCAGGAGGCCGTTGAAAAGTTTGAGTATTATGGCGTACAGGACTGCAACGCCGCGATCCTGGTAGCAGGCGGCTCCAAGAGCTGTGTCTATGGATGTCTGGGGCTTGCCAGTTGTGTCAGGGCCTGCCCGTTTGACGCCATGTACATGAGTGAGAACGGGCTCCCTGTTGTGATTGATGACAAGTGTACAGGGTGCGGCCTGTGCATACCGCCCTGTCCCAAGAATCTGATAGAATTGGTGCCTGAGAACAAGGATGTCCATATCTTCTGCCGTTCTTTGGACAAGGGATCGGATACCAAGAAGATCTGTAGTACGGGGTGTACTGCCTGCACAAAGTGTGAGAAGGTCTGTCCCTATAATGCGATTACCATAGACAGCTTTCTCGCCAGGATAGACTATAGTAAATGTACAAACTGCGGGTTGTGCTCCCCTGTATGCCCGACAAACATTATCTCGGACCTGATTCCGGTGAGAGAGGTTGCTTATGTTCATGATGATTGTATTGGTTGTCTTATCTGCAAGAAGGTCTGTCCGGTAGATGCCATTACCGGGGAGTCCAAACAACTGCATGTTGTAGATCCCGTGCTGTGTGTCGGATGCACAATATGCGCGGATAAATGCCCGCCAAAGGTCATTGAAATGCGGCCGCAACAGAGATACAAAGACGAATTGGAGAAGGTATTGTCAGGGGTCGCTTAGCCTGTCTGCATGCCATCTCTCCTTGCTCTCTGCAATAGTTTTGCGAGGGCTATTTAACCCAAAAGGAGGTGAAAAAAAGAATGAACACGTATGAATCAATTTTTATCCTCAGGTCCACCCTGAACGATGAGGACGTCCAGAAGACTGTCAGCAAGATAGAGGGCGTTGTGAAACAGGGGGGGGAGCTTATCACTACAGAAAACTGGGGAAAGAAGAGGCTTGCCTATGAGGTCATGAAAGAGAAGAAGGGCATTTATGTGCTGCTCCGCTTTCGTGCCAAGGGTAATCTTGTCGCAGAGATTGAGAGGAATTACCGTATTGATGATAATGTCATAAAATTCCTTACGGTAAAGCTGGACAAAAAGGCGATAGAGTTATTGAAGAAGAAGGAGACGGCGGCACCCTCTCCGCAAGTTGAAGCGGTCGTGGCAGAAAAGACCGAAGGGGGCGCTTAAATAGGAGGGATTCTGTCATGAGCGGATTTAACAAAGTCATTTTGTTAGGCAATCTTACCAAGGATCCTGAGATACGGTATACCCCGAATGGTACGGCAGTCGCCAATTTCTCTATGGCTGTAAACCGCAGATTTAAGCAAGGCGGGGAGGTCAAGGATGAGGTATGTTACTTAGATATCGTTGTATTTGGCAAGCAGGCTGAAAATTGCGGGCAGTATATCAATAAGGGAGATTCTGTTCTGATCGATGGGAGACTACAGCAAAGGAGATGGGAGGCAGAAGACGGACAAAAGAGGAGCAAGATAGAGGTGGTGGCCCAGAGTGTCCAGTTTATGCCCAAGAAACAGGGTGCAGCCTCAGGTATCGTAGCTGAAGAAGGAGGCGCTGCCCATTCAACAGGTGCAGGTGATAACATTATAGAAGAGGAAGTGCCGTTCTAATAAGGCACATACAGCGTAAAGGAGAAAGGAATAAAATGGCAGAGAGAACCGAGAGAAGCGACAGAAGAGACAGAGGGGATAGGGAGGATAGAGAGGACAGGGAAAACAGGTCCTTTTACCGGAGGAGGGTGTGTAAGTTTTGTGTGGAGAAGATCCCCTTAATAGATTACAAGGACATGCAAACCCTGCGTGGGTTCGTTTCAGACCGGGGTAAAATCATCCCGCGCAGGATATCCGGGACTTGTGCAAAACATCAGAGAGAGCTGATGACCGCCATAAAGCGCGCACGAAATATAGCCTTCTTGCCATTCACAGAGAGGGGTTAATCGTCATATTCTTGACGACCCCCCGGCGAGTGTTATAGTTAAAAATGTGCGCGTCTCCATAGCGGTCGTCATCTCCTTCATACTGATATTTGGGCTTGGCTTATCTTCCTACATGCAGGATAGGGATATCGTCTTATCAAAGAAAAACCTTCCGGCTGACGAGACCTCAATAGGATCAATAAATAGCTTGTCCTTGCCTTATCCCCCTTCGCTGAGGGTTGAAAAACCCGAGGTGAAGGGTATTCACGTCACAAGCTGGGTCGCGGGTGAGCCAAAACTCTTTGCCAACCTTATACGGCTTGTCGACGAGACAGAACTTAACGCCATGGTCATAGACCTTAAAGAGGCGGACGGCCGTATTGGATATGAGGCAGACCTCCCGCTTGCCAGGTCTGCAGGTTCCATTGAGAAGAGGATCAGGAACTTAGATCACCTCATAGAGGAGTGTAAAAGGCACAATATATACAAGATAGCCCGGATCGTCCTTTTTAAGGACACCTACCTTGCAGAGAAACGAACAGATCTGGCCATAAAGAGTCAGTCAACCGGTGAAGTATGGCGGGATTATAAGGGGGATGCATTTACGAGCCCTTATATAAAAGAGGTCCAGGAGTATAATCTCGGGTTGGCAGAGGATGCTGCAAAGCGCGGTTTTGACGAGATCCAGTTCGATTATGTCCGTTTCCCAAGCGATGGTCCACTGAAAGACATCCTCTATCCGGAGGGTCACAATGAGGAAAAGGCCATTGCCACGATTACGGCATTTGTAGAGCGCGCAAAGGAGAGGTTAGCCCCGTACAACGTCAAACTGTCTGTAGACGTTTTTGGTCTGACCACCCTGAGCGACCATGTGGGTATCGGACAGAATTTCAAGCAGTTAATAGATGCCGCAGATTATATCTCCCCGATGGTCTATCCATCACACTACTGGAAGGGATCTTATGGTTACAAGAGTCCCAACAGCGCCCCCTATGAAATAGTCAGTGCTGCCCTCAGAGATGCCATTAAAAGGTCAGCAGATGAGCAACAATCGGTTGAGATCGTGAAAGATAAGATCAGGCCCTGGTTACAGGACTTTACCCTGGGTCCCCCTCATTATGGTCCTGAAGAGGTCCGGGCACAGATCAAGGCGGCCCGGGACCATGGTATTAAGGAATGGCTCCTCTGGAATCCAGTCGTGCATTACACCAAAGAGGCGCTCGTGCCGTTCTGGAATCCTGACACCTACACTGCCAGGCAACAGACTCCCCCGCCTGCATTGCCTCTGCCATCTGAACTGCCGCAGTCTTAACAATTACAAAGGTCACCCAAAAATTCCTCTAAGTGTCCGTCATTCCCACAAAGCTTGTCTCCGCAGGTAGTAAGCGGGGAGTGGGAATCCAGACCTCTGTCTACGTTCTGGATTCCCGCTTGCGCGGGAATGACATTTTCATGCCCCTGTGATAAAATCTTGGCGCTTCATAATTCCATTTAAAATGGCTAACCATGATGAATACTGACAGGTTGCGAACCCCCTTCTGGCCTCCCATCTCTGGCCGATACCGCGATATCGGCCGTATGCTGATCTCCTGTCCGGACCGGCCGGGTATTGTGGCGGCAGTATCCCGGTTCCTCTTCGAACAAGGGGCCAACATCATTCATTCAGATCAACACTCCACGGACCCGTCGGGGGGCATCTTCTTCATGCGGGTGGAATTTCAATTGTCTTATCTTGAGTTTCATGGGCCGGACATGGAGAGGGCCTTTGCCGGGGTGGCTGGGGAATTTCAGATGGATTGGCGACTGGCCTATGCCGGACGGACAAAACGTCTGGCCATCTTCGTCTCAAAGGCCGAGCATACCCTCTTTGAACTCCTCTGGCAGCGTCGGGCCGGTGACCTCCGGGCAGAGATCGTTATGATCATCTCGAACCACCCGGATATGAGAGAGACAGTAGAATCATGGGGGGTTCCTTTTCACCATATTCCGGTGAAGCAGGATCGAAAGCAGGAGGCCGAAGAAAGACAGCTCCATTTATTGGCGGATCAGGTCGATGCCATCGTACTTGCCCGCTACATGCAGATCCTGACCCCCTATTTCATCTCCCGTTATCCATGCCGTATCATCAACATCCACCACAGTTTCCTGCCGGCATTCGCCGGTGCCGGTCCCTATGTCCAGGCCTATGAGCGTGGGGTCAAGCTGATCGGTGCCACGGCCCACTATGTGACCGAGGAGCTGGATGCCGGGCCGATCATCGAGCAGGATGTCCAGCGGGTCGACCACCGGCACAGCGTGGAAGACCTGATGCGGATCGGCAGGCACATCGAGCGGGTGGTGCTTGCAAAAGCTGTATCGTGGCATGTCGAGGACAGGGTTCTGGTCCACGGCAACAAGACAGTCGTCTTCGCGTGAATAGCGCTAAAGGTGTCCTGGGAGGGGTTGCTATCCAGGCCGTATCTCTTCAGAGATCTGTCCGTCTACCATTTTGAGAATTCTGTCTGCCTGCCGGGCGAGTTTCTCATTATGGGTTACCACCACAAAGGTGGTTTTGAGTTCGAAGTTTATCTTCTTAAGGAGTGCAAAAACCTCATCCCCGGTATGGGTATCTAGATTTCCTGTAGGCTCATCTGCCAGTATAAACTCGGGGTTTGTCATCAGGGCGCGGGCGATGGCCACCCGTTGTTGTTCTCCTCCGGATAGTTCTCCGGGCCGATGTCTCATACGGTCCTTCAGACCGACTCTCCCAAGCATCTCCTCCGCAGTCTGCAGGGCCTTTTGCCGGTCCTCCCTCAGGATCATGGCAGGGATGACCGTGTTTTCCAGGGCTGTAAACTCAGGCAGGAGGTGATGGAACTGGAATATGAAGCCTACCTTTCTATTCCGGAAAGAGGCAAGCTCGGTGTCCGACTTATCAAAGAGATTTGTGCCTGCAAAGAAGACCTCTCCGGAGGTCGGTCAGTCAAGGGTACCCAGTATATTGAGGAGGGTGCTTTTCCCCACACCAGAGGCGCCCATGATGGCGATCATTTCCCCCTGATCGATGGTGATATCTATCCCCCTGAGGATTTGGAGTTCCTGGCTGTTGATGTGGAAACTCCTATGGAGGTCCTTAGTGCGCAGAAGTTCTTTCATGACAGGTTACTGAGGTCTATTGTTCCTTTTCCTTGTCTACACCTTCGCGTCTGATGATCCCGCGTTTCTCCGCCTCTTCCACTACCGTGTCAATCTTATCCTCGATCACGTCTTTCTTGTCTTCGAGCTTCTCCTTGATCTGGTCAGACTGCTTGCCTATATATTTTGATTTCTCCCTGATAGTCTTTCCCACATCCTCAGACTGTTCCCCGAACCAGCGGATCTTGTCCCCGCCATTCCACAGGATAAAGGCAATGACAATTCCTGCAATGATAGCAAGGTAAATAGCAATACGGATTAATTTAAACATGGTTCGTTACCTCCATTCAAATCCCCCCTGACCTCCCTTTTCTAAAGGGGGGATGGTAGAATTCTTATTCATATCTTAATGCCTCCACAGGGTCCAGCTTGGCTGCCTGCCATGAGGGGTAGAGTGTGGAGAGAAGACTGATCCCTATGGCAGAGGAGGCTACAAGGAGGAGGTCGGATATTCTCGTTTTTGCCGGGATATGGCTGATATAATAGACGTCAGCAGGGAGTGTATAGAAGTGTTGTATCAGAAGGGAGATGCCGTAACCCAGCGGGACGCCGATCACAGTGCCGATGACCCCGATGATAATCCCCTGAACGATAAATATGCTCATGATCCCCTGCCTTGTTGCCCCCATGGCCTTGAGTATGGCGATCTCGCGGGATTTTTCGATGACGATCATGGTCAGCGTCCCAATGATATTAAAGGAGGCCACAAGGACGATCAGTATCAGGATGATAAACATCACGATCTTTTCCAATTGGAGCGCTGAAAAGAGATTGCGATTCATCTCCATCCAGTCGCGGGCCCAGAAGGATGTCCCCAGACTGAGCTCAATACTCCGGGCAGTCTCCTTTGCCGCGAATATATTGTCAATCCTGACGGCGATGGCGCTGGCTACATCCGCGGTACCAAAAAAATCCTGGGCCTCCGGGATAGACAGATAG
>Ga0209341_10003051_pt1 | contig 15734 bp, 11 predicted proteins | sample RifCSP13_2_FD_184020 | JGI IMG/M metagenome (GOLD analysis project Ga0209341, IMG submission 184020) | Soil microbial communities from Rifle, Colorado - Rifle CSP2_sed 13_2 (SPAdes) (version 2) | ecosystem: Environmental > Terrestrial > Deep subsurface > Rock core/Sediment | place: Rifle...
GCGGTCGGGACCTCGGCGGCCTGGATCTACTCGGTCTTCGTCACGATGTGGCCCGAGACAATCCACCTCGCCGGCCTTCACCCGGAGACCTACTTCGACTCCTCGGCGATCATCATCGGGCTGATCCTGCTGGGGCGATGGCTGGAGGCCCGGGCCAAGGGCCGGACGACCGGTGCGATCCGCCGGCTCATCGGGCTCCAGGCGACGACCGCGCGGCGGATCCGGGACGGGATCGAGGAGGACGTCGAGCTCGCCGCTGTCATCCCCGGCGATCTCCTGCGCGTCCGGCCGGGCGACAAGGTCCCGGTCGACGGCGTGGTCGTGGAGGGCATGTCCGCGGTCGACGAATCGATGCTCACCGGCGAGCCGATCCCGGCCACGAAATCGCCCGGCGACGAGGTCATCGGGGCGACGATCAACACCTCGGGCTCGTTCGTGATGCGGGCCGTCCACGTCGGTCGGGATACGGCGCTGGCCCGGATCGTCGAGCTCGTCCAGCGGGCCCAGGGCTCCAAGGCGCCCATCCAGAAGCTGGCCGACCGGATCAGCGAGATCTTCGTGCCGATCGTCCTGGTCGTGGCGGCGCTCACGTTCGTGGCCTGGTTCCTCGCGGGGCCCGAGCCGCGGGTCACCCTCGGTCTCACCGCGTTCATCGGCGTGGTGATCATCGCCTGCCCCTGCGCGATGGGCCTGGCGACCCCGACCGCGATCATGGTCGGGACGGGCAAGGGCGCCGAGGTCGGGATCCTCATCCGCGGCGGCGAGGCCCTTGAGGGGGCCGGCCGCGTCGACACGGCCGTCCTCGACAAGACCGGCACGCTCACGCTCGGCCGGCCGGCGGTCGCGGCGATCGTTCCGGCCGCCGGGTTCGACGAGCGACGGCTCCTCGACGTCGCCGCCTCGCTCGAGGTCGGCAGCGAGCACCCTCTCGGCGAGGCGATCGTCCGGAGGGCGCGAGAGGAGGAGCTGGGCTTCCTCGCCGTCGAGGGCTTCGAGGCGGTCGCCGGCCGTGGCGTCCGCGGCCGCGTCGACGGGCGCGACGTCATCATCGGCAGCGGGCGCCTCGTCGCCGAGCTCGGGATCGACACGGCGTCGCTTCGCGAACGTGCCGAGGCCGCCGCTTCGGATGGCTCCACGGTGTCCTGGATCGCGATCGACGGCGCCCTCGCCGGCCTCATCGCGATCGCCGACCCCGTGAAGGCCGAATCGGCCGAGGCCATCCGCGAGCTGCGGGCGATCGGCCTCGAGGTTTGGCTGCTGACCGGGGACTCTCGGCTAACCGCGGAATCAGTCGCCCGCCAGGTCGGCATCCCGCCGGATCGTGTCATCGCCGAGGTCCTGCCGGAGGACAAGGACGACGTCGTCGCCCGGCTCCAGGCCGAGGGCCGGAAGGTGGCCATGGTCGGTGACGGCATCAACGACGCGCCGGCCCTCGCGCGCGCGGACCTTGGGGTCGCGATCGGGACCGGCGCGGACGTCGCGATCGAGGCCTCCGACGTGACGCTCGTCGGCGGGGACCCGCGGCTCGTTGCCTCGGCGATCGGGCTGTCGCGGGCCACGATCCGGGTCGTCCGCCAGAACCTCTTCTGGGCCTTCGCCTACAACGTGCTCCTCATCCCCGTCGCGATGGGCGCCCTCTACCCGGCCTTCGGGGTCACCCTGAACCCGGCGCTGGCCGCGGCTGCCATGGCCATGTCATCCGTTTCCGTGGTCACCAACTCGCTCCGCCTCCGGTCCGTGGACGTCCGGCCGGGTCAGGTCCGGGCGCTCCGTCGCGGCCCGCTCGGGCTCGTCCGGGACGCCGCGTTCCTGTTCGGGGTTGCGGTCCTCGCCCTGACCCTCGCCGCGGGGGTCTTCGCTGCCGACCGGGCCATCGACGGCGCCAGCCAGCAGGTCGACGTCACGGCCGAGGGCTTCCGGTTCAGCCCGGCCGACGTTACCGTCCGGGCCGGCGAGTGGGTCGCCCTCTCGTTCACGAATACCGATGCCGTCGTTCACGACTGGATGGTCGAGGGCATCCCGAACGTCGACGTTGCCGCCCGGCCCGGCCAGACCGCCGACCTCCGCTTCGTCCTCGACGAGCCCGGCACGTACATGGTCATGTGCTCGATCCCGGGCCATGCCGAGGCCGGCATGGTCGGGATGCTCGTGGTTGAGCCCTAGCCCGAGACCCGCCCGGTCTCGACGAGGTGCCGGAGGAAGCGCAGCCGCTCGATCTCGCGGAGGCTCCAGCCGGCGGGCACCGGTCGCAGGCCGGCGGACAGCCCGAGGAGATTCGTGGCCTCGGTCGGGGTGCAGCCGGCCCGCAGCAGGCTCGTGATCGCCGCCCGGTCCGCTGCCCTGGTTCCCGTCGTCATCGCTCGTCCCTCCCTTCGTGGACCGGACGAGCCTCGGCCTAAGCCGGTAGGCGGGGCATTGGGACGGCGCCTCGAACTTGGGCCCGGCCCGGCTCAGTCCCGCGCGGCCGCCTCCGGGCGGGTGTCGACGCGGGCCGGATGGCGGGCCTCCCAGGCCTCGATGGTCGGGAGCTTCTCGACGAGGTAGCCGATCTCGTCGGTGCCGCGCAGGAGCATGAGCTTGGCGAAGGTGTCGACGTCGAATTCGACCGTCGTGCCGTCGGGCAGGAGGATGCCCTGCTCGGCGAGATCGATCCGCAGCTCGGACTCCGGGTCGTCCTCGACGAGGGCGAAGAGGTGGGCGTGGGTCTCGGGATCGACCGCGATCGGCAGGACCCCGTTCTTCAGGGCATTGCTGCGGAAGATGTCGGCATAGCCCGTCGAGATGACGGCCCTGATGCCCCACGCGGCGAGCGCCCATGGCGCGTGCTCTCGCGACGAACCGGTCCCGAAGTTGTCGCCGACGAGGAGGATCGCGCGGCCGGCCATCCCCGGCCGATCGAGGACGAAGAGCGGCTCGAGGAAGCAGCCGTTCTCGTCGAACCGCCAGTCGCGGAACAGGGCGTCGGCGAGGCCGGCCTTGTCGGTGACCTTCAGGAACCGGGCCGGGACGATCTGGTCGGTATCGATGTTGTCGCGTTTGAGCGGTACGACCTTCGAGGCGAAGGAGCGGTAGGGCTCGGGCACGGCTAGCGACCCCCGATCCCGGCGACGGCCTCGATGCCCGGCAGGAGGCGCGGGCCGGCAACGGCCGAGGCCGCGGCCGTGAGCGGGGAGGCCAGGAACGTCCGGCCGCCCTTGCCCTGGCGGCCCTCGAAGTTGCGGTTGCTCGTCGAGACCGCGTACTGGCCGGGGCTGAGCTGGTCGCCGTTCATCGCGATGCACATCGAGCAGCCGGCCTCGCGCCACTCGGCCCCGGCGGCGCGGAAGACCTCGTGGAGCCCCTCGCGCTCGGCCTCGCGCTTCACCTCGTCCGAGCCGGGCACGATCATCATCCGGACGCCGTCCGCGACGTGGCGGCCCTTGAGGGCCGCAGCGGCGAGGCGCAGGTCGCTGATCCGGCCGTTCGTGCAGCTGCCGATGAAGACGACATCGACGGGCTGGCCGAGGATCGCCTGGCCGGGCCGGAGGTCCATGTACTCGAGGGCCCGCTCGAGGGCCCGGCGGGTGCTCGCGTCCGTGGCCGCGGCGGGATCGGGGACGCGGCTGGTGATCGGGATGCCCATCCCGGGATTCGTGCCGTAGGTGACCATCGGCTCGAGGGCCGAGGCATCGATGACGACCGACCGGTCGAAGGTCGCGCCGTCGTCGGTGGGCAGCGCCCGCCAGGCCTCGACCGCCGCATCCCAAGCCGGCCCGTGGGGCGCGTGGGGGCGGCCGTCGAGGTACTCGAACGTGGTGTCGTCGGGCGCGATGAGGCCGGCCCGCGCGCCTCCCTCGATGCTCATGTTGCAGATCGTCATCCGCTGCTCCATCGTCAGGGCCCGGATGGCCTCGCCGCGGTACTCGAACACGTGGCCCGTGCCGCCGCCGACGCCGATCCGGGCGATGAGGGCGAGGATGATGTCCTTGGCGGAGACGCCCGGGACGAGCGCCCCGTCCACACGGACCTCGTAGGTCCGGGGCTTCCGCTGGAGGAGGGCCTGGGTCGCCAGGACCATCTCGACCTCCGACGTCCCGATGCCGAAGGCGAGCGCCCCGAATGCGCCGTGGGTCGAGGTGTGCGAGTCCCCGCACACGATCGTCATCCCCGGCTGGGTCAGGCCCAGCTGCGGCCCGATGACGTGGACGATCCCCTGGCTCGGATCGCCGATCCCGTGGAGCGGGATCCTGAACTCGCGGCAGTTCGCGTCGAGCTGCTGGACCTGCGCCGCCGCGAGGGGATCCAGGAACGGGAGCCCGCGCGGCGTCGTTGGGACCGAGTGGTCCGCGGTCGCCACGGTCCGCTCGGGGTGCCGGACCGTCAGGCCCCGCTCCCGGAGGCCGGTGAAGGCCTGCGGGCTGGTGACCTCGTGGACGAGATGGAGGTCGACCGCCAGGACACTCGGCGCACCCTCGTCCTCGGCGACGACGTGGTCGTCCCAGATCTTCTCGACGAGCGTACGCGGCCGTGGGTCCATGGGGCCGAAAGGCTAGCACGGGTTCCCGGATCGGCCGGGACCGGTACTTTTGGGCCGGTGTCGGCTGGCACTCGAACCGGTACAAGGAACCGAGCGTCCAGTCGATTGAGGAGTGCGCGTGTCGACCCGGTTTCGGGTGACTACCGGGCGGGAGGCCGCCCCATCGTTCAGCATCCCGCGAACCGGCGAGCCGGCCCCGGCCGCAGTGCCCCAGCGCCGCGGCGCGTCCATCCGGCCGGCTGTCCGCGTCTGGACCCAGACGGTCGTGCTGGCGACTGCTGCCACCGTCATCTACGTCCTGGTGCTCAAGGACCTCGCGGCCCCGCAGCACTCCTGGGTCTCGTGGCCGCTCCTCGCGGTCGCGTTCGCCATCGCCGAGCTCAAGGTCGTGGAGGTCCACTTCCGGCGCGAGACGCATTCGTTCTCGCTGAGCGAGTTCCCCGCCGTCATCGGCTTCTTCTCCGTCGCTCCCGCCGACTACCTCCTGGCCGTCTTCGTCGGCTCGAGCGTGGCCCTCCTCCTCCAGCCCCGGCAGCGTCTCATCAAGACCGCCTTCAACCTCGCGAACTTCATGTTCGTGGCTGCGCTCTCGCTCCTCATCGTGCGGTCCTTCGCGAGCATGACCACGACGCCAACGCCGGGCGACTGGGTGGCTGCCTTCGCCGCGACCCTCGCGGCCACGGTCGTCAGCGCCGTCTCGATCGCCCTGGTCATCACGATGTCCGGCGGCGCCCCGCAGTTCGAGAAGCTGCCCGAGATGATCCGCTTCGGGAGCATGGTGGCCCTCGCCAACACGAGCCTCGCCCTCCTCGCGGTCGTCGTCATCGAGCGTGACGCAACGCTCCTCTGGCTGCTCGCGCTGCCGTTGGTGATCGTCTTCCTCGCCTATCGCGCCTACCTCTCGGAACGCGAAAAGCACGAGCGCCTGGAACTGCTGTACCAGTCCTCCCGCATCCTGCAGCACTCCCCGGAGCTGGATTCGTCGCTCGTCGCGCTGCTCAGCCACGCCCGGGCGATGTTCCGGGCGGAGCTCGCCGAGGTCGTCCTCTATCCGCGGATCATGGACGCCGAGGCCCTCCGGACGAGCTCATGGCACGACGGCGAGCCCGAGGTCATGGTCCCCTACGCCGAATTCGCGTCGGAGCCGCGCCATGCGAAGGTCCTCGATGCCGTCGGGCCGTTCTTCTTTGAGCCGCCCAACGATCAGCGGATCCGGCAGGGGATGATCGCCCCGCTCCGAGGCGAGACCGATCTCATCGGCTCGCTCTTGATCGCCAATCCCCTGACCGAGGGCACCACCTTCCGCGACGACGACCTGCGCCTCCTCGAGACCCTCGCCAACCAGGTCGCCGTGGCCCTCGAGAACGGGCACCTGGAGCGGTCGCTGGCGGAGCTCTCGAAGCTGAAGGAGCAGCTCCGATACCAGGCCTATCACGACCCCCTGACCGGGCTGGCCAACCGCAGCCTCTTCGTGGAGCGGGTGGCCGAGCGCCTCGACGCGACCCCCCGGGAGGGCGTGCCGGTCGTCCTCTTCCTCGACCTCGACGACTTCAAGATCGTCAATGACACACTCGGCCATGCCGCCGGGGACCGCCTCCTCATCGAGGTCGCGGAGCGCGTCCGGAGCGTGCTCCGGGATGACGACGTCGCCGCGCGTCTCGGTGGCGACGAGTTCGCGATCCTGCTCGAGGACGGGCCGGACCTCGCGACAGGGATGGCCGTCGCCGAACGGATCGTCAGCACGCTCCGAGTGGCTTTCCTGATCGGGGACAACGAAGTCCAGCTCAGCGGCAGCGTCGGCGTGGCCACCTCCAGGCTCGGCACGGAGCGGGCCGACGAGCTCCTCCGCAACGCCGACGTCGCGATGTACACCGCGAAATCCAACGGGAAGAACCGGGTCGCTGTCTTCGAGCCGACGATGCACGCCGCGATCGTCGCCCGCCACGAGCTGAGCGCCGAGCTCTCGCGGAGCCTCGGCCGCGGCGAGCTCGTCCTCCTCTACCAGCCGATCATCGACCTTCGCACCGGGAGCGCCGCCGGCGTCGAGGCGCTGGTCCGGTGGCGCCACCCGACGCGCGGCCTGCTCGGCCCGAGCGAGTTCATCCCGCTGGCCGAGGAGACCGGCCTGATCGTCGCCCTCGGCGGCTGGGTGCTCGAGGAAGCCTGCCGGCAGGGCGCCGAGTGGTCGGCCGCCGACGCGCTCGGTCGGCCCCTGACGGTGACGGTCAACCTCGCGGCCCAGCAGCTCCAGGAGGCCGACTTCGTCAGGCATCTCACGTCGGTCCTGGAGGCCACGGGCCTCCCCCCGCGCCAGCTGGTCCTCGAGATGACCGAGACGATCATCTTCCACGACACCCTGGGGACGATCGCCCGCCTGGAGGCGATTCGCGCGCTCGGCGTGCGCATCGCCATCGACGACTTCGGGACGGGCTACTCGTCGCTGGGCTATCTCCGCCGGTTCCAGGTGGACATCCTGAAGATCGCCCAGGAGTTCATCGGCCAGACGGACAGCCCCGAGGAATGGCCGTTCGCGGCGGCCATCGTGGCCCTCGGGCGAGCACTCGGGATGACCATCATCGCCGAGGGCGTCGAGGAGCCGGGACAGCTTGCCCACCTGCGAGGGCTCGGCTGCGAGCTGGGGCAGGGCTACCTGTTCGCGCCGCCCCTCGACGCCGAGCACGCCCGCCAGTACCTCCTCGAGAAGGCACCGACCCGCCCGGGATCGGCGCGACGCATCCCGGCCGCCGGGATGCTCGCCCCGGACGGCGTCTGAGCCCGGGCCCGGGAGCCGGACATGTTCCTCCTGTACCCGATCGTTCTCGGCCTCCTTCTCGGCGTCTTCCTGGGCGGCCGCGCCTCCGGCCTCGGCAGCCTCCAGCTCCGGTGGGGCTGGGTCTTCGCCGCCGGCCTCGGCATCCAGATCGTCCTGTTCTCGGCTCCGGTGACGGAGCGGATCGGGGAGCTGGGCGTCCCGATCTACGTCCTCTCGACCGCCCTCGTGGTCCTCGCGGTCATCCTCAACCGGCGGATCATCGGGATGCCGCTCGTGGCCCTCGGCGCCATCAGCAACCTCGTGGCCATCGTCGCCAACGGTGGCTACATGCCCGCCTCGGCCGCGGCCATGGCGGCCCTCGGCAAGAGCGCGCCGACGGTGTACTCCAACAGCGCGATCCTCCCGGACCCGGTCCTCTGGCCGTTGACCGACATCTTCGCCCTCCCGACGTGGCTGCCGGGGGCCAACGTCTTCAGCCTCGGCGACGTCCTCATCGCGCTCGGGGTGATCGTCGTCATCGTGTCGGCCATGCGCCGCCCGGCGACCGTGGTCGTCGGTGCGGCCTGACAACTCCCCCGAACTCCCGCCCCGACCGGTACCCATGGGCTATGGCCCCCGCCAACCCATGGTCCTAGGTTGGTCCCACGAGACGACGTCCGTCTCCAACGCTCCGTGATCGTCCAGGGCAAACCCGTCGCGAGGCGGGGACGCAAAGCCAGGGATCTCCCCAGGGAGGAGACCGCCCGGCCGCCGAGATCGGGGCGCCGGTATCCCGTCAGGGAAGGAGAACCCGTGAAGGCGAACCTGGCGCGCTTCACCTGGGCCATCATGCTGCTCGGCTCGATGGCTCTCACCGTCGGCGCAGGATTGCGCTGGTACTAGCCGTGGACAAGCTCACGGCTGTTTGCCTCCCGGTCCGCGAGGACCCCATGGCCATCGCGAGCCCGCCAATCGATCTAGATTCAGGGCACCGCTGGCGGTAAGAGCAGTCGAGCTGCTCGTGCAGTTGAACGACCGTCGGACCTCCGGCGGTCGTTCTGATTCCGGGTTCGGTGTCGACGGTACCTCCGGCGTGGTTGCACATAGAACGATCGCACCGTAGACTGCGCGGACCGTGCGCACCTCGAACGGTTTGGATCGCCGCCCCGTCGCCGTCGTCGTGACGAGCGATGGCCGGCGCGTGCAGATGCCGCTCGAGGACGGTTCGCTCGAGGTATCCCTGCTCTCCCTTATTCGCTCGCTCCTGCTCGGCATTGAGAGCCTCCTTGGCCTCATTACCGGCTCCCGGCGGGAGAACGGAGGAACGCGGAGGGACGGGCGCGAGTAGCGCTACAAACCACCGAAGACCAACGGGACCCTCGCCGGATGGCGAGGGTTTCTTGTTTGATCGGGACCGACGACAGGAAGACGAGGGGCGACGATCGATGACGATGACGAAGGGAGGCTCGGCCAAGCCGCCGCGCTCGGGTGCGGGGACCGGTGCCGGCGCGGGACCGTCGTCGGCCGCCGCGCCGCCGAAGGCTCGCGAGCGCCGGAGCCACGTGCCGGCGGCCGGAACGGAGCACGCCGCCGCGATCGAGCGGGCGCAGCGGGAGATGCTCCACGAGGGCGCATCCGCGCAGTCCGTCCCGGCCGACGCCGCAGCGAAGGCACGCGCTACGCGGGAGGCCCGGGCCCGCATCGGGGCCGACGTCGTCTGCGAGGCCCTCATCCGCCAGGGTGTCGGCGTCTTCTTCAGCTATCCGGGCGGCGTCATCCTGCCCCTCTACGACGTCCTGGGCGACTACCCCGAGCTGCGCCACGTCCTCGTCCGCCACGAGCAGGGCGGGGCCCACGCCGCCGACGGCTACGCCCGGGCGACCGGCAAGGTCGGCGTCTGCATGGGGACCTCCGGGCCGGGCGCGACGAACCTCGTCACCGGGATCGGTACGGCCCAGCTCGACTCCATCCCGATCGTGGCCATCACCGGCAACGTGCCCTCCGCCCTCATCGGCAAGGACGCCTTCCAGGAGATCGACATCAACGGCATCACCCTGCCGATGACGAAGCACAACTACCTCGTCCGCAACGCCGACGACCTGCCGCGGGTTCTCGCCGAGGCCTTCCACATCGCCCGCACCGGCCGGCCCGGGCCGGTCCACGTCGACATCACCAAGGACGCCCTCCAGCAGGAAACCGCGGCCCCGCACCCGACGGAGCAGGAGGTCATCGCCGGCCTGCCGGGCTTTCGGCCGAACATGGACGGCCACTACCGCCAGCTGAAGACCGCCGCCGCCGAGATCGCAGCCGCGAGGCGCCCGATGATCCTCGCCGGCCACGGCGTCCTCCACGCGCACGCCGAGGCCGAGCTCCTCGCCTTCGCCGAGAAGGCGAGCATCCCGATCGCCTGGACGCTGCTCGGCATCGGGGCGGTCGACGAGCGCCATCCGCTCGCCTACGGCTACATGGGGATGCACGGCTGGAAGCACGTCAACCGTGCGATCCAGTCGGCCGATCTGCTGTTTGCGATCGGGATGCGCTTCGACGACCGGGTGACCGGCAACGTGCGGACCTACGCCCCGTACGCGCGGATCGTCCACGTCGACATCGATCCCGCCGAGATCGGCAAGAACGTCGCCGTCGAGGTCCCGATCGTGGGCGACGCGAAGCGGGTCCTGAAGGCGATCACCCCGATGGTCGAGGCGACGCCCCTCGAGGCGCGCCAGGACTACCTCGACCAGCTCGCCGAGTGGAAGAAGGACTCCCTCGCCTCGTCGTGGCACGGCTCGGGGGCCTGGCGGGACGGCCTCCTCTCGGCCGACTACGTCGTCCAGCGGATCGGCGAGCTGACCGATCACGAGGCGATCTACGTCGCCGACGTCGGCCAGAACCAGATGTGGCTGGCCCGCTACGCCGGCTTTCGCCACCCGAACACCCACCTCTCATCCGGCGGGCTTGGCACGATGGGCTACAGCATGCCGGCGGCCATGGGCGCGGCCCTCGGCGTCCCGGAGCGGGAGGTCTGGGCGATCGCCGGGGACGGCGGCTTCCAGATGACGCTCCAGGAGCTCATGACCCTCGTCCAGGACCACATCCCGGTCAAGATCGCCCTCTTCGACAACAAGAAGCTCGGGATGATCCGGCAGTGGCAGGAGATCATCTACGCCGGCAACTACCACTCGGCCCACCTCCTGGGACCTGACTACCTGAAGCTCGCCGAGGCCTACGGCATCCCGGCCACGAAGGCGTCGACGCCGGCCGAGGTCGACGAGGCGATCCGCTTCGCCCAGGGCGCCGACGGCCCGGCCCTCGTCTGGTTCGAGATCGCCGGCGAGCAGAACGTCTTCCCGATGATGCCGGCCGGCAAGGGCCTGTCCGACCTCATCGAGCACTGGGGCGGGCCAGAGGAATGAGCGACAGGACGGCCCAGCCCGCGCACACGGCGCCGCCGCCGCGGGCCCTGCCGGGCGGTGGGGCGACGAAGCTCCACCGGCTCGTGGCCCTCGTTCTCGACAAGCCGGGCGTCCTCAATCGCGTCTCGTCGCTGATGCGGGCCCGGAACTTCAACATCGACTCCCTGGCCGTCAGCCATACCGATCAGGAGGGCCTGTCGCGGATGACGATCACCCTCCACGGCGACGACGTCGCGGTCGAGCAGGCGGCCAAGCAGCTCTACCGGCTCATCGACGTCCTGAAGGTCCAGGACGTGACCGCCGAGCCGACGATCCAGCACGAGCTGGCGCTGGTGAAGGTCCGGGCGACCGACGCCAACCGGGCCGAGCTGCTGAAGATCGTCGAGCTGAGCAAGGGTCGGGTGGTCGACCTGACGGCCGAGTCGGTGGTCGTCGAGGTCACCGGCACCGAGACCGAGGTCGACGCCTTCGTCGCCCTCGTCCGGACCTACGGCATCAAGGAGCTGGTCCGCACCGGTGCGGTCGTCATGGCCCGGGGCTCGGGCTCCATCGAGGAGGCGTTGAAGCGATGACCGCACGGATGTACTACGACAATGACGTGGATCCGGCGGCGCTCGCGGGCCAGACCGTCGCGATCATCGGCTACGGCAGCCAGGGTCACGCCCATGCCCTGAACCTCCACGAATCCGGCGTCCGGGTGATCGTGGGCCTGGCGGCGGGCTCGAAGAGCCGGGCGCTCGCCGAGGAGGCCGGCCTCGAGGTCCGGACCGTGTCCGAGGCCGTGAAGGCCGCCGACGTGATCATGATCCTCGTCCCCGACACGGCCCAGAAGGCGGTCTACGACGCCGAGATCGAGCCGGACCTCCGGCCGGGCCAGCTCCTGATGTTCGCCCATGGCTTCAACATCCACTTCAAGCGGATCGTGCCGCCGGCGACGATCGACGTCGGGATGGTCGCCCCCAAGGGCCCCGGTCACCTCGTCCGGAGCGTCTACCAGGCGGGCGGTGGCGTCCCGGCGCTCTTCGCCGTCCACCAGGATCCGTCGGGGACGGGACGGGCCCGCACGCTGGCCTACGCCCGGGCGCTCGGCAACACGCGCGCGGGGATCCTCGAGACGACATTCGCGGAGGAGACGGAGACCGATCTCTTCGGCGAGCAGTCGGTCCTCTGCGGCGGGACCGCCTCGCTCGTGAAGATGGCCTTCGAGACCCTCATCGAGGCCGGCTACCAGCCGGAGCTCGCCTACTTCGAGACGATGCACGAGCTGAAGCTCATCGTCGATCTCCTCTATCGCGGCGGCCTCAACTTCATGCGCTTCAGCGTCAGCGACACGGCCGAGTACGGCGACTACGTCTCGGGGCCGCGGATCATCGACGACCACGTCCGGGCGACGATGCGCCAGGTCCTCGCCGAGATCCAGGACGGCTCGTTCGCCGCGCGCTGGATCAAGGAGAACGAGTCCGGCCGGGACGAGTTCGAGCGGCTCCGGGCCCAGGACCGCGACCACCAGATCGAGCAGATCGGGGCGGCGCTGCGGGCCCAGATGCCGTTCCTCAATCCCGTCGTCGTCAGCGCCGGCGCGGCACAGGCCTCGGCCGGACGTCCCGGCGGGTCACGCTGATGGCCGGCGGCGTACCGCGCCCGGCCGGGCCCTTCGTGCCGGAGGGCACCGTCCGAGTCTTCGACACCACGCTCCGGGACGGCGAGCAGGCGCCCGGCGCCGGCCTGACCGCAGCCGAGAAGCTCGAGGTCGCCCGCCAGCTGGCCCGCCTTCGCGTCGATGTCATCGAAGCCGGCTTCCCGGCCGCATCCCCGGGCGACTTCGAGGCCGTCCGGCGGATTGCCCAGGAGACGAAGGGCGGGATCGCCGTGGCCGCCCTCGCCCGCTGCCGCGACGGCGACCCGCAGCGGGCGATCGAGGCGATCGGGATCGCCGAGAAGCCGCACCTCCACGTCTTCATCGCCACGAGCGACATCCACCTCAAGCACAAGCTCCGGATGTCCCGCGACGAGGCCCTCGCCGAGGCCGTCCGCTGGGTGAAGCACGGCCGGATGGCCCTCGGACGGGACGCCGAGATCGAGTTCTCGGCCGAGGACGCGTCCCGCACCGACGTCGACTACCTGATGCAGGTCTACGAGGCCGTCGTCGAGGCCGGCGCCTCCACGATCAACATTCCAGACACCGTCGGTTACGCCATCCCGAGCGAGTTCGGGTTGCTCGTCGAGCGGGCGGTCGGGCTCGTCGGCGGGCAGGCCACGGTCAGCGTCCACTGCCACAACGACCTCGGCCTCGCGACGGCCAACACGCTGGCCGCAGTCCAGGCCGGCGCGCGCCAGGTGGAGGTGACGATCAACGGGCTCGGCGAGCGCGCCGGCAACGCGTCCCTCGAAGAGGTCGTCATGGCCCTCCGGACGCGGCCGACCCAGTTCCCCCAGCTCGGCAGCCATGTCCAGACCGAGCAGATCACCGCCGCCTCCCGGCTCGTCAGCTACCTGACGGGCTTCGCCGTCCAGCCGAACAAGGCGGTCGTCGGCGCGAACGCCTTCGCCCACGAGTCGGGGATCCACCAGGACGGTGTCATCAAGAACCCGCTGACCTACGAGATCATGACCCCCCAGTCGATCGGGCTGTCCGGCAGCCAGCTGACGATCGGCAAGCTGTCCGGCCGGCGAGGCCTCCAGCAGAAGCTGCGCCAGCTCGGTCACGAGGTCGAAGGCGAGGCGCTCGACGAGCTGTATCGGGCCGCGGTCGCGCTCGCCGACGCCAAGAAGGAGGTCACCGACGCCGACCTCCACGCGCTCGTCGAGCAGCGCGTCGCCGAGGTGCCCCAGGCCGTTCGCCTGGAGGGCTGGAACGTGACGTCGTCGCACGGCGGCAAGGCGACCGGGATGGTCTCGCTCGCCGTCGGCGACGAGGAGCGGGCGACGGCCGCCATCGGCAACGGGCCCGTGGACGCCCTCTTCGCGGCGGTAGACCAGGCGGTCGAGCCGGCCTTCGGCTGGCACCCGGTCCTCGAGAGCTACGAGATCAAGGCCGTCTCGGGCGGCGAGGACGCCCAGGGCCGGGTCCTTGTCCGCTGCCGGCGCTCGTCCGACGTCGGGCCGGGCGCGCTCGTTGTCTCCGGCCACGGGCTATCGACGAACATCATCGAGGCCTCGCTCGACGCCTACCTCACGGCAGTGAACAAGCTTCGTGGGGCCGAGATCGGGCCGGCCTCGCCGGCCTTCGTGGCTCAGCGCACGGCGGAGCACCTGCCATGAATCCTCGGGCGGATGGCGTCGCGGAGCTCCGCCTCCGACCTCGGAGAGCGATTGCCGGCTCGTCGGGGAGGTTGCCATGACGACGGCAGATGCCACGTATCGAATCGCGGTCATCGCGGGGGACGGCGTTGGGCCGGAGGTCGTCGGCGCAGGGCGCGCCGTCCTCGATGCGGCCGGGGCTGCCTTTGGCTTCGGGATCGCGTGGTCGGAGATCGTCGCCGGCGGCGCCGCCATCGACGCCTACGGGGTCGCGATCCGTCACGAGGACCTCGAGGCGGCCGGCGCGGCCGACGCGATCCTGCTCGGCGCCGTCGGGGGACCGCGCTGGGACGACCCGAACGCGGCGGTCCGTCCGGAGCAGGCGCTGTTCGCCCTCCGCGGCGGCCTGGAGCTGTTCGCGAACCTCCGCCCGGTGCGGGTCCACCCATCGCTTGTGCCCTCGTCGCCGCTCCGCCCGGAGCTCCTCGACGGCGTCGACCTGCTCATCGTCCGGGAGCTGACGTCGGGGCTCTACTTCGGGCGCCCGTCCGAGGAGCGGGCGACGGCCGACGGCCGCGTCGCCGTCGACACCCTGTGGTACACCGAGGCCGAGATCCGGCGCGTCGTCCGGCTCGCGTTCGAGCTCGCCCGTAGCCGGCGCGGCAGGCTCATGAGCGTGGACAAGGCCAACGTCCTGGCGACATCGCGGCTGTGGCGGAAGGTCGTCGAGGAGGAGCGGGCGGGCTTTCCCGACGTCGAGGTCGGGCATCAGCTCGTCGACTCCTGCGCGATGCTCCTGGTGAAGCAGCCCGCCGCGTTCGATGTCCTCGTCACGGAGAACCTCTTCGGAGACATCCTCTCGGACGAGGCGGCCGTCCTCGCCGGCAGCCTGGGGATGCTGCCCTCGGCGTCGCTCGGCGAGCGCCGGACGGCGCACGGCCGGTTCGGGCTGTACGAGCCGATCCACGGCTCGGCGCCCGACATCGCCGGCCGGGATCTCGCGAATCCGCTCGGGACGATCCTCTCGGCGGCGATGCTCCTGCGCTGGTCGCTCGGCCAGGACGCCGCGGCGCGGGCGATCGAGGCAGCCGTCGGGGCGGCCCTCGAGGATGGCTACCGGACCCGCGACCTCGTGCCGGCCGCGATCGACGGCGACGGGCTCCGGGTCGTCGGGACCGCCGCCATGACCGGCGCCGTCGTGGAGCGGCTGGTGCCGGCAGGGGCGGCGGCCGACGCCTCGGTCTCGCAGGCCGGCTGATGGCGACCAGCGGACCGGGCCTCCCGGTCGTCCTGTACGACACGACCCTCCGGGACGGGACGCAGGGCGAGAACGTCACGCTCTCGCTCGCCGACAAGCTCCGGATCGCCCGGATGCTCGACGAGTACGGGATGCCCTTCATCGAGGGCGGCTGGCCGGGCTCCAACCCCAAGGACATCGAGTTCTTCCGGGCGGCCCGCTCGATGACCTGGCGGACGGCGAAGCTCGCCGCCTTCGGCTCGACCCGCCATCGGTCGAACCGGGCCGGGGACGACCCGAACCTCCGGGAGCTCGTCCGGGCCGAGACGCCGGTCGTGACGATCTTCGGCAAGAGCTGGCTCCTCCACGTGACCGAGGTCCTCGGCGCCACCCCGGCCGAGAACCTCGACATGGTCGCCGACAGCGTCCGCTTCATCGTCGACCACGGTCGCGAGCTCATCTACGACGCCGAGCACTTCTTCGACGGCTACGAGGCGGACGCCGCCTATGCCCTCGCCACCGTCCGGGCGGCGCGCGACGCCGGCGCTCGGACGCTCGTCCTGTGCGACACGAACG
>Ga0209341_10003052_pt1 | contig 15732 bp, 19 predicted proteins | sample RifCSP13_2_FD_184020 | JGI IMG/M metagenome (GOLD analysis project Ga0209341, IMG submission 184020) | Soil microbial communities from Rifle, Colorado - Rifle CSP2_sed 13_2 (SPAdes) (version 2) | ecosystem: Environmental > Terrestrial > Deep subsurface > Rock core/Sediment | place: Rifle...
ACCGAGGGCTGGCCGACAAGGCCGACCTCTCCGCCGGCTACCTGAACCACATCGTCCACGGCAACCGTCCGGTTCCGTCGAACGAGGTCATCGCGCGCATTGCGAAGTCTCTTGGCGTCGAGGCAGAGCACTTCCGCGAGTACCGGATCCGTGTCATCACCGAGAAGCTCGAGGCGATGCCCGAGCTGATCGACCGCCTCTACAAGCGCCTCGCCTGACGGCTCGAACCGTCCGGCCCTGCGGTACTCTGTCCCCGCCACGGGGCGTGGCGCAGCCTGGTAGCGCGCTTGACTGGGGGTCAAGAGGTCCCGAGTTCAAATCTCGGCGCCCCGACTGACGAAAGACCTGCTACTGCCGCAGTTTCTTTTCGGAGCGGCTGCCGTGGGCGGGACGTGCCGCGACGCCGCGCGCAAAGACGTTCTTCTGCGGAGGTCGAAATGAGCTGCAGTCACCGTTCGAGAGTGACCCGGATGCCATACGATGTATCCCTCGGTGAACGCAGGGAGAGGGGAAGCGTGACCGCAACGATTCGGTGGTTCTTTCTCGCGGTGGGTGTCTCAGCCATTCTCGTGGTCGTATTCCTCATCGTCTCCGGCGCCGGCTCATAGCGCCGGAGCCGGCGGCGGCTTCGGGTCAGTCGATTCCCGAAACACTGAGGATCAGCGCAACGAGTCCCACGGCGAGCGCGGCGCTCCGGCCGCGAACGATGTAGAAGGCGAGGTAGAAGGCGGACAGGAAGAGGGGCAGAAGGGTCACAGCCTCTGCCTCACAGAGGTGCCGCCAGCACGACCTCCGGGATCGAGCATTGCCCCCTCCCCTCACACGCGTCCCGGTACGACTCGACTTTACATAAGTACACGCTCGCTGCAATAGGAGCGCGTGCGGAAGATCGTTACTCCGGGAAGTTCTCCGGGTGGAACGCATAGGCCCACATGGAGGTCGGCTCGACGCGGACGAAGGCGACGCCGTCGCCCCACTCGAACGGGCTCGCGCCGTAGATCTCACGCCAAACGGGCTCGATGTCCTCGACCCCAGGGTCTCCCCGGTGGAGGATCGTCGCTCCGCCGTGAACGGTGACCGCGATCGCGTCGCCGTCCATGTGCACCGCGCTGCAGGCGGGGTTCGCGCGGAGGTGCCGCAGCCTCGCCGCCCGCCCGCCCGTGGAGACGGTGAAGCGGCCGCGGATGAAGACGCCGTCGAGAGGTGAGACGCGCGGCTCGCCGCGCTCGTTGACGGTTGCGAACGCGACGTGCTTCGTCCCCAGGAGGTAGCGCGCGATCTGCCGCGCGGTGAGCCGCCGCTCGGGCGACACGATGGACGCCAGGTGCGGGTTCGCGTGGGCGAGCGTCCGATCGAGCAGCTCCTGCAGCCGGCGAAGATCGCCTTCGGTCTCGTACATTCGCTCCGCTTCTAGCAGACTCCCGTCAGCACACGAAGCCCAAAGGAGGCAGGCGATGCGCGAGGAGGGCGGTTCGATCCCGGCTCGAACCGGTGCGCGCCGCACGGCGAAGAACCTCACGATGCGCCGCCTCGCCCTCGTGACCCTCACGACCGTCACGGTGTGGACCGCAGGCGGTCTCTGGTTGGACGGCCACGTCGGCCGGACCGGGCAGCTGGTCCTGGGCGTGCTGACCGCCGCGGTCCTCTTCGGGCTACTCGCCCTCCACAGCTCCCCGATGCGGCTGCAGGCGCTCGCCGTCGTCGGGATCGCGACGATGGGTGAGGTGGTCGGCTCGCTCCTCTGGGGGCTGTACACGTACCGGCTCGACAACCTGCCAGCATTCGTGCCGCCAGGGCACGGGCTCGTCTACCTGGCCGGCCTCTCGCTGGCGACGCTGGCCGTGCGGCACGCGCGGGTGCTTCTTGGCATCGCGGCGATCGGCGCTGCCGTGTGGGGCCTCGCCGGCGTGACGGTCCTCCCGGCGACGGACCTCGCAGGCGCGATCGGCTGTGCCTTGCTCGTCGTCGTGTTGCTGAGAACGCGCCGACCGGTCTACGCAGGCGTCTTCCTCGCCGTGGCGGCGCTCGAGCTCTACGGCACGGCGGTCGGCACGTGGACCTGGGAATCGAGCGTCCCGGGCCTCGGACTCGCGCAGGGCAACCCGCCGAGCGGCGCTGCGAGCGGGTACGTCGTGTTCGACGTCCTCGCGCTCTGCCTGGCTCAGTCGATCAGGCTGCGAACGACGTCCCCGTGGGCCGGTGCACGCGCTCGGATGAGGTCGCGCGCGGCGTCGACCTTGCCCCAGACGTCCCAGAGCAGGCACCCGCAGGCCCTCCTGTCGCCGTCCACGTAGCAGACGACGCCTTTCCGGTTCGGCTCCGCCCACGCGACGACGCTGTCGAGCCGGGAGTCGACGTCGCCGACCGCCTCGTACCCGAGCTCGAAGAGGTCGGAGTAGAAGAAGGGGAGGTGGTCGTAGGGCTCCTTCGCTCCGGCCATGTTCGCGCCCACGTGCCGGCCGTGGGTGTTCGCGTGGTCCTCGTGCTCGACACGCCGGGAGCCCCCGAGCGCCGGGACGGGGAAGCGGGCGACGTCACCGGCGGCGAATACGTTCTCGTGTCCCTGGACGCGGCCGTACTCGTCGACGAGGATGCCGTCCTCCACCGGGAGCCCTGCCTGCTCGGCGAGGTCCGTTCTCGGCAGGATGCCGAGCCCCGCGACGACGACGTCCGCCTCGACCGTGCGGCCGCTCGTCGTCGTGACCCGAAAGGCGTCCCCGTCCCGTGAGATCGCCTCGACCAGCTCCTCGGCCAGCACGTCGACGCCCTTGGAGCGGTAGTAGTCGTTGACGAACGTAGAGAGTTCCGCCGGGAAGAGGCGGGCGCCGATTCCGACTTCGGGGAACACGATCGTGACGGAACACCCGTTCGTGGCGAGCGCGGCGGCGATCTCGGAGCCGATGAACCCGCCCCCGATGACGGCGACGCGCACTCCCTCGTCCGCCAGGGCATGCAGTCGCCGGAAATGGTTCAGCGTCCTGTAGTAGATGACGCCGTCGTCCGCGGACGGAATCGTCCGCGGCGTACCCCCGGTCGCGAGCAGGAGCCGCTCGTACGCGTACGTCTCGCCGGCCTCGTCGGTCGCCGTGCCGTTTTCGAGGTCGAGATCGATGATCCGGCGCCCGAGGTTGAGGTCGACGCCGAGGTCGGGCGTGCCCCGCCAGATCGACTCCTCCTCCTTCCCGGCCCACAGCGCCTTCGAGAGCGGGGGGCGTGCGTACGGCTCGTGCGGCTCCTCCGCCACGACGCCGATCGTGCCGTCGGGATCGTGGTCACGGATCCCTCGGCAGGCCGCGTCCGCCGTCATGCCGCCGCCGACGATGAGGTATCGGTACGCTCGCATTCCCGGCGAGATGCTAGTCGGGTCGCTCGTCGGCGATCCGACGGATCGCAAGGTCGGCGGCGAGCGGTGTCGAACCCGGAATGCCGTGGACAGTGGTCTCGAGCGCGTCGTCGGGCAAGGGCGCCACGGCCTTCAACGGTCATGGCCGAACGCTAGAGTCTCGCCCGGCGTGAGCGGTGCGCGGATCTTGACCGTCCTGGCCGGCGTGGCGTGCGCCGCGATCGTCGCCGTCCCGGCCGGTGCAGAGCGCGTCACATCCGCCGCCCAGCCGCGAGAGTCGTCGATCTTCTACTACCCCTGGTACTCGACGCCGATCCGGGACGGCGGCTGGGCTCACTGGTACGTCGCGCACCAGGGTGAGACGCCGACCCTGTCCACGCGTTACTACCCGAGCCGCGGCCTCTACTCCTCGTCCAACGCGAAGGTGGTCGACGCGCACATGCGCGAGATCGCGGCCATGGGCATCGGGACCGTGGTCGTCTCCTGGTGGGGTACGGGGTCGCCCGAGGACCTGCGTCTTCCGCTCGCCGCGGCTGCCGCACGCAGCCACGGGCTCGAGGTCGCCGTCCACCTGGAGCCGTATCCGGGGCGCACACCGTCGAGCGCTGCAGCGGACATCGCCCGCCTGCGCGAGACCGGCATTACCGACTTCTACGTCTACGACGCCGATCGCGATCCGGCGGCGGCGTGGGCGGAGGCGCTCGCCGACCTCGACGGCGTCCGTCTCTTCGCCCACACGCCCTTCGTCGGGCGCGCGAAGGCGGCGGGGTTCGACGGCGTCTACACCTACGACGTGGGAACGTGGAACGGCTCGACGTTCCGGCGTTTCTGCACGCAGGCCCACACCGTCGGCCTGCTGTGTGCGCCCTCGGTCGGCCCGGGCTACGACGCCCGCCTCGCGACGCGCCAGGTGCTCGTCCGCTCCCGGCTCGACGGTGCGACGTACGACCGCATGTGGAAGGTGGCGCTCCGGGCGAACGCCGATCTCGTGTCGATCACGAGCTACAACGAGTGGCAGGAGGGGACGCAGATCGAGCCGGCGAAGATTCAGGTCGGCAGGCCGGGGTACGACGGAGCGTGGGGGAGGAGAGGTCTCGCCGCGCAGCGCGCATATCTCGAGGCGACGGCCCGGTGGGTGGCTCGGCTCCAGGCCCTCGCCCGCCAGTAGCTCCCCGCTCGCGGAGGTCGTCACGTGAACTGCCCGGGAGCACCTCGACGGGCGCTCCCGGGCAGTCCCTCCGTCACGGCCTCCTGCTGAAGATCCAGAGGCTTCCGTCCAGGTCGCTCGCGAAGACATACGTGCGACCGGCGATGGTTCGAGTCTCGACGCCCCAGTACTCGTTGCCGCCGGGGTCGGGTCCGGCACCGTCCGTGTCCGGATCGATGAAGCCGCCCTTCTCGACGAGCGTGCAGCCGGCAGTGGCCGGCGGGTTCGGGCACTTGATCTTGAGCGACCGCAGGCCCCCCGAGTAGTACGAGAGGTAGGCACGGGTGGAGTCGACCGGGTCGAACGCGACCTCGTGGACCGAGAGCGCTCCGAACCCCTCTGCGAACGCGTCGTCCATTGCCTCCGGGATCGCGTATGTGTCGAGATCCGTCAGCGTGGCGCGGTCGAGTAGGTGGACGTACCCCCAGCCGTCGAAGAAGCCCGTGAGCGTGAGCTCGTCGCCGATCGTGCCGAGCGCGATCGGCGCCCGCTGTGGGCTCGCGTCGAGGCACGCGGCGTCGTCGTAGGTGAGGTCGAAGATCGCGAAGCCCTCGTCCCGACCGACGAACAGAACGGGGATCGACGCCTCGACGAAGGGATTGAAGGTCCCCGTGCACGGCGTGTTCACGAGGTCGTTGCCCTCGCGGTTCATGATCACCGTGGCGAGATAACCGTCGGCGGCCTCGATGTTCGCCAGCTTCTCCGAGAACGTGCAGAGACCGCGCTCGACGACTGCGATCTCGTTGGGCCCACCCGCCGCGGGAGGTGCGGGGTCGCCGTTGCACGCCCGTCCGACGAAGCGGGCCGTTCCGGTGACGCTCTCGCCGTCCCCGAGCTGGGGTGCAGGCGAGCCCATGCCGGCATTGAAGGTCCCGTCCTCGAACGCGACCTGACCACGGCTGGGGCCGAAGTCCTCGTCCGTCCCGATGACGAACCGGTTGTCGGGGCTGAACTCGGCCTGATGCGCGTTGCCCTCGGGCGTCAGTGACGTACCGGTCTGGGCGAGGAGCTCGGGATCGATCGACTGATAGTCGTAGTCGTCCACGAACGTCGGATTCGCGGGATCGTTCACGTTCAGGATCACCCAGCCGCCGTCCCAGTACGAGAGCAGCATCAGCCAGTTCCCGCCGATCTGCTTGACGACCACGTCGTGGAAGAACGTCTGCGTCAGGTCGAGCCCAGGCTGGTCGAGCGGCGGGTCGTCGTCGAAGCCCACCGACAGGTTGAACTCACCGAGCAGCACCGGCTTCTTCGGATCGGTGACCTCGTAGATGTCGACGTCCGCGGCCTCCAGGTCGTCGACCGAGACGAGGAAGGCGCGTGCGCCGGCATCCCACACGAACGCGCTGTGCGTCATGTTCGCGTCATGCGGCCGGACCCGGTCGCCGTCGATCGTGAAGTCGCCGGTCGTCTCCGACAGCTTCCTGGCCTTCAGCGGGTCGCCGACGTCCCAGAGCGACCAGCCTCCCTTGCCGTTCTTCCCGCACTGCTCGTGATTCATCACGAGCACAGGGCCGCTGAAAGTCGGCGTTGTCAGGTTGACGTACTGCTGGCCCTCTCCGACGAGCGTGTCCTGGTGCGTCGCGATGAAGCCCGCCTCTCGCGGCGCGCTCAGGTTCGAGATGTCGATGACGTAGGAGCCGCCGTCGGCATCCGGCCGGCCACCGCGCTCCGGCCCAGCGCATTTCGAGCCGCCCCAGCGGGCCATGAACGCGTACTTCCCGGCGAAGTCGACGGTGAGATCCGCGTTCAGGTCGTTCTCGGCGTCGGCGAGCCGTACCGAGCCGACGAGCTCGACGTCCCCCCAGGTCCCGTCCGCGCGCTGGGGCTGCCCGGCGGGCGTCTGGGGTGTGAGCAAGTGGTCGCTGCTCTCCGGGTCGTGCTGTGCCGCGCCCGCGCTCGCAAAGACGAGCAGCGACACACCGGCAGCAAGCACAGTGAAGCGTCGTATCATCGATCCCCTCCTCGTTTGTTCCCCTGGTACGAGCGCTGTGGACCTTAGTCCGTCGTGGCGTCGAGGTCTAGCCCAGTGCCGGTTCCGGGCCTTCGCTCGCTCAGTAGAGCGCGGTCGCGAGCTTCCGGCGGTACGAGACCGTGACCGGGTCGTCGTGACCGAGATCGTCGAAGACGGCCACGGCGAGCTCACGGAGCCGCTCCCGGCGCTCGGGAGGGGCCTCCGGAATGGCCTCGAGGACGAGGTCGAGCGCGCGCTCCTCGTCTCCCGCTTCCAGCGCGGCGAGGACATCGGGCAGCTCTCCGCTCGCCCGGAGCTCCTCGACGACGCCGACGAGGCGCGGGGGAGCGAGGAGCTCGTCGACGAAGGCGGCGACGGCTGCCGGGGGACGCGCGCCGACGAACTCTGCGACCACGCGGCCGTCCTTGAAGCCCTTCACTGCCGGAATGCCCTGCACGCGGTACGTCGCGGCGAGCCCCGGGTTCGCGTCGACGTCGACCTTGGCGAGGACGACGGCACCGCCGCGACCTTCGATGTCCTGCTCGAGGACGGGCGTGAGCGCATGGCACGGCCCGCACCAGGCCGCCCAGAAGTCGACGATCACGGGTGTCTCCCGTGACCGCTCGATCACGTCCTGCTCGAAGGTGGCTTCGCTGACGTCCATCGCGCTGTCAAACGTCGAAGACGTCGCGGATCATCCCTTCACCACGCCGAGCGGCACGAGCCGGGCGACGCGGCGCGCGAGGCCGGCCCGCTCGACGACCCGCACCACGCGGTCGACGTCCTTGTAGGCGAACGGGGCCTCCTCCGCGAGCCCCTTCGGAGAAGGGCAGCGGACGACGATGCCGCGCGCCTCGAGCTCGCGGCGAAGCTCGTTGCCGTGGATGCGCTTGCGTGCGGCCGTGCGCGAAAGCCGGCGTCCGGCGCCGTGGCAGGTCGTCCCGAAGGATCGCTCCATGGAGCCGGGCTCCCCCGCGAGGACGAAGCTCGCGGTGCCCATCGAGCCCGGGATGAACACCGGCTGTCCAACGTCACGGTAGACGACCGGGATCTCCTCGGAACCCGCCGGAAACGCACGCGTCGCGCCCTTCCGGTGCACGCACACGCGCTTCCCTCCGTGCTCCTCGACCTTCGCGACGTTGTGCGCGACGTCGTACACCTGGTGCGTTCGCTCGGCGACGCCCTGCCCGAGCACCGCCGCGATCGCCCGGCGAACACTGTCCGCGATCGCCTGCCGGTTCGCCCAGGCAAAGTTCGCAGCCGCGGCCATCGCGCCGAGATACTCCCGTCCTTCGGGAGAGGACGCGGGCGCGCACGCGAGCTGCCGGTCCGGGAGGTGGATCCGGTAGCTCGCCAGGCGCCCGTCCATGAGGCGGACGTAGTCGGTGCAGACCTGGTGGCCGAGGCCGCGGGAGCCGGAGTGGATGAGCATGGTGACCTGGCCCTCACGCAGGCCGTACGCGTCGGCCGCGCTCGCGTCGAGCACCTCCTCGACCGCCTGGACCTCCACGAAGTGGTTCCCCGAGCCCATCGTCCCGAGTTGATCGCGCCCGCGGACGTGCGCCCGCTCCGAGACGGCCGACGGATCGGCACCCTCGAGCCGGCCCTCGGACTCCGTCCGCTCGATGTCCTCGGCGCGCACGTTCGGGAGCGCGCGCGGCCCGTCGCGGAGGACGTCGTCGAGCGACGTGCCCCGGAGATGGAGGGCGCCTCTCTTCCCGGCTCCCGCAGGCACCGAGCGCGAGATCTCGTGGACGAGCGCCTCGCGCCGGTCGCCGAGCTCGCTCTCGAGGAGGGGCAGCGCGAGGAGCCGGACGCCGCAGTTGATGTCGTATCCGACGCCACCGGGGGAGACGACGCCGTCAGGGAGTTCCGTCGCCGCGACGCCGCCGACCGGGAAGCCGTAGCCCTGGTGGATGTCCGGCATCGCGATCACGGCGCCGACGACGCCTGGGAGAGTTGCCACGTTGCGGAGCTGCTCCAGCGAGAGGTCGTCTGCGATCTCGTCGAGGATCTCGTCGTCGGCGAAGATCCGGGCCGGGACTCGCATGTCGGCGCGCGCGGACATCGGGATCTCCCAGGTCGTGTCGTCGATCCGTACCAGCGCCGAGCGTTCAGACATCGAGCACCACCCGGCCGCGCCAGGCTCCGTCCCGCCGCCCGAAGCGAAGCCGGTGGAGCGTCACGGCCTTCACGAGCGGACGCGGGCGGCCACGACGACCGTGTACGACACCTGTGGCACGCGTTCCGGAGACGGAGATGTCAGCGCTCTCGGGGACGAGCCCTTCCGTCTCTGCGAGGAAGACGAGCTCGTCCAGCCACGCGGCAAGGAGCGCCGGGAGGTCGGTCGCCTCGAGCTCGACTCGCTGTTCAACCGGCTCGCCGCGCGCGGGCCCGGCCAGCTCGCCGAAGGCACGAAGCGCCTCCTCGAGGACTCCCTCTGCCGACTCGGCCTCGAGCTCGACCTCCAGCTCGGCCGTGTGCTCGACGAAGCGGTACATGACACCTCGACTGTAGCGCCGGATTTCCGCAGCCGACCCGGTAGAACTCCGCACCGACGTTCCGAGGATCCCCGCTTGCCCGGCCGAGTCTCCGCGACGGAGACTGGGCACATGAATCCGGGAGCGAAGGAGCAGCCATGAAGCGCATCGTGATTCTCGGCGGAGGGACGGGGGGCACGATGATGGCCAACCGGCTCCGCCGCGTGTACGACGAGGACGAGGCGGCAATCACGGTCGTGGACAAGGACGACAGGCACGTGTACCAGCCGGGTCTCCTCTTCGTGCCCTTCGGGCTGGCGAGCGCGGACGAGATCGTGCGCCCGCGGAGGCGACAGCTCAGGAGCGGCATCGACTTCCACGTGTCCGAGATCGACCATGTCGCCCTGGCCAAGGACCAGGTGCACCTCGTCGATGGGAGCACGCTTCCCTATGACGTCCTGATCGTCGCGACCGGCGTCACCCTTCGCCCCGAGGAGACAGAGGGACTCACCGGGCCGGGCTGGCGAGAGCGGATGTTCACGTTCTATGACGTGCCCGGTGCGGAGCAGCTCGCACGTGCCCTCGACGCCTTCGACGGCGGCCGTCTGGTCGTGAACCTGATCGACATGCCGATCAAGTGCCCGGTCGCGCCGCTCGAGTTCGCGTTCCTTGCCGACTGGTACTTCGCCGAGCGAGGCATCCGGGACCGGGTCGAGCTGACGTACGTGACCCCGCTGGACGGGGCGTTCACAAAGCCGATCGCCTCCGAGCGCCTCGCCGGGCTGCTCGCGGAGAAGGGTGTCGAGCTCGTGACCGAGTTCGCGGTCGGCGAGGCTGACGGCGAGGGGGGCCGGCTCGTGAGCTGGGACGAGCGCGAGGTGCCGTTCGACCTCCTCGTGACGGTGCCCCTGCACGAGGGCGCACCCTACGTCGGCCGCTCGGAGGGGCTCGGCGACGAGCTCGCGTTCGTGCCCACGGAGCCGCACACGTTGCAGTCGCTCGCGCGGCCCAACGTCTTCGCGCTCGGCGATGCGACGAATGTTCCAATCTCGAAGGCGGGCTCGGTGACCCACTTCGAGGGGGAGGCGCTGACCGAGAACGTTCGCCGGTTCCTCTCCGGCGAAGCGCTCGAGGGCTCGTACGACGGGCACGCGAACTGCTTCATCGAGACCGGCTTCGGGAAGGCCCTCCTCATCGACTTCAACTACGACACGGAGCCCCTCCCTGGGCGCTTCCCGAATGCCGTTGGGCCGCTGCCGCTCCTGAGGGAGTCGCGGCTGAACCATCTCGGCAAGCTCATGTTCCAGTGGCTCTACTGGCACGCACTCCTCCCCGGGCGAGACATCCCCGGCATCTCTCCGTCGATGGAGATGAGCGGCAAGGAGCGGCAGTTGGAGCACGTATCGGAAGGAGGCGAACGACGATGACCATGACCGAGATCGCCGGAGTGGCGGTGGAGAGGGATGCGGAAGGCTTCCTCGTCTACCCCGAAGATTGGAACCGCGTGCTCGCGGAGGACATCGCCCGCGAGAACGGCATCCCCGAGCTGACGCCCCGTCACTGGCAGGTCGTCGAGTTCATGCGGGAGCGCTACCTCGAGACGGGCACGGCTCCTTCGATCCGCTCGCTCGGCAAGGAGTCCGGCGTCCCCATCAAGGAGCTGTACCAGCTGTTTCCCAAGGGCCCGGCGAAGCTCGCCGCGAAGATCGGCGGCATCCCGAAGCCCCGAGGCTGCATCTAGAGGTGAGAGCGATGACCCAGCTGTTGCACGAGTTCGAGCCGGCAGAGGAGATGGAGCGTGAGCTCATCGAGAAGGTCTCCATCGTCGTCTCCAAGGGCTCACTCGAAGGGATCTACCCGGCGCTGATCATGGCCAACGGCGCCCGCATGGAGGGGATCGAGGCCGATCTCTTCTTCACGTTCTTCGGCCTCGACGCGCTCCGCAAGGACCGCCAGGCGAAGATCAAGGTGGCGACGGTCGGCAACCCCGGCATGCACATGCCCACCCTGCTCGGAGCGATTCCGGGCATGTCCTGGCTCGCGACGAAGATGATGGCCCGCCAGATGGAGAGCCTCGACATCCCGCCGATCGGCGAGTTCCTCGAGATGATCCACGACTCGGGCGGCGGGATCTACGCCTGCCATGCGACGGTGGAGATGTTCGGCCTGACCGAGGACGACTTCGTCCCGGAGGTGGACGGCATCCTCACGGTCGGCGAGTTCTACGACCGAAGCGCAGGCGCGCAGATCATCTTCACGTAGCGCGATTCCGACTGCGCAAGGCGTCATGCCTTGTGGCTCTGAGCCACAAGGCATGACTCGGATCAGGACTTGCCCCGTGTCTCAGGAACGAGGACGACGTCCGCCCCGCAGCCCGAGAGCAGGGCGGCGGGGACATCGTCGCGCGAGACGCCCGAGAGCGAGCGATGCCCGAGATCGACCTCGATTGACGGCCAAGTGTCGAGTCCGAGCGCCCGCGCCCCGAGCTCGGAGCCGAAGCGGAGGAGCTCCTCGGTGGTGAAGACTCCTCGGCGACCCGTCTGGCGGCGGGCGATCCCCTCGAGCTCGCGCAGCTCCTCGAACGGGTCGATCCGCACGTTCGAGTCGGAGCCGATGCAGAGCGGGATCGAGCGGGTGCGGACGCGCTCGGCGGGGAGGAAGCCGTCGCCAAGGTCGGCCTCCGTCGTCGGGCAGGCGCAGATCGTCGCTCCCGCGGAGGCGAGCAGGTCGAGCTCCGGCCCGTCGGCATGCGTGGCGTGGACGACGGTCGTCCGCTCTCCGAGACAGCCGGTGCGTGCGAGGAGCTCGATCGGGCTGCACCCGTGCTCGGCGAGGCATTCCTCGACCTCGCGCGGCTGCTCGTCGGCGTGGACGTGGAGTGGGAGCCCTTCCCGCTCCGCGAAGCGCGCGATCTCCTCGAGCCAGTCGGGCGGACACGCGCGCACGGAGTGGGGGGCGACCCCGATTCGAAGTCCGGCTTCGCGGAGCTCCTCGATCTCGGCGAGGTAGGTGGCGACCGAGTCCTGCCGGAAGCGCGGAAGCCCGCCTCTCGCGTACGCGACGTGGAGGAGGACGAGCTCGACGCCCGCGACGCCGGCTGCCCCAACCGCGGCGAGGGCCTCCGGGAGGCCCAGGTAGTGGAACTCGCCGACGGCCGTGTAACCGGCGGCGCGCATCTCCCGATAGACCGTCTCGTACGACGCGCGAACGAGTTCCGCGGTCTGGCGCTCCGCCTCGGCGAGCATCGTGTCCCGCCACGTCCAGAAGTCTTCGCCGGCTGCGCGGCCCCTGAGCGCGCGCTGGAACGTGTGGCTGTGCGCGTTGACGAATCCCGGCAGCACAAAGGGCTCGGCCACGGGGGGCGACGCTAGCAGGCCCGAGAGCTGCCTTCAGGAGGCTCTAGGGTTTCCGCCGTGAGCTGGGACGAAGTTCGCCGCCGGATCCCGAACGCGCTGACGATCGCGCGCTTCGCGGCCATTCCGATCTTCGCCTGGCTGTTCCTCGAGGCGGGCGACGGCCCGGCGTGGGGGGCAGGAGTGTTCTTCACGGGCGCCGCCCTCACGGATCAGCTCGACGGCTACCTCGCACGCCGCTGGCAGGTGCAGTCGAGCTTCGGGAAGGTCGCCGACCCCTTGGCCGACCGCCTGATGATCGGGGTCGCCGTCGTCCTCCTCTGGACCGAGGGCCGGATCCCGCTCGTCGCGATGCTCATCGTCCTCTCGAGAGACTTGGTGCTCGTGCTCGGCTACAAGGTGGTCGTGCCGCGGGGCTACGACTTCGAGGTGAGCTTCCTCGGCAGGATCGCGACCTGGGTGCTCTACGCCTCGCTCTGCCTCCTCATCGTGACCCCTACGGGCACGGACTGGCCGCTCGCCGTGTTCTGGATCGGGGTAGCGCTCGCCGTCGTCGCGGGTGTCCGCTACGTGCTCCGGGCCCGCCGCGAGCTGGCCTCGCCGCGCTGACAGCAGGGGGGTCGGTCTCGACCGCGAATAGAGGGAAAGTCTCAACCTGAGGTTGACCCCTGGGTGCGCCTGCTGCTTTACTCAGGTGACCCACGACGAAAGGCCGCGACTTGGAACCGCTTCCCGATCTCTCCACGCTGACCGACGACGACCTCCGCGTGATGATCCGCGAGCTCGAGAAAGAGGAAGACGAGATCTCCTTCCGTCGGCGCGTTCTGCATGGGCGCATCGACATCCTCCGCGCGGAGCTCGTTGCGCGCCTGCGTGAGCAGGTGAGCGCGGGCGAGGCAAAGCTCGCGGACGTCGAGCGCCTGAGCGAGATCCTGACCGGGAAGGCCACTTCGGCGGCCCACCGCGACGACACGTGACCGTATCGTCGAGCTCGGCGGCCCGCGCGTTCCTCGGCCCATGGTTGTTCGCGAGGCGGGATCCGCGCGAGCGGATCGCGCCTCTGCGGAAAGAAGAGGGACGCGCGTGACACACGTCTATTGCCCGGAGTGTGGCTTCCGAAGCCCGGCGACCGCCAACTACTGCCCGCGCTGCGGCGCTCTCCTCACCACGGAGACCGGATCCGAGACGACGATGAGCTTCGACGTCGACGCGGCAGGTGAGGAGGCGGACGCCGCGGAGGGGGCAATCGGCATCAAGGGGCCTGCGCTCGTCGTGCGCTCGGGCGGAGGCATGGCGGGCCAGTCCTTCCGGCCGGCCGACGGGCGGACGCTCATCGGGCGTTCGCCGGAGTGCGACGTCTTTCTCGACGACGTCACCGTTTCCCGCCAGCATGCCGAGCTCGTGCACGAGGGTGACACGTACACGATCCGCGATCTCGGCAGCCTCAACGGCACCTACGTCAACCGCCGGCGTATCGAGTCGACGGTCCTCGAGGACGACGACGAGGTGCAGATCGGCAAGTACCGGCTGACGTTCCGGCAGCGATGAGCACAGTCGCGGCTACCAGACGCGGGAAGGGCGGCGCGGAGCCGAGGCTCCGGACGATCGGCTCGGTGTGCGAGGAGCTTCGCGAGGCGTTCCCGGACATCTCCGTCTCGAAGATCCGCTACCTGGAGGACCAGGGGTTGATCACGCCGCGCCGGACGCGTGGCGGGTACCGGCTCTTCTCGCCCGACGACATCGAGCGGCTGACGACGATCCTCCGGCTCCAGCGCGACGAGTTCCTGCCTCTCCGCGTGATTCGCCAGGAGCTCGACGGGCCGGGGGCGAGCGCCGACCGGACCCGGCGCAGGGTCGTCGGGTTGACCGGAACGGAGGATGAGATCGACGGCGCGGAGCTGTGCGAACGTGCGTCCGTCGCCCCCGACTTCGTCCGGGAGCTCGAGGAGTTCGGCGTCGTCATCTCGCGCGTCGAGAGCGGCGAGCGTCTCTACCGCGAGAGCGAGGCGGACGTCGCCGCGGCGTGCGCGCGCCTCGCCAGGTTCGGAATCGGCGCACGGCATCTCCGAACGTTCCTGACGGCCGGAGGCCGGCAGGCGGCGCTGGTCGAGCAACTCGTTGCTCCCGGCCTGCGGTCGCGGAACCCCGAGCGCCGGAAGGGGGCCGTCGAGGATCTCGAAACTCTCGCCCGCGTGGCCGAGGAGCTGTCGCACCTGCTCTTCCTTCGCGGCCTGCGCGCCGTCGTGGAGCGAGCGTCATGACGCTCGACCTGCGGGCACGCGTCCGCGACGTCCCCGACTTCCCGAAGAAGGGGATCGTCTTCAAGGACGTCATGCCGCTGCTCGCCGACCCGGAGTACTTCGCGGAGACGATCCGCCGCCTCGCCGAGTGGGCGAGACCGCGAGAACCCGACCTCATCTTCGGCGCCGAGGCCCGGGGCTTCATCTTCGGAGGCGCACTTGCGTACGCGCTCGGCGCGGGCTTCATCGCGGCGCGGAAGCCGGGGAAGCTCCCGCGGGAGACGATCGAGGCGACGTTCGAGCTCGAATACGGCACGGACAGCCTCGAGGTGCATAGGGACGCCGTGCCGCCGGGCGCGCGGGTGATCGTCCTCGACGACGTCCTCGCGACCGGGGGAACGGCGAAGGCGAAGCTCGAGCTCGTCGAACAGCTGGGCGGGGTCGTCGCCGGCGTCGTGTTCGTCATCGAGCTGACCTTCCTGCATGGCCGCGACCGCTTGGACAGTTACGACGTCCACTCCCTAATCCAGTACTGACGCGTCTGGACGCATCGCCCTCCCGGCGGGCGGAGCCCGCCTCCGGGCGCGCTGACGCCGCTGGCTGCAGGATGCCTCAGTCTCGAGCCTCGGTCGTACCACTCGTACTGCCCTTCGGCCCTCGACTTCGCCTCCTTTGCCAGCGCCGCCCCAGACACGTCAGGAGGCTGGCGCCGCCCCTGTGCTGCAGCAGGACGTCCGCCCGGCCGATTACAACGAGACAGTGTTCGATCCGCTGACGAGCAAGTACTCGTTCTCGTGCCCGCACGGCCGGGATCCGCGGGTGCCGCTCTCCGCCTTTCGCTCGCTCGAGCGCCTACCCGGAGCCGTGCATCCGGCCGTCTACCGGATCTCGTTCGAATGCTCGTGCGGCGGCGAACATCCCGGTCTCGTCTCGCACGACGACCTCGACTGGGCCCCGCTCGGCCTACGGGCGGGCGGGACGTTCCGGAATCTGATGACGTCCCTCGACGATCCGCTCGCCGGGGAGCTCGTCGACGTTGCCGCCGCGCGGATCGGAGCGGGGGAGTGGCCCTGGAGCTTCTACTGCTTCCTCGAGGGACGGCCGCGCCCGGTCACTCCCTCCGCGTTCGCCTTCATCTCACCGGGCGGCCGCTCG